>Ga0214199_1000001_pt1 | contig 168917 bp, 233 predicted proteins | sample TroBogEpilimnion_24_FD_153037 | JGI IMG/M metagenome (GOLD analysis project Ga0214199, IMG submission 153037) | Freshwater microbial communities from Trout Bog Lake, WI - 04OCT2008 epilimnion | ecosystem: Environmental > Aquatic > Freshwater > Lake > Epilimnion/Euphotic zone | place: Trout...
GACAGAGCGCAGTCTACAGCAAACATCAATAACAATGCGGTGTTTGTGGATTATGGAAATTACTTCATTGTAGATACTGCTAACGGCGTATTTGATATTAGCACAGTACCACAAGTTGATTTCCACAGCGTTGGTCCAGATAACATTGTCACCACAAACAACACAACATATACTGCTACTCTAGCAGGAACTGGTTTCTTAAGAAACCTATCCTATGTTTCCGGTTCAGGTTCTAATACGAAAACCTATGTTTACAATGCATACGTTTCAGATATCCAATATAACACATTGTCTGGAACTGTTGCTTCAGGCACAGCAAACTCTTTTGCTATAACTGATACCACAGGTAAATTCTCCGCTGTGGCAAACGCTTATTACAACGTAACCGTTTCTGTTACAACTGGTGGTATTACTGATGTGAGAAACATTGTTAACTATGTTGGCTCAACAAAAACTGCATATGTTGATAATCTTTTTACAGTTACACCAACATCATCTTCAACATTCACGTTGAATTTCCAACAATACGATGTTGAATCTATTGTCAAGACTGTTGGTTCTGGTACATACACACTAACAGCAAACACAGGTATCAATACAGCGGCAGGTAAAGTCAACGGTTTAGCCACAGGTGATACCATTTTGAATAACCCAGGAACACCAGAGTTATTGTTCCAAGTTGGTTATCCATACGTTGCACAGTTATCGAACACAGGCTACTATTCACAAAGAGTATATCGTCAAAAGACATTCACAGGTAATACACTGACATTACAAGCTACATCCGGTAACAGTAGTAGCCCATTACGTTTCGAAGGTGCTAGTACACTATCTGGTGCTTCTGCTGAACAATTGTTTATCGTTATCGACAATTCAACTGGTAGCATCCTTGATTTTACATCATCGGGTAATACAGTAACTATTTCTGGTGATAAGACAACAGCAACATTTGTTGTTGGTTCTGGTGTAGGTACAAACAAGAACGTAACAATTATTGCTGATGTTCAAGTGAGTTCTGGTGATTCTTCTAACTATGTTTTGAAATCTAAAAACCTTATTACAGGTAATACAAGTTATGTGAGTTCATCTTTTGGCGGTTCAATAAACACCAACACAAAACAAGACTTGACTAAAGGCCAAGTTATCATCGCTAAAGCTGGTATATCCACAGGCAAGATGTCATTGTATGTCAATGACGTTAAGAGAATCACCAAAATCATTGACTCTGGTGTAGGAGGAACTGATCCAACAGGTTCATTGGCCAGCTACACCGATATTACAAACTACTTCACTGTAGATTCTGGTCAACGTGATTCATATTATGACCATGCGTGCATCACATTGCTTCCAGGTTCACCTTTACCAATAGGTAACATCTTGGTTGTGTTTGATTACTACTCTCACACTCAAGCATCTTCTGGTGATGGTTATTTCAGCGTTCAATCATACCAATCATCAGGCTCAACTTATGGTGGTGTATCAACTTCTCCTGAAGCATATGCACAAATTCCATCTTATACAGCAAAAGATGGCACTTTGTATAAGTTGTCAGACTGTATTGATTTTAGACCTTGTCGTGCAAATGGCCAGACTGCATATGTTTGGGAATATTCAGGAACCCAGTCTGCAACTAACGACATTGGTGTATTGATTCCACAAAACTTATCAAACTTCACAAGTAATTATTATTACTATTTGGCACGTAAAGACAAATTAGTGTTGACAAAAGATAAGAGCTTACAGATTGTACAGGGTACACCATCAGTTTCCCCAATTTTACCAGTCGAGCCATCAGGTTCATTGGTGATTGCAAACTTGTCACACGATCCATATACCGCATATGTTCCAGGTGAAGGTGTTGGTGGTACACAATCAAACTTATCTGTTGACAGAATTATTCATAAGCGTTGGGCCAAGTCTGATATTACAGACCTAGAGTCTAGAATCAACAATCTAGAATACTACACATCGTTGAGTATTTTGGAACAAAACGCACAATCGTTGCAAGTTCCAGATTCTAATGGTTTGAACCGTTTCAAAAATGGTATCTTGGTTGATGACTTCTCATCCTTTGCAACTGCTGACACAACAAATGCTGATTACATGGCTAACATCAACGTTAGACAGAATCAGTTAACAGCAATGCAACATATTAATAATTTCCAGTTGCAAAATCCTGTAGTATTGGCTTCTTTGGGCACGTTATCAAATACAAATGCATATGCAATCAATAGTATTAATGGTACACAAACTAACATTTATACTTTGCCATACACAACAGCAAATGCGGTGGTTCAACCTTTAGCAAGTAGTACAGTTTCTGTTAACCCATTCTCAGTTGTGGTTCAACAAGGTTCGTTGCAGATGAACCCACCGATGGACAATTGGGTAGATAACAAACAAGCACCAGCGATTTTGGTTACTGATCCATCAATGCAAGTTTACCAAGCAACTGGTGGTTCTACTTTGGTTAACTCTGGTGATTGGCAGACACTTCCAGGAACAGCGACTTCTACAATAACAACACAGAATGTTATTGGTCACAATATCAACCCAAGCCCTTATGGTTATGTTGGTTATACAGCAACAACAACACAGACATATTCTAGCCAATTACAAAATGCAACTTCAAGTGCATACAATCCAACATCATCAACATTTGGAACAAACAATGGTTATCTAACCAACATTGCAGTTCTTCCATATATTCGCCCACAACAAATTATTGTTCGTGCTGGTGGTTTGTTGGTTAACGCCAACGTGTCAACATACTTTGATGGTAAAGATGTATCTCAGTACATGACTTCACCAAACACCATTGAATTGACTGGTGTATCAGGTGTGTTTAACCAAGATGATGTGGTTGGTTTCTATATCTCAAACACATTCTATCCTGTTGCTCGTGTTATTCAGGTATACAACTATCCAAACGGAACACAAACTCGTTTGTACGTTGCTGATATTGTTGGTGCACCAAATTCTATTGGCACAACAACATTGCAAAATGCAGTCTTTAACAGCAGTGGCACATACACAGGAACAACCGCATCCGGAACAGTTTCGACATCCTCTCTGACTTCTGTACACCAAAGTGGTTCCATCAGCGGTGTTGGTGGTGGTTACGCAAACACACTGAACTCAAATACAATTACACAGTTCTATGGTACACCAATTGTTCAAGGATATTCAACATTCTTAAATAACTATGGTATTTGGGGTGATGCGAACAATAGCACATCATACAATGCAACAATTCCTGTTACATTTACTTCCGCAGGAACATACACAATTACTGTTGGTGCATCAGGTTCTGCAACTTTCTATGCAAACGGTTCAAGTATTGGTACTTCATTGTCCAATACTCCAGCATCAACAACCACACTTACATATTCAGCACCAGCCGCTACTGTAAATTTCGGTTGGGCCGCCACAAGTTCTGGTTCAACATCATCAGCTCTCGGTTGGACAATTTCTGATTCTTCAGGAAACATTGTGTTTACGTCAGTTAATCCTCCAGTTAATTACACAAATGCAGGAAGTGAAGTTTTGATGCCGTATGGTGGTGCATATTTTACTGGTGCGACTCAACTTAGACTTGACGCATCAACGGCATCAAATGTTTCCAATTTCTATGTTGGTTCAAAAATAACTGTTACATCAAAATTGGTTGCCAATTCTACTGTATCCGCCACTTATGTTCCACCTGCTCCAACACCTACACCAGGTCCTGGTTCTGTTGATGTGGATTGGTGGCAGCCATGGACAGATACTGGCGGCGCTTAATAAATAGTTAAAATTATTGGAAAATAAATGTCAACAATCACAAAAGTAGCCACATATACATACACAGCAAACGTAACCGCTTATGATCCTGTAACAAAACTTGTTACATTGGATGCTCCAGTAAATTTGTCTTTGGGGACAAACTCGTTTGTTGGTGGTGACATTAGTTCAACTTATACAATCAGCGGAACTTTAACTAAACTGGACAGCGCAGTTCAATCTGGCCAGAAACTTTCGAGACCAACTACGGATGAAGGTGGTAACTATGTTGCCATCTTTAATGTGCCATCAACCACATTCCAAACTGGTTCTAGAGTGTTTCGTATTGACAATAGAACAGTACCAACTGATCCTACAACTGCAACAACTTTTGCTGAAGGTACATTCACTGCATCTGGCTTATCCACAACTTCACAGAAGTTGGACTTTTCTCCATCCGTTGATTCTGCCGCTCAGAATTTTACACAAGTAAATCAACAGTCTTATTCAAGTACAGTCGTAACAAAGTCTCCTTGGGACCCCGTTGCACAAACATTTATTGTTTCTAAAGATAATTATCCTAATGGTCTGTTCTTAAATTCTGTTAAGTTATTTTTCCAAAGCAAACCTACAACAAACGCAACAGTAACAGTCTCTATTATTCCAACGGTGAATGGTTATCCAGGCGGAACAGCATTGAATTATTCGACTGTGACTTTATTGCCAAGTCAGGTTAATGCAAACACTACACCACATTATTTGGATTCAAACACATACACAGAATTTCAATTTGAAGCACCTGTTTATGTACAATCTGGTGTTCTATATGCTCTTGTTATAAAGTCTAGTTCACCAGATTACAATCTATATTTGGCTCAACAAAACCAAATTGCAATTCCTTCTTCAGCAAAAGCACTACCGACAGATCCAAACCCATCAACACCAACAAAAATTGGTACTGCACCATATGTTGGTTCATTGTTCGAATCACAAAACGGTATCACTTGGACAGCAGACCAGACTAAAGACCTGATGTTTGTTATTGATCGTTGTGTATTTACAACAGGTACTGCAAAAGTTCCATTTGTTGTTCCTAATAATTTACCGTTCAGAAAACTTGGAACACAAGATATTCTTTTCAAACAAGATGCAAATAGTGTATCACAAGTGACCGGTAACTTTGGTAGAAATGCTAGAGTTGATGCGTTGAACGTAACGACAACAGACTTTTCTCCTGCCGGAACACAAATCAACTACACATACAAAGCAACATTATTGAATGGTTATAATCCAACAACAGAGACTGCTATAACTCCAGGTAGATTAGGAAGCCCAACACCAGATCACGTTTACCTAAGTGATGGACAAGGAGAACGTGCACTATTGAAAGCATCTAGCAATTCGTTTGCTTTGTATGCTACGATGTCTACAAGTGATCCTAATGTATCTCCAATCATTTCGGATGATGGTGTTTCGTTGTATTCAATCCGCTACCAAATTAATAACATGGGGATTAGCAACAACACCATCTCTCTAATCAGTGGTGGCCTTAGTTATCCTAGCTTAAGTTCTTCAAACGTCACTGTTTCCGCACCTGATGTTGGTACAAATACTGCAACGTTGGGTATAACAGCAAACGGCTCTGGAGCTATTACTTCCGTATACGTTACAAATCCAGGTTCTGGTTATTTGACTACACCAACCGTAACTGTTACAGGCTCAAATGGTGCTCAGGCTATTATTACTGTTACTGGTGAAACGTCACCAAGAGGCGGTAACGCAGTAGCAAAATATTTCACTAAGAAAGTTGTTCTATCTCCAGGTAATGATTCTGGTGATTTGCGTGTATTCTTTACTGCATATCGACCATTAGGAACAAACGTTTACGTCTACTATAAGATTCTTTCTGCACAAGATACACAACCATTTGAGTATGGTAACTGGCAGTTGATGACCACTTTAAATGGCGGACTAAATAATTATTCGACCTCTAGAACAAATCTTTTAGAATATGAATGTGCGCCTGGTGTATACACAAGCGGAGTAGCAAATAACAATATTAGTTATTTGAGTACAAACGGACAAACATATACTTCTTTCATTCAATTTGCCATTAAAGTTGTGTTGGCTACAAACGATAACACGACTGTTCCTTTCTTGACTGATATTCGTGCGTTGGCTCTACCACCAGGAACAGGAATCTAATATGTCTTTGGTTAGAGTTACTGGCACAAATTATGTACGAGATGTCCAAACTATGGCTATTATGCCTGTGGACAATACTGAAAAAAATGAATATTATGCTAAACTTCGTGTGATTAAAGGCCAAAAAGAAGAAATAAATAAGATAAGGTCGGAAATCGATGGCATTAAATCGGATGTCAGTGAGATAAAAGTTCTACTGAAACAACTTATAGGTAAAGAATAATGGCAAATACAGTTCCAATTTTAGGTTATGCTAACACCTTTGGTGACTGGGTTGTTGCGACAAACGCAGGATCCAATGAAATCAATAGCATTGGTAAAACTAACTGGACAAAAGATTCAGGTCAACTTATTTTGAATGGTGGTCCAACAAGTTTACAAGTTGGTAACAACGCTATTATTCAGGGTCAATTACAAGTTACTGGTACAAGTTCTTCTGCATCCATTGATAATAACTTGACAGTTGGTGGCCAAGTATATCTAACAAACACAACACAAAGTTTGGCGGCATCTGGCGTGATGTTTGCTAACGGTAAATTGTATGCTACAAATACCGGCATCAGTTTACAAGTATCCAACAACACAGTTATGGGTGGCTACTTAAGTGTTGCTGGTAATGTAAACGTTACAAACACCGTTACCGTGACAGGTTACGCAAACCTACAAAGCAATCTGTCTGTTTATGGCCCAACAGTTCTATCAAACACACTCACAGTAACAAAAGATTCTACATTACAAGGTAACGTAGCAATTTCTCTTGATACAACGGTCACAGGTAATATTGTTGCACAAAACACGGTAAACGTATACGGTAAAACCACTGTAAACTATCTACAATCTAATACAGCAATTAACACAGCATCTTTGAGTGTTGTTGCTAACACTTATTCAGGCAATTTGATTGCAAACAGCGCAGTTACCTCAGCAAGTTTAGCAGTTTCAGGTAAATCTGTATTGACAGGACAAGCTAACACTGGTGCAGACTTAGGTGTTGGTGGTAATATTTACGTAACAGGTAACGAAGTCATTACTGGCACAACCACGATGACAGGTAAAGCCAACACAGTAGCAGACATAGGTATTGGTGGTAATGCTTATGTTTCAGGTAAAACAACATTAACAGGTCAAGCCAACACTGGTGCAGACTTGGGTGTTGCTGGTAATGCTTATGTTTCAGGTAAAACAACATTAACAGGTCAAGCCAATACAACCAACGATTTGGGTATTGGAGGTAATGCTTATGTGACAGGTTCAGGAAACTTTAACAACTCAATCACAGTCAACACTGGTGCTACTATTGGTGGTATAAACATTACACCTTATGCAGTTGCATCATATGCATCACAAAACATTACTGCTGGTTTTGCAAATGCGGCTTATACCGCTCAAAATACAACAGCAATTTTTGCCAATTCGGCATATACAACAGCTAATGCATCATATGCATCACAAAACATTACTGCTGGTTTTGCAAATGCATCGTTTGTTGTGGCCAATAGCGCATCATCTAACACAGTGACAACTCAAGGTGTTGATGCAACTCAAAACACCAACATTTCTTCTGCACAATCTTTTGCAAATAGTGCTTTCATTTTAGCAAATAATATTGTAACTGGTTCACAAACAATCTCTGCAATCACTGTTTCTGGTACAACAACATTAAATGGTCAAGCAAACACTAAAGATATTGGTGTTGCAGGAAACATATACATGACAACATCAGGAACATTGAATGTTCCTTATTACCTAAACATGCAGAATAGCACATCAAGTGCAAACATTTATAACCTATCAGTTGGTTCTGGTGGCTTAAGTGTTTTAGGTAATTTCACGATCAACGGCACTACAATCTATAACACACCAACATTCACACTGAGTGCTGGTACACCTTTAGTTTCAGGTCAAACCGCTCAGTTTGGTGCATTTAGAACACTAAACAACCTTGCAAGTGGCACAGCGGCAAACTCCTATATTCGTTGGAATGAAACCAATGGTCGTTGGGATGCAACAGCAAACTCTTATGTTGGTAACTATTATAATCTGTTATGGTCAAATGACTTATCCGATTCTGTAACAACAACAAGTAGTACAACAGTTGCTTCTGCAACAGCAGTTAAGACAGCAAACGCATTAGCACAAGCATCTTATAACGCACAGAACACAACTGCTATATTTGCAAATGCTGTATACACATTAGCAAACACACATACTAGCAATATTACAACAATCCAAGGTGTTGATAATACACAGAACACAGCAATAACTGCGGCACAAACATTAGCGCAAGCATCCTATAACGCACAGAATACCACAGCAACATTTGCCAATGCGGCGTTCACACAAGCAAATGCATGGAATACATTCTATACAACTGGTGGAACAATTTCTGGTGACGTTGGCATAACAGGAAACTTATTTGTTAATGGAACATCATCTTACATCAACGTATCAACATATCAAACTGTAGATTCATTGATTGAATTGGCCGCAAATAACCTGTCTGATTCTGTTGACATTGGTTTCTATGGACAATATGTAAGCTCAGGAACAAAATATTCCGGTCTTGCAAGAAAATCTGCTGGTAATTATTATTTGTTCCAGGGCTTGTCAAGCAATCCAACAAGTAATAGCATTGGAACAATTGCACCAGCAAACTACGCAACATTGTCAGCAAACATTGCGGCCGGTTCTATTACCGCATCGCAAGCAATTGGTATTGCATCTGGTGGTACAAACAGTTCCACATTTACAAATAACACTATAACCTATTACAACGGTACTTCGATTGCTTCATTGACGAACCCCTCTGTGACAACCGGTTGGGTTGGTGGTCCATTATCGATTCCACAAATTAATATTGACTCCTTTGGTCGTGTCATTGGTGTTCAAGCATACGCTGGTCCTGGTGGTGCACAAGGTCCACAAGGCGCTCAAGGTGTTCAAGGAGCGGCAGGCGTTCAAGGCGCAACAGGTTTCCAAGGATCTCAAGGTGTTCAAGGTGCCGTTGGTTCACAAGGTGCTACTGGTGCACAAGGAGCAACCGGATTCCAAGGTGCTACAGGACCACAAGGTCTTCAAGGTACTCAAGGTGCAACTGGACCACAAGGTCTTCAAGGTACTCAAGGTGCAACTGGGCCACAAGGCGTACAAGGAGCGGCAGGAGTTCAAGGTGCAACAGGCTTCCAAGGTGCTACAGGACCACAAGGTCTTCAAGGTACTCAAGGTGCAACTGGACCACAAGGTGTTCAAGGTGCCGTTGGTTCACAAGGTGCTACTGGACCACAAGGTCCACAGGGCTTTACATCAGGAGCATACTCTTATGTGACAGCTTTAGGTGTTGGTGTACAAGGTGCTCAAGCATCTGGTACATTAACTACAAATGGTCCTTTAGTTGCAAACGGTGCTTTGTATTTGGGCACACAAGGGTATTCAAATCAGGCACCAAACACTGGAGTGTTGTTCTTGTATGGCCCTGCGGCCGGAACCACAACAATCCAGCCAGCATCAGTTGCTGCCGGAACAATAATATCTTCTTCATACAATAATTTTGTTTTGAATTATGGAACACAAGCCTTTGCATCTTTCAATACAGGAGGTGCTACGTTCCTTGGTGATGTTACTGCATTTGGATCACCTTCTGATATTAACTTAAAAGAAAATATTAAAAGAATTCCAAATGCACTCGATATGATTGAACAGTTGAATGGTTATACATTTAACTACAAGAAAAAACCAGATGTTAAAATGATTGGTGTTATTGCTCAAGAACTTGAAAAAGTTGCACCAGAACTTGTCTACGAGTTTAAAGATTTAGAAACTGGAGAAGTTAGCAAGGCAGTTCGTTATGAACAAATTTCAGCTATCTTGATTGAAGCAGTTAAAGAGTTGAAGTTGGAGATTGATGAACTTAAGAAAGGTCAATAATGGCTGCTTATCAAGACATCTACATGGATAAGGGTACGGATTTCACCGAACAGTTAACTTTGACTGATGATTATGGAAATTCGTATAACCTTGCAAACTTTTCAGTTTCCTCACAGGCTAGGATTTCCTATATCACTTCAAACGTGGCAATATTATTTACATCCACAATCACCGATTCAGCCAATGGTGTAGTGACACTATCAGCCAACTCGGCGGTTACATCCAACGTTGTTCCAAACAGTGTTGGCAAGCTAGTATATGATGTGGTTGTTTCAGATAACATACACAACAAAAAAACTCGGGTGCTTGAAGGACAAATTTACGTTTCACCAAATACAACCAGATAAGGTGAAAAATGGCAATAAACGTAAAAGTTTCAAGTGGACCAAAAATAAGTGCGTTAATACCGACCGTAACTCAACAAAGAGTTGCGGCGGCCACTGTTTTCCAAGGTGCATCTAATTCGGATGCGGCAGCCCAAGCAGCTTTTACTCAGGCAAATTCAGCGTATATGCAGGCAAATTCAGCATATGCTCACGCAAACACTTCAATACAAATAACTGGTGGTGAAATAACAGGAAATTTAACAGTGGATGGTCAAATTTATGGTAATGTGGCAGTGATTGATGCAGGCACATTTTAATAAATAGAAGTATAATAATAAGAGGACATCTAAATGGCCATTTCGAATACCAGTATTCTGATTAAGCGTTCGAGCGTAACGACTAATCCAGGCACCTTAAAAGCAGGTGAAATCGCATACTCATACGTTTCCAACACATTATATTTTGGTACAGTTGCAGGTAACGGAACAATCAACATTGGTGGTCAATATTACACCAGCACAGTTGATGCCGCAACAAACAATGCAACCGGTGGTACTCTTGTTAAGAGAGATGCGACAGGAAACTCATCATTCAATTACATTTTTGCAAATATTGTAGGTACAATTATAGGTAATGCAAACACCGCAAGTTACCTATTAAATCCACAAAACTTCTCTATTTCAGGTGGTGATATTGCGGCATCAGCAGTTGTGTTTGATGGCCAGCACCCTGTAGCATTAAATGCATCTTTAAATTCTGTTGCAGGTTTATCTGCTGGTACATACGGTTCTACAACAGCAATTCCTGTGATTGGTATTTCTGCTAACGGTCGTGTTACTTCTATTAGCACTTCAGCGATTTCAACATCATTCAGCATTTCGGATACCACAAATAGTAACACAATCAATGCTGGATCCACATTTTATTTCCAAAAAGGTGGTGGTGTTACTACTACAGTTTCAGCAAACACAATAACTTTTGGTACAGATTCTACAGTTTTACGTTCAAATACATCAAGTGCAGGTCAGCAAACTATTTCCACAGACCTGACAGTTGCTGGTAACTTGATCGTTTCAGGTGCAACAACGTTTGTAAATACCGCAGTTGTTCAAACAAACGACTCCTTGATTAAGCTGGCAGCAAACAACATCGTCAATGACATAGTTGATATTGGTTTCTATGGCCAATCTAACACAGGTGCTTCCATTGCATATCATGGTTTGATTCGTGAAGGTTCTGGTGGCACTTCAGCAGGTAACTTCTATCTGTTCAAGAACTTGGCTACAGACCCAACAGCAAACACCGTTAACTATTCCGGACTGTCTAAGGGTTCTCTGATTGCAGATTTGTCACTTGCTACTGGTTATACATTGGCTAACGTGACTGGTATGGCAACTGGTGCCAATACATTCTTGGCCACACCATCAAGTGCAAACTTTGCATCGCTGTTGACTGACGAAACTGGTTCAGGTTCTGTTGTATTTAACAACACACCAACGTTCATTACACCTAACCTTGGTGTTGCAAACGCTACACAGTATAACATTGGTACATTAACCTATTCTGCTTCACAGGCGTTTAGTAAGTTACAAACTGATGCAAACAGTTTCTCACAAGTTGTTCTACAAAACTCCAACACAGGAACACAAGCATCTGTAGACTTTATTGTTTCTAACGGCATTTCAACCGACAACCATTGGTATGGTGACTTCGGTATGAATGGACCAAACTTCTCTGGTGTTGGTGCATTCAACGGAGCAAACAACGTTTACTTGTATGCTGACGGAACAGACCTTGTACTTGGTACAACCTCTGCAAATGCATTGCATTTTGTTGTCAGTAATGGAACAACCGATGCGTTGAAGATTGACGCTAACGGTTTTATTTCTACTAGCCAAGCGTTGACTGTACCTTACGGTGGTACTGGTGGTGCATTCTTCTCTGCTGGTGGTCTACTAATTGGTAACGGCACAGGTGCACTAAGTTCTCTTGCTAATAGTTCATTCACTGCAACAGGCACTGGTGCATCAAACAGCACAGTAACATCCGTAACTGTAGATGCATACGGTAGAACAACTGCGCTGACATACTCTGCGATTTCTGGACTGACAGTTGGCCAAGGTGGTACAGGCGTATCGTCATTCACAACAAACGGTATCACATACGGTAACGGTTCAGGTGCAATGCAGGTTACGGCCGCCGCAGGTTCATCAGATCAAACATGGTCTAACCAAATTCTAACTGTAACAAACTCTGGTGTTCCAGTTTGGACTTCTGCTCTTGACGGAGGCACTTTCTAACGTAGACTATATAATTGATTAATAGGAGTTTGAAATGAATAATGAACGTTTTATGAAACATTATGTTGAGGTTGTAAATTCTACATTAACTGAAAGTATTCTTCGTAATGTCAATCTACAGGCAAATGCAAATTTTGTGGATGAACTGATTGGTGAATTGAATGCGGAAAACGAAAGTTTAAGATCACAAATACAAGAAATAAGTGAAAAATATAATAGCATTTTGAATGAAAAAAATGCAATCGAAACTACAAAACAAAAATTAGATCATTTGGAAACATTCAGAAATCAACTGATTGAGAGTCAAAAATTGGTTGCCAAAAAAGACCTTGAGATTGAATCGTTAACAAAGAAACTTGAAGAATTGCAATCACCTCCTGTGGCAAAACGCAAAAAAATTGGTGTGTTAAATAATAAACCTTTAGAGGAAATTACATCAATTGAATCATTAATAAAAGACGGCGGAACATTTTAAACAATGGCTATTGCAAATACAACAATTCAAGTACGCAAATCCGGAACGACAGGAGTTAAACCGAATTCACTAGCCAATGGTGAGTTGGCGATTAACTTTGCCGACGATAAGTTGTATTATGTAAATAGTCAAGGCAACATTTCTTATTTTTATGGCGCAAATAATGGGCCATCTTTTTCAACTGCCAATGCAAACGGCACTCTAGTAATAGCAACCACACCAAACGATACGTTAAGTATTTCTGGAGCAAACGGTGTCACCGTAGCGGCTTGTACCACCACAAAATCTGTAACTATTGGTTTTATGGGTGCTACTGGTGCACAGGGACCTCAAGGATATCAAGGCGTTCAAGGATCCACTGGACCTCAGGGCAGTCAGGGTGTACAGGGTGCAATCGGTGCTCAAGGACCTCAGGGTAATCAAGGTGTACAAGGTGATATCGGACCTACAGGACCACAGGGTAATCAAGGTTTAACTGGTGTTCAGGGTTCTCAAGGTATTCAGGGTGCTACTGGACCTCAGGGCAATCAAGGCGTACAAGGTGCAATTGGTGCACAGGGTCCCCAAGGATATCAAGGCGTTCAAGGATCTACTGGACCTCAGGGCAATCAAGGCGTACAAGGTGCAATTGGTGCTCAAGGTGCCACAGGTTCCACTGGACCACAAGGTACTACTGGACCTCAGGGCAATCAAGGTGTACAAGGTGCAATTGGTGCACAAGGTGCACAAGGTTTTCAGGGTGTACAAGGCAATACAGGACCACAGGGCAGTCAAGGTTATCAAGGTGTCATTGGTGCACAAGGTGTTCAAGGTTCTACAGGACCACAAGGTGTTCAAGGTTCCACCGGGCCAACTGGACCACAAGGTTTTCAAGGATTTCAAGGTGTTCAGGGTGCTACTGGACCACAAGGTAACCAGGGCGTACAGGGTGCTGCCGCCGGTGTTAACCCAAGTAACTACATCACACAAGCAAAATTAGCCAACAATCAAACCATACCAACAGGAACAGATACTGTTGTTGCTTTTGGCTCAGCAGATTTTGATCCACAAGGTTGGTTAAACACAAGTAATTATAAAATAACACCAAACGTTGCTGGTTATTATGAAATTACGTCTAGTGTAGACTTAGGTTCGGTGCCTGGAAATAATCAAACTAATCTTCAACTTCGCAAAAACGATAATAGTATTAGTATTAGTCAACAACCTTCAGCCAATAATACAGCACCAGTAACTTTACAAGCAACGAGAACAATTTATTTGAATGGTTCTACAGACTACATCACAGCAAGTGTGTGGCAAGGTTCTGGTGGAAATATAACACTATCAACAGGCATTGGTATTTGGATCACAGTAACATTAATCTCATATGGTATTAATGGTGCTCAAGGTGCTCAAGGTGTTCAAGGTGCAACTGGACCACAAGGACTAACTGGTGCACAAGGTAGCCAAGGTATTCAAGGTGCCACTGGACCTCAAGGTACAAATGGTACTCAAGGCGCCCAAGGTTCACAAGGTAACCAAGGTTTTCAAGGTGTAGTTGGTGCTCAAGGTTTCCAAGGCGTCCAAGGTTCTACAGGACCACAAGGTGTTCAAGGTTCTACTGGGCCAACTGGACCACAGGGTCTCACAGGAGCACAGGGTAGCCAGGGTGTACAAGGTGCCGCGGGAAACTATCAACCTGCATATGACCAAGCAAACAGCGCATTTACAGAAGCAAATTCAGCTTTCGTGTTGGCCAACAATGCTCTTATTATTGGTTCCAGTGCCGCAACTTTTGCTAATGGTGCCTTCGCTCAAGCGAATTTAGCATATGCAACAGCTAATAACGCATTAGCAAATACCGGTTCTATTATAACAGTCAACGGTTCATCACAATTATATGTAACAAACACAACAACATCAACAACTACAACCACTGGTGCCTTAGTTGTTTCTGGTGGTGCAGGAATAACAGGTAACGTTAACGTTGGTGGTGTAATTACTGGTGGCGGCGTTAGAGCAACAACATCGACAAGTGCTCCTAGTTCACCAACTGTTGGTGATATTTGGTATTATCCAACACTAGATGTGACATATCGTTATACATATGATGGAACAAGTTATTTCTGGGTTGACATTTCTGGTCCTTTTGCCACATACAGCGGCAACACAATACCAGGTGTGACTCAAATTGTTGCAGGTACTAACGTCACTATATCACCTTCTGGTGGTACAGGTGTGGTTACGATTAACTCATCAGGCGGTGGTGGCGGTGGCGGCGGTAATAATTCAACGAGTGCAATATTCTCAATACCAAACACTTTAGGGGCCAATACGACATTATCAACTGGTTATAATGCACTTAGTGTGGGACCAATTACTGTTAATACTGGTATAACTATAACTATACCAAGTGGACAACGATGGGTCATACTATAAAAGGATAACAAATGGCATATGGAACAATAGCAGCAGACTCAATTACACCAACAACAACATTGTCGGTTACTGGTGGTGTCTCTACTGGATCAATTGTATCATCAAATACCTTTGGCTTTAAAAATAGAATTATAAATGGTGCTATGCGTGTTGCCCAAAGAGGTACCAGTGCAACTATTACTGCCGGTAGTACCATTGCAGCAGGTTATAGTACAGTTGATAGATTTTATGTATACTGTACAGGTGCAAACGTAACAGCCGCACAAGTTGCTGGCACAACACCAATACTAAACAATTTGCAAATTACTGGTGCTGCAAGTGTAACAGCAATTGGTGTAGGTCAACGTATTGAAGCACAAAATAGTGCAGACTTAGCTGGACAAACTGCTACATTATCGGTCAACCTATCAAATAGCTTGTTGACTACAGTAACATGGACAGCATATTATGCTAGTACTACAGATACATTTGGTACATTAGCAAGCCCAACACGTACACAAATAGCTACAGGAAGTTGGACTGTAACTAGTACATTAACAAATTACAATGCACAGATAGCAGTACCAAGTGTAGCAACGACTGGTATTGAAATTGTATTAACAGTAGGTGCACAGACTAGTGGAACTTGGGTTATTGGTAACGTACAGTTAGAAGCAGGAGCTGTTGCTACTGGGTTTGATTATAGACCTGTTACTAACGAGTTACAGTTATGTCAGCGATACTATGAAGTAGGTGGTGGGATTAGTGTTGGCGGTACTGTTTATGCAGTAGTATATTATAAAGTTACAAAACGCGCAAGTTCAACTATTGTTTTATCCGGTTATAGTGGGACAATAACGTCTGCTGCCGGTCCAGCTGGTGGTTCAACTGTTAATGATAATTTTGCCGTATTACTAAGTGGAACGTCTGGATTTTTGTACACAGCGAGTGCAGAATTATAAAAGGTATACAGGATTAACAAATGTCAAACATAATTAACGCAGACAACGGTGTAGTCTCAGGTACGCCAGGAATAAAATATACAGCAGATAGTAGTGGTATAATACAATTCCAGAGTAGTGGTAATAACTCATTATTAATTGATTCTAGTAGATATGTATCTGCTACGGTCAACGGTTTGGGTAAGGGAATGTTTCCAGCAGAACAGTTATATTGTCTCCAAACAGGTTATACAGGAACACAGGCCACTACTGCACAAAGTGTTTTTGGTGTTGGTGTTACATTAGTTGGTTCAACTGTTTATCAGTTTGAGTTAAATTTCTTCATGAGTAAATCTGCTGGCACAACGGCTCATACAATTTCATTGGGTTTTGGTGGAACAGCAACAGTAAATAATATCGCATATGATGGACCAACTCAATACAACACCACAAACCTCACAACAGGTGCTCCGGCATTCTTTTATAGCAACACAACCTCCGCAACTGTTTTTACATCTTCAATAACTTCAGCTTCAACATATACATTTACTGTTATGAAAGGTATCGTGTCAATTAACGCAGGCGGAACATTTATCCCGCAATATACATTAAGTGCTGCACCGGGCGGAGCATACACAACAGCAGCAGGTAGCTACTTCAAAATCTCACCATTGGGTGCTAGTGGATCAAATACAAGTATAGGAACATGGGCTTAATATGTCAATAATTTTAGATGGTACAGCAGGCATAACTACACCAGCAATAATAGCACCTTTGGCATTAACTACTGCCTCGCTGTCATCGCCGGCGGTTGCAGGACAACTGGAGTATAACGGCGGTATACCCTACTTCACTCCTTTGGGAACTCAGCGTGGTGTTATTCCAGGTATGCAGTATTACATTTTAAATACTGCATACGTAGGTTCAAACTCAACTGGTGCACAAAGTTTATTTGGTGTTGGTGTCACTTTATCATCGTCAATTGTTTACCAGTTTGAATGTTCTTTATATATGACCAAAACCGCTGGCACAACATCGCACAATATGAGTTTATTGTTTGGTGGAACAGCAACAGTCAACTCAATACTTTATCAAGGTGTAGAAAACCAAAGCGGTTTGGCTTTAACAGGACCCCAAGGAACTCCTGTATCTTTTATAGCAACCTCAGCGGCCGCTAGCCAAACAACATCTACAACGGCTAACGCAACAGAATATATACAAATTGATTTTAAAGGAATAGTATCAATTAATGCTGGTGGAACATTTATACCACAATATTCGTTGAGTGCGGCGCCCGGTGGTGCATATACAACACAGGTTGGTAGTTACTTCCTAATATACCCAACAGGATCCGCAGGTAGTAATATAAGCGTAGGAACTTGGGCTTAATATGTCAACAATTTTAAACGGAACAAAACGATTAAATATAATTAATCGGACAAAATTTTTTTGATAAATTAAGGTTAAATAAAAATGGCATTCCCAAGTACACCCACCAACGGACAGACAGCAACGGTAAATGGAATAACATATTCCTATTCATCGAGCCTGAGTGCTTGGACCAGAGTTCAAGTTAACGCAAGTGCTGTGAGTTTCTCATCTAACACAATAACAGTCAACACAAGTTCATTTTTAATTGGCACAACGTTAGTTACTAGCACAACTACGGCTAACCAATCATTGTATACATATTCAACTTCACAGTATCGTTCTGGAAAATTTATGTGTCAAATGACAAGCGGAACATCTTATGGTGTAACAGAATTGTTGTTGATACATGACGGAACAAACTGTTACATGACACAATATGGAGATGTAAACAGTGGAACAGTTTTAGGTGTATTTGATTCTTCAATAACATCCGGAAACGTATCATTACTTTTTACACCAACTAACGCATCAACGACAGTAAAAGTTTCTGGTAACTTAATTCCCATATAAATATTAAATTATAGTAAAAGGGGATAGTGAACCTTGGCTAATCAAATTAACTTTGTAGTTAAGAACGGTCTAACCGTCAACACTACAAGCGTCATCAATTCATCCGGCAACTGGATAGGTCCAAATACTTTCATTACTGGACCACAGGGCTTTGCTGGTGCTCCAGGTGCACAAGGTCCAGCAGGACCACAAGGTGTGCAGGGTTCTTCTGGTTCTCAAGGTCCTCAGGGTTTTACTGGAACGACAGGACCAGCAGGCGTACAAGGTGCTCAGGGTGCAACAGGCTTTCAGGGCGTTCAAGGAAGTACAGGTGCAACAGGCGTTCAAGGTGTCCAAGGTTCTGCTGGTGCACAAGGTCCTGCTGGCGTTCAAGGTTCTCAGGGCAGTGCAGGCGCATCAGGTGTGCAAGGTCCGCAAGGCTCAACTGGAGCACCAGGAGTTCAAGGCGCTCAAGGTCCTTCTGGTGTTCAAGGCCCTGCTGGAGTTACTGGTCCAGCAGGGTTTCAAGGTAGACAAGGTGCAATAGGCGGTACTGGACCCCAAGGTGTTCAAGGAGCACAAGGCTCTACTGGACCACAAGGGTTTCAAGGTGTACAAGGCGCAACGGGCAGTACAGGACCATCAGGAATTCAAGGACCCCAAGGTCCAACAGGAACGCCAGGTGTTCAAGGTGTTCAAGGCTCTACTGGTCCAGCAGGGTTTCAAGGTAGACAAGGTGCAATAGGTGGTAACGGACCATCAGGAGTTCAAGGACCACAAGGTGGAACTGGTGCACCTGGTGTTCAAGGCGTTCAAGGCTCTACTGGTCCAACAGGATTTCAAGGTTATCAAGGATCAACTGGCGGTCCTGGTCCTTCTGGCGTGCAAGGTCCACAAGGCTCCACTGGTGCACCTGGTGTTCAAGGTCCCACAGGTGGTACGGGTCCAGCAGGATTTCAGGGTAGACAAGGTGCAGTAGGTAGCACAGGTCCTTCAGGATTTCAAGGACCTCAAGGTGGTGGTGGTCCACCAGGTGTACAAGGTCCAACAGGCAGTACTGGTCCGTCAGGTTTTCAGGGTGTACAAGGTTCAACCGGAAGCACTGGACCAACAGGTCCAACAGGCCCCGGTGGCGGTACAGGTGCTACAGGTGTACAAGGTCCAACAGGTGGTACCGGACCATCAGGTTTTCAAGGCAGACAAGGTGCAACTGGAAGTCCTGGTCCAACAGGTCCAACAGGAAGTACAGGACCAACAGGTCCATCAGGTGCTCAAGGTGGTACAGGACCAACCGGTGGAACTGGACCAACAGGTGCTCAAGGTTCTACAGGAAGTCCTGGTCCATCAGGTGCACAAGGTCCACAAGGTTCAACTGGACCAACAGGCTTCCCAGGTGCATTTTCAACTACAACAACACCAAACGTATCAGCTTTAGGTATTAACTGTGCAGTTGGACCAGCAGGAACAATTCAAGCACAAAACGACATTTACGCTTATTACTCAGATAAGCGATTGAAAACCAACATTAAAAATATTGAAGATGCTTTGAATAAAATTTTATCTTTAACAGGAATATATTTTACACAAAACAGACATGCAGAAAAATTTGGTTATAATGACTATTCCAGACAAGTTGGTGTGATTGCTCAACAGATTCAAACACATATACCAGAAATTGTCGCACCTGCTCCTTTTGATGTAGACAAAGACGGCAAGAGTATATCTGGAGATAACTACCTAACAGTTCGTTATGAAAAACTAATACCTGTTCTCGTAGAAGCAATCAAAGAACAACAAAGAGAAATTGCTACATTGATGGAAAAAGTAAATGGCAACAGCTAATAATTTTACAATCAAAAATGGATTAACTGTTGGAACAACACCAGTCATTGCAGCCAATGGCGTATGGATTGGATCAACAACAAACATTCTTGGTCCACAAGGACCACAAGGTCCTTCTGGTACAGCAGGTGCACCGGGTACACAAGGTTTTCCTGGTGCTCCTGGTGGCGCAGGTGCTCAAGGTCCTCAGGGTGTTCCTGGTAACCAAGGAACTCAAGGAGCTTCAGGCATACAAGGTCCACAAGGAATTCAAGGCAGTACGGGACCACAAGGATTTCAGGGCACTGCTGGTGCACCTGGTGTTTCAGGTTTTCAGGGCGTACAAGGTTCTACGGGTCCAGCAGGCGCTCAAGGCGGTGCGGCCGGTACAGGTCCAGCAGGTGTACAAGGCACACAAGGTCCGGCAGGTTCACAAGGTGTTGCTGGTGCTCAAGGTGTTGCTGGCGCTCAAGGCCCTCAAGGTCCACAAGGTGTTCAAGGACCTTCAGGATTTCAAGGTGTACAAGGTAGCACAACTTCTGGTGCTCAAGGTCCACAAGGCGCTCAAGGACCATCAGGTCCTTCAGGCTTTCAAGGAAGTACTGGTGGTACTGGACCATCAGGTGTTCAGGGTACACAGGGACCAGCAGGCGCATCCGGTGTACAAGGTCCACAAGGCGCTCAAGGTCCAACTGGACCAAACGGATTTCAGGGCAGTATAGGTGGTTCTGGACCATCAGGTGTACAGGGCACACAAGGTCCAGCAGGTGCATCTGGTGCACAAGGTCCACAAGGTCCACAAGGACCTACAGGTCCAGCAGGTGCACAGGGCGGTACTGGTGGTACTGGTCCAGCAGGTGTGCAAGGTACACAAGGTCCTTCAGGTCCAACAGGCGTTCAAGGTCCTCAGGGACCTCAGGGTCCTGGCGGACCTTCAGGTTTTCAAGGTAGCACTGGCGGTTCAGGACCAACAGGTTTTCAGGGCACACAGGGACCAACAGGACCGTCAGGTGCTCAAGGACCTCAGGGTGGCGCTGGCTCTACTGGACCATCAGGTGCACAAGGCGGTACTGGACCTACAGGACCGACAGGTTTTCAGGGCACACAGGGACCATCAGGACCTACTGGCGTACAAGGTCCACAAGGTTCACAAGGACCTACTGGACCATCAGGTGCACAAGGCGGTACTGGTCCAACAGGTCCATCAGGTTATCAAGGTTCTACAGGACCCGGTGGTGCTACAGGTCCAACGGGACCACAAGGTCCACAAGGACCTACTGGACCATCAGGTGCACAGGGTGGTACTGGCGGTACTGGACCATCAGGGTTTCAAGGACCGCAGGGTGCTCTGTCATCATTAGGAACACAAGCGGCGCAAGTAACAGTAAATACAGGAACAACAGGAGCATCAGGCACTCTACTTGCAACAGGTAACATCACTGCATATTATTCCGACATCAGACTCAAAGACAATATTGAATTTATAAAAAACGCAGGTGAAAAATTATACACACTAAGAGGCATAATTTATAAACACAATGAACTTGCAAACAAATATGGTTACACAGATAAAAGAACTTATTCTGGTGTGATTGCACAAGAAGTTCAAAAGATAATTCCAGAAATTGTTAAACGTGCACCTTTTGATAATGATGGTAAAGATGGAAGTTTAACTGGTGAATACTATCTAACGGTGCAATATGATAAATTGATACCACTTATTATAGAAACAATCAAAGAACAACAAAGAGAAATTGAATCTCTTAAAGAGAGAATGAAGTAAGATGGCCTCAGCAAATAATTTCGTTGTCAAAAATGGCTTAACAGCAGGCACAACAGCAGTAATTAACTCATCTGGTGTTTGGATTGGACCGGCTTCATCAGCATACGGTCCACAGGGTGTTCAAGGTGGTTCAGGCCCTCAAGGTGTGCAAGGACCACAGGGTGTGGCAGGTAACCAAGGAGCTAGTGTACCGGGCGCACAAGGTGTTCAAGGTCCTCAAGGTTCTCCAGGCGTTCAAGGTACAGCAGGTGCACAAGGTGCTACTGGTGTTTCTGGTGCACAAGGACCACAAGGTGTGACAGGAGTTCAAGGTGTTCAAGGCTCACAGGGAACAGTCGGTTCTCCTGGCGCACAAGGTAGTACAGGACCAGCAGGACCAACAGGTTTTCAAGGAACTCAAGGACCAACAGGTGCAACCGGAACAGCAGGCATTCAAGGTCCAACTGGTGCACAAGGTAGCACTGGCTCTGCTGGTCCAACAGGTGTTCCTGGTGCACAAGGACCACAAGGATCACCAGGTGTAGTTGGTGTGCAAGGTAGCACAGGCTCAACAGGTGTTGGCGGAGTTTCTGGTGTGCAAGGTCCACAAGGATCTACAGGTCCTGCTGGTTTTCAGGGAACGCAAGGACCAACTGGCGCATCCGGTGTTCAAGGCGCAACAGGTAGTACCGGACCTACAGGTATTCCAGGCGCACAAGGTCCACAGGGTAGTACAGGGCCAACAGGATTTCAAGGAACTCAAGGTCCTACGGGAGCACCTGGTGTTCAGGGTGCAACAGGATCAACTGGTGTAACAGGCGTTCCAGGTGCTCAAGGTAGTACTGGTGGAACTGGACCAACAGGCTTTCAAGGAACACAAGGACCAACAGGAACTCCAGGTGCTCAAGGTAGTACTGGTGGTACTGGACCAACAGGTGTGCCAGGCGCACAGGGTCCACAAGGTGGTTCTGGACCTACAGGCTTTCAAGGACCGCAAGGTCCAACAGGAACACCAGGTGCACAAGGTAGTACTGGCGGTGGTGGACCAACAGGTGTTCCGGGCGCTCAAGGTCCAACTGGTCCAGGTGGCGGTACAGGACCACAAGGACCACAAGGTCCAACAGGCACACCAGGTGCTCAAGGTAGTACTGGTAGTACTGGACCAACAGGTGTTCCGGGTGCACAAGGTAGTACAGGCGGTGCCGGCGGCACTGGACCTCAAGGTCCACAAGGCGGTACAGGACCAACAGGACCGACAGGTGGCACAGGACCTACAGGACCAACAGGCACACCAGGTGCTCAAGGTAGTACTGGTGGTACAGGACCAACAGGATTTCAAGGACCGACAGGACCAACAGGAGCAACAGGTTCTACACCATACCAACAAGTGGCCGCATTAGGTGTTAATACGGCAGCCGGACCAACAGGTACAGTTCAGGCCACAGGTCAAATTACTGCCATATTCACATCCGATGAACGACTGAAAAATATATTAAACAATATAGAAAATGCACTAGAAAAAGTCATCTCTCTGAATGGAATTTATTATACAAAAAATGATTTAGCTCGATCTTATGGTTATGAGGGAGATGAACAAGAGGTTGGTTTAATTGCACAAGAAGTTGAAGCAGTTTTACCAGAAGTTATTAGGCTTGCCCCCTTTGATACAGATAAAGACGGAAATAGTAAATCTGGTGAGAACTATATAACAGTGATGTATGAAAAAGTTGTTCCTTTGTTAATTGAAGCCCTCAAAGAACAGAAAAAACAAATAGATTATTTAAATACGAAAGTGTGAGGTTATTATGAAAGGTGAGTGGTGTTATTTTAAATCCTACTTTACTAAACAGGAATGTGAAAAGATTATTAATGATGCATTAAAATTACCGTCACAAGATGCGGTGGTTGGTGTCAACGGTATCAGCACCGCACTAGACACAAGCATTCGAAAAAGCAAAGTTCGATTCATCAGCGACAAAGATCCAAACTTTACATGGTTATTCGACAAAATCTGGAAAACAGGCATCGAAGCAAACAGAGATTTCTTTGATGTTCAGATTTCAAAGCTGGAATTTATACAATTTGCTGAGTATGATTCCAAATATGAAGGTGAATACAAAGAACACCATGATGTATTTTGGCTCAACAACGACCCTTACTACCACAGAAAATTATCAGGAGTTGTGCAGTTGTCTGATCCAAATCAATACGAAGGTGGTGCATTAGAGATTACTGAAACAATCCATCCAATAGATAAGGATATCAAAGAGCAAGGTTCGGTTATATACTTTCCTTCTATGCTGAGACATAAAGCCAACAAGGTTACCAAAGGCGTCAGATATAGTCTAGCGGTTTGGTTTGAAGGACCTAAGTGGCGTTAATTTGAGGATTTAGTGATGAGTGCAAAAAATTGCAAAATTGTGATGACAACAATGTTTCGTAATGAAGCAAAAGTTATACGTAGAATGTTAGAATCGTGTTACAAATACATTGATTATGCTGTGATTCAAAACAACGGTTCTACAGACGGCACAGATCAAATTGTAAAAGATTTCTTTGATGAAAAACAAATACCACTTCATTTATATAATGTAGAAGAAGGTTGGGTTGGCTTTGGTTGGAATCGGGACCACCTAACACAAACTTGTCAATCTGTTGACCACGGATGTGATTGGATTCTAAAGATGGATTGTGATGAGGTACTTGAGATTGATGAAGACTTTGATTGGTCATTATTGGATGATAAGTCTATACAATCCTTTCATATTGCCGCAGTTGCCGGGCCGTGTATTTACTATCGTGCATGGATGTGGAATGCAAAATTACCGTGGCGATTCAATCACGACCCTTGCCATGAAACCATATACCTTGATGATGGTGTAACAGGTGAACAGTTTCAAAGATTTGATTTGCCTCCAAGTTTCAGACAAATTGGTTACAACGAAGGCCAAAGTTGGTCAAATCCAACAAAGTTCATTTCAGATGCATTGATTCTTGAAGAAAAGATGATTAAAGAGAATTCTTTTTTCACTAATCCTTATCACTTCTGGTATGTTGGTAAAAGTTACTTTGATGCATTTCAATGTCATGAATTTCCATTAGGAATAAAACAACAAAAAGAATTTGCTAAACGTTGCACATACTATTTCAAAGAGTTTATAGACTTTTCGAAACCTTCAGGCATTGATGAGATGTGTTACATGGCATCCATTTTTGGAGCAGACGGTTTAAAGTTTGTTGGTGAAACCGAACAAGCAATTGAAATGCTTATAGAGTGTGGGAAATATGCACCAGAAAGAAATGACCATCTATTTGCATTAGCATTTCTATACATGGATAAAAAAGACTGGGATTCTATGTTTGAAGTGACGTCAGAAATGATGAAACCGGAACGTACAAATCCATTTCCTAAATATGTCGTAATGATAGATAGATCGATGTATCGTGATGGTGGTACAAGAGTAAAAGAACTATATGACATTGCGTGTGACAACTCAGGCCGCAAGCCTAAAATTTACATTAATACCAATATGAAAAAGAAACTATTTGTAGTAGATGACTTCTACGCTAATCCAGATGAAGTTCGTCAGATTGCATTAGCCGCAGAATACAAAAGAGATATTCGATTCTACAAGGGTCAGCGTTCAGGTCCATTTCGATTCCCAGGGTTGAAAGAAGCATTCGAATCTATCATTGGTGAAAAGATCAACAACTGGGAAGAACAAGATATTAATGGCTGTTTTCAAATTGTAACAGCAGAAGACCCACAGGTTTACCACCACGACTTACAAAAATGGGCTGCTATGATTTACTTGACACCAAATGCACCATTAGATTCTGGAACAAGATTACACAAATCGAAGATCAATGGAACCATGCATATGTCTGATGATGGTATCAAAGATGCTTTTTCTGGAGGTTTCTATGATGCATCTAAGTTTGATACGATTGCTGATGCAGGCAACCTATATAATAGATTGGTTATAATGGATGCACAAAACATCCATTCGGCAGGAAATTATTTTGGCCAAGATAATGAAACGGGCAGATTAACACACTTATTCTTTTTCGATTAAGGAAAAAAATGAAAACTATTGTAGAAACAGCAACTGGTGTATCAGTTTATATGTTTAATGACGAAAACGCACCAGAAATCACAGCAGAACATGTTGTATTTAATGGTCAGGTTGTAGACACGCTTTTGAATTCCTCAAACGCAAGTATTGTGGAAAACATCAATCCACCAAATGATTGGATTGGTAGAAAGTACATCCTAAATAATGGTGCATGGACACAAAACCCTAACGACCCAACATTGACACACTAAAAAATAAAATTACATTATGAAAAATTTGAAGTTTAGTTTAATTACTCCAGAACACAACCCAAACAATGTGAAGTTTCTGTTGGAATTGTATGATTCAATTAAAAATCAAACATATGAGAATTGGGAATGGGTGTTGTTTTTAAACAACAAATGCGTAATTGAAAACATTCCAGACATCATAAAGAACGATTGGCAAGTTAAAATTTTCAGAACAGAAGAAGCCAACACTAATGTTGGTGCAATGAAAAATCTTTCTTTTCCTTTGGGAACAGGTGATGTTCTGGTTGAAGTTGACCATGATGATTTGTTGACGCCAGACTGTTTAGAGGAATTGAACAAAGCATACCAAGACGAGACTGTTGGTTTTGTTTATAGTGATGGTGCAATCTTACACATGCAAGATGCATTCGTTCCTTATTTGCCTGAACATGGTTGGTCTTACAGAATGTACAACTGGAAGGGCAAAGATTTATATGCAATGAATAGTTTTGAACCTACCAGCCAATCGTTAGGTTATATTTGGTATGCTCCTGACCATGTTCGTTCTTGGAGAAAATCGACATATGAACAGGTTGGTGGCCATAATCCAGAGCTTGCCATCTGTGATGACCATGAGTTGTGTATTAGAACATACTTACAAGCCAAGATGGTTCGTATTCCAAAAGTTTTGTATATTTACAGAATCAGTGGAGACAACACTTGGATTGAACGATCTGATGCAATCCAGATTAAAACAGTAGAATTACAAAGACAATATGCTCGTGCATTAGCAGAAAAAGATGCAAAAGATAAAGGATTGTTATGTGTTGACATTGGTGGTGGCTTGAATCCATATCCAGGTTACCACACTGTTGACTTGAGGCAAGATGCGGATCAGGTTTTTGACTTAAATAATGGCATTCCATTGGCTGACAATTCAGTTGGAGTCCTAAATGCAAGTCATATCTTGGAACACTTACATGATAAGACTAAGATTATGAGTGAAATCCATAGAGTCCTGGCACATGGTGGATGGGCTTTTATTGAGGTGCCAAGTACAGATGGACGTGGAGCATTCCAAGACCCAACACATGTCAGTTACTGGAACGAAAACAGTTTCCTATATTATACCGATGCCTATTTGGCCAATTTTATAGACAATAAAACAATTAGATTTCAGGAATACCGTAGGGAAACATACTTTCCAAATGAATGGATGAAGAACTTAAATGTTTGTGTGACTAGTGCATGGCTTGTTGCTATTAAAGATGGTGGTGAAAGGTTCCCTGGTCTCCTAAAAATCTGATAGATAAATAGAGAATAAGGAGATTCTCAATGGCAACAATAACTAACAGACAAGATTTTAAAGATTATTGTCTCCGCAGACTAGGTGCGCCAGTTATTCAAATAAACGTGGACGATCAGCAGGTCGAAGACCGTGTGGATGATGCTATTCAATATTGGCAAGATTACCACTTTGATGGTGTTCAAAAGTTTTATTGGATACACTACGTCACAAGTCAAGATATCACAAATCAATATTTGGATGCCACACAAGCGAGAGATCAGAACGGAAATACTGTAAACATTTTAGGTATTTCTCGTATTTTCCCTTTAACTGATTCTCAGGCCTCAATCAATATGTTTGACTTGAGATACCAGTTGCGTTTAAATGAATTGTATGACTTCACTTCAGCATCCTATATCAATTATACACTGACACAACAACACCTGCGTTCTTTGGAACTCCAGTTCACTGGTGAAGTTCCTATTCGTTGGGTGCGTAACATGCAAAGATTGTACATTGATTGGGCTTGGGGTGATAATCTGGAAATTTCTACTGGACAAACCGTTATTTCAGAGTGCTATGGTGCAATCGATCCAGACACATATCCAAACGTTTGGAATGATCGTTGGTTAAAAGAATATGCAACTCAGCTCATTAAGAGAACATGGGGTGAGAACATGAAGAAGTTTGGTGGCGTTCAGTTGCCCGGCGGTGTGATACTTAATGGAAAAGAAACTTTTGATGAAGCTGTTGGTGAAATCAAAAGATTAGAGGAAGACATGATTAACGATTATTCGGGACCATTGGAGTGGTTCATGAACTAATCAAGCGGTCCTCAAATTTCTTTTTATATAAATATATAAAAGGAGATATGAAAATGAAGGTCTACTGTATAGAAAATAAACTAGATAACAAAAAATATGTTGGTATAACAAGAGGTGAAATTGTAGGAAGATTTAAATCTCATAAACGAATTGCTAAAAATCCAAATGATAAAAATCATTGTCACATACATAAGGCAATGTTTAAGTATGGTTTGGAAAATTTCATTGTTTATGAGATTGATTCGGCTGGGACCAAAGAAGAATTGTTGGAAAAAGAAAAACATTGGATTAAAAAATTAGATACCAAAAATAATGGTTACAATGAAACTGATGGTGGTGAAGGATGTTTTGGATGGAAAGCAACAGAAGAACAAAAAGAAGCCAATAGAAAAAGAAACATTGAAAGAACTAAAGATCCAAAATACAGAGAGTTTATATCACAAAGAACAAAAGAAGCTATGTCAAACCTTTCGGCCGAGGTTAAGAAAAAAATAAGCGATGTTGCAAAAAAGAATAGTGTAGGAAACAAACGCTCGTTAGGTAAAACTTGGACACTATCTGAAGAAACTAAAAAGAAAATAAGTGAATCTAAAAAAGGTTTCAAACATACCGATGAAGCAAAAAGAAAACTCAGTGAAAAAGCAAAATTACGAACAGGCAGAAAACACTCACCGGAAACAATAGAAAAAATGAGAATTGCAGCAACAAACAGAATAAGAAAGGTAGGAACCTAAAATTGCTACTTCTCCTTACTTCAATAATTATAACGCCAAGTATGATGAGCAAAGGCTTGTCGAAGACCTAATCAATGAAGCAATTCAGATGATGGGTTTCAATGCATTTTATCTACCAAATGATAACGATGCGGCCAGAGATTTGATTTATGGTGAAGATCCAGTCAAACAATTTAATACCGCTTTTGCAATTGAAATGTATTTGACAAGTGTTATGGGTCATGAAGGTGAAAAGGACTTCTTCTCTAAATTTGGTTTAGAAATTCGTAACCAAGTTAGTGTACTTGTTTCACGTAGAGCATTTGCACAAAGAGGACCGTCACTGAATAGACCTCGTGAAGGTGATTTGGTTTATATTCCATTCTTAAACGGTGCTGGTGAACTCTATGAAATCAAGTTTGCAGACCAAAACAAAGATGGTTTTATGTTAGGACGTAAGAATCCATACCACTATGAGTTGAGCCTAGAAAAATTCAAATATTCTCAAGAGGTTATTGCAACAGGTGTGGCAGAAATCGACCAAGCGGTTACAGATTCTGCATATACATTACATTTAAATACTGGTTCTGGAACAGGAACATATGACTTGACAGAGTTGGTATTCCAGTCTACAGACGGAACATATGCAAATGCAAGTTCAATTGCTACTGTACAAACATGGGTTCCATCTTCTAATACATTGTCGGTAACTAATATTGCAGGTGAGTTTATTGATGGCCAAGTCATTATTGGATTGACAAGTAATGCAAGATACTTATTGGCAACATTTGATCCACTACAGTCTCCTGCAATTAAAGAACCTTACGACAACAGTGTAATACAAACTTCTGCAAGCACATATGTGAACACATCAGAAACTAATCCGATTGGTGGTCTATAATGGCTAATGTATATTACAACCGAATGATTCGTAAATTGACGGTCGCTTTTGGTGATTTGTTCAATAACATTACACTTGTGCGTTACAATCCAGACCTAACTGAACAAGAAAGGTTCATTGTACCAATAGATTATGCGGCCAAAGAATTGTATGTAATGCGTTTACAGGGCGACCCAAACTTAGATAAAAAAGTTCAAATGACTTTGCCTCGCATGTCGTTTGAAATGACAGGAATGTCATATGACTCTTCCAGAAAGCAGATAACTAATACTAGAAATTTTGCTCAATCTGGCCAAAACACAATATCACAATATGCGCCTGTTCCTTACGATTTCGATTTTTCTTTATACCTTTATGTTCGCAACATTGAAGACGGAAACCAAATCATCGAACATATATTACCCTTCTTTGCGCCAGATTACACAGTAAAGGTGAATATGATTCCTGAGATGGGAATCGTTAAAGAGGTGCCAATCATTCTAAAGAATGTGGATTATAATGTAGACTTTGAAGGTGATAGAGAACACGACACCAGAATGATTATTTGGACACTGAATTTTACAGTCAAAGGTTTTGTTTTTGGTGCTTCTTCGGATGCTTCTCTAGGTATCATTAAGACATCTTTCACAAATGTATTGAACGACATCGAAGATTCTCAAAACGTGGTATTCAATGTCAATGCTGGTGGAACAGGAAATTATTCTCCAGGAGAAATGATTTACCAAGGAGCATCATTAGCAATGTCTGCGGCAACAGCAAAAGTTGTTGATTGGAGTTCCACAAATAAACAATTGGTTGTAACGACAGCCAAGGGCAATTTTATTACAGGTAAACCAATTATTGGTTCCAGAGACAATGCAAACTGGACATTATACGGTTACAACGTGGTACCAAAACAATATGCTAATATTGCAGTGACTCCTAATCCATCTAATGCAAATGCAAACAGCATTTATACATATACGACAACCATAACTGAAAAACCATGAGTACATTTGAAAAAAATATGGAAGAAATCTTTGATGTTGCCACCAAAGTTGAACCTGCACCGGTTCCTGTTGTAAAGAAAGAAGTCTTACCAGAATCAATATCTGAAGACAATTTGAAAGAAGACTTAGCTGATGCATATGAGCAGACAAAGGCCAATCTACAAGACTTGATCGACCAGGGCAAAGATGCTATGGAAGAAATTCTGCAAGTAGCAAAGAATAGCCAACACCCTCGTGCATTTGAGGTTTACGGAACTTTGCTGAAGAACGTGGTAGATGCCAATAAAGAACTTTTGTCCGTACAAAAACAAATGCGTGATATGGACAAAAAGAATTCACCAGCAGGTTCAACCACAATCGACAAGGCCATTTTTGTTGGGTCAACATCTGAATTGAACAAGTTGATTAAAGGTAAACAATGACCCTAGATTCTCGTGATTCGTATCGTGATAATCCGTTACTCAAAAAAGCTGGCGTACAGATAAAATTTACGCAGGAGCAGGTTGAGGAATACATTAAGTGTGCAAAAGATCCAGTTTACTTTGCAGAACGTTACATACAAATCGTTAACGTTGACAGAGGTTTAATGCCCTTTGAGATGTGGGACTTTCAACGAGACATGATTCGTTTGTTCCATGAGAATCGTTTCGTTATCACCAAGTGCCCCCGTCAGGTTGGTAAAACTACCACATCTGTTGCATATCTACTTTGGCTAACACTCTTTTCAGATACACAAAACGTTGCAGTTCTAGCCAACAAAGGCTCACTAGCACGAGACATTCTGGCCAAATACCAGCTTGCATATGAGAATCTTCCTATGTGGCTACAGCAAGGCATTATTACCTGGAACAAGGGTAACGTAGAACTAGAGAACGGTTCTAAGATTATGGCAGCATCCACATCGTCCTCAGCAGTTCGTGGTGGATCTTTCAACTGTGTATTCTTGGACGAATTTGCTTTCGTTCCTGGAAACATTGCTCATGAATTCTTCAACTCTGTTTATCCTGTTATCTCATCTGGTAAGTCCACAAAGATTATTATCGTTTCTACTCCAAACGGCATGAATCTATTCTACAAGTTGTGGATGGATGCGATTGGTAAGAAAAACGGATACAAGCCATTTGAAATTCACTGGTCGATGGTACCAGGAAGAGATGAAAAATGGAAAGAAGAAACGATACGAAACACTTCACTTGAACAGTTCCGACAAGAATTTGAATGTGAGTTTTTGGGTTCTACAAACACATTGATTTCTGGTCAAAAACTGGCTCAAATGGTGTACAAAGACCCATCATCAACACACGATAATGTCAACATATACGAGATGCCAATCAAGGAGGATGGAGAAAAACAAAAAGACCATTTGTATGCCATCTGTGTTGACGTATCAGAAGGCAAAAACCTGGATGCATCGGCATTCTCGGTGTTTGACATATCGGTGTTACCATATAAACAAGTAGCAACATACCGAAGCTCATCTATACATCCAGTTTTGTTCCCAACCGTAATCTATAATGCGGCTAGGTTGTATAATGATGCGTATGTTTTAGTTGAAATTAACAACACTCCACAAATTGCAGAGATTTTACACGCAGAATTGGAGTACGAGAACTTGTGGAAAGTGTTCACAGGTAATAAGAAACCACAACAACTGTCTGCCGGGTTTGCGAGAGGTGTACAGTTAGGCTTAAAAATGTCACCACAAGTTAAGCGTATAGGTTGTTCTAACCTAAAAATGTTGATTGAAGGTGACAAACTTCAGGTTAATGATTTCGATACGATTTCAGAATTGACGACATTCGTACAGGATAAGAACTCCTTTGCGGCTGAAGAAGGTGCAAATGATGACTTGGTTATGACAATGGTGTTATTTGCATGGGCAACAACACAGAAATACTTCAAAGAAATTGTAAGTCACGACATCCGTAAACAACTTCAACTCGAAACCTTGAACCAAGTTGACGATGAAACTCTGCCGGCACCCATCATCGATGACGGAAGAGAACACAATTTAGAACTTATGGACGGCGATTTATGGGATTCCAGCATCGGCGGAGATACATATGGCTCTTTTGTCAGAGACATGTTACGAAATCTGTAAAAATGGTCTTTCATAAATATTCACATGGTATAAACTACCAATAACAGAATAATCAAGGAGAAGAAACAAATGGCTCAAATTGCTCAATTATCTCCAGGCGTACTTGTAACAGAAACCAACTTAACAACAGTTGTACCTTCAGTTCTAACTACGGCCGGTGCATATGCAGGTGCCTTTACTTGGGGTCCAGCAAATAAAATTACTCAGATTGACACTGAAAAAACACTCGTAAATACTTTTGGTCAACCAGACTCAAACACAGCTTCATCATTTTGGACAGCCGCTTCGTTCTTGGCTTACGGCAACAACCTTCAAGTTGTTCGTGCAATTGATGCAAATACATTGAACTCTACAGCAACAGGAACAGGCTATCAAGTTCCAAACAAAGATGTATTCCAATACAGCTTGTTGGCTGGACCAAACGGCAACAGCTACGGTGCATTCATGTCTCGTTATCCAGGCGCACTAGGAAACTCTCTAACAGTTTCGGTTATTGACGCAGGTTCAACTACTGCTCAATTTGCGGCATGGAACGTTGCAGTGTCTAATACAACCACAGCTAACGCAAGCACAATTTCTTTGGCAGGTTACTTCAACGGATTGCCAAGCACATCTTACAATACTGGACGAGTTGGTGGTGCAAACGACCAAATTCACGTAGCGGTTGTTGATACTGGTGGTTTGTTCTCTGGTGTTAAAGGTACTGTTTTAGAAACATTCCCATTCTTGTCTAAAGCATCTGATGCTATCGATCAAAATGGCCAATCAAGCTACTACAAAAATGCAGTTTTCAATAACTCAAAATACATTTATGCAGTAGACCCAGTTAACTACATTGCTACAAACGGCACATGGGGTAAAACAGCGGCTAACACCAATTTTACAACATTATCTGGAACATATACATTACCGTTGAGTGGTGGTACAGATGCATCAATTACTGATGCAGATATTATCACCGGAATGTCTTATTTCTCTGATACAGCACAAACAGCAATTTCGTTGTTGATGACTGGACCATACACAAACACAGCAGTACAAACACAAGCAATCACTATTGCTTCTACACGTAAAGACTGTGTTGCATTTGTTTCTCCACCACAATCTTCTGTTGTTAATAACGTAGGAAGCGAAGTTTCAAGTATTCAATCATGGATTAGCGGCCTAAGTTCTCTAGCTGGCGGACCATCAGGTTCATATGCTTTTGCTGATTCTGGTTGGAAATACTTGTTCGACCGTTACAACAACACATACCGTTGGGTTCCATTGAACGGCGATATTGCTGGTCTATGTGTATACACAGACTCACAAAATAGTCCATGGTGGTCTCCAGCTGGTCTGAATCGTGGTATCATTAAGAATGTTATCAAGTTGGCTTTCAACCCAACACAAGGTAACCGTGACTCGTTGTACCAAGTTGCAGTTAACCCTGTTGCTTCATTCCCTGGTCAAGGAACAGTATTGTTTGGTGACAAGACTCTACAATCACAACCTTCAGCGTTTGATCGTATCAACGTTCGTAGATTGTTCATTGTTCTGGAACAAGCAATTGCTAAAGCCGCACAATACTCATTGTTTGAATTTAACGATGCATTTACACAAGCGCAATTCGTTGCTTTGGTAACTCCATTCTTGCGTCAAGTTCAATCACAGCGTGGTATTACAGCGTTCCAAGTTGTTTGTGATTCAACAAATAACACTCCTTCTGTTGTTAATAACAACCAGTTCGTTGGTGATATCTACATCCAGCCTGCTCGTTCTATTAACTACATCCAGTTGAATTTTGTTGCCGTTGGTACTGGTGTTAACTTCTCCACAATTAGCAACACCACAGCGTAATAAATAATCAACATATAGGAGATTAAAATGGCATTTCAAATTAGCGAATTCACAAGTGCGTTACAACAGGATGGCGCACGTCCGAATTTATTCCAAGTTGTAATGACCGGTCTACCAAACGGCGCTGGCCAATCTGGCCAGCCTTTTTCGTTCTTGTGTAAGGCTGCTCAACTACCTGGTTCAACTATCGGTACAGTTCCACTTTACTACTTCGGTCGTGAAGCAAAGTTTGCAGGAAATAGATCATTCGCAGATTGGACAGTAACAGTTATTAACGATGAAAACTTCACAGTTCGTAACTCTATCGAATCTTGGATGAACAGCATCAACAGCAATGCAGGTAACGTTAGACTGGCACCTACCGTAATTGGTGGTGGTTCCGGCAATCAGCCATATGCTATCGATGCTACTGTTAACCAATTTAGCAAGACGGCTACAGCAGGTTCAAACGGCGTAATCAAGTCATACAGTTTTGTTGGCATGTTCCCAGTCGATCTATCTCCAATCGATTTAGATTGGGGCACAAACGATACAATTGAAGAATTCTCAGTAACATTCTCATATCAATACTGGACTTCTAACACAACAAGCTAAAATTTGTTGTATACATAAGAGAGGGCTTAGGTCCTCTCTTTTATGTGTTTTTTGAAATGGAATTAAAAAAATATGGCCCAAAAGTTTAGTCTCTTTGGTTTTACAATTTCTCGTCAAGAGGAAGAAAACCAAAAATCAACCCAGCAGTCGTTTAGCCCACCGGCAAGCGATGATGGTGCATTAACGATTACTTCCGCCGCATATTATGGAACATATGTTGACCTAGATGGTACAGCAAAAAATGAAGTAGAACTTATATCCCGCTATCGTGAAATGGCGATGCAACCTGAAATTGAATCGGCGATTGACGATATTGTTAATGAAGCAATCTGCCAAGACGATGACGGCAAGATTATTCAGATCGTTCTGGACGATTTAAAACAACCAGACAAGATTAAGAAAGCCATCAAAGAAGAATTCAATACAATCATGAGATTGTTGAATTACACCAACATGGCTCAAGACATTTTCCGCAGATACTATATTGACGGTAAAATGTATTACCACATTATTATTGATCGTGAAAACCCAACACAGGGCATCAAAGAATTACGTTACGTTGATCCTCGTAAGATGCGTAAGATTCGTGAAATCAAGAAACAAAAAGATGAACGAACAGGCGTAGAGGTAATGAATGTTGTTAATGAATATTATATCTACAACGACAAAGTTACTTCAGGATCTTCCACAAATTATGGTCCAGTTGGCACTCGTATTACTACAGATTCAGTTATTTCTGTTGTCTCTGGACTTATGGATTCTCGCCGTGCGGTGGTATTATCTTACCTCCACAAAGCAATTAAGCCATTGAACCAGTTGCGTATGATTGAAGATGCGACAGTTATCTATCGTATCTCTCGTGCACCAGAACGTAGAATTTTCTATATTGACGTTGGTAACTTGCCTAAATTGAAAGCAGAACAATACCTACGTGACATTATGGTCAAGTATAAGAACAAATTGGTATATGATGCCAACACAGGTGAAGTCCGAGATGATCGTAAATTCTTGTCCATGATGGAAGACTTCTGGTTACCACGTAGAGAAGGTGGCAAAGGTACTGAGATTACTACACTACCAGGTGGACAGAACCTAGGTGAATTGGAAGACGTTAAGTACTTTGAGAAGAAACTATATAAATCATTAAACGTTCCTGTGTCTAGGCTTGATCCAAATAGTTCTGGATTCTCATTAGGTCGTGTAGGTGAAATCACCCGTGACGAATTGAAGTTTTCTAAGTTTGTTGGCCGTCTACGTAGCAAGTTTTCAGATTTATTTGACCAGTGTTTAAGAGCACAATGTGTTCTTAAAGGTATTTGTACTGCTGAGGAGTGGAGTGAATTTAAAGAACATATCCACTACAACTTCATCAAAGACAATAATTTCACCGAGCTTAAAGAAGCTGAGTTGATGCAACAAAGATTAACTTTGTTGGGTGCAGTTGATCCATACACAGGTCGTTATTTCTCACAAGCATGGATTCAACGTAATGTATTGCGCTTGAATGATGATGAAATCAAAGTCATGCAGTCTGAGATTGAAGAAGAAAAAGAAGCTGGTATTGGTTTACCTGTGTCTGTTACGAATGATGTTGCACAACAACAAATGATGTCTCAGATAGATATGGAAGGCAATGAGCACCAAAATAAGTTAGATATGAAGTTGGACCAAAGTAAGGAAAAGAATCCTGCTAAACAAGACTATAACGAAAGTTATTCACCAACTTTAGAGATTGTAAAACGAGTAATCAATTAAGGAAATAAAATGGACGCAAGACAACTAATAGACTATGCCGCACAAGATGATGCAGTTAATTTTAGAGCCGCTTTGTATGCTTCTATCCACGATAGAGTAACAGCACACATTGAAGCTAAGAAGCAAGAAATTGCTCAGGGTTTAATTATACAGCAAGAAGAAGAAGCTAAACCAAAAATGAAAAAAGAAGATGAGAAGTTTCATCTTAAAAAAGAAGAAGAAAAACCTACACACGGTGAGTAATATTTAAGACATAAATATATAACATCACTAAAATAGTAACGCCATGGCAAAATTTACATATCAAGTATTAAGAGATACGAACACAGATTCTGTGATTAAAATCACAGGTGCATTTTCCGATTCAACACCGGAAGCTAACGGTTCTCGCATCCAAGCAAACTCATTGGCATTTACTTTAGCAACAAATGGTTATCCAGTTGCTAACAGCCAAGGTGGTTCATCTAACACCTTTTTGTCATACTATGATTTGCAAGTTACTGGTGTAAAATATTACGTCAACTTTCCAACAAACACTGTTGGTGGTGTCGAATTATATTGGAATGGAGCTGGAGCAAACTGGGCGGCACAATATGCAAACTCTGCAACAATTTTCCATTTGAACGGTGATGGTGAATTTGGTCTAGGTGAGCAATTGCCGGCCATTATCAATAACTCAGGCAACACAGTTAATGGCGTGGCCGTTGCTAATACTATGGGAAATGGCGACATAGGCGTTGTAACAACCGGTGGTGTAGCAAATGCGGCTTATACACTAATTGTTTCATTACGTAAGAATAACAATATGTACTCTCGCGGCCAGTTCCAAGATCCTGCGGCATTCAACTACAAGCCATATGGTATTACACCTTAAGGAACAATTATGGCAAATATTTACACTTATCAAGTTTTAAGAGACACAACAGAAAAGGCAGTTATCAAATTAACTGCTAACTTTGATGGTACAGGAAATGAATACAACGTTTCACGTATTGCGGCCAACACACTTTCTGGAGCTTTAGCAACTAACGGATATCTTGTTGCGAACAACCAAGGCGGTTCAGCAAATACACCACTATCATATTATGGTTTGACTGTTACGAGAATTGGTTACAACATTGCTTCACAACAAAAAGGTTATGTTGAGTTGTTCTGGACAGGAAATGGTGCCGCAAACAACTTACCTATCATGAATATGGATCTTTGTGGTGAATATAGTGAAGACCAAGGTATGGTTTCTATTCCAAACAACGCAGTTGGTGCAACAGGCGATATTGGTGTTACGACTGTAGGTTTGGTTGCAAACTGTGCTTACACATTGATTATTGAATTACGTAAAGAAAATCAATACTACCAGCGTGGTCAGTTCAACGATCCTGCCGCATTCAACTACAAACCATATGGATTGACACCATGAAATTAATCAAAGAAATCAATGAAACGGTTAATTACCTTTCAGAATCAAAAGACGGAAAAAAAGAACTTTTTATTGAAGGTCCTTTTCTAGTTTCGGAGAAGAAGAATCGCAACGGACGTCTATACGAATTTAATACGATGAAAAAAGAAGTTCATCGTTACACAGAAGAATACATCAATAAGAATCGTGCATTTGGCGAACTCGGCCATCCAGATTCACCAACTATCAATCTTGATCGTGTTTCACACATGATTGTTGGTTTGCGTGAAGATGGTACGCAATGGATCGGCAAAGCGAAGATTCTTGAAACACCAATGGGTAACATTGCTCGTCAACTGATTGAGGGTGGTGCACAGCTAGGTGTTTCTTCACGAGGTATGGGCTCATTGAAAAGCGTTAACGGTGTTAATGTTGTTCAGCCCGATTTTTATCTGGCCACAGCGGCGGATATTGTAGCAGATCCTTCTGCACCTGGAGCTTTTGTTCAAGGTATCATGGAGGGTAAAGAATGGATGTTGGTCAATGGTGTTTGGACTGAAGTAGATCACGCTGAAGCTGTAAGAGAAATCAAACATGCATCTAAGGCACAGATCGAAGCAGTAAGTCTTCGCATTTGGGAAAACTTCATCAAAAAACTATAACCTATAAATATTCAATATAAAATCAAGGAGATTTTTAAATGTCAAGATTCAAACTATCAGAAGCCGCTACCGCTATCCTAGAAGGTTCTAAAGAAACTTTTGCGGCTAACGTGGCAGCTAAACAAGGTCAACGTGGCCAAGACGCTCACAAAATGGGTGAAGTTGGTGACCAAAAACTAAAGGCAGCTGTTGCTTATGGCCAACACGATGCAGGTATCGTTGGTAAATCGCCAGAAGAAATGGATGACGGTCTACCAGATTACCTAAAAGGTACTCCATCAGCAACTCCTCCAGGTGCAACTCCTCCAGTTGGTTCAGAGAAAGATGGCGTTGGTATTTCTAAGCCAAAAAATCAACCACAAGAAACAATGGGTCGCAAAGATGTTATGCACCCTGCACAATCTACTGCTGACCAATATGATGCTATCCGTGATCGTATCATGGGTAAAATGCCAGCACAAACAATGCAAAAGAACCCAGGTGCTACTTTCCAGAATTATGCTGAAGGTCTAGACATGTCTGAAGACGTTCGTGCTTTGTTGGACGGTGAAGGTCTGTCAGAAGAATTTGCTACAAAAGCTACAACAATTTTTGAAGCCGCTGTTATGTCTCGCATCGAAAAGATTGCAGAGCAAGTTGAGGCTCAATTGGTTGAACAATTTGATTCTGCTGTAGAACAAGTTAAAGAAGATTTGGCTGCTAAAGTTGATGACTACTTGAACTACATGGCAGAAGAATGGATGAAAGAGAACGAATTGGCAGTTGAGACTGGCCTACGTAACGAAATCGCTGAAGATTTCATCAATGCTCTACGTAACGTATTCGTTGAACACTACATCGACATTCCAGAAGACAAAGTTGACGTTGTTTCCGAAATGGCAGAAAAAGTTTCTGAATTGGAAGACCAACTAAACGAACAAATCAATTCTGCTATCGAAATGAGAAAAGAATTGAACGAACACAAAAAACATGAGGCTATCTACGCAGTGTGTGAAGGCCTAACGCAAACTCAAGTAGAAAAATTAAAATCACTCGCAGAGGGTGTGGAATTTACTACTGAAGAAGAATTTGCGGCAAAACTGTCAACTCTAGTTGAATCTTATTTCTCTAAAGCTGACGTTAAAGTTGCAGACAATTCTGCTTTGGATGATGAAGTCCACATCGAAGAAGAAAAGAAGACTACCAAGTCAACTGATCCTTTGATGGAACAATATGCAAGCGTGATTTCTAAATCACTAAAATAATAAATAAATTTACAGTTTCAAAAATAAGGAGAACATTCACATGTTTATGACTGAAGAACTACAACAAAAATGGCAACCAGTTCTGGAGCACCCAGAGTTGGCAGCTATTGCAGACCCATACAAGAAAGCTGTTACAGCACTTGTTTTGGAAAATCAACACCAAGCTATGCGTCAAGACGCTAGAATGTTGAACGAAACTCTTTCTGACGCTGGTCCTACCAACGTTACGACTGGTGTTTCCAACTTCGACCCAATCTTGATCTCTTTGGTTCGCCGTTCATTGCCTAACCTAATCGCTTATGATATTGCTGGCGTTCAGCCAATGACTGGTCCTACAGGCCTGATCTTCGCAATGCGTGCACGTTACAATGCTCAAGCAAACACAAACGCAGAAGCATTCTACAACGAAGCTAACACCATTTTCTCTGGTGTGAACTCATCTGCTAACCCATACGGTTTCACAGGTACTAACACATCTGATGCAAACACATGGTTCCAGATCAACGCTTCTGGTACAGCTAACACTACTTCTGGTATTGGTATGCCTACAACTACTGCTGAATTGTTAGGTTCAGAAAGTGGTCCAGCATTCAACCAGATGGCATTCTCAATCGAGAAGGTTACTGTTACTGCTCAAAGCCGTGCGTTGAAAGCAGAATACTCACTAGAACTTGCTCAAGACTTGAAAGCAATCCACGGTCTTGACGCTGAAACAGAATTGTCTAACATTCTGTCTACAGAAATTCTAGCTGAAATTAACCGTGAAGTTATCCGTACAGTGTACAACACTGCTAAGATCGGTGCTCAGTATGGTACTACTACCGCTGGTTACTTCGACTTGGATACTGACTCTAACGGTCGTTGGTCTGTTGAACGTTTCAAAGGTTTGATTTTCCAAATCGAACGTGATGCTAACGTTATTGCAAAACAAACTCGTAGAGGTAAAGGTAACGTTCTGATCGTTTCTTCAGACGTTGCTTCTGCTATGGCTATGGCTGGTGTGTTGTCTTACACTCCATCGCTACAAGCTGACCTACAAGTTGACGATACAGGCAATACATTTGCTGGTATGTTGCACGGTCGTATCAAAGTGTACATCGATCCATATTATGGCGGTTACACATCTAACCAAGAATTGGTTACTGTTGGTTATAAGGGTTCTTCTCCTTATGACGCTGGTCTATTCTACTGCCCATACGTTCCTCTACAAATGGTTCGTGCAGTTGACCAGTTCACATTCCAACCAAAAATTGGTTTCAAGACTCGTTACGGCATGGTAGCAAACCCATTTGCTGAAGGCCTAACACAAGGTGCTGGTAAGTTGGATTCTCAATCTAACGTTTACTATCGCTTGTTCGCAGTGAAAAACCTAATGTAATTAGGCAAGCCCTCGCTAAGAAGGGCAATTCAAAAGGGACCTTCGGGTCCCTTTTTTTTGGTGCCTAAATACCTATACATTCCTTTAGGAGATACGATGATTAAACATATCAAACGCCTATTTGGTATCAAACCAACAGAGGCTAATGTTGAAGTAGCACTTGTGCAGGTTCAAGAAGTTGTTCTTGTTGCGGCACCAGAACCAACACCAATGCCTGTGGCAGAAACGGTTACTCCAGTTGTTGAAGTTGTTGCACCTGTAGAAACACCAGCACCGGTTGAGACTCCAGTTAAAGCTAAGAAGCCTGCGGCCAAGAAAACAAAAACTAAAAAGACTGCAAAATAAATGAGTGCTTTAAACAGAACTCCAGTAAATACCAATTTACTACAACCGTCAAAGTTTATATTGGCCTTCAATAGGCTTCCAACGGTTCAGTATTTTTGTCAAGAGGCGAACCTTCCTGGTGCTTCTTTGGGCTTTGCTGAGTTCAATACTCCTTTAGTTGATGTTCCTGTTGTGGGAAACAAACTAAACTACAATGAGTTTACCGTTCGTTTTATGATAGATGAACAAATTGCTTCTTGGAATGAACTGTATAAATGGATGTTGGCGATTGCTTCACCAAAAAACTTAGAAGATAGAGCATATTATAATCAACTGCAAAACCAGAATACAGCTAAACCTAGTCTTTATTCTGATGCAAACTTGACGGTTATGAGCGCCCTAAATAATCCATTAGTTAGAGTAAACTTCTTTAGAATGTTTCCTGTACAGTTGACAGACATTGATTTTGATACACAGCAGTCTTCGGACACCATTCTAACAGCAACAGCAACATTTAGGTACGAATATTTCGAAATAGTACCTGCTTAATTTTTGTGAGTACATTATGAATAAACTTGAAGACATCTTAAAAGCATGGGAAACTGACGCTGATATTGACCAGACAGAACCTGGCAAAGAGCTTTTAAAAATCCCCAAACTACACGGTAAGTACCTTGATTCTTTAATTAAGCACAAGATGGCAGCCAAAAAAGCCAACTTTGATTACTTACGTATGCGTAAACTAAAATGGGAATACTATACAGGCAAGTTATCACAGGAAGAACTCAAAGAACTTGGCTGGGAACCATTCCAGTTTACACTCAAGTCTGACGTTTCTTTTTACCTGGAATCAGATAACGATCTTATCAAATTACTCGAAAAGAAGATTTACCATGAAGAAGTGGTATCTGTTATCGAGTCCATCATGTCAGAAGTCAAGCAACGTGCATGGGAACTAAAATCATTTATTGACTGGGAGAGATTCATTGGAGGACAGTAAAGAACATTTGGTGGCCAGAAAGATAAATGAGGTCTACCTAAAAATCGAATGTGAGCGCCATCTAGCACAAGAGTTGTCGGAGTTTTTCACATTCTTTGTTCCTGGACATCAATTTGTTCCAGCATTCCGTAATAAAATATGGGATGGTAAGATTCGCCTATTTGATTTGAGGACATATCAACTGTATGCCGGTTTGATAGATTACCTCAAAGAGTTTTGTGAATCAAGAGATTATGCTTATTCGTTTGAAGGTGATGGTATAGAAACTCAAGACGAGTTCTCAATGTATCATGCAAAGAAGTTTGTTTCTAGTTTGAATCTACATTCTGCTGGTAAACCAATCGAGGCCAGAGAACATCAGTTAGATGCATTCGTCCATGCAATGCAGAATCGTAGAGCATTACTACTTTCACCTACCGCATCAGGTAAATCTCTTATCATCTACTTGTTGTTCATGCAATTACACAAGTTTCAGAATCTTAGAGGCCTAATCATTGTGCCCACAACATCATTGGTTGAACAACTATATTCGGATTTTGCAGATTATTCCGATGGAAATGGTTTTGATGTTGCAAACAATGTACACAGAATTTATCAAGGTAAAGATAAAAACACTACAAAAGTATTAACTATTTCCACATGGCAGTCTCTTTATCAATTACCTGAAAACTATTTCAAGCAATTCGATTACATTATAGGTGATGAAGCACACCTATTCAAAGCACAATCGTTAACCGGCATCATGACTGCGGCCACAAATACGAAATATCGAATAGGACTCACTGGAACGCTCGATGGCACCAAGACACACAAGTTAGTACTAGAAGGGCTTTTTGGTGCAACCAAGCGTGTTGTATCTACGAAAGAACTAATAGATAAGAAGCAACTGTCGAGCTTTCAAATTAAATGCTTGATTTTAAAACATCCAGATGAAAAATGCGAAGAATCTAAAGACTTTACCTATCAAGAAGAAATACAATACTTAATTGCGTGTGAGGCTAGAAACAAGTTTATTAAAAATCTTGCAGTTAGTTTAGGTAATAATACATTAATACTTTACCAAATGGTTGCCAAGCATGGACAGGTCCTGTACGATCTGATTCGGAATACCGAAAATATCGGTGACCGAAAAGTGTTTTTTGTCCATGGTGGGACAGAAACAGAAGATAGAGAAAACATTCGAAAGATTATGGAGACTGAGAATAATGCTATTGTTGTGGCCAGTTATGGTACTTTTTCTACTGGAATTAACATTAGGAATTTACATAATATTATCTTCGCATCTCCGTCAAAGTCAAGAGTTCGCAGTCTTCAATCTATTGGACGAGGCTTACGACAGGCGGAAGGTAAAGAAATGGCAACACTCTATGACATCGCAGACGATCTCAGAGTAAAGAAACATATGAATTTTACATTAAGACACTTCGTGGAACGAGTGAAGATATATACGGAAGAGAAGTTTCCTTTTAAAACGTATAAGATTGGACTTAAAAAATGAACAACATTAAAATCCTACGTCTACAAAATGAATCGGACATTATTTGTTCATTAGAGGAAATTCGGAACGGAGAGTATGTTGTTAGCGATCCAATGTATTTTGAAATACAAAACAAAGGCGCTATCACACATATCATCATGGACTTCTATTTGCCAGTACAACTACTTGAGAAGAATGAAGTGGTGCTTACTGAAAAAGACATTGTGTTTAAGATAAACCCTAGCGAGGACTTCAAAGAGTATTACATGAACTCTGTAGAAAACCTCAAGAGAATGAAGCCTGAAGGAGAGTTTGAAGAAGAAACACAGGCGGAGTTAACTTCTAGAATCAAAGAGATGGTAATCCAAGCCTTTATGGACATGGAACCAGAAGAAAAGGTATTTCATTAATCTTTAAGCATTGACACCGCCGAATGTAACACTGTCAAGCCCTTTTGTCAACAATTATTATGGTAAACATGCATGAGTACAAAACATTATATTAACAATGCCGATTTTTTAAAGGCATTAATCGAATACAAGAAACGCAAAGAGACTAATCCACAAGAACCAATCCCTGATTATATCGGGGCTTGCTGGATGAAAATTGCTGAAGGTTTATCACACAAACCAAACTTCATAAATTATCCACATAGAGAAGATATGATTGGTGATGGTATTGAAAACTGCCTAATGTATTTCGAGAACTTTGATCCAACCAAGTCTAACAATCCTTTTGCATACTTCACACAGATCGTTTACTACGCATTCCTAAGAAGAATCCAGAAAGAAAAGAAACAACTCTACGTCAAGTATAAGGCCACAGAACAGATGGGTATCCTTGACGAACATGAGTTCTTGGAGATGGAAGGCGGAGGCTCAAGACAGTTCGAATTGTATGACAACATTTCCGATTTTATCCAAACATATGAAGTTGGACAAAAGAAAAAGAAAGATGACAAGAAGTCTACCAAAAAGCCTAAAGGAATTGAAGTTTTTCTGGAAGAATAAGCATTGACAAAATGGCCTTATTAGATTATAATACTACAAACCTGGAACAAGTTTCAAGGATTATCATACAAAATTTAACTTACGACTTACTTCCTAAAAAATGGGTGGTTAGAAACATGTCAAATCCAATGTTTGGACATTGCCATAATTCTGCCGGTTGTTTGTATAAAATCTTTGGGCATACTGCAATGCATATGTACCGAGGTTTGGATGATGAAGGTATTTGGCATTGGTGGTGCTTAGACAAAGACAATATACTAATTGACCTAACGGCATCTCAATATACAAATTTTAACAGGACTCCTCCATATGCAGAGGGCCAAAAAGCTGGCATGTTGGGGTTTGAATACCGCAAAAGAGTTTTGCGTTTATGTGATAGGGTGATGAATGAACTTGAAGGTAGAGAAAGTCTTTTCTAGCACCAAACTATGATAAATATGTCCAGGAGGGAATAATGCAAGACATATTTGATAGTTTACGTAACATGGAATGGGATTTAGATAAAATAAAATCACAATCCACACACCAAACTAATTTTGTCACATACGGCAAAAATAATCCCATGTATGGCTTAAAGGGTGATAACCATCCTTCATCCGAGTGGCATAAAAATTCAGCGACAAAAGAGTATTACAACAACAAACGCATTCGGACTTTGGAGAGTTGGATGAACGATACCGATAGAAGAAAACAACATTCCGAAAAAATGAAAGAACGTTGGGTTAATGGAAAATTGTCTGCTGAAATTTCTAGAAAAAATGGCCAACACGGAATGGTTGGCAAAGATGTACATAACACACTTGAAATTGAATACAAGGGTGTGTTATACTATGGTTGGAGAGAGTTACTTGAAAACACAAATGTTTCAAAGCATTTGTATAAAAAGTATTACTTAAACGGAATAGATCCTGAACCTAGAATAGGTGCAGATGGTCCTAAAGCCAAATAATATATTGTTTTTTTTGAGAGGAGGTGTCAGTATGAGAGTCGCAATTATAACTGACCAGCATTTTCGGCGCACGTAATGATTCGGTCCATTTTCTGGATTATTATGAAAAGTTTTATAAAGATACTTTTTTTCCTGCTCTTGATGCTAATGGGATACGCACTGTACTCATTCTCGGAGATACTTTTGACCGTAGAAAATACGTCAACTTTTACACACTGAAACGTGCCAAAGAAATGTTCTTTGATCCTCTATTTTACAGAGGAATTGATGTACACTTGTTGGCTGGTAACCACGACACATATTACAAGAATACCAATGAAGTGAATTCTGTAGACTTATTGTTGCGTGAATACGGCAACATCAATGTGATTGACGAGCCTACAACCATCTACGTTGGACCAACACCAATCTGTATGATGCCCTGGATATGTCCAGAAAATTATGAAGATTCCATGGAAACTTTGAAAGAAACAACAGCAGATATTTGCATGGGACATTTTGAAATCGCTGGCTTTGCCATGCATCGTGGTATGCCATCTGAAGAAGGACTAAATCGTGAACTTTTCAACCGTTTTCACTGCACTTTCAGCGGTCATTATCACCATCGTTCTAGCAATGGTGGCATTTTCTATCTTGGAAACCCTTACGAACTTACGTGGCAAGATTATGCTGATGTCCGGGGCTTTCATTTGTTTGATGTGGATTCCCGTCAGTTGGATTTTATTCCAAATCCTAACGTCATGTTTCACCGGATAATGTATGATGACAAACATCAAGACATAAAAGAAATTTTAAACAAAGACCTAAGTGCATGTGCTGGTGTTTATGTCAAAGTTGTGGTGATTGAGAAAACAAATCCATTTTTGTTTGACCAGTTTATGAACAAGATATATGCCTTAAATCCACTCGATATTACCATTGTGGAAGATGCAATTGACTTGACAGATGGCCTAGAAGATGATAAGATTGATGAAGCAGAAGACACCATTACTATTATTAATAAGTATGTGGATGGACTTCAAAACGATGGCATTGATAATAACAAACTCAAGACTATGATGCGTGAACTATATGTTGAGGCATTGAATTTAGAACAGGCATGATTAATTTTCAAACGATACGATGGAAAAACTTATTGTCCACTGGCAATACGTTTACTGAAATCCGACTTGACAAATCTCCCAATACTCTGATTATTGGTAACAACGGTGCAGGCAAGAGTACAATTCTTGATGCATTGTGCTTTGCTTTGTTCGGCAAACCATTCCGTAAAATTAATAAACCAAACCTTGTAAACTCAATTAACAATGGAGATACTGTAGTACAAGTTGAGTTTAAAATTGGCAAGAAGCAATACAAGGTTGTTCGAGGTATCAAACCAAATATTTTGGAGATTTACCTGAATGGTTCTCTGTTGAATCAAGATGCTAAAGCAAAAGATTACCAAGAATACTTAGAGAAGTCGATTCTTAAATTCAACTTTAAGTCTTTCACACAGATTGTTATCCTTGGATCAGCATCTTTTGTTCCATTCATGCAACTATCTGCGGCCGACCGTAGAGCATTGATTGAAGAACTATTGGACATTCAAATCTTTACTTCCATGAATGGTCTAATCAAGGACAGAATGGCGGCCATCAAAGATTCTTCTACACAAAACAAGTATGATATGCAGTTGGTATCTGAAAAGATTCAAATGCAAAAACAAAACATTGAAGAACATAAGCAAGGTAATCTGCTGGCCATTGAACGCAAAACGGAAGAAATCAAAACGAATGAAGAACATGTCAAGAGATTGAATAAAGATATTGTTTTAATCCAAAAACACATCGATGCACTTCAAAAGAAAATTGATGATAAGTCCACTGTTGAGGGTAAAAGTAAGAAGTTACTTCAATTAGAAGCAAAAGTGGAATCTACAATTACCAAGATTGAGAAAGACATTGCTTTTTACCACAACAACGATAATTGTCCAACATGTAAACAACATATTGCCGCAGACTTCAAGAAAGAACAGATTGAAGAAAATGTGGCAAAGGTGTTGACGAAGAAATTGGGGCTAGAAGAACTGAATACAGAGTATACAAAACTCCAAACTCGTTTGACAGAAATCCTAAACGTTTCTAAACACATAACAGAACACAATAACGAGATCGTCAAACACAATTCAACGATCACAGCAGTTAACACATACATCACAAAACTTAACAAAGAGATTAAGGAGTTAAGTGAACACAAAGACAATTTAACAGAAGAAAATCAAAAGATGAAGTCCTTGAAAAAGGATTTGGCTGACTTGGTGGCAACACAAGAACAATTGTCTATAGATAAACACTATCATGAATATGCGGCCTCGCTACTCAAAGATAATGGTATCAAGACAAAGATTATCAAACAATATCTACCAATTATCAACAAACTTGTCAACAAGTACTTGAAGGCAATGGACTTCTTTGTTAACTTTAATCTGAATGAAAACTTTGAGGAAACAATTAAATCTCGTCACCGTGATGAGTTTTCTTATTCCAATTTTTCAGAAGGTGAAAAGATGCGTATCGATTTGGCATTACTGTTTACGTGGCGCCAAATTGCTAAAATGAAAAATTCAACTAATACAAACCTACTTATTCTCGATGAGGTTTTTGATTCGAGCCTAGATAGTGTTGGTACTGATGAATTTTTAAAACTGATACATGAGATGGGAACAGAAACGAACATCTTTGTTATCAGTCACAAGGGTGACCAACTTTTTGATAAGTTCCGGTCTATAATTCGTTTTGAGAAAAAGAATAACTTTTCACAGGTGAAAATATGAGTGATGTTTTTAAGATTAATACGGAAGAAATTGCTTCTGGTGTACAACAACCAACAATCGAAACATTCGATTTAGTTGCAGACAGTGATCCAATCCTACGTGAGGTGATGCCAGAGTTTGACTTTGAAAATGCAATTGTGAACCCTACAGATTTTGCATCTTCTTTGGTTGAAACTTGCAAGAAGAACCAAGGCATCGGTTTGTCTGCCAATCAATGTGGATTCCGACATCGTGTGTTTGTAATGGGTGCTGGTGATGAATATGTGGCCCACTTTAATCCTAAGATTGTAGAAACCGAAGGTGAAGCACACATGCTTGAAGGATGTCTATCGTTTCCTTTACTAGGACTACGTATTACTCGTCCAGCAACCATTACTGTGGAATATCAAGACCACAATGGAGAAAAGCATACCACAAAGTATGCCGGTATTTCTGCACGTTGTTTCCTCCATGAGCTTGACCACATGAATGGAATAGTGTATACTGACCGTGTGAAGCCGTTGGCATTGAAATCTGGTGTGAACAAACGCAACAAGGTTATCAAGAGAATGGCACAATACCAATCACTATTGATGAAGCAAGCTAAACAACAACATGGCAAAAACACCACCAGAACTCGTTGAAAAACAATGGTTGGAATGGAAAGAAAACAATACTTCCATTCCACACATTGATGAAGATACACTCAAAAAAAATCTAATATCCGATTTGACGTATGCGTCACAAATGGATGTTAAAGAGTATACATTGTACCAAAAATGGTGTGAAGTAAAAGAGCGTTATCCTGTAGATGAAGTTTCTACACTTTGGGGTCCTGAACTCCAAATGGTCAACAAAGATCAAGAAAACATTATCAAAGAAGTTAAGAAAAACTTTTGGATGCCTACTGGTCCAGATGATTATGATAAACTTCAACCAATGCTAGAACTATCTAACGGTGAACTAGCAGAAACCTGGAATGCAGTTCGCACTTTCTCATCCACAATGAAGAACAATTCCAACATTGGTCGTAACCTGTTTTATACAGTCAAAGATCGTGTTACAGGAAAGTATCTTGGTGTTATCTGTATCTCTTCCGACTTCTTAGACTTGACTCCTCGTGATACGGCCATTGGCTGGTCACGAGATGTTAAGACACAACAAGGTATGATTAACCATACAGCAATTGGTTCTACTATTGTTCCTTTACAGCCTCTTGGTTACAGCTACATGGGTGGTAAATTGCTTGCACTTCTGTGCCTTGCAGATACTGTCCAAAAAGATTGGAAAGAACGTTATGGAGACACTCTTGTTGGCGTTACTACAACGTCACTCTACGGAAAGACCAAAGCCGGTGGGCTTTCTCAATACGATGGTTTGGAACATTGGCAGAAGATGGGATTTTCTAGTGGGTCTGTTGCTTTTGAGCCTAAGCGCACAACTGCTAACATGGTCTACAAATGGATCAAAGAAAACCACACAAGAAAATACTTCGAATGGTGGGAAGCAAAGAACTCACAAGGATTACCACTGAAACGTGACCACAAGAATCGTTCACTAAACTTTGCATATGGTAAGTTGAAGATTCCAAAAGAACTCATCCGTACAGAACACCAACGAGGCATTTACTTTTCTCCGTTGTACAATAACACCAACGAATTTCTCCGTAAAGAAATCGGTGATGCGGATTTAGTAAAGAGTTTCGATACGTCCGAAGAAGCATTGTCTAATATCTGGAAAACCAAATATGCTAAAGGTCGTATTCGTCAATTACAGAAACAAAATAAAGTCTCATATGAAAACCTATTCTATGATGACCTAATCTATTTGACTTGGGAAGAAACCAAGGCAAAGTATCTACCCCAAGTTGGTAGATAAACCAAGTATACCACAAACATACTTGACAAGTGACATACATAATAGTATGATCGTGATTCTCGCACTGCGAGGTTTTTTAAATTATTAGGAGTTATATTATGACAACTTTGTCCTCAAAACAACGCATCTTGAATGCACTCAAACAAACCAGTGGCTATAATACCTTTTCTGTAAAGGCAGCACAGAAACGTTTTGGTATCAAAAATGTTCCAGCTCGCATTGAAGAATTGCGTCAAGAAGGCCATTGCATCTACACTAACAGCCGTAAAGTCAACGGCAAGAAAGTTAGTTTCTATCGTTTAGGTACTCCAACTAAAGCGATGGTAAAAACTGCTTTGCAAGCTGGTCACACACTTACCGCTTAATTAACTTAACGTATTCCATTATTGACAATTCTACACGGTTTTGTCAATAATGGTTTACTTTTTCAGGAGTCCACATGGAAATTTCAATCAAAACAGAAGAACTACGTAAGTATAGTATCTTTGTTGCCACGCCGATGTATGGTGGCATGAATCACGGTCTATACATGAAAGCATGTTTGGACTTACAGGGTCTCTGTATGCAATACGGAATCCAAATTAAATTCTCATTCTTGTTTAATGAGTCACTGATTACTCGTGCTAGAAACTATCTTGTGGATGAGTTCTTGCACCGTTCAGAATGCACACACTTGTTGTTTATTGATTCTGACATCAACTTCAATCCACAAGATGTTATCGCAATGTTGGCTCTCGATAAAGAAGTTATCGGCGGTCCATATCCTAAGAAAGCTATCAAATGGCGTTCTGTTAAAAAAGCAATTGAAAAGAATCCTAGTCTCGATGCACAAACACTTGAAAAAGTTGCCGGCGACTTTGTATTCAATCCAGTTAAGGGCACATCACAATTCTCCGTGACTGAACCACTTGAAGTTTTGGAAATTGGTACAGGCTTTATGATGGTTAAACGTGAAGTTTTCCCTAAGTTTGAAGCCGCATATCCTCAGTTGAAGTACAAACCAGACCACGTTGGCCAAGCCAACTTTGATGGTACACGGTACATTCACGCCTATTTTGACACCACAATTGATCCAGAATCTGAGCGTTACTTGTCAGAAGATTATATGTTCTGTCAGTGGTGGCGTAAAATTGGTGGTCAAATTTATCTCTGCCCATGGATGCGTACAGCACACATTGGAACCTATCACTTCCAAGGTGACATGCCAGCAGTTGCAAATTACGTTGGAGAAATGTAATGCCTAAACTTGAAGACAATACTGATGATTTGGTAGTATCTTCACAAACCGCCACAACTGGCGGCCGCAAATTTGATGGTGGTAAGCTGGAGTATGGCTTACTGCCTCCTTTTGCTTTAGAAGAAACTGTCAAAGTATTAACCTTTGGTGCTCAAAAATATGAGCGTGATAATTGGCAAAAAGTACCAGATTCTAAGCGCCGTTATTTTGATGCAATGCAAAGACATCTTTGGGCATGGAAACAAGGCGAACAGGATGACCCCGAGTCTGGTATAAATCACTTGGCACACGCCATGTGTTGCTTGATGTTTCTTTACGAACATGATACAATCTATTCTAAAGAAACTTTACATAATGGAGAAACTAATGAAACTATCTAACGAAACACTATCAGTCCTTAAGAATTTTGCAGGCATCAATCAGAGCCTAGAATTCAAAAAAGGTAACAAACTAACAACCATTTCCTCAGGTAAGTCCGTTCTTGCACAGGCTACTCTGAAAGAAGAAATCCCACAAAACTTCTGTGTATATGACTTGAACCAGTTCTTATCTGTACACTCTATGTTCAAAGGTGATGTTGAATTGGATTTCGATGCATCCAACATCGTATTCAAGGGTGGTCGTAGTAAACTGAAGTATCGTATGGCTTCTAAAGACATGATTGTCACTCCACCAGAAAAAGAAATTAAACTTGGTGACGTTGATTGTAGTTTCACAATGTCTGATTTAGACTATGCTGAAATCACAAAGGCTACATCCGTATTGTCTTCTCCTAACATGACTGTCAAGTCTGATGGTGAGACTATCGAGTTGGTTGCTTCTGATGCTAAGGATGATTCACAACACACAAACTCTATTGTTGTTGGTGAGGGCAATGGTAAATCGTATAACATCGTTTTCAAGACTGACAACATCAAGATGGTTCAAGGTTCTTATGACGTTCAAATCTCTTTCAAAGGTTTTGCACACTTTAAAAACACTAAAGAAGACATTCAATATTGGGTGGCCTTTGAAGCTAAAGAAAGTACATTCTAATGACTCAAGTAACTACACTGTACGGAACTTTTGATGAGAAACAACTAAAATCTCTCAAGGGTTATATTGAAGAAATTGGTGTTTGCCTTGCTCGTAACAAGGCAACAACAGAATCGATGGCTGACATCGTTAATCTGGCATATGATGAATTGAATATTCCTAAAAAGATTATCAAACGCATGGCTAAAGTTCAATACAAACAGTCACTACAAACTGAAGTGGCTGAGTTTAAAGAATTTGAAGCATTGTTTGAAAGCATTCAGGAAGTAAAATGAATCCGCTCGGCCGTAGAAATTTTGCCAAAAGTCTAGGGCTTGCCGGTCTACTCGCAGTTGGTGTCGAAGGTTACAAACAAGCCAAAGAAAGGATTGTTTATAAACAAGATGAATTACCAACTGCGGAGTTAGAAAAACAACTTGAAACTAAACCTGTGTTGCAACTCCAAGCAATATATGGAGAAGAATTACCACCGCAACAAAGTAGTTATGGAAACTATTACTTTGTTGGTATAGGTCCAAATTACAAACCTGGAACAGAAAAACGTGTTACTGTGAATATGGCTCCAGGTCCTGATGGCAAACTTTACGTCAAAGAGAATGACATTTGGCGTAAAATCTGATACAATGTATTTTTATATTATGGAGTTTTTGAATGTCAGATCACATGTTGTGGGTGGAGAAGTATCGTCCTAAGAAAATTGAGGACTGTATTCTCCCCGATTCTTTGAAGGCAACCTTCCAAGAATTTGTTAATAGAAAAGAGATTCCCAATCTCTTATTGGCTGGCACTGCCGGTGTTGGTAAAACAACAGTTGCAAAGGCTCTCTGTGAAGAAGTCGGTTGTGACTATATCGTTATTAACGGCTCGGATGAAGGCCGTCAGATTGAAACTTTTCGAGTTAAGATTAAGAACTATGCATCGTCTGTGTCCTTGATGGGTGGGCGTAAAGTTATTATCATTGATGAAGCAGACTACATGAATGCTGAATCGGTGCAACCAGCATTGCGTGGAGCAATCGAGGAGTTCTCTAATAACTGTTCGTTCATCTTTACTTGTAACTTCAAGAATCGAATCATTGAACCAATTCACTCTCGTTGTACCGTCATCGACTTTAAATTGAATGGTTCTAAAGCCAAAATGGCTTCGGCGTTCTTCAAGCGTGTTGAGACTATTTTGTTAAAAGAAGAAGTGACTTATGATAAACAAGTTGTTGCAGAAATTATTACTAAACATTTCCCTGATAATCGCCGTATTCTTAACGAGCTTCAGCGGTATAGTGTTGGCGGCACAATTGACAAAGGTCTTCTTGCATCAGTTTCCGATGTGCAGTTAACAGACCTCATCAAGTCGTTAAAGACAAAAGACTTTGCTGGTGCACGTAAGTGGACTACAAATAACCTGGACAACGATCCTGCTCGTTTGTATCGTAAGATTTATGATAGTCTGTATGAACATCTGAAGTCTAATTCTGTTCCACAACTAGTTCTACACTTGGCTAAGTATCAGTATCAGTCCGCTTTTGTTCCAGATCATGAAATCAATATGATTGCTTGTCTGACTGAAATCATGGTTGATTGTGAGTTCAAGTAATGCCTGATCTTTTCAAGGAAGTTATTCCGTCTATTCTTCAAACAAAGAAGAATGTCTTCATGGATGAACGTGACTATAAAGACTACAAAGCATTTATGGTCAACCGTGCTTTGTCTTTCCACATGGACTGCGTTCTATATGCCAACGAGATGAATTTGCATCCTGGTCTTGATTCTGACATGCAATATCAGTATCTTCTAAATACTATCAGACCAATGAAACGTAAGTTTCAGCCTTGGCAACGCCAGGAGGTCTTAAAGGATTTAGAATGTGTTAAGCAGTTTTTTGGTTATTCTGATGAAAAGGCCAAAGAGGCTTTACGTATTCTTACTGATGATAATCTAGCTGAAATAAGAGCAAGAACAAATATAGGCGGAGTAAATAATGATAGGAATACAAGACCTAGTTGAGGTTACCCTAACGGAAGCAGATGATTTTTTAAAAGTGCGTGAAACTTTAACTAGGATTGGCGTAGCATCTAAAAAAGATAAAACACTTTTTCAATCGTGCCATATTCTACACAAGCAAGGTAAATATTACATTGTACACTTTAAAGAGTTGTTTGCACTGGATGGTAAGCCAACAGATTTAACTGAAAATGATTTATCTCGTAGAAATGCAATTGCTAAATTGTTACAAGATTGGGGCCTAATCAAGGTTGTGGTTGCTTCACAGATTGAAACACCTATACCGATCTTTATTTCTCAAGTTAAAATCATATCACACAAAGAGAAAAACGAGTGGCAATTAGTGCCGAAATACAATATCGGAGCTAAGAAAAAGATATAAATATAAGACAGGCCCACCTTAGGGCTGTTTGACGTTCACGGTAAAAGGCGTCCGGGCAATTGCACTGTCACCCGTTAGTTGACCCTGTATTAAGTAAGCAGGACTACGATACGCCTTCGGGGTATCAATTTTATTAACTCGCTTAATTAAGGAGCAAACTATGACATACATGAAAGATGTATTCGGCCGTGATCTTTTCAGTCAATTTATTGGCTATGAGGACACAATCAACACCTTGCGTAAAGCAACGGAACAAGCCACAAAAGCAATTGGCTACCCTCCATACAATATCAAACAAATCAAAGATAACAAATACGTTATCGAAATGGCTGTTGCTGGATTTTCTAAGTCCGATATTGAACTTACAATGGAAGGTAACAAGTTGACCATCAAAGGTTCAACCAAGGATAACGAGAATGAAACATTCTTGTACCAAGGTATTGCGAACCGTGCATTTGAACGTACATTCACACTCAACGACAAAGTTGAAATCAAGGACGCTCAGATGGTTAATGGTATGCTAAAAGTCTGGCTTGAAAACATCATCAAGACTCAAGATGCTATCAAGAAAATTGCCATCAAAGGTGACTCTGATGAATAATTGGTGGCCTGTCTCCGATGAGGAGTGGGAACGCCTCAACTATCCTGAAAAGTTTCAGGACAAGAAGTAAACAAAAAGGGGCCTTGACAGGTCCCTTTTTTTATGTTATGATTCGTTCTATGAAAACTACTATCAACAAACCAATCAAATTACGGAACCGTGTTAACCCCACGGAGTTCTATTGGACTTATTCGTCTTGGGAATCTAATTTTGTGGATGGTGTGGAGTTTCTGCCTGTTACAAAGTTTGATCCATCGGATAACCGTACAAAGCAATTATATTATGTTCGTAAAGACTCTTTGGAGAAAGTGAAAAATGTCTAAGAAATTGTACCTTGTGGAAACCATTTCGATGTTTCGTATGCGTTATGTTATTGAATGTGATGAAGAAGGTCATGCATTGGATGAAGTAACTGTGCACGCCACTGGTGGAGAATCTCTCAAAGAGTTTTCTCAACAACACCTGGATGAAGTTATTAGTTCAAGTCGTGAAATTTCAAGAATTGATTATCTTGATTTGTTCGATAAAGACAATGATTATCTGAGTAAATGGTCTGAAGAACAAAAAATGGATTACATCAATAAAATCGATTACAAAGACTAAATAAAATATATTTAGGAGATTATAATGGCCCTTACAGTAACAACTCAAATAACAAAACCCGAATCTGCAATTTTTTGGAGATATTCGGATACTGATGCCTATACAAGATATGTAAATATAATTTCAAATTATCCAGGCGTAATTAGTTTTACTGAAAGTGAGCCAACGAATACCTCAATTACTTCTGTTACAGTTTGTCAGGATGCAAATGTGTGGACTTCACTTTTGTCTGCATTAGCGGAAAATGACGATTGTAAAGCAAGAAAAACTTATAATACAACAAACGGAATTGAAGATACTTCAACATTAACTACATCTTAATAATTCCGGCGTTCGTATAATGGAAAATACAGCGGTCTTCTAAGCCGTGAATATGGGTTCGATTCCTTTACGCCGGACCAAACTTACGACCGTAGCATAGGGGTAGTGCCGAGAACTCATAATTCTTACGGGGTTGGTTCGAATCCAACCGGTCGTACCAATAATATGAAACAAAAATTTATTGATTATTTCATGGACATAGCCGAAAGGACTGCAAAGTTAAGTACGGCTAAACGTCTTCAAGTTGGTTCTATCATTGTAAAAGATAATAGAATCGTTTCCATTGGCTATAATGGCATGCCTCCTGGTTGGACTAATGACTGTGAAGACTTATTATTTTCTCCTGAAACAGGATATCACACCAAAACTAAGCCAGAAGTCATCCATGCTGAGGCCAATGCGATTGCTAAACTTGCTAAGTCTAGCGAGTCTGGAGATGGTTCCACAATGTTCCTGACACATGCTCCATGCATGGACTGTGCTAAACAGATATTCACAGCAGGTATCAATAGGGTTTTTTACAAAAATGAATACCGAAGTGACCAAGGTGTTGTTTTTTTACAACAGTGTGGAGTGGAAATAGACAAATACTCTAAATAGGTGTATAATGGCCCCTTTGAAGGAGCACCTATGTCTATTAAGATTGTTGGAAGTCCAGATGCCCGATTTACACCTTATGTACACCGAGCAACCAAATTCTTTGCAGATAGTTTATTAACTAAGCAAATGCAAGATAACACCAAGATTGTTGTTAAGTTTAATAACAAGATTGCCGATCAAGGATACGCCTCAGTTGAAGGATATAACTCCAAGAATATGCCTAGAGAATTTCTTATTGAGGTTCATCCAGGAATTGGAGCCGCAGAGATATTAAGAACCATTGCACATGAAATGGTGCATGTAAAACAGTTTGCTTATGGTCACACCAACGACACCCTAAGTAAATGGCATGATTTAAAAATCGATTCCGATAATATGGATTATTGGGATCAACCTTGGGAAATAGAAGCAAATGGTTTAGAATCTGGACTATTGACCAAATTCGCCACAGCAGAGAAGTTGTGGGAAGTGTTTTCGGAATTTAGGAATCCTAATCTTCCGATGAAGAAACGAAAAATAAAATGGAAAGTTAAAGAATAATGTCTCATCCTGCACAGATTGATTTTGTCAAAAGAGTTAAACAAGAAAACCCTGATTTTTTTAGTAATAAAAAGGTTATTGAGATTGGTAGTCTAGACATCAATGGAACAATTAGAGATTTTTTCACTGAGTGTGAATATGTTGGTGTCGATGTTGGTGAGGGACCACATGTTGATGTAGTTTGTCCTGGCCAAGAAGTGGATCATCCAGATAATACATATGATGTGTCTTGTTCATGTAATTGTTTTGAACATAATCCATATTGGGTTGAAACATTCAGAAACATGCATCGTATGACAAGAGAAGGTGGTTTAGTTTTTGTTTCTGTTCCAACAACTGGATGTCCAGAACACGGAACACACGGGCATAAACCAGATGATAGTCCATTGACCATTAAACGTGGTTGGAACTATTACAAGAATTTGACAGAGCAGGATTACCGTGATAACTTTAACCTAGATGAAATGTTTTCGTCTTACAAGTTTGAAGAAGTCCACATTCTAGGAAATCCTGAAGCACATGACATTTATTTTTACGGATTTAAAAAATAATTTGTAAAAACTTGTTTTAAAAATAAAAGTTGTATATATAGAAGTATAGATTAATTTTTTCGGAGTTTATTTTGTTGTCTTTATCGAAATCCTCTTTGCTAACATGTGAATATCGCACACCGTTTATTGGTAGCGATAATCAGTCATGGGCGCATGGTTCAGAGGTTTTTGAAGGTAAGGACAAATAAAAGTAAAAGTCCAAGTAAATTTTCAAAAACCTCAGCAACGAAAGTTCTGAGGTTTTTTTGTTTTGGCGTTGTAATCTTACAACACTATGAAAAAGTTGTTGACATCCTGACCGAACCGTGTACAATAGCATCTTCGGTTGAGTAATCAATCAATTGTTCTTTAAAAAGTTAAGTGTATTTTTTTGGCCATTCCGCAAGGAGTGGCCATACTCAAACGCATTAGATCCCTTTTATACTGTGCTGGACGTACTAAGCTACAGGCGGTATAGATCCCTTTTAATGTGTTTGAGTATGTTGGGGAGAAATCGATTGGAGCAGATATTGCGCTTTGACCGCAAGTGATAGGGTTCGATTCCCTACTCCCCTGCCAAATAAATATATCTATGATAGTAAATAACATAGTCAACAGATGGGACGTGGTGCAAAGCCAACGCCGACATATAGAGTATCGCACTCTAGAAGATCCTGTAACTCATAAAAAAGTTATAGAGGTCGAGGTACACCTTTACAATAAAAATGGTGTAGTACAGCCTGTTACTAAGGGAAACTCCGTAGATATAAAAGTATAGGAAACGTGGCAGAGTCCGGTTTATTGCACCTGTCTTGAAAACAGACGGCTCTGAGAAGGGTCCGTGAGTTCGAATCTCACCGTTTCCACCAATTTTATAAGGAGGCATTATGCCAGCAGTATTTCTAGTAAGTGACACACACTTTGGTCATACTGGTGTGTGCCGATTCATGCAAAACGATGGTGTTACAAAACTTAGGCCATGGACTGATCCAAATGAAATGGATGAAGAAATGGTTAAGCGTTGGAACGAAACAGTAAGACCTAACGACAAAGTTTACCATCTTGGTGACGTTGTTATTAACCGTAAAGCACTAAGCATTATGAGTAGGCTGAACGGTGATAAAGTTCTTATTCGTGGTAACCATGACATCTTCCGTGATGATGAATACAGACAATACTTCCGTGAACTACGTGCATACCATGTAATGAACGGAATGATTCTGTCGCATATTCCAATTCATGAAGCAAGTCTTGGTCGTTTCGGTGTTAACATTCATGGACACCTACATTCAAATCGTGTGATGAAGAATGATCCATTTGGTCATCGTGAACCAATGATTGACACCAGATACCATTGCGTATGTGTTGAACAGACCGATTTTCGGCCTATTCTTTTTGAAGATGTTATCAAACGAATCAAAGAAGAAGGTGGTGAGGTTGGTTTCCGTAACGGAAACGGACCCACAATGTAATTGGAGAGTGGGCAGGATGGTAATGCACCGGTTTGCTAAACCGCAGACTATAGAAATATGGTCACAGGGTTCGACTCCCTGACTCTCCACCAAGTTGTGTTGCAACTGATTTGAGGAACTCCCGTCCACCTCAATGAAAATGACAAAAAAACGGGGCCAAATTTATGTACGTGTGACCCGAAAGGCTAGGGAACGGATTGCAAATCCGTTTTATGCAGGTTCGATTCCTGTCACGTACTCCAAATTCTGTTGTATTTTTACAACAGTGGTTGACAAAGATGTTGGTTGTGCTATAATTCATCCATGAATTGAGAAATCAATCAATTGTTCTTTAAAAAGTTAAGTGTATTTTTTATTCCGTTGGACTTCTGGTGAGGTCAGTAGGCTTTCAACTTACGCAGGCGAGTTCGATCCTCGTACGGAATACCATTTATTAGTGTTATTGTGGAAAATTTCAGTGAACGCTGGATAGTGAATCTGTCAATGTGTGGTTAATTCGAATAGACTACGTATACAGTTGTTGTAAGAAAAGACCTTTGGGACGCCTTATGGAATAATCTTACACGTTAAAAACAAACGGTGGTACGGTGAAGGCCATCCATAACACAGTAACACTAATAAATGGTAACATGCGGGTGTAACTCAGAGGCAGAGTATCTGGCTTTTAACCAGAGAGTCGAGATTTCGAAATTCTCCACCCGTACCAAATAATTTGCCCTGGTGACGGAATAGGTATACGTACTGGTCTTAGAAACCAGGTTTTGAGAGTTCGAGTCTCTCCTAGGGCACCAAAGGCAGCGGATAGGTTACATTATCCAGTATGAGTCGCAAGGTACCGCGGTAAATCCTTGGGCAAGCAACAGTACACTCATGCAATGTAACAGGTGAGCAGTGATCTGCTTCACGGAGATACCTCAAGAATGTTCTCCACCAATTTAGGTCTGTAAGTGTTCATGGACGCACGTTGGCTTGTCACGCCAAAAGAAGGGGATCGTTACCCCTATAGACCGCCAGTTTTGCCGATGTAGCTCAGAGGAAGAGCATTCGCTTGATAAGCGAAAGGCCGACATTTCGAAATTGTCCATCGGTACCAGAATCCCGTTACTACTTTCGTTAAAGTAGCGTTTGATTAGCGAGAGAGATCCGGTGGCAGAAGACCGTTAGCGGAGAAATCCAGAATCTGATAGGCAGTATTCCTCTGCACACAGACGCAAGAATAAAAGGAATGGACAGAGTAACCGCTCAATTAAGGGCTTGTGTGGAAACAAGTAGCTTATCCTAATTTTGGAGATGCCGCCGTAATGGTATGGCAGGAGACTGTAAATCTTCCGACTTCGGTCACAATAGGTTCGATCCCTATCATCTCCACCAATGTTAATAATTTATGGGGGCAGTAGTGGGCTACGGGTATCCCTTGCAAGGATGCTGTCTAGAAGGATTCGATTTCCTCGGCCTCCACCATAGATATATAAGTTTTTGCCGACTTAGCACAGTGGTAGTGCAATCGCCTTGTAAGCGATAGGTCATCAGTTCGAATCCGATAGTCGGCACCAGTTTTATGCGGGAGTTTCTAACAACGTTGGGGTCCACCCAATATCTACGTGGAAATCGTAGTTCCCGCTCCAGTTTTTTCGGAGTGTAGCACAGCCTGGTAGTGCGCCTGCTTTGGGAGCAGGAGGTCGTAGGTTCGAATCCTACTACTCCGACCATTTTTATTCCCCATAATTCGAGCGTAGTGCACGGACCGGACTGTTAATCCGAGATTAGCTAGGAGCGTCACCTAGATGGGGAGCCAATTTGGTGATATAGCATAGACGGATATGCGGGGGTCTCATAAGCCTCAAAGGAAGGATCGTTACCTTCTATCACCACCATATAAAAACACATTAGCCTACATCAGTACTAGGACGACTGTGCGATAAGCGGCTACCTAGATAAGCCCGCTAGTGTGTTTCTATATGGTAACAACGAAGACGACATGGAAAGATAGTGCAAAGGTATACAGTTGGTCTGGTTCGAAACAGGGTAACCCAATTTTATATTGAGCGTAGCATGACTGGCATCGCACCAGTAGTTAGTGGGTTCGATTCCCTCCGTTGTAATCATATAAAAACACATTCGCTTATATTTTAACGGCTTGCAAGGCACGGGCGTATAAGAATATTGAGTGTGTTTCTATATGGTATGTAATGGCAGAAATGCGACCTAGAAGCGAGTGGACGAACATGACTGTAGGCCACTAAGGTAGTCAACATTACACATCATATAAAAACACATTAACTCCTACTAGCAGGTGGGTAGGTTTGAAGTTCTGATGCTGAACGAAGGGTTCGAATCCCATAGTGTGTTTCTATATGGTTTTATGCGCCTCTAGTTCAACTGGATAGAGCACCGGGCTACGAACCCGTGAGGTTGGGGATTCGAATTCCTCGGGGCGCACCAATTTTAGGAGTATTAAATATGAGTGATGGTGGTAAAGGTTCAAATCCTCGACCATATAGTGTATCACAAGAGCAATTTGCTAATAATTGGGATGCAATATTTGGTAAGGATAAGAAATCGAAACAAGAGAAGGCTCTTGATGAGTTGGCTCGAATTTCGGATGAGTTGGGACTCCACTATGATGATGTGGAGAATCCATTAGTAAAGAAATAATATCTCAGTAGTGTAATGGCAGCACAACGATCTCCAAAATCGTTTGTGAGGGTTCGAGTCCTTCCTGGGATGCCAATAAAGGATTGATATGAAAAATTTCGACATAGAAAAAGTTAAGGAATTCTTGTCAGCACAAGGACCAGATACTAAAGTTTATTTGGGTGCAGACTCAGAAAGAATTCGTGTAAATGGTGTTTGGTATGCAGATTATGCCTTGGCTGTCGTAGTTCATATTGATGGCCGCCATGGTTGTAAAATCTTTGGTTACGTTGAACGTGAACTTGATTATGACCACAAAAAATCCAAACCTGCTATGCGTCTGATGTCAGAAGTATACAAGGTTTCAGAATTGTTCCAAAACCTCCAGGACGTTCTGGAAGACCGTCATGTAGAAGTGCACCTAGACTTGAACAAACAAGACATCCATGGTTCATCCTGTGTTGTCCATCAAGCAATTGGATATATAAAAGGCACTTGTAACATGACACCAATGGTTAAACCAGATGCTCCAGCAGCATCATTCTGTGCAGACCGTTTGAAACGGATTCTTGCTGAACAGGAATTGGCTGAAGCGTAATAGTTCCGGGTTTGTTTACCCCGAGGATGACACGGCGGTTTCGGTGAGATTTAGTTCTCATCGACTCAGGGAGCCTAACGTAAACAATATGCGGGTATGATGTAAAGGTAGCCTGTGACCTTGCCAAGGTTAGTGTGAGAGTTCGATTCTCTCTACCCGCTCCAGTTTTTAGAATAGTCCGGCACGGACCGAAAGGCCGCACCGACCGAAAGGCCGCACCGACCGAAAGGCCGCACCAAGTATAGCTGGAATTTACCAGTGAACCGGAAAGGAACAGCCGGGTACGGACGTCACGAGGATAATAAGTCCTCACCTATTCAATAAGTTTTTGGGATCTTCACGGAATCGAAAACTTATACTGATTCTGGCCTGATCTGTATCATTACACACCTGATGTGGTATTTGATTATCAAACAAGACAGGTGTAGATAAATCAAATTCAGCCACTTGTGTAAATGTAGCTGATGTGTCATATTTCCAATAATTTAATCCTGAAGGTGTTTTGGACAATATTGGCTCCATATCACAGGTATACATTTTTGTTCGAGGTAAAGCACAATTCTGTATATCAAAATTTAAAGCCAAAGGATTGTTGATCTTATTGATAAAATCAATGTGACAATCTTGAATTGTGTTTGGCGGTACAATGATTATTCCGATTGATCGAACGTTTAGTTTTTTACTATCAAACCAGTCCTTTATTAAAGGACATTTTTCTAATAGTTCCTGGTGTTGAACTTCATGGAATCCATGAACACGACCAGCAATAAAATTATTGACATACGGCCTTAACTGTGATACAATCTGGTCGTATCCATCAACATTTATATGTGAAAAGTAAAATTTAGTCATAGCAATATTTATGGTGGTTATAGTGTAGTGGAAGCACCCGACTCTGTGAAAGTCGTAGTATGGGATCGTTACCCATTAATCACCCCAAATTTGCCTGGTTGCGTAGAGAGGTTATACGTCTCCTTTACACGGAGAGCGATGTAGGTTCGAGTCCTACACCAGGTACCAAATTCGCTCTAACACACGGCGTACAATGAGATAAGTGGTGTGTTCTCGCTCTCATAGTATAATGGTATTACACATCCTTGGTAAGGATGAGAACCAGGCTCGTTTCCTGGTGGGAGCACCATATGAAAGCATTCTAAACTGGACGCAGGTTCTGTGAAGTAAGACCTCGGGGTAATTGCCGAGAAGGTATGGAGAATAAGAATGCTTCCATATGGTAAATGCAACTCTAGCTGATGTTAGATTTATGTCCTCGTTTTGCGTGTGATAATTTCATAGCTTCAGACATAGTTTTTTTGTATTTTTCTGTTCTTGGTTTTTGAATTCTAGCTTTTGCCTTTTCAGAAATAGATTTTCTGCCGCTTGCAGTTATTGGTGACGGCATAGATTTTAATGTGTTTCGTATTTTATCTTTAGTTTCTTGTGTATGCTTAGTTCCCAATTTTTTATTTCTAAGCATTTCACCGAATTCTATTTTTATAGAATCGAATAATCTACTATTCATATATCTTTGCTGTTTATCGGTTTTGCCTTTCATTAACATAAAAGCGTGTAACATTTTATAACGATTTGAACCTGTTGTCATTTTCGTTAACAACAAGTGGCATATAAAATGCTCTCTTGCTGTTAATTTTACTAAATTTTCTTTGGTGTCATTTCCACCAAAAGATTTGGGTATTATGTGGTGTCGTTCAAGATATCCTACATTGTTATTTCTTAATTTGGCATTTTTTATTATAGAAAAATACCAGTTTTTATACTTAGAGTTATTAAACATATTTTACCTTATGTGGTTTGATATATTTATAAATTTTAAATTTTTTGGGGGGTGAGCTAGTCTGGTGATTTCAGCGACTGCCTGAAGAGCAGTAGAACTAGGTTCGATTCCTAGACCTCCCACCAAGATTATGCCTGAGTGATGGAATTGGTATACGTGCTTGATTCAAAATCAAGATTCTGTGGGTTCAAGTCCCACCTTAGGCACCAATAAAGAATACACTTAACTTATGCGGATGTAGCCGAATTGGTATAGGCAACAGACTTAAACCCTGTAATCTGCGAGTTCGAGTCTCGCCTTCCGCACCATATATATACATGTAGCAGGCTGGTGAAATGGTATCACAGAGGACTCATAATCCTCAATTCCTAGTTCGACTCTAGGGCACTGCAACCAATTACTGCGGGGTTCGTATAGTGGTAATACCTTAGCCTTCCAAGCTAAAGCGAGGAGTTCGATTCTCCTACCCCGCTCCACTTATTTTGTAAGTTCATGGAACAAAACTGTTCCAAACGGTACTATCACACACAACAACGAAAAAAATAATAAACAAGTCACTATCATTTCACCTTGTTCTTTTTTTCTTTTTCGTTCATATTCTTCCTGCTCTCTTTGCGCCTTGGCCCTTTCTTTAGCCAACTCAATTCTTTGGCGCATCATGTCTTGATATACTTCACCATTTCCGCTGTAGATTAGTATATCTTTTAGTTCTTTTTCATTGTCTCTAAATGTTTTGGCCGCAAAGGCAATCTCAAGTGCCATCTTGTAGATTTCAGCATTGGACCTTGTTGCTTTTTCAGTTCTTATTTTGTTTGTTGCCATGTACACTTCTGTACTTGCACTATAGAACTTACTGAACTCACCTATTAGTTGGCCAATATCTTGTCCCAGGGCTTTCGCCTTCTTTATAGTATTCACTGCTTGTTGTGCTGTAGTTATTGCTACAGTTATACTGATAGGGTCAAACATCAATCACCTTCGTAGGTTTGTCTTTATTTCTCCATTCTAAAATTATAACTTTTGGTCATAAACATCAATCGTTCATGCTTTATTTGTTGGCTAATGGATTATCAATAGCCTTTTGAATCTTCTGGTCAACTTCCTTTTTAAGCACTTCAACTTCTTTACTGATTTCTCGTCTTGCATCGGCCATTTCTTTGCGAATAGCATTGACTTCGGAACGTGCCTTATCTAAATCCTCACGTATGTCTTTACGTGCTTGTCTCATCTCTTGGTCTGTTTCACGTTGTGAAGTTTTAACTGAACGTTCAATCTGTTCCGTTACAGATTCGTTACGGCGAATGTCATTCTTCAAATCATTCTTAATGTCTCGTGTGTAATCACCAGTCTTTTGGTTTGTTTCTTCAATCACAGCCAATCGTTTGTCAAATTCGGACAAATCTGGTGCAGAATACTCAGAAATCTTCTTCTTCATTGTCTGATAGTCTTTATAAACCTCAAACGCACCATACAAACCACCAAGAGTAGAAGAAACGATTGTAAATGCAACCATCAATTTTGCTGGAGTAAACTCATAACCACCAATACTGATTACAGTATCTTTACTTGCATACTTCTTAGCGGCCGCTTCAAGTTCATCAACTTTTGCATTCACATCTTTGATTTCTTCCGTCATCTAATACTCCATTTATTTTTCAAACTTTAAGGATCTCAAGTTGTTCAATTCACTTTCTAACTTTTGAATTTCAATTCTTCTCTTTTCCAATTCAAGTTGATATAAAATATCACAATCAACTCTTCCCTTAGGCATACCAATTGGTATAACTATTCTACCATAAACACCAACATTTTTTGATTGTGGGTTTGTACTTGGGTCGGTTGAAATTGTTGTGGTTGATGTTGTCGTATTATTGTTACTCAGAACACCAACAACACCAAATTCAACGTTAACACCAGAACCAATGGCCATCGTACAATCTAAATCACCAGCTCTAAATCTATCTGATTGGTAATTTCCTGGTGCACTAGGAATTGCCAAATTAAGAGATCCGTTCTGTGCTTCACTTAAATTACAAAACATCAACAATGCAATAATGATATAATGTTTCATTTCACTTTTGAACAAATTTTTGAATATATTACAGTGTTCTGTAGAGCATCTTTTTTAATCTTAGATTCGGTACAAATATAAGTAACTTTTTTTACATCCTCTTTCTTAACATAAACATTAATATCTTTTGTTTGTAGATATTTCACATATATGATTTTATTTTCTGATGCAAACGGAACTCCATTCCAATCAGCATCAAAAACAGACAATTCATAATACTCAACTTCTTTCCTTTTATTAAACAACTGCATTTTTGTATACATAACTCCTTCAATAAAAGAATATTGGAAGGTTGGATATGTCGGCAAAAACTGATGAGCATTTACATACCCACTAAACATCAAAAGAAGCATAACGACATAACGAAACATAATATACCTTTTACATTTTTAAATTGCGATACAAGAAGCGGTTACAATTGCAGTATATGTTCCTGCTGGATACGCTTTGTTGTATCCGTATGTTGCAGTAGAATCTGCACTAAACCAAACAGAACCTGGAAGTTTTAGGTCAACTTCGGTTGTATTGCCAAAAACTCTTTTGTTTGTTGAATATACAGACATATTTGAATCTGAAACTCTAGCAACATTAACAACCCCTGTCCAAACAACATTGTCAGTCAATTGTGGTGATGATGAAAATGATGTTGGTGTTGTGATAGATGCTTTGTAGAAACCGCCTTGTACAACATCATAACGAACAAGAGGTTCTACGCCACCATCCGTTGGAAGTGTACTCAAAAGACCTGGTGACGGGTTACCATAAACACCAGCAGTTTCGGTATAAATTACACATCTTGAAGTAACAACACCAGTGATTGGTATATCTGTTGATGATGCTAAAATTGGCATTGCCAATAGAGCAGAAAGTAATACTTTTTTAAACATTTTTTATTTCCTTTTAGTTTTTATAATGTTACCTATTAAATTGTAAATCTACCATTTCTCCGTGCAATTTCTCTTGTGCCATTCCGAGACTTCTTGCCTTCCTAGAATCAGGCAGTTTCTTGTCAACATATTTAATTGTTTCATTATAAGTCCCACCCGGTATATTTAGTCGATATTGATCCATTCCAGGTATGTTATTCATCTTCTCCAACTGCACGGCAACCTGAGCGGCTTCTTTACTGACTATTGCATTTACGATTGTCTTCTTTTCGGCCGCCAATTTATCGTTCTTTTTTTCTTTATTTTCAGGTGGCGGTGGGTTCTTCTGTTGTTCATCTACAGGAGGTGGCGGAGCATTTAATGCATCTTTAACGTATTGATTGGATAATGGATCAATAGGTTGAGCCGCATCCATTGTTACCTTTTTCAACATGGCATCATCATAACCAGGACAACTAGGAGAACTAAGTGGGTTATTCAAACAAGTGTCATATTTGTATTGATAATATACTAAAGGATTTTGGACCTGACCTTTTCCATCAATTGAAATCTGACCATCACCCCAATATGCACTAGGAATGTTGTTTACAGGAACAACTTTAGTTATAGAATTTCCAGGTAAACCAGACCAATCATCTACACTTCTAAAAATATATCCAGTTCCTAATGCATTTTTGTTTTGTATTGAAACCGTCATGGGATCAGCAGGTTTTTTAACTGCTGTATATTGATAGATCACATCATTGATAGTTAAACCTGTTACAGAAGGAATAACATTCGTCATTGTCCAATTTAAGCCCTGTTGAGCCGCATTGGAAGTTGTATTGTTTATTATTTCAGTGTACGAGTAGCAAGAGTAAAGTAGCAATGCCACCAATACCAAACATCGTTTTAGCGTCATTACTAATTCCTTCCGGTTTTTCTTCGGTGTTTCCAGGCTGAAGTGCTTTATTTGCTTTCCACGACTCTTTAGCTTCCAAACCAATAGTTCCATCATATGGACACGGAGTTCCTGCCATCATCATCGCATCAAATACTCGTTTGTCCTGACATAGTGTGGATACGGCAGCAACTTTCATGCCCATATCATAAAGTGTTTTGGACAACTTCAATCTTTCACAGTTCATATCTTTAACTGTGGTTCCTGCTGAAATACCTAGAATTTGAGTTTGAACGGCACCTGCAACACCAACTGTACACAAATCTGAATTGGAAAAGTTCATTGTTGGTATCATTGCAGATGGTGGTGGTGATTTTACTGTAGTGACACCATTGGAGTATGAATTAACTGTACTCGTTGAGGTTGAATCTGTCACAATTGGCTGTGAGAAGGCCAAGCTACAATGTATAAATGCCAAAACCATTAAAATAAATTTTATATTCATCCATATCTCCATGTCTATTGACTTTTAATTGTCTATGCTGTACAATCAATCATAAGTATATTTATGCAAACTCAACTATTGGAGAATTTATGAAGATTATTGCTATGAAATTGGTCACCGGAGAAGATGTTCTTGGAGAAGTCCAAACAGAATCCGAAACAGAATTTGTTATTGAAAATGCGGTAGGAATTGCTGTTGTCCGTGGCCAGAACGGTCCAAATGTAGGTTTTGCACCTTTTCCACTTCATGCACCACAGGAAAAAGGTGCAACGGTTGTATTGGCTAAGAAACATGTTGTATACTCTTATGTTCCTGCCGAAGACTTTGTTGAAAATTACAAGCAAATCTTCGGTGTTGGCATCGTTCTTCCTAACAAACAAATTATTACAGGCTAATGAATTTCTATACAAACGTACAATGCTTCGGTAATTCCATTCTTTACCGAGGCGTTATGGATGGCAAAAGAGTCAAGCAAAGAATTGACTATCAGCCATCACTCTACATCCACAGCAAAAATGGCACCTACAAGTCATTAGATGGAACTCCACTACACCGCAAGAAGTTTGATGACATCAAAGAGGCTCGTGAGTACATCAAAGGCTTTACCGGTGTTGCTGGTGGTCCTAAAATCTATGGAAATACTCGATATGAGTATGCTTTCATCGGTGAACAACATCCAGGTATGGTCGAATGGGATCAAGAACATGTTACGATTGGTGTAATCGATATTGAGGTTGGTTCTGAGAATGGTTTCCCTGATCCATATTTGGCCAACGAACCAATCACCGCTATCTGTCTGAAATACATCAACGGCATGACCTTGGTCTTTGGTTGTGGTGATTATGAAGTGCAGGGCAATGAACACTATATCAAATGCAAAGATGAATGGACACTTTGCAAACAATTCCTCAAACATTGGCAAAATAACACACCAGATGTACTGACTGGCTGGAACACCAAGTTCTTCGATATTCCATATTTGATTAACCGCTTCCGTAAAATTCTCGGTGAAGATGAAGCCAAGTTGTTGTCACCGTGGAAGTTTATTGGTGAACGTAAGACTATCATTAATGGCCGTCAGATGATCGCATATGACATCATGGGTGTCGCATCACTTGATTATATTGAATTATACAGATGGTATGCTCCTGATGGTAAGTCACAAGAGTCTTATCGTTTGGATGCCATTGCTAATGCTGAGATTGGTGAAAACAAATTGTCCTATGATGAGTTCGACAACTTGCACCAACTATATCGTTTGAACTTTCAAAAGTTTATTGAGTATAACATCAAAGACGTTGAACTGATTATCAAACTGGAAGACAAACTAAAGTTATTGGAACTTGCACTGACTCTAGCATATGATACTAAGTGTAACTATGAAGATGTGTTTGCACAGACTCGTATGTGGGATGCATTGACATACAACCGGCTAATGCAAGACAACATTGTTGTTCCACCACGTGATGTACAAGACAAAGATGGTGCATTTGAAGGTGCGTATGTGAAAGAGGTTCAAGTTGGTGCTCACGATTGGGTTGCATCATTTGACTTGAACAGTTTGTATCCTCACTTGATGATGCAATACAACATCAGTCCTGAAACATTGATTGAGCCAGAAGACTACACGGATGAAATGCGTAATGTTTTGTCACAAGGTTTAAGCGTTGATAAATTGTTGCTTAAGTCAGTTGACCTATCAAATTTGCAAGGTGTGACTTTAACACCAAACGGCCAATTCTTTCGGACAGACAAACAAGGTTTCTTGCCAAAGATGATGGCTGAGATGTATGAAGATCGTAAGAAATTCAAAAAGATGATGTTGGCCGCAAAGCAGGATTATGAAAATGAAAAAGATGATTCCAAGAAGTATGACATCGAAAAGCGAATCGCAAGATTTAATAACCTACAACTTGCAAAGAAAGTTTCTCTCAATTCTGCTTATGGTGCGCTTGGTAGCCAGTATTTCCGCTTTTATGATCTCCGAATGGCTCTTGGGGTCACTACTGCTGGTCAGTTGTCTATTCGATGGATTGAAAAGAAACTGAATGAGTACATGAACAAGATATTGATGACAAGTGGTGTTGATTACGTCATTGCTTCAGATACAGATTCGATTTACTTGAAACTTGGTCCTTTGGTGAACAGTGTTTATGGTGCCGGTGGTACAGTTGCACTTCCAAAGATTAAAGTGATTGATTTCATGGATCGTGTATGTAAAAGCAAGATTGAACCATACATCGATAAATCTTATCGTGAGTTGGCTGATTACGTTCATGCGTATGCACAGAAGATGCAGATGAAACGTGAAGCACTTGCCGACAAGGGTATTTGGACTGCAAAGAAACGTTACATCATGAACGTGTATGACAATGAAGGCGTTCGTTATAATGAACCTGACCTGAAAGTCATGGGTCTTGAAATGATTAAGTCTTCTACTCCTGCGGCTGTCCGTGAGAAGATGAAGGAATCGATTTACATTATGATTAGTGGCACCGAACAAGACATGCACAAGTTCATTGCTGACTTCCGTAAATACTTCCGTCAGTTGCCACCTGAAGACATCTCTTTCCCACGAGGTATCAACGGACTGAGTAAGTATTCGGATGCCGCTACGCTATATAAATCAGGGACACCGATTCATGTGAAAGGTGCAATCATATACAACCACAATCTGGAAAAGTTCAATCTCACCAAGAAATATCCGAAGATTCAGGAAGGTGAGAAAATCAAATTCTCGTATCTATTGATGCCGAATCCATTCAAAGATACCGTTATCTCCTATCCGGCAAGATTGCCAAAAGAATTTGACATTAACAGATATATCGATTATGATACACAATTCGAAAAGACTTTCCTTGAACCCATTAAGGTCATTCTTGACTGTATGAATTGGTCGACCGAACAACAAAGCACACTTGAAGATTTTTTTAGTTAAAGGTGACATATGAGTATTCTAGATAAAATTAAAAAGAATAGTAGCATTAAAGATTCTGCTATTCTATCCAAATCCAAATTCTTCACAGATAAGGATATGATTCCAACGGCAGTTCCTGCCATCAACATTGCTCTCTCAGGTAAACTTGATGGTGGTCTAACTCCAGGTCTTACAATGTGGGCCGGTCCATCAAAACACTTTAAGACAGCATTTTCTTTATTGATGGCCAAATCTTACCTGGACAAATATGAAGACGCCGCATTACTTTTTTACGACAGCGAATTTGGAACGCCTCAGTCTTACTTTGATAGTTTCGGTATCGATACTGATAGAGTTTTACATACTCCTCTCACTGATATTGAACAATTAAAGTTTGATGTGATGAAACAACTGACCGGATTGGAACGTGGTGAACACCTCATCATTGTCATTGATTCTATCGGTAACTTGGCATCTAAGAAAGAAGTTGAAGATGCTTTATCTGAGAAGTCTGTGGCCGATATGTCACGAGCAAAACAAGTCAAGAGTTTGTTCCGTATGGTAACACCACACTTGTCGTTGAAAGATATTCCAATGATTGTTGTGAATCACACATACAAAGAAATTGGCATGTTCCCTAAAGATATTGTTGGTGGCGGTACAGGTTCATATTACTCTGCTGACAACATTTTCATCTTGGGTCGCCAGCAAGAAAAAGAAGGCACCGAGATTGTCGGTTACAATTTTATTATCAACGTAGAAAAGTCTCGTTATGTTAAAGAGAAATCTAAAATACCTGTCTCTGTATCTTTTGACGGTGGCATTAGTAAGTGGTCTGGCTTACTTGACATTGCCCTTGAATCTGGACACGTTATCAAACCATCAAATGGATGGTATTCTAAAGTGGACAAAACTACTGGTGAAGTAGATGAGAAAAAGTATCGCATCAAAGATACTGACACCAAAGAGTTTTGGACTTCTATTGTTGAAGATGAAACGTTCCAACAATACGTATCGGACAAGTATGCCATTGCAACTGGCGCAATCATGCAGGAAGAAGAATGATTGAGGGAATCGATTACTGCTTCATCTATCCTAAAGATGATGCAACTATAACCCACATCAAACTACTGAGTGGTAGATATAAAGATGTGGTGTTCAAATATGGCAAAGTTAAAATAACGGAAGAAGTTGATGGCCCCCATTTACATTTCGCTTATGATGTGTTAGAATCGCCAGATATTAAGTCTAAAAAACTTATGACTGATGCCGACTTTAAACAATTTGCAGGTGATATGTTGGTAGAACTGATGACTACCAACCTTGATGAGGATATTATAGATGAAACTAGAACAGACGATACTGAAGAACCTGATTTACTCAGATGAATACCTGAGAAAGGTTCTTCCTTTCCTAAAGAGTGAATATTTTACAGATAGAACAGAACGGTTGATTTATGATGAGATTAAGTCCTTCACAGAAACTTACAATACTACACCATCAATTGAGGCGATTGAATTGGCCGTCAAAGAAAGGCGTAATCTCACAGATGACGAAGTGGAGAAGTCGGAAACTTATCTTAAAGAAATTGAAAGTTCTAACCGAGAAACAACCCAAATTCAGTGGCTCACCGATAAGACTGAAAAGTTTTGTCAGGAGAAGGCCATTTACAATGCCGTATTGGGTTCTATTTCAATACTCGATGGCAAAGACAAGACCCATGACAAAGGTCAGATTCCGAAAATTCTCTCGGATGCTTTAGCCGTAACTTTTGATACCTCAATTGGTCATGATTATTTGGAGAACAGTGATGAACGATATGAATTCTACCACAGAAAAGAAGAACGAATTCCATTCGATTTGGAGTTCTTCAACAAGATTACTAAAGGTGGCCTTCCAGCTAAAACTCTTAATATTGCTCTCGCTGGCACAGGTGTTGGTAAATCTCTTTTCATGTGTCATGTGGCTGCTGGTGCAATGTCTCAAGGTCGCAATGTTCTTTATATCACGATGGAGATGGCTGAAGAAAAGATTGCCGAACGTATTGATGCAAACTTGCTTAATGTTGCATTGGATGATCTGATGGCCTTGCCAAAGGATATGTACGATAAGAAAGTTGAAAAGGTCAAATCAAAAACAACCGGCAAACTAATCATCAAAGAATATCCAACCGCATCGGCTTCAGCTACTCACTTTAGAGCATTATTGAATGAACTCAACCTTAAGAAATCTTTTGTTCCTGATATTATTTTTATCGACTATCTTAATATCTGCTGTAGTAGTAGAATTAAAACAGGAGGTAACGTTAATTCATACACATATGTCAAATCTATTGCAGAGGAACTGCGTGGTCTTGCCGTTGAATTTGGAGTACCAATCGTATCCGCAACTCAAACAACCAGAAGCGGATATACCTCTTCTGATCCAGGACTCGAAGATACAAGTGAATCTTTTGGTTTGCCAGCAACCGCTGACTTGATGTTTGCACTCATCACAAGTGAAGAATTGGAAGAACTTGGTCAGATTATGGTCAAGCAACTGAAGAATCGTTATAATGATCCTTCTTATTACAAACGATTCACTATTGGTGTTGACCGTGCAAAGATGAAATTGTATGATGTGGACCAATCCGGTCAAGATGGATTATCTGATGCAGGTCAAGATAAACCCATTAACACATTTGGAAACAGAGAAGCACCTAAGAAGAAAGGTTTTGACGGCTTCAAGGTGTGATAAATATCTCCATCAAAGAATGATGGAGATAATAATGGCCTCAAATTTATCTTTTAGGGAATTAAAAAAACCTGGTCGTGAATGGCGTTTAGATAAATTCATAGAAATGTATGAAAATCGTGAAGATTTTACCTTAGTCGTTGGAAATAAAAAAGTAAAATTAATTCTTGAAGAAGGTGTTTTAAAACACCTAAAAAGGAAAATTGCTTGGGACAATATAACATTCTTAACGAATACAGGGAAATATGTTTTTTTAAAAGATTTAGCAAAAACTTCTGAATTTGGCGGACTTGCTGATAAAAAACAAAGCACAACACATATCGAAGAAAAAGAAATTTTATCAATTAGAAACCAATTGAGTGAGATAAGAAAAAAAACAAAAGAAAGTACTGTTCCCATAAAAATAAAGAATAAAGTTTATAAGGTATTTGATATACAAAAAACACCAGGAACACCAAAATCAGATTTTCATTTTTTGGATGAGAACGGTGAAGAAATAGTATGGATGTCACATAAAGACGGCAATACAGCCAAAGATTTCCAACAATGGGGTGGAATATCAAAAAATGTGCCGCAAGTCAATGCACACAAAGAAACGAAAACATTCATTAACCAACTAGAACAGAATTTCCCAGAAGGATTGGAAAGGGGATCGAATGTTGTTAAAGACATGAAGGATCCAGTATTGAAAGGTAAATCTGTGTATGGTGACGACTTTAAACCGGGTGCACCAAAATACGGAAGAAATAATGTAACTCTATTATTGCAAGGACCTGTAAAGGTTGTAAAAAAAGGTTCTTATTACACCTTAGAATCAAACCATACACATGAGAATGGAGATATGCTAAAAGGTGATTATGAGCCAACTTTCACTGCACAATATAGATCGGATCGTGGTGCTCCTGTTCCAAATTCAAGAGCATCCGTTTGGCCAAAATATGTAGAGAAAAGAAAAGGCACAATAAAGTTACCACCAAAATAAAATTAGGAATTTATTATGAACCCATTAGTGACAGTCATTACACCGACTACCGGTGCCCATTATCTCCGTCAAGCTATTCAAAGCGTCAAAGACCAAACATACGACAATATTCAGCATTTAGTTGTCGTTGACGGAGAACATCCTAGAGCAACTCCTATACTACAGGATTATCCACATCTAGATGTCATTAAACTACCATATTCTACAGGCAAGGATCGTTTTAACGGTCACAGAATCTATGGTGCTTCAATTTACCTTGCACGAGGTGAATATGTTTGCTTCTTAGATGAGGACAACTGGTTTGATCCTGAGCATGTAGAATCTTTGATGAAGGTTATCAACAACAAATTTGCATGGGCTTATTCCTTACGCAAAATTGTTGATTCGGATGGCAAATACGTATGTAATGATGACTGTGAAAGTCTCGGTAAATGGCCATCAGTACTAAGTGAACAAGATTATTTTGTTGATGTTGGTTGTTTCTTTTTACCAAGAGGTATTGCATTACAAACAAGTCCAATTTGGTATCGTAAAGCAAGAGAACCAGGTGTTCCTGAAGTGGATAGATACTTGACTGCGGTGTTGAGACAAAATAACTTGACACACCAGACTAATGGCCTATATACTCTTAACTATAGAGCCGGCAACACAGGAATATCTGTACAAGCAGATTTCTTTCTTAAAGGTAATGAAGTGATGAAACAAAAATATAATGGAAGTTTGCCATGGAAAAAGACCTAATAATTGGTGCGTTTAAGAACTATAACTTTGAAACAATCAAACCTTGGATTCAATCAATCAATGAATGTGGTTTCAAAGGTGACAAAGTAATTGTCTCTATTGGTTCTTCAAAAGAGACCAACGATAAAATAGCACAAGCCGGTTTCACCGTAATCAGTGCGCCAAGTCAAGCTCGTATGGGCTTTCACATGGAGAGATTCTTACACATCTATAACTTCCTTCAAGCACAAGGAATCAATTATCGATATGTAATCACAACTGATGTGCGTGATGTGATCTTTCAAAAAGACCCAAGTGAATGGATCGAAAAAAACATCGGTGATAACGAGATGATTGCCGTGTCTGAGTCTATCAAAATCAAAAACGAACACTGGAACAGACAAAACATCATCAATGCTTTTGGTGGTTACTTCTATGAAGGTGTACAAGACCAAGATGTTTATAATGTAGGAACACTTGCAGGTACATCCACATACATCAAAGATTTGTGTGGCATGTTATATCAATTATCTGCTAATCGTCCAGATTGGGTTGCTGACCAAGCCGCATACAACATTCTACTAAACTGGCAACCATACAAAGACAAAACCAAATTTGTCGGCCTGTCTGATGGTTGGTCGTGCAACTTACATATCACCCACAAACCCGATGAAAAGGAACATTTCAAGTCTTTCATTCTTCAACCTGTTCCGGTGTTTGAAGATGGTGTGGTGCGAGATGGAACAACCGATGAACTTTTCTGTATTGTCCACCAGTATGACCGAGATCCTGTGATGTCGAAATTCTACAAAGACAAATATAAGGTAGAAGATGTCATCACTTTTAGGACAGACGTATGAAAATGATTAATGATTTTGATTGGGATTATCTCAGATTTAAATTTGAGTCTGCCAAACCATTTCACCATGTTGTAATCGATAATTTTTTCAAAGAAGAATTTGCACAGGCCATTGCCCAAGAAATTCCTGGTTATGACGCCGAAGTGGATGCAAAGTATGACAATGCTATTGAGAAGAAAAGAACAGTACAAAACTGGACCAAATTCTCTAAGAATGTTTACAAAGCAATGTCAGCTTTGGTTGACCAAGAATTCACGAGTCTTTTGAGATACATAACTAATCAACCTGATTTGGTTGCAGACTTTGGTCTTCATGGTGGTGGTATGCATTTACATCAATCTGGTGACTATTTGAATGTACACTTGGATTATGATGTTCACCCAAAGATGGACATGAAACGTAAATTAAACATCATCATTTATTTGAACCCTGAATGGCAGGCATCTTGGGGTGGCAACTTAGGTCTTTGGTCGCATGATGAAGAAACGAATCAACCTAAAGAACTAGGATCTTCAATTATTCCAATCTTCAATAGAGCAGTTTTATTTGATACGACACAAAACTCTTGGCATGGTGTGACTGAGGGTATCTTTTGTCCTGAAGGCCAGTACAGAAAGAGTCTCGCACTATATTATCTCATTCCAACAGAAGACCTAGATAACAAGAGACAGAAAGCATTGTTTGTTCCAAGGAAAGAACAAAAAGGCGATAAAGAAATTGAAAAATTGATTAAGACAAGATCGGGATATTGATATGGGTAATATTACCATTGTGACTGCATTTTATGACATTGGCCGTGGTGATTGGACACCAGATAAAGGCCTTCCACACTATCTACAAAGAACTACAGACACCTACATTGAAAGATTTACACATCTAACTAAACTAGATAATGAAATTGTTGTAGTGACAACGCCAGACATTGGTAAAAGACTAAAAGAAATTAGTGATAAGGTTAAAATTGTCGAATATGATCCTTTCAATGCCTTTTCAACACACCTCAGTAAAATCATTACTATCCAAGAAGGTGTATCTTACAAACAAATGATTCATCCGAGTCAAGTAAGAAACCCCGAATATTGGAGCCAAAAATATGTTTTAGTGAATCTCTTAAAATCACACTTTGTTAATTTGGCAATCAATCAAGGTTTGGTTACTAACGATTTGGTTGCATGGTTGGACTTTGGTTACTGTAGGGATGAAAATACACTTCCAAAAAGTCTTACTTGGTCTTATGATTTTGATGCAACTAAGATTCATTTGTTTGCTTACAAAGATTTGAATCCAAAAATAACACTACAACAAATTATATCCACAAACGATGTTCATATCTTAGGTGCAAAAATTGTAGCACATAAGAAACTATGGCCAGTCATGGAAAGTAAGATGTTTAATTCTTTTGATTTGTTGTACATGAACGGACTAATGGATGATGACCAAACTATGATGTTGATTTGTGCTACAGAAAATCCTGATCTATTTGAGCAACACAGAATACCGGATCACCAGCTAGGACTTGATCCTTTTGTCATTTTTAAAAACTTCAATAATGCGGAGAAACTATGAGCGATACTATTACATTTAACACCGCCACGCAACAATTTTACGGCATGAAAAAGAGTTCAGGCCATGGTTTAGGTGAACTTGTTAAAACTATGAACGAACCTTTTGTTGTTGAAATTGGATGTTCCGAGGGTGACACAACAGAATGGCTACTACAGTGTAATCCAGGTTTGAAGATTGTCTCTATCGACCCATACGCAAACTATTTGGATTGGAATGGTAACTACCTGAATGATCGTCAAGAGTTTTATGAAAAAACTATGCGCCGGTTGGCTCCTTATGGTGACCGGTTTGAAATGATTAGAGACTATTCTGATAATGTTCACGGTGAGTTCGAGGACAACTCCCTAGACCTGTTATTCATCGATGGATTACACACATATGAACAAGTTCTGATTGACTGTTTTAACTATTATTCCAAGGTTAAGCCTGGAGGCGTATTCTCAGGTCATGATTTCAGAGTTATTCCTGGTGTGAACAAAGCCGTGAAAGAATTTGCTTCCTCAGTCGGTAAAGAGATTCTGGAAACAGAATGTGATGTCTGGTATTGGTACAAATAATGAGCAACTTGTTCATTGTAACTTCAGCCATCAATTCCTTTCGAAGTGTCATACCGCTAGACAAAAGATATGAACAAACACTAGAGACTATTGAATCGGTCAGAACTAAAGTTCCTGATTCGATCATTTTGCTGGCAGAATCTTCTCCTAATCCTGTTCCAGAAAATATATTACAGGATTTGTCAAAAAAAGTGGATTATTTATTGATAAACTCTAACATTCCTGATATAATTCAATTAGGTAAACAGGGTTTACAAAGTCCAGCGGAAGCATATAGCCTAGCATTTACACTAGACGTTGTGGAGAATCTCCTACCGGAGGTTAAAAGAATATTTAAGGTTACAGGTAGAGGTTCTCTGACGGATGATTTTCATATCGAAGATCATGCAATAGAAGGAAAATACGTTTTTAAAAGACGAGTTGATTCGTGGATATCAAAGGATATTCAACTGGTCGACACTAGAATTTTCTCTTTCTGTGGGTCTCTGATTCCAGAAACCAAGGAAATGATGAGGCGTATCGTAAATCACAGCTTACAGACTGGCCGAGACTTGGAACATTGTGTTTTTGAGTTAATGGACAAAGAAAAACTGGAAGAACGAGATGTCATGGGTTTCAAATGCCAAATTTCTTCTACAGGCTTCATGCAATTTGACTGACTATGTATCGGAGCCAAACTTTCCAAACTAAAAAGGTATAAACCGAAAAGTTATATAAATACTATCATGGCAATCATAGTGTATTGCAATGTCTAAGGAAAACAATGAAAAGTTTTAAGTCTTTTCTAAAAGAAGATTCTAGCCCACAAGAAGGGGCAAAACTAAAACATATCCACCACGCTGAGGATCGTCCTCTGTTCCATGGTGCTGCCGGCTTTGAACACGCTAAAGGTGCTCTGATGCAAGCACACAACCACATCAAGTCTGGTGGAAACAGTTCAGCCCTGACAATGAAATATGATGGTTCTCCTTCTTTAGTATACGGACACCATCCAGAGACTGGCAAATTCTTTGTGGCTTCAAAGTCTGCATTCAATAAGACACCAAAAATCAATTACACCCATGCAGATATCGAGAAAAATCATGGCCATGCACCAGGTTTAATGGACAAACTACATGCCGCATTAAATCACCTACCTAAAGTTGTGCCAAAGACTGGTGTTTACCAGGGTGATATAATGCACTCAAAAGATGATGTGGAACACAAACCAGGCGGAAAAGCATCTTTTACACCTAACACTATAACTTACACGGCAAGAGGTGATGAGGCCGATAAGGTTAAAAAATCTAAAATTGGTATCGTAACACACACTCAGTACCATGGAGATGATGCTTCCTCAATGACTGCGGATCCACATCCAGACTTACATAACTTCAAACAACATCCTGATGTCTGGCAGAAATCTCCAAACCACGACACCCGAGAACTTCACTATAGTGATGCCGCACAAAGTGAATTTATGAAACACATGAAGGCCGCACAGGATATACACAACAAAAATCCTGAAATGTATGACCACATACATCCTCAACATGCTGGAGAAGCAGGCCATTTAGCCACTTATATAAATCACACCGTTCGTACAGGTGAGGAACCTAGCGTTGAAGGATTGAAAAAGCACATTGCAGATAAGACAGGCAAAGAAATAGCAAAACTTAAAACACCAGCGGCTAAAGGAAAGAAACAAGCTATTGCTAAAGGCCATTCAGAGTGGATCGACAGCAACAAAAAGCATTATGCAAATCTGTTAAAGATGCATAGCCATTTACAAAAGGCTAAAAATGTATTGGTTGACACACTACAACAACATGAGGGTGGACTAGAGCACCACATTGATGGAAAGAGAACTGGTCCTGAAGGCTTTGTTGTCAACCACGCAGGTGAACCAACAAAACTAGTTAATCGTGCCGAGTTTGCTCGTGCTAACCTATTGAAGGTAAGAAAATGAAAAGATTTTCAGTATACGTTACAGAAAACTTTGGTGATGACCAAGACTTTGGTAGCCAAAAACCATATCATTCATACAAAACAGATGATGGCCATAAAATTGATGTGCATGTTATCAATCGTGTTGGTGGTAAATCTGCAATATTTCACAATAAAAATTTAAACGCAGTCACCAAAGTTGTTCACTGGGGGCTAAACGCAGATGAGCCTAGCAAAGACGATTTACAAAATATAGGTCATGATATCGAGGAAGAACACCAGAGATTGCTGGAGAAATTTTCGGCCGGTGAGGATATAACTCCAGATACTGCTGGCAAAATAGCTGAACATTCAACAGCTAAACATCTGATAGATATTATGCACAAGGGTGCTGGTACACACGGATCACCAGAACATAAAAAGGATATTCAACCACACGTTGATGCAATCAATAGGTTGTCTCAAGGTATCAAAAAAGAACATATCGACACTAGAATAGAACATGGCCGTGCTGCCGCCCAGGCTATACATGAGGCAATTCGTCAGAAGCATGGAGAAGGTGCTATAATTTCTAATATTGGCCACACTTCAAAATCTGGCGATATTGGAAGATTTACAAAAGGTAAACACAACGACAGTCAAGAGAATCCTTCGGATGTTTCAGTTGAAGTGGCACATTCCCACCACGCTACAGAACCTGATGAAAAGCATTATGAGGGTTACTCACTGAAATCTTCCAGTAAATCTAGTGTCATTACAGCTAAAAATCCATCTATCCATATGGATGGAATTTTGGATCATCCAAGAAGAAAACTAGACACAGATTCAGTTTCTAGAACGGGTTTGGGTAAAGTACATTCTATGTTAGGTGTTGGTCACTTAAAGCAAGCAGAAAGAAAAAAATACCTAGATGATTTTCGTAAAAAAGAAGGTGTAAAGTCTGATTCCTCACTTGAAGGTGCAACGAATGAATTGGCTAGACCTGTAAAAACAGATGTGGCTAAAGAATTACACGACCATTTGGATTTCTTAACGAAACAAAGCGATGGTCATGAAAAAATTGGTCATATGTTAAAAAAACATTTGACCGCTGATACAAGTATGCCTTGGGCTAAAGTGCACGTTAAAGGTGATACACCAAGTAAGGTCCATGCCGCTGTAACATCAGGAAGTGATTCACCACTAAATAAAATATTCAGTGATCGAAATACAAAATATGCGGCAACTAGAAACGGGGATAGAGTGACGGTACATAAAAAAGAAAAAGATGGTTCAATGACACCAATTGCACATTATTCACCTAAAACCAAATCTAATGCCTTTAAAGAAAACGTTCATGGATGGAATGTTATGCCTGCAAAGATCCACTAAAATGAAATCATTTAAACAACTAATTGTCGAAAATAAAGAAGATTCCAAACCGGTGGTTATGGCTTTTGGCCGAATGAATCCACCAACAACAGGTCACATGAAGTTGATCGATAAGGTGCGTGATATTGCAGATAGAGAAAATGCTCCACATGCGGTTATAGTTTCTCATTCACAAGATTCCAAAAAGAATCCACTTAGTGCACAACAGAAATTAAAACATTTGCGCCGTTATTCACCCGGCACACATTTTATTGGTTCTTCTTCCGCACAGCCAACATTATTGCATCATGCGGCTGAATTACACAAAATGGGACACAGACACCTTATTATGGTTGCAGGTTCAGATCGTGTCAAGGAATATCACGACCTATTAAACAAATATAATGGTGTTGAAGGTAGACACGGTAAATACAACTTCAACAAGATAGAAGTTCGATCTGCTGGACACCGTGATCCAGATGCTGAAGGCTCAGAAGGTATGTCTGGCACTAAAATGCGTCAACACGCACAACACAAAGATTTTTCATCATTTAGACAAGGTGTGCCAAGTCACGTTTCTGATGAACATGCTAAAGAGCTTATGCATGACGTTCGAAAGGGAATGGGTTTACATGAATCGGCCAATCATGGTTACCACAAAGCAATTTTCGTCACTGGTGGTCCAGGATCAGGCAAAGATGTTGTTATTCGTGAATGTATCGCAGAACAAAACGTGATGGAATTCAACTTCACTCAAGTTATGGATGTATTGAATGATAAACATAAGTTAGCAATGCGTTCTATGAATCCACGTACAGAATCAATTCGCACTGGCAAACCTTTGATTATTAATGGTCCAGCAGATGACAGTGAAAAGATTGCACACATCAAAGAAGAATTAGAAGAACTTGGATACAAGACAATGATGGTTTTTGTGGACACCACCGATGTTGTAAGTAAAGAACGTAATACTCTACTATCCAGAATGATGGCAGAGTCCATTCGCCATGACCGTTGGAACAAAGCACAAAATAATATCAACCTATTCACAAATTTATTTACAAATTTTGTCCGTTTTGACAATACAGGTGATTTGGAAAATAACATAGATAATATCACAGAAACATATCAGATTACAACTCAATTCTTAGATAACAGTATAAAAGAAAATAACAGATTCTTATCGTTATATGAATCAAAACAAGGAGCCAAGGCTATTCAGAAAGCCAATCTTGCTTCTAAAGGTTTCAAAGTATTGAAAGACAACAATAGTCCTATCATGCAATTTCAAGCCAAGTTAGGCAAGAGAGATGATGTTAGAGATGGTGACATCAAAATGAATGGTGGTTACTCTAAGATTGGTGGACAGGCTTTCTCATATGCAGAAGATTCTGAGCCTAAACTCATTAAGATGCCTGAACCAAAAGAAGCTAACTTTAATAAAGATGCAGATAAGATTCGTTTAAAGAAATTTGGTGATCGTTCACTGAAAGCTGGTCGTATTGGCAACACAGATGGTGTTGGTTCAACTTTCGATACAAGAGGAAGTACTCCAGCCGCTGGCGCAGGCTTGGGTGACCAAGGAACATATAGAGAATCTACAGAATATAGCAATGATGATGTTGCAGACTTCTCAGCCAAACCAAGAGGTGTTAGTCCTAATCCATTGGCTGAGAAGAAGAAGTTGAAAAAGTTTAAGGAATCAATCTTCGATTTCGGTCAAGGAGATTCTGGTGTAAGTGGCACTCTTGGTGGTGCTGGAAATAAGGAAGACTTTGTTAAGCCAATTGAAAAGTTTGGCCAATCAGGTATCACAATCAAAAAGAAAAAAACAGGAGCAAAATAATGTTTACCAAATCATCAGTATCACAAGCACTTATCGATGCTACAAGAGCAATCATGGAAGCAGATGACAAGAAAAAGATGCTTTTGGAGCCAGAATTAGATGAGACTGGTTTCCACAAGGCAGCACATGCGGCTAAAAGAGCAAATCAATCTCACTTTGAATTTCAAGGTAAGAAATATCCAGTGACTGCAAAGCACCACTCTGAAGGTATGGTTCCTCCAGAAAAAATTGGTGGCCAAATTGCAAAGAAAAAAGATGACAAGGCAGCGGCATCTGGTCATCCAGCAGATGTGCGTGAGGAAGATGAGAAGGATAGTCCATTCAACTGGAAAGGAAAGCCTAGCCAGATACCTAAGAAGCCTGGTGCTTTAACTGGTCACGATTCTAAGAAGACTTCTACAGGTACAGTGTTTACCAAGAAATTCAAGAAAGACAAAGAAGAAGTTAAAGAAGAAGCACATCCAGACGAGAAAGAAGACAAAGCTCTTGTTAAGAAGATGGTTAAAACTTCCGCTTTGAAAAAGGAAGAAAGTGATTGCGTAACACCACCACAAGCAAAGAAAATTGCTCACAAAGAAGTTGGTAAACATGAAAAAGAAATGCACAAAGAGGAAGAAGAACGCCATATGACTAGTGGTGAAAAAGAAAAGCGTGAAAAGATTGTCAAGTCTATGAAAAAAGGTTTGGCAGGCTTCAAATCACGCTATGGTGATCGTGCTAAGAATGTGATGTATGCAACTGCTACAAAACAAGCAATGAAACATGAAAATCTAGGCGGCATCAGTACAATGAGTGAAGAAGATGATGTTCGCATTGAGCCTGACGAAAACATGAAGACTAAGACTGTTGATACATTGGCAGGTCGTGTTAAAGTTGGTGCCGATTATCACAATAAAGCTAAGTCATATAAAGTTAAGTTGAATGTGGAAGAACAAAATGTTGCAGAAGGTAAAGGTACTGATGTTGATCCTAATTTTGTTACAAATGAATCCACACCATTGAAAATGGCTAAAGAATTGGCTAAGAAATCTTTTGGTAAAATCCGTAAAGAAATGCTTGGACCAGCTGGTGGAACCACAGAGGAAAAGAAAAAATGGTAAGCAAAGCTAAAGAATTGGTGAAGGGCATTGTAAAAAATGCCGCACCAAAGTCTACTTACGCCACTGATCCCAACGATCCATGGTCTGCAAAGGCCGGGATCGCTGAGAACGTGACTTCACGCCGTGCAGACTTATTAAAAAAGTTCTACAAGGCTAAAGGTTACAACATCGATTATGTTTCCAAAAATCAACGTGTTGGTCAAGCAAAGACTGGTGAGTTTGATAAATGGAAGGCAGATCATGGCATTTATGAAGAAGATACTATCGATGAGGGTGTAACTTATGAGCCTGCATCCGGTAAACCTTCTAAAACGAGTGCGGGACACACACTTGTTGGTCACTCATGGCATTCAGATGGCACTAAACACGCCAATATTATGAAGCATGGTGAAACAGGTAAATACTTTGCGGCTGGTGGAAGTTCTTCACATCCAACCAAGACTACCACATTTCATGATTCACCTGAAGAGGCTGCGAAAAGTAAGAAGATGTCTGTCGAAGAAGAAACTGCTCCAATTGCAGTTAAGAAGGTTCGCTCACACACTGCTGATTCTCCTACAGCTAAGAGAACACACCAATTAAATAAAGCCTCAACAATTGGAACAATAAAACCTGTTCATTTTCCAAACTCCAGTGGTTTGAGAAAAGAGGATAATATTAATGATCCACAATGTGCTACACAATCTCCTTTTGATGGTGGAACTACACCAGATGATGTTGCACCAAAGAAATCTAAGGCTGGTAAAATGGTCAAAGAAATCTATGCTAAACGTAGACTGAAAGAAGACTTGTATGACCACGAAAAGGACGATAAAGGTCCTGGTACATCCAGTAAGCAACCAAAGGTCATCAAAAAGGTTGAAGTCAATGATGATAATGAAAAGGGAACAAATGCACGTATGGTTCTGAAGGGTGGAACCACACTAACAGGTGAAAAGCGAGACACTATTGAAATCGATCCTATGTTGAAAAATCGTAGTAAGACCGCCGATTATTTGGACCAAGACCCTAAGAAGCAACAGCTAAGAACAAAATAACAATAAATAGGTAGATTACCTTACACATCAAGGAGAAAAAAATGTCCTCATGGGGAAAATTAGACGCAAGCAACAATGCACCTAAATGGGCAACTGCTCGTGTTAACGTTAGACAAAATGCTAACAACACTGCAAACTTATTCAACAACACTACAGCCAACTATTGGGCATCTACATTGGCTGATGGTTCCGTAAGAAACAATAACGTTACTATTGGTCTTTTCAACGTTGATAATCAAGAAGAACAAGTTACTGAAGCAACATCAGCAACTACAGGTCGCCCACCACACTCTGGTTGGGTTCTAAAAACCACAGGTTCCGGCGGCCGTGCTGGTAGAATCACACAAGAAACCTTGGTTTGCTTGAATTCTACTATTGGTGATGCTGACGGTCAAATTTACGCCAACGTTCAAATCACTTTGGTTACTTCTGGTTCACAGACTGTAAACTCCAACACATCATTCACCAACGTTGCATCATTTGTTGTTACTCCAACATTGGTTGGAAATACAGCGGCTGCCTTGACATACAACTGGCAATACAACAACTCAACCGGTTCTTATGGTTGGGCAACTATTCCAGCAAACACAACAAGTATCCACTTCTCTGGAAACAATACTTCTACGTTGTATGCAATGCCTGGTACTACCGCAAACAACACGAACGTGTTCCGTGTGGTTGTAACTGCCGCAGACGAAGGTGTGGTTGCTACATCAGCCAACGTTACTCTAAACGTTCCTGCTTAAACAATAGGGGCTTCGGCCCCTCTTTAACATGTTTGATGAATTGAATGAAGACAACTTTGTAATGTATGCGGCCAAAAGCTATACATCACCGAATTGTTTACAATCTGAATTTGAGGGTGATCTGAAAAGGACAAAGTATCTTAAACGACTCTTGCGTAGATATAAAATCACCAAGAGTCTAAAAGAGAGATTGATTCTGAATCATATCATCCTTCTTAATAATGTTTTTGGTCCAGAAGCTACTGCCAGAATATTATTTTTTAGAATTGATGAAAAAGATTATGATGTTTTAAAGACATTTTTATTATATCTTAATATATTGCCAGAGGTAATCAAAGGTATAAGAGGCAATAATATAAGAACAGATGTTATCCCCGTAGACATGAATGTTGCAGATATACTGAGGAAGATATGAAAAGTTTCAAACAAATCAGAGAAGAAGAAAAAAAGAAATCTTTGAGAACCAGTAATCCATGCTGGACTGGATATCATCCTGTTGGTACAAAACAAAAAGGTGGACGTACAGTTCCGAATTGTGTGCCGGAAGAAGTTGAAGATGTGACGGAAGGTTGGAAAGAAAAAGTTGGCGCGGCCGTATTGGCTGGTGCCATGGCAACTGGTGCTGGTGCCAAGACTCCAAAAGTTCCACTACAACATGCAATCGATAATGCAACCATTGTATATAATAACAACAAGTTTATTAAAAAACAAATTAAAAAATACAAAGAAAAAGAAAAGGCTGCTGATAAACAGGTTAAAGAAGAAAAAGATCCAGAATACTCTGATCCATACATGGCCATCAATCAATTACGTACCATCATGCACAATGCACAAGAGATGATGGACTTGATTGGTGACAAAACGGACTTACCTGAATGGGTCGAATCTAAGATTACATTGGCAGAAGACTACATCATGACTGTTGCCAATTACATGCGTAGTGAACTTAAAGAAGAACACAATCCAGATGCAATGTTTGACATCGTTGAAGAACTTGTTATGGAAATTGCAGAGACACACAACATTGATCCTGAACAAATCTGGGAAGACCTAGAAGACGTTTCAGACGAAGAACTTTATGAGTCTGCCGCATGGCGCCGTAAAGAAGGTAAAGACCCTAAGGGTGGTTTGAATCGCAAAGGTGTTGCATCATATCGTAGAGAAAATCCAGGTTCAAAATTGAAGATGGCAGTTACAACTCCACCATCAAAACTGAAAAAAGGTTCTAAGGCCGCTAATCGCCGCAAGTCGTTCTGTGCAAGAATGGGTGGCATGAAAGGTCCTATGAAGAAAGATGGTAAACCAACTCGTAAAGCGTTGGCACTAAGAAAGTGGAACTGCTAATGAAATCGTTCAAAACATTCATCAATGAAGACGGCATGGGTGGAGGTGCTATTGCAGTTCCTGGCCCAACAAACACTACAGGTGGTGGCCAAGTTGCAGGTATGGGTCAGCCACCAGGTAGTAAATCAGGTGAACCTGGTGTTTATCTGAAGAAAAAGAAAGCACACAACCCTATAATGATGGGAATGGGAAGCAGAAAACCACCAAAGGTGTAAAATGTGGATTTTAAAATGGTTGCCTGATTGGATTTTTTATGGTCTCTTACTAATAGGATTGCTAGGGTATGCAGTAACTTATTTGTTGCGGTTTATACCAATACCAGCAATCTACATATACAAAACTCCAATACAAATAGTCTCGATAGCACTTGTTGTTATTGGGACTTTTATGTCTGGAGCTATACATGAAGAGGCCGCTTGGCTGGCTAGAGTGAAAGAGATGGAAGAAAAGGTTGCTGAAGTTGAAAAGAAATCAGAACAAACCAACACCGAAATACAAACAAAAGTTGTAACCAAGACTCAAGTTGTAAAAGAAAAAGGTGAAGAAATAGTTAAGTACGTAGACAGAGAAATTGTTAAATATGATTCTTCTTGTGTTATTCCTAAAGAGGTAGTAGATACTATAAATAAGGCAGCAGTAAAATGAAATATACATTAATTGCTCTTTTACTTTTGTGTGGTTGCACTACGACTGTTCCTGTTGTTGCTAAGTTTCCAAATGTACCTCCAGAATTGATGGAGAAGTGCCAGGAACTTAAAATTATATCGGAAGATGCAAAGCTGAGTGATGTGACTAAAACTGTTGTAATAAACTACACATTATACAATGAGTGTTCTATAAAAATTGATGCTTGGAGTGAATGGTACCAAACACAAAAAAAGTTATTTGAAAGTATAGAATAATGGAACTAACAGTACAACAATTAAAACAATTACTTCCAAGAAATCCTTATGTGGACCATTGGCATCATGCTTTGGCTCAATTGTTACCCGACTATGAAATCAATACACCACAACGTATTGCGGCCTTTCTCGCTCAGTGTGCCCATGAATCTGGTGAGTTTACTGCACTTAAAGAAAACTTAAATTATAAGCCAGCTACGTTGCGAAAGATTTTCTCAAAATACTTTCCTGATGATGCAATAGCAAATGACTATTGCTCACGTCCTAACAAGCAGGAAGCGATTGCGAACAGAGTTTACGCCAATCGTATGGGTAACGGAGATGAAGCGTCAGGAGATGGTTATCGTTATTGTGGACGTGGTCTAATCCAATTGACAGGTAAAGACAATTACACTTGGTTTGCCGCAAGTCTTAATATTACTCCAGATGAAGCATCAGAATATCTACAAACATTCGAAGGTGCTTGCCAATCGGCTTGCTGGTTCTGGGAAACCAATAGTTTAAATCAATGGGCCGACAAAGGTGACATCCTTACTATAACTAAGAAGATTAATGGTGGTACTATTGGTTTAGATGATCGCATCAAGCATTATGAAAATGCTTTACGTATTTTTGGAGCATAAAATGCATGATAAAAAATTGTTCATCGGTGCATTAGCGCTTTTAATTGTCATACCTTGCACTATGGCAATTTTTGGTGGTGATAAGTTTCGTTATCCATGCCAAGATCCTGCAAACTGGGATAAAGACTTCTGTAAACCACCTATCTGTGATGTAACTAGAACATGTCCAGAACAAATTTTTAAGGGTCAACGTGATCCAAGACTTGGTGCACCAACACCAGAACCAGTGAGTGCACCAATAGCACCTGGTCCAAAACAAGGAGTGAATTGTGGAAAATAATAACAATAATACATTAGTGCACATGATGTATACTGAAGAACAGTTGATGGCTCGACTGAAGTTCTTCATTGGTATCTGTTTGGCCTTGACGCTAACAGGTATTGTCTTTGTTGTACTTTACTCTATCATTTTCATCACTCAGCCATTGAATGCTATTAGTCCTATTGACCAAAAATTCTTTGAGATGATTATACCTATCGCTACTTTCTTGACTGGTACCTTATCAGGTATTATGTTAGCTGGTGGTGATAAAGATTTACAAGCGAAGGCACTAGAAGCGGCAAATAGACCAACTCCAATATCGCCACCACCAAATGCCAGCACAACAACCTTCAACTCAACACCTGCATTATCTCCAGCAACAGCAACAAGTATGCCGAGTCCTTATGCAGGTTCGCCCTTGACAAGTACTGCAACACCATCATATACTAGCGGTGTTCCGTCTTCAGTGCCAATGGTAACTACCGGTTTTGGTGGTAAATTGGCTCCACCACCAGCACCACAACCAGAAATCTAAGGAACTATCATGTTGAAAAATATCATTCTAGCTTTGTCACTTGCAATCTTCTCTGTTGGTGTTGTCCACGCAGAAGCAGAAGTTAAAAAAGTTTGTGTCGACCAAAAAGATGCAAAAACCGGCAAAACCAAACAAGTTTGTAAAGATGTGAAGCAACACAAGAAACTTGAAGGTACCGAAGTCCCAGTTAAAAAATAATGGCTGACGGACTCGAAGTTGACGTTGGGATTCTAAAATCCCAAGTCAGCATGATAACTAATCTGTGCAATAAGATGGACCAGGTCATTGAGAAACTGGTGGATCAGCACGACCGCCATATAGCAAAGGTGTATGATGACATGGATAAGCGCAGATCAGAGACTAACGAAGACATCAAAGAAATCCATCAACGCATAGATGCCGTTTTGGATAAAGTTAAGGGCACCGAAAAGGCCTTACTCGATGAAATGAAGGGTCTACGCAAAGAAATGCAAGACCACAATGCCAAAGAGAAGGAGTCTTTAGATAAACTTCTCCAATGGAAGTGGATGGTTGCCGGCGGCATACTTGTTGCATCTTGGTTGATTTCCCATGTAAAACTTGATACACTACTAACCGGCATCAAGTAATTTTTTCTTTTATATTATGAGTGTTTTTATTGATCGTACTTTTCTCCTCCAACTGGCACCAAAATTGCAGAAGTTCTCTAAAAAGAAGGACGATCTCTACAATTTTCGATGCCCTCTGTGTGGAGATTCTCAAAAGAATAAACACAAATGTCGAGGATATATCTTCCGTAAAAAGAATGACTACTTCTACATGTGTCACAACTGTGGTGCATCCACATCTTTCTATAACTTCCTAAAACAAGTTGATCCAGCTATGTTGCAGGAGTACTCACTAGAACTCTATCGCAATTCAGCCAATACAAATTCACCAGAGCCTGCATTTACAGAGTTCAAAGCACAACCTGTATTTAAAAAGAAGCCTAATCTTCCTTCTATTGCATCTTTGCCAGAGGAACACTTTGCAAAGCAATATGTAATCGGTCGCCAGATTCCTGAGTCATTCTATGACAGCTTATACTATGCAGAAGAATTCAAAGACTTTGTAGATTCTTTCAATGTAGAGAAAGAAATCATGGCTGGTGATAAACGACTTGTTATTCCTTTTTACGACAAAGATGGAAACATGACAGGGTTTCAGGGTAGAGCATTGGGTGAGTCGAAGATACGGTACATCACAATTAAACTCATGGATGAAGTTCCAAGAGTCTTTGGCCTAGATCGTGTAGATGAAGAAAAGAAGATATTTGTCTTTGAGGGTCCTATCGATTCTATGTTTGTAGAAAACTCTATTGCGGTCGCCAGCTCGGCTTTAGATTCGGCCGCCAACTACCTAGATAAATCAAAAATCGTTCTGGTGTTTGATAATGAGCCTAGAAACAAAGAGATTATGAAATTGATGGAGAAAGCCATCGATAATCATTTCAATGTTGTTATTTGGCCAGAAATGATAGAAGAAAAAGACGTTAATGATATGATTCTTTCAGGATTTGACAAAGAAGAATTATATGATATAATGGACAAACACACCTATGTTAATCTCCGTGCAAAAATGGAATTCGTGAATTGGAAAAAAGTATGAATGTAAAATTAATTAGCTATAGTCAAGGTTCAGACGGTAAAAACCTATTAGAACAAATCGCATATGCGGCTCGTGTATCTAATCCAGCAAACCAAAACAACTCAGAGACATCCGAAAAGTTGGTGCGATACTTGATTAAGAATCAGCATTGGTCTCCATTGGAGATGGCCTCCTTGACTTTGGAGATTGAAACCACACGAGACATTGCACGACAAATTCTACGCCACCGTTCATTCTCATTCCAGGAGTTTAGCCAACGTTATGCTGATGCATCACAACTCGGCTTTGAAACACGGGAAGCACGATTGCAAGATACCAAAAACCGTCAAAATAGTATTGCCACTGATAATTTGGCATTACAGACCTGGTGGCAAAATTACCAAAAAGAGGTTATTGAGAAATGCCAAAATGCATACCAATTTGCATTAGATAAAGGTATTGCCAAAGAACAGGCTCGTGCAGTTCTTCCAGAGGGCATGACAAAATCTCGTATGTACATGGCTGGAACCCTTCGTTCTTGGGTTCACTATATACAACTCAGGTCAGCAAACGGTACTCAAAAAGAGCATCAAGAAATCGCAATTGAATGTGCTAATGTAATAGAATCTGTTTTCCCAATGATTAAGGAATTTGTAAATGTATAATGATGTAGTAAAATTTATTGAAGCGTGTGACCAAGAGAAGACAAGTCAAAACGCAGGTCTTTACACCAAGTTGATTACGGAAGAGTATGGAGAATTCTTAGATGCAGACTATGATGTAGATGAACTTGATGCTTGTATGGATATGATTTGGGTCATTCTAGGTTATTGTTATATGAGGGGTTGGAATGTAGAAGGTGCATGGAATGAAGTTGCACGTTCCAACTTGGCCAAAATTAATCCAGAGACAGGCAAAGTGAATAAAAGAGAAGATGGTAAAGTGTTGAAACCAGAAGGTTGGACACCTCCAGAACTGAAGCAATTTTTAAAATAATAATAAGGAATAATATGGAATACATGGGCATTAAGATAGACTTAGAACGTGATAAGCTATTTGATGAGTTGGGTATTAAACGATTAAAAGAATCATACATGCGTGAGGATGAAACTTCACCACAACAAAGGTTTGCATATGTTTCGTCTGCTTTCGGCTCTAATCCAGAACATTCTCAGCGTCTGTATAATTACGCCTCTAATCATTGGCTTAGCTATAGTACTCCAATTCTTAGCTACGGCCGCAGTAAGCGTGGTTTACCTATTTCATGCTTTCTTAACTATATTGAAGACACAGCGGAGGGCCTAGTTGATAATCTTTCTGAAACTAATTGGTTGTCTATGTTTGGTGGTGGTGTTGGCATCGGCTTTGGTATACGTTCGGCGGATGATAAGTCTACTGGTGTTATGCCACACCTCAAGATATACGATGCCTCTAGTCTGGCGTATCGTCAAGGCAGGACTCGCCGTGGCTCTTATGCTGCCTACCTCGATATTAGTCATCCTGACATTATTCCGTTCCTAGAGATGCGTAAGCCCACAGGCGACCCAAATGTACGTTGCTTGAATCTACACCACGGCATTAACATCACTGATGACTTCATGGCCATCATTGAAAAGTGTATGTTGGATCCTGAAGCTGATGATTCTTGGAACCTAGTTGATCCTTACAGTAAAGAGGTTCGTGAAACTGTCTCTGCAAAAAATATATGGCAACAAATTCTTGAATTGCGTATGCATACAGGTGAACCATACATTCACTTTATTGATACAAGCAATAGAATGTTACCACAACATCTAAAAGATAAAGGATTGAAAGTACACCAGTCTAATCTGTGTTCTGAGATTATACTACCTACAGATAAAGATCGTACAGCAGTATGTTGCCTATCTTCTTTGAACTTGGAGACTTATGATGATTGGAAAGATAACAAACTTTTTCTTCGGGACGTTGCTGAGATGCTTGATAACGTCCTACAGTATTTCATTGATAGTGCTCCTGATAGCGTATCACGAGCAAGATACTCAGCTTCTATGGAACGGTCTATTGGTATTGGTGCCCTCGGTTTTCATGCATATCTACAAAAGAACGGAATTGCATTCGAGGGTGTAATGGCCAAGGTTGCTAACAACAAGATGTTTAAATTTATCAGGGAGGGTTTAGATGAAGCGAATCTTCAATTGGGTAAAGAAAGAGGGGAGGCTCCTGATGCTGTCGGCACTGGCAAGCGTTTTAGTCATATTATGGCTATTGCTCCAAATGCTTCTTCGTCTATCATCTTGGGAAATACTAGCCCTAGTGTCGAGCCTTATCGTGCTAATGCTTACCGTCAGGACACTCTATCGGGAGCATATCTAAACAAGAATCGTTGGTTGGATAAACTAATTAAACAAAAACTTAATTTACCTGAAGGCCTGCATTCTGGCACATATGCTGACACCTGGTCTAGCATTATCGCTAATGATGGTTCAGTCCAACATTTAGATATTCTAAGTGAAGATGAGAAGGCAGTATTCAAAACATCAATGGAAATTGACCAGCGTTGGGTAATTGATTTGGCCGCAGATAGACAAGTATACATTGACCAAGCACAGTCCTTGAACTTGTTCTTCCGTCCAGATGCACACATCAAATATATCCATGCTATTCATTTCATGGCATGGAAAAAAGGTTTGAAAACTTTATACTATTGCCGTTCAGAAAAGATTGGCAAAGCGGATAAAGTTTCCAAGAAAATTGAACGTCAAGTAATTAAAGAACTAGATATGACACAAATTGCTCAGGGCAATGATTGTATCGCATGTGAAGGATAAACAAATGAAAAAGATTTTAAGATTTACAGCATCGTGGTGCCAACCTTGTAAAGGTTTGGCTATGAATTTGGAGTCAGCCGAATTGGATATTCCAGTTGAGGTTGTTGACATTGATGTTATGTCTGACGTTGCTATAGAATATGGCATCCGCTCAGTTCCAACTTTAGTTATGGTAGAAGATGGAACAATCCTGAAGCGTTCTTCAGGCGTTCTGTCTGTACAACAACTAAAGGAATGGGCAGTATGATTAAGAAAACCAAAAACAATGTAACTTCAGAAAGAAGTTATTTCAAACCTTTTAATTATCCATGGGCTTATGATGCTTGGTTGAAACATGAGCAATCACATTGGCTTCATACAGAGGTGCCAATGATGGAAGATGTTAAGGATTGGAAAAAGAAACTAACTGATAATGAAAAGAAGTTTTTGACACACATCTTCCGTTTCTTTACTCAGGGTGACATTGACGTTGCTGGTGGTTATGTTAGCAATTATTTGCCATACTTTCCACAACCTGAAATGAGAATGATGTTGTTGGGATTTGCCGCCAGAGAAGCATTACATGTGGCCGCATACTCACACTTGATCGAAACTTTGGGTTTACCTGAAACAACATACAATGAATTCTTAGAGTATTCAGAGATGAAAGAAAAGCATGACTATGTGCTTGATATCTCTAAACAAAACACAACAAAAGAGAATACTGCAACACACATTGCGGTGTTTAGTGCATTCACTGAAGGTATGCAGTTGTTCTCATCATTCATTATGTTGTTGAACTTCCCTAGACATGGCAAAATGAAAGGCATGGGCCAAATCGTTACCTGGTCTATTGTGGATGAAACACAACATGCTGAGAATATGATTAAGTTGTTCAGAACTTTCATTCAGGAAAATCCAGAAATTTGGACAGATGAATTGAAGTCACGCATATATACGATTGCAGAAAAGATGGTAGAACTTGAAGACAAGTTTATCGATCTTGCTTTTGACATGGGTGAAATGGAAGGACTTAATGCCGAGGATGTTAAGAAGTACATTCGTTACATTGCAGACCGTAGATTGATCTCGTTAAGTCTCAAAGGCATTTTCAAAGTGAAGAAGAATCCTTTGCCTTGGGTTGAAGAAATGATTAATGCTCCAACCCACACAAACTTCTTTGAGAATCGTGCCACAGACTATGCAAAGGGTGCACTGTCTGGTGATTGGTCTGATGTTTGGGCTAATTAATTTTTTAAAACTATAATAAGAAGAATAACATGACAAATAAAGTTATCAGTGGCGAATGCCTAGAGTGTGAATCATCTTACTCAGTAGAGTATACACAAGAATTAGTTTCACAACCAATGCCAGAGTTTTGCCCATTTTGTGGTGATCCCATCGAAGAATTATCCGAAGAATATATAGAGGATGATGACTTAGATGAAGATGACCTCAAATGGGAATAAACTGGCAATATAATGATATAGAATTCACAGAAGATTTAATTGGTGATAGTTATGGGTTTGTTTACCTCATAACAAATTTGGAGAACAACAGGAAATACATCGGTAAGAAGTTATTCTGGTTCTCCAAGACCAAACAAGTCAAAGGTAAAAAGAAAAGAATTAAAGTCCCATCGGACTGGCAAACTTACTATGGAAGTAGTGACGAATTGCAAAAAGATGTTATACTATATGGAACGGATAAGTTCCGCAGAGAGATACTACATCTATGCAAATCAAAAGGTGAGTGTAGTTACCTTGAAGCGAAAGAACAGTTCGCCAACAATGTAATGGAAAGCGATGAGTATTACAATAACTGGATCATGGTTAGAGTAAGAAAGTCACACATCAAGGACTACAATGCTAGAATCACTAAAACATCTTAAAGATGAAAAATTAGACACATATACTTTTTTCCCATCAGAAGTAAACGGCCAAATACATTTTAAAGGAAGCAATTATGCTGTACCTGGAACAAAACTAGATGGCTCTGAAATGGGTGATTGTTACCACATAATTCTGTTCAAAGAATCTGAAGAAGAAAAAGTAATACATTTAGATAGATTTGAAGCCATTTTAATTGATCCTTTAGAATACATGTCCAGATTATTGCTAGATGGTTGGTTTGGTGTTATTTGCAAAAAAACAACAACCTCTCATGAATACATAGAAGAAACATTTGACATGATTAAAGAAGCGTGTTAAGATATAATTTTACATATTTGGATTCATAATGATTCTTGTTGACCTGAACCAAGTCCTTCTTGCTGGACTTATGGCTCAAATTTCTAATCAAAAGACAATTAAGTTAGAAGAAGACTTAATTCGTCACATGGTATTAAACATCCTCCGTATGCACCTCAAGAACTTCCGTAACGAATACGGTGAAGTTGTGCTTTGCTGTGACAACCGCAAATACTGGCGCAAGGAGTTCTTTCCTTACTACAAGGCAGGTCGTAAAAAGACTCGTGAAAAGTCCGCACTTGACTGGCATCTCATTTTTGACATGTTGGCCAAGTTCAAGCAGGAACTTAAAGAAAACTTTCCATACAAAGTGATTGATGTTGAAGGTGCAGAAGCTGATGACATCATTGGAACATTGGTACCTCGTCATGCACCACATGAAAAGATCCTGATTTTGTCCAGTGACGGAGATTTCTTGCAATTGCAACAATATGGTAGTAATATCAAGCAGTACAATCCAGCATTGAAGAAATACCTGAAGTCGGAAAGTCCATTGATTGACCTCAAAGAGAAGATTATCCGTGGAGATAAAGGTGACGGCATTCCAAACATGTTTTCACCGGCCGATTGTTTTGTCCGTGACCAACGCCAGAAGCCAATCACTAAAGCAATCATGGAGAAATACCTGTGGCAGGACGTTGAAGAATATGGTGAAACTGACAAAGCTAATTTTATTCGGAACGCAACTTTGATTGACCTCAAGAAGGTACCAGTTGAAATCCGAGAGAAAATCATAAATACCTATGATGAGATCAAACCTGCTACGAAGCAGAAGATGCTGAATTATTTCATTCAGTATAAACTTAAAAATCTAATGGATGTGATTGAGGAATTTTGATGAAAAATATATATGAAGTTTTTGACGAGTTTGAATTAGCCAAAAATAAAAAAGCAAGAATGGAAGTTATAGGTAATAACCTATCAAAGGCTCTAACAGAAGTATTACAGTTAACATTTGACCCACAATATGAGTGGTATGTTAAAGAAGTTCCTGAGGGCTATGTAATTAAAGAAGTACCGGCAGGAATGGGATATGCTAAATTGTCCACTGAACTCCGTAAAATGTATATGTTTCGAAAGGGACACCCCACAGCCGATAAGTTGACACCTAAGAAGCGTGAACAACTTTTGGTTGAGTATCTCCAAAACCTGGAACCCCGAGAGGCCGAAGTAGTTATGGGCATCTTCAATAAAGACTTGGGTGTTAAAGGTTTGGATTATAAGTTCGTTAAAGAAGCATTCCCAAATCTCATACCTTAATAGGAGTTAGTAAGTGTCAAAATTTGTAGCTAAGTTTCGCCCTGAAAGAGACTACAGCGATGATTATGAATTCAAACAGAATACATATGAACGTAAAAAGCGAGACAAACAAAGAGAATCGAAAAAACAATCTAAATATTTCGACTCATATGAATCTGAATGGTATTCCGAACCTAAACGCCAAAGACGATAGTGTTGTTTTTTTACAACACCTAGGTTGACAAGAAACATAGGCTCTGTATAATACAAATCTTGTATGGAGTTTTTATGTTTATTCACGGCAGTATTCCAAAGTCCAAAAAACGCAAAGTGCCTAAGGCTAAGCAGGCAGAGTATGATGCATGGTTAAAATCTATCGAAGATATGAAGCCAAAATCATTGAGTAAATTTACTCAGCGTCCTACAATCAAAAATCCAGTGGTTACTGGCGTTTTTGTTCGGGAAACTCGTAAAATTGAATCTTTAGACTCAGGACTTGGCACGGCCACAAAGCCAGCACCAAAAGTCTATACAGGAACCGCAATGAAAGGTATTGCAACTATGCATAAGAGCAATGCAGTACCAGTTTTTACGGATGAGCAAGCAAAAGACATTTCAAGTATGAGGCGATAATGAAAAAACTTAATTTTGTTGTAAAATTACAACGTCCGGTGTGTCGAACACCAATCAAACCTGTTCAAGTGCATAAACCTGTCGTTTTTAATGCACGTAAAGAGAAACATAAACGTACTTTGTCGCATTTTTTGAACGGAGATGAATGATATGACAGATTTTTTAGCCCAAAGTGACCACCGATTGATGGAGCCACTAAAAATTGACCAAGAAGCAGTAAAATCACTAACTGAAGTTACTAAAATGTGGGCCAATTTGACTCAATTCGAGAAGGACCAAGAAAACTATGAGCGACTCAAGCAACAATACGACTAAAATCACTTGGACTACAAAAATCGAAGATGCCAATGACGGCACCGGCGATGGAATTCTTACTTTTCCTCCAGAAGTAGTTGCACTGAACGGTTGGAAAGAAGGAACCATACTCCATTTTAAGGTTGAAGATGGTGCATTGATTATTTCTGAAAATCCGTTGTAAAAAAACAACAAATTAATTGACATTATTAGGAATACTTGTATAATAGATACATATTCTTAAGGACATACTATGAGTTTAGTTCAAACCAAATCACTTCTTGCCAAATTAATGGCAACAGAGAATCTCCACATTGAGCAACGCAATGTTTCGACTGCATCCTTTGATGTGGTTAATCGGATTCTCACTGTACCTATTCTAAACGATACAGTTACTAGCGACCAATACGACCTTTTCATGGGCCATGAAGTCGGACATGCACTTTATACTCCACTTGACGGTTTAAAACGTGCTTCAGAACTAAATTACTCTATGTCCGTAATGAACGTGCTTGAGGATTCACGTATTGAGCGTAAAATTAAGATAAAATATCCAGGAATTCGTCAATGTTTCATCCGTGCTTACAAAGAATTGATGGAAAATGACTTTTTTGGCACTTCCGACAAAGATTTGAACACTTTGAACTTTATTGATCGTGTTAATTTGTACTGCAAAGCAGGAATTGACACCGGAATTGTTTTTTCCGATGAAGAAAAAGCAATCGTCAATGAAATTGAAAACACAATCACATATGATGATGTCATGGAAGTGTACAAAAAAGTTTCGGATTACATGAAAACACAAAATCAGCCTGAGCCACTAGAATCTTCTCTTGGTTTTGGTTTTGCCGATGAAGATTTTGATGGTCCGACTGAAAAATCCCCAGGTTCAAATTCTGAAAATTCTCAGTCTGGTGAAAAATCAGAATCAAAATCTTCAGAAAATCAAGAAGATCATTCCGATTCCGATAAGGCCAACAAAAGTGGTGATAATAAATCAAGTGATTCTGTGAAAGATACGATAGAATCTGGTAAAAGTACTGGTACTGGAAAGAATGCATCGAACTCAAATAAGCCAATTGAGGAGCCAGTTTCACATACTGACAATGCATGGCGTAAAAATGAAGATCGTTTGTTCTCCAATAAACCAGGACGTTACTACTATGGTAACATTCCAAACTTCAATCTAAGTTCTATTGTAATAGATCACAAAAGATTGTGGGTCCGTTACAAAAAAGATGTTGCAGATCGTCAGAGGCAATTAGGAATACAAAATGACGGTACGAATGTTCCTGCTTTCAACAAGTTCCGTGAAGATTCTAAAAAAATTGTATCATACCTTGTGAAAGAATTTGAACTACGTAAGAATGCAAATGAAATGAAACGTACATCCGTTGCTAAAACGGGTAATCTGAATATGTCTAAGATTTTTTCTTACAAATTCAGTGAAGATATTTTCAAACGCATGACTGTTGTTCCTAATGGAAAATCACATGGCTTGGTTATGTTTATCGATTGGTCTGGTTCTATGCACACCAATATTGACAATACAATTCGCCAATTGTTGAACTTAGTTATGTTTTGTAAAAAAGTGAATATTCCATTTGAAGTATATGCATTTACAAGTGCTTATGGTGAAAACTTAGGTTTTGCAAAATTCTCTGCAAAACCCGGTGATTTTGTTTTCAATAGTTTCCATTTGATGAATTTGTTGTCAAGTCAAATGAACGCATCTGAATACAAGTATGCCGCATCAGCATTGTTGGCTTTCTCAAATCGTTACAACAATAGACCATCTTGGTTTGGCCTATCTGGTACTCCATTAAACGAGGCCATTGTGGCTGCCATGAAAATTGTTCCTGAATTTCAGAAAGAGCGTAAACTACAAATTGTAAATACTGTTTTCTTAACTGATGGTGATGGTTCTAGACCTTATGGAATCTACACAGAGCATGGTCAACAATCATTGCGTAGTGATGGTATTATTGTAATTCGTGATCCTATTACTAAACATGAAGAAAAGATTGATGACACTTCGTCTAGAAAAATCACTTCAGCCTTCATCAAACTAATGAAAGAACGGACAAAATCCAATGTTGTTGGTTTTTATATTTTAGATGGCCGAAATTTCAGCCATGAGATTCATAACTTTTATCCAGATACTCTAACAGATGCTAATAAAGTTGAACAGTTGAAGAAGGAGTTTAGAAGTGAAAAGTATAAAATTGTGACCACAGATGGTTATGATGAATATTATTTGCTACGTGCTGAAGGCCTAGATACTGAAGAAGGTGTGGAGTTTGAAGTAAAAGAAAACGCAACTACTCGTGGTTTTGTTTCTGCATTCTCCAAATTTACTAATAACCGTAAAGCCAATCGAGTGGTGTTGAACCGTTTTATTGGAATGATTGTATAAGGAGTTTTTATGAGTAATGTGATAATGTCATATCAGTTAAATGGTAGACGCACCGAAGTATTACAAGAACACAATGGAATGTACCGTGTTGAGTTTTATGTCAATGGTCGTTTGTCTCATGTAACTAACGCATTTAACTTTGACGAGGCTCAACGCCTTGCTGAGAATTATGTGGAAGTGGCCGGTCAGAATAAACCTGGTCCTGCCTTCTTGCAAGAATGATGAACGTTCTAATCACCGGTGATTCTGGTTATATTGGTAGTCATCTCAAACAGATGATTATCAAAACCGGAAAACAATATAATGTGCAATGCTTGAATTTGAGTAATGCAGATGTTGAAGTGCCAGCCACATTATTCAAAGCCGGCTTTGGTGATGTTAAGTGGGATACAGTCATTCATTTGGCCGCTTTAGTTAAAGTTGGAGAATCTGTGGATAATCCATCTAACTATTTTGAGACAAATGTGAATGGTACAATAAATGTACTTCGATATTTGAATTATGAAAATTTTATATTTGCATCGACAGGAGCTGCCGCTAACCCTAATAGTCCATATGGGCTATCAAAGTTAATGGCAGAAAATGTCGTGTTTGAATTTGCTAACAAAAAACCTATTGACTTTACAATCTTTAGATTCTATAATGTAATTGGTCAAGATGGATTTGAACCAACTAATCCAGACGGGCTATTTTATAACTTGAAAAAGGCGGTACAAACAAAACAGTTTGATTTATATGGTACAGATTACGATACCAAAGATGGTACCTGTATACGAGAGTATGTGCATGTAAACGATATTTGTTGGGCAATCATTCGAGCAATCGAGAAACCAGCATATAGTATTGAGAACCTGGCCTACGGTGACACCAGAACAGTCCGTGAGATTATCGACACTTTTAAGATGACAAACTCAGTAGACTTTGAAGTAATTGAGAAACCGAGAAGACCAGGCGATCTTGAGGCATGTTACTTGCCCAACCCATCAAAGTATATGGTGCGTGATTACACCTATGAACAAATGCTGATGATTTGATCCTCAGAAGTATGCTACTCGATTTTTTCTTTCCCATTGTTGTACCCAATAATCGATCTCAGCAGTGCTTTGAACGTTTTTAGATTTTAGATAAAGATCCAATGCACTGGTGTTATCACCGGAAAAGAAATTGAATAGTTTTGAAAGATAAGCAAACATTTTATTAACCCCTAGTAGTAACTATATTAGTATTTATACTAGGTTATGTTGCAATGCAACAAAAACAGAAAGAAAATTATGATTAAAGCATTAGGTAAAAAAGTTATTGTTGAATTACTTGAAAAAGAGACAGTCACTCCAGGTGGCATTGTCCTGACACGAGCAGATTCGGATGAAGCCACTCGTGGTGTTGTTCTTGCAGTCGGACCAGATGTGGTTGACATTTCTATGGGAGATGTTATACTCGCTAACTGGAACAAAGGCCAAAAAATGAAAGTAGAGGACATTGATGCTTACGTTGTTTCGGAAGAAGATATTGTTTTGGTATTTGAAGATTAAATCATCCTTCAAATCTGATTGTACCGGTAATTGTATGCAAGGAAGAAATTGTGACTGCCGTAAGTAATTTGGATAAGGTCGTTGCCGGTTTAACCGGCAGCGGCCAGACAGATTTTGAAATTGAATGTGGAAATCTGAAGAATAGAATCCGGACAAAACTCAATCAAAAGTTGGCTGAACTCCCAAAAGATGTTCAGGAAACATTGGTGGCAAACTGTATTCTTTCTGGTGGTGCAATTGCTTCCTTATACCATAATGAAGAACCAAAAGATTATGATCTCTGGTCTTTCTTTTCAACTATTATTCCACTCATTCAAATGAAATTGCAGGGAGTAGAAGATTTTTCGACTATTGATACTGGGAAAAATTATTCTGAAATGGGAGTTGCTTCATTTACTTCACCAAATGCTGTCACACTTAAAAACTCTATTCAGTTTATCACTTTAGGTGATTACCAAAGCCAACGTGAAAAGTTTGACTTTGTTCACTGTAAGCCCTATTATAATTTATATGCACAAAAACTTTTTATTTCAGAAGAACAATGGAGCTGTATTAAAAATAAGAAACTTGTTATTAGCCCCGGCCAAAGTCCTAGTGATATAAGAATTAGCAAGTTTGTCGGTAGAGGATGGAGACATTAAAATGGCGATTGTTCATAAAAAATTAAATGATACGACAGTGGTGCCTTCGGTATCTTCGGCACCTTCGACTCTATCCAGCAATTGGTCTAACCCATTTGGTTTGACATCGACAGGAATACCTATAAAAGAACATGCAATCAGTGGCCAGATGGTTACTGTTTCGCTTAATTTTACAGACCATGAAATGAATGGTATTAATAGTATTCCAAAAGATATTATCCGAAAACAACTGGTTAATTTACTTGCAGAAGAAATATTCAAAAAGGGCCTTGTATTCTACTCACAGCAATATAAAGCCACTGAAGGTGTCAACTGTGTCATGGCCAGAGCATACTTGGTTCCCAGTGAAACAGTACAATTACTCCGTACCTTGATATAAAATGAACTTCCTATCCGTCAGCCTTAACTCCATGAACCTATTCTCTTTCATGGTGGGTATGTTCTTTTCCGCCACCATGTACCGAGCCAGAGCCATGATATGGGTTGCAATCTATGCTTTTGGATTAGCCGCTTACTATTGGTACCAATCCCAAAATATGACATGAGCCATAGCCACACCAATAAAAACAAACCCATCACCATAAGGGACGTGGAACTATACGTATCAACCTATGTGATGATCCATGGTCCAGTAGATTCTAAAGAGTCCTTGATACACCTTCTGAATTGGGTAGAGGATTTCAAAGCGATTCCGAGCACCCGGCGTTCCAAAATTATCCGAATGAAGCGAGCCATCCATGAGAACTCGTAGCCCTAAACAAATCTTTGTGGTCTCTGGGAACTATAGAGAGTTTATAGATGTCGTTAATAAGAAAAGGAAAGAGTTCTTCGATGCCACGACACTTGCGAATTTGACTGAAGAATTCCCCAACTACATCTACGTGAGCCATGTAGATACTCTCAAAGGGCGTTCCGAAATAGAGGGCTTCTACTGTGGTACGTATTGGACCCGTCAAGACCTACATGATATTAAATTTGTTATTGATGTAATAAAAGCGAGAATGAATGCTACCGTCTAAACCAGCACCCCACAACAAAGTCATCGTGACCTGGAACCATGGCTTCCAGCATACTTTCATATCGGTCGGGAACGCCTTGACGGGGCATCTGAAGGCCTTAGAAGGATTAGAGTATGTCAAAGAGGTTATGCACTATGAGATTACCAAAGAGGAATACGAAGATTTTTATAGTATGACTCTGGATACTGTAGAGTCCCCTGAAAAAAAATCCAGGGGTAAAAAAGGTTTACCTGCGTTTTCCTCCCTAGAGAATTTTTTCGGGGAACAAAAAGTACCGGTGAAAAAATCCCGGAGAAAATAAAATAGAGAAAAAAAGAGTTTGACCATGGACGAACTTTTTCTAACACATTTTGCCGTAGAACGCCGGCACCGCCACCATACTGTCATCCAAGGACCTGCCCCTGACAGGCCCCTGGTAACCTGTTATCCTTCCCTACCCCTCACTCCAACCACATGGCGCTCCATTAATAACTCGACCAGTGCCCCCGAATCACTGTGCCCAAGTAACTCCAAAACCATTGTATTCCATGCCATGCCCATATTATGCTCCTAATACTATTATATCCAAAATGAGAGTGGCCAACCCAATGGCCACCAATAAGAGGGAAACCCTCATGCCATCTCCTTCCGTAATTGGATCTCTATCTCCTTGCTGGCGGTGGTACGGTTCATATACTCCAGTGCCTCTTGGCGCTTTGCTTTAGGCAATTGGTCTACTATGCTTGCCAAGTGGGAACCGAGATAACCTGCCAAGAACATGTAAGCCTCGGCAGTGGTATAGCCCTTGGTAACTTGCAATTCCACGATGGAGTTGGTGAATTGGTTAATGACGGAGCGGGAATCTACTGACATTTTCTTTCCTTTGTTTTGTTTAAGATGGCTCTATTATACCACTTCCACGGAGAACCACAAGGATTATTTGGAATACTTGACCGGAGTGGAGTGTTATTGGAGGGCCCTTGACGGGACCTCCATGGAGTGCTATAATGGATGGCTTCAGTCGGCCTCCTGCTCCTCTGGCTCCATCTGGTCCTCGGTATAGTCTTCCACGTATATGTCAGAATCCACCAGGCAATCACAATATTGGATAAAATCCTCACGGTATGCCACTGGATCTAATTCACGGAGTACCGTTGATGGCATAAAGGACAGGTACCCGACCTTTACCATGGGATTGGTATCATCCAGCATTTCCTCGAAAAGTTGGATGGCATCATATTCGGAGATCAATTGTGGGCGCATTGTAGTTCCTTATTTGGTTGCGAATTGAGCCAGAGCGAGACCCATTTGGATGCCTGATATCCAGGTTATGAGGAATACCAGGTTGTCAGTATTGGAGAAAAAGTTACGGATTTTGTTCATTGTAGTTCCTTAGGGTTTCATTTGGAAGAGGATGTAAAAGAAAACTGGACCACCGAATAGGAGTGCCAGGACGGTTGCTTGGATTAGGTCTTTAATTTGTTTCATCATGGATGGATTGTAACCGAAGTGGATGGATTTTGCAAGCGATACTTGACCGGATTGTAGTGTTATTCGCCTATGATAACCAGGTCATCCGACCACACGTGGATGTCATCCGCTTCCACAGCCGCCTGGTACTCTTGGTTCATTGCCATTTCCACCAAGGCATTCTGGTTAGGAAGGGCCTGGAGGATGGCTATCAATTGTGCTACAGTCAGTTGGTTTTGCATTTTCTGTTCCTTTGTTGCTTGGTATGGCTCTATTATACCACGACCAAGGAGAACCACAACCAATACTTGACCATTCCATGTGCCTATTGCAGACACTACCTGGCCACCTGATTTCCGTGGAACATGCAAAAACCTCGAGGTTTTGACTGGTTTCCTGGAAATCAGGTGGCCAGGTAGTGTGTCGTTTCCTTGCAACACCACGAGGCCTTGACAATCCCACTGGTTCTGGTATAATTGGTACCAGATTCGAAGCCAAGCGGGATGCACGTGGAGGCTGCCTGTATGGTTTCTGGAGTGCCGACACCTTACTGGAATTATAGCATAAAAACTAGGAACCTGTCAACCGTGAACTTTTTTCTTACGTGGGGCATTGTGAGAACCTTTCGGTACCTTGTGGTATCCTCTGGAAGTGGTATAATGGCACCATGATTCGAAGCAAAGGCGGGGTGGACGTGGAGTGTGGTCGTATGGTTACTGGAAACTTTTGAGAACCTTTGTGTTCCAAGTGTTTTGAATACCAAACGGTACCTTGCGGAATCTCGGAAACCGTGCTATAATGCCAGGATTTTCGCCGGACAATCGCACCTAAACGCTAACATGTTAGTGGACACTCACAAAAGCGACAGGTGTTGCGCGGATACAACAAAATGTAAAAATATGCGTGGAAATTGTAAAAAACCCTTGACATACCATTCCGGTCAACCATTCCACATTGTCCTTGCATAGTGGAACTGGATCGGTTATAATGGCACCATGCAATCAATGAATGGATCCTCTATGAATACCAAAGACTTAATGGCTCAATTAGAATCCCTTAATAAGGAAATATCCAAAATGGAATATGCCGAGGCAGTTAATGCTAATAAGGGTCGCTATAAAATGTCCAATGATATTAAAGCATTGGATAATCTGGAAGTGGATGCCATTCAAAATCAAAAATATATCGACCGGATTATCTCGGTTAATGCTATGATTGATTATCGTTCTAATGGTGGTAATATCACTAAATGTAGAACGGTTACTAGTAAGAGAATGAAACGTTTATATGGAGTATAATATGATTAAAATGGTTAAACTGGTTAATGGTGTCGAAACTGAATTGGTATTATCCCATACTGATTTGGATGTGATTATGTCGGCATTGAATGTATATGAAAATTACATAATGGATAATGAGCCATTATTCGGAGAAGATGAAAATGGCGATAAAACAGAGGATTATGATATATGGTCCGAAGAAAATGGTAATTATGAGAGTTTTGATAATCGGTTCACGCAGTTTTTGAATCAATAAGGAGATAATATGAATAAAATTCTATTCAATAAGAAAATGGTATTATATTCGAATCATTATAAAAATGTTTCTGAAGTATATCTTGTGCCATTTACATTATCGGCTGAATATCAGCATTTTCATTTACACGAACCAAATATCAATTTAACTGGTATTGAGTTAACCGCCAAAGTAGATATTCAAAATCGTATTCGTGACGTATTATCTAAAATGAATATGGTTTTATTGAATATCTCATTTACTTCAAACACATTAACTATAGGAATTGAATAATGATCGGAATAACCACTTATAATGAAGCATTGAATATCATTAATCAATATGGTATCGATAATAACTGTGATTCTCTTATTGAGGCCATTTCTATGATGGAAGATAATCAATATGATTTGTCGAGGTTTCAATTAATGTGCATGAATATTGTATTAGGTGAAATGGAGGCATATTATGGTACATAATGAGGTAAATATTTAATAATAACCCGCATGGATTATCCCAGCGGGTTTTTGAGGTGAAAAGGTACTATAATGAAATATATGTTAATCACAAGTAAAGGTAAAGTTTTTACATTTTACATTAAAGATTTGGCATTATCTTATTATTATGCTTATGGTGGTGTTCTAAGTGTTGTTTCCATGCAACATGACGATAAAAAACCGTTGACAATTTCCAGGATTCCTGTATAATAACCACATTGATTCAGTAATTCAGCACTTTGATTGTAATTTTTAAAGGAATATATTATGCACTTATTATCTACTGGTAATCCCAAGACATTAAAAGGTCAATCACAAGGTTATATGACGTATATTCTGCATTTAGCACCATATACATTATCCGGTAAAAATACGTGCCCAAAAGCAACCGCCGGTTGTATTATGTCCTGCCTTAATACTGCTGGTCGAGGTGGTATGTTCAAAAAAGGTGAAAATACTAATATTATCCAGCAAGCTCGTATTCGTAAAACACAATTATTTTATAATAATCGTAACGAGTTTTTCAAATTATTGTTCAGAGATATTACTTTGGCAATTAAACAATCAGCTAAACTCGGATTAACTCCTGTTTTCCGTTTAAATGGTACATCTGATTTATCGTGGGAGAAATATGGTTTCACAATTAATGGTTACTATTATGAGAATATCTTTAATGCTTTCCCTAATGTAACCTTTTATGATTATACTAAGGTATTAGGTCGTAAAGTATCGAATATCCCCAATTATTCGTTGACATTTTCTGCCGCTGATGGTAATGATGGTGACGTATTATTGGCAATTCAACAAGGTTATAATATTGCCACTGTATTTGGTATTAAGAAAACTAGCCCAATGCCTGAAACATATAATGGTTTGCCTGTATTTAACGGTGACGAGTCCGATTTGCGTTTTCTTGATCCAAAAGGTGTTATCGTTGGATTATATGCAAAAGGTAAAGCCAAGAAAGATAATAGTGGTTTTGTTAAGTATCCAACGATTATGATGCAACCGGCATAATCCAGCATTACTGATGAGGATTTAATATCCGAAACCGATGTGAATCGGTCTAATGCAACATATAGAGGTAACAAAATGCGAGATAAAATGATTGAGGCATTGGTCGATAATGATTTTAATTCTATTATGAGTGGTGATGCAACTGAATTGCTGAATTCATATTTGGAATTTGGCCATCGTGGTTACCGTGATTATTCCACTTTGGAGTTAATCAGAGAATGTAATGAACGTGAAATTTATTTGGATATTTTGGAGGCTTAATATGAAACGCAAGTTGCCATTTGATTGTTTGATTATGGATTCTGAACCTGTCGAGGTAAGAAACCCATTTTCGGGCCAATCATGTAAATTAGAACCAGATGCCGTTGCGGTATATGACTCTATTATGGGAGGTAATATGACCGGTAACTATAAAATCGTCCAAAAGGGCTGTGATTGGTTTCGTAAGTATTTTCCTGAAGAATATATGATTTTATTGGATTGATTATGTTCAAACTCAAAGAATATGAATATGAGATTGTGGAAGAAGATGTGTTGTAAAAAAACAACATAACCAAGGATATTTGTTGACAATCCTTGGATTCCGTGTATAATTGTATTTTTTATTGATGAGGTAATGTGATGTCTAATGTATTCAATACTGGTGTTAATCCAGTCCATTCTGGTATTTACGTGGTCGACCGCGGTGAGAAACTAGGTACACCGTTGCGTTGGTTCGATGCCGACACTGGTGAATGGTCTCGTTGTGAATATACAATGGAAGATGTTATTAATGCCAAGGGTAAACCATCGGCACTTGGATTCTTGCCCTGGCGCGGTCCTGTCAAGGTAGCAAAACCAAAACCAGCCGCTGAGGTTGCATTGGTTAATGATGTACACGTTACAAATACCAATAACCCAGTCGATTTTCCCAAGACTAAAGCCAAACCAGTCAAGGTTGCTAAAGTAAAAGCACCAAAAGCTGTTAAGGTAGCAAAATCAACTGGTACTAAAGCCACACACCCTGACGGTACTATTATCTTCCGTGCAGACCGTAACAAATACATGGCATGGTTTGGCGGTAAGCCAGTTGCGGCGCGACCAACTATCGAATCGGCTAAGAATTTTCTAATTAAGAAAGGTATTACTGCCGAAAATATCAATGTAATTGCATAAATAGGTGTGGGTCACCACCCACCACAGGTGCACCCACTCTAATATCTATTACGGAGATACCAGCATGAAATATGTATATATTACGGCCGAGTTTAATAAAAAAATGTGTGAGATTTTTGAAGTTGATTATACGCCGACAGATACAACAAGATTTTTACTAAACAAAACCGAATCCATAATGCCTGTTAACATTGGTATTGATATTGGTGTATTTGGTAAAGACCCATGGAACAAAGGTAAAAATACTGGACCATTATCAGAATCACACAGAAAATCATTATCATTGGCGGCAAAAAATTATAAGAGAACACCAGAGCATCAAGAAAATAATAGAATCGCAAGGTCAGATTCTTGGTCAGTAACTAATCCAAAAGGTGAAACATTTACTATAAAAAGTATGAATCATTTTTGTAAATGTAATCAATTAAATGCAGGACATATGACCTTGGTATCTCAAGGTAAAAGAAAACAACATAAAGGATGGACTTGTTCCAAAATATAATGAACGAACGAATTAAAGAACTTGCTAAACAAGCAACTGTTCATGGCGATACTGAGCATCACCTGGACATACCGTTATGGTACTTGGAGCAGTTCGCCAAGTTGATTGTGAAAGAATGTACCAATATTGTGTTACACTATACTGATGTTGATGAAGGTGTAGCAGTGGCCAAGAAACATTTCGGAGTTGAAGAATGAAAACATCAGATATTAAAAAAGGTATGCGTGTCCGTCTTGCCAATGGTTGGTACGGTACTATGATGGATAATATGCGAGGTACTACCCGGCTTGTAGAGGTAGAAGGCCATTACACTGAAACCGGGTCGGTATATTCACATGATATTATTGTGGCTCAAACACCTACAGGCTGGGAAGCCGTTGTGCATACTGCAAAAGAATTGCAGTGCAAAGAAATGAATGAAGCGTTTTTTGGTGGTGGTGAAGAAGACCTACCATTTAAAAATGGTCTAGAATATATGTCAAACTAAGTATTGAATAAAGGAATATATTATGCCAAACTGGTGCTCTAATGTTGTGGTTATCTCTCACGTTGAACCATCCAAACTGGATGTTATTCGTGATGCTGTTAAGGTAGCGGCCGAAGCCTCTACTGGTGAACATTTTTTCAATACTCTGGTGCCACGACCAGTAAATGAAGAAGAAAATTGGTATGAATGGAACGTGACCAATTGGGGTTGTAAATGGGATGTAGAGCCACAAATTACCGAAGATACTGGTGATTCTATTACTTTGACCTTTGATACCGCATGGGCACCACCAATTCAATTCTATAATGAGATGGTCGAGCGTGATTATGAGGTTCGGGCATTCTATGATGAATCTGGTATGGCATTCGCTGGCATTTATGATAATGGCAATGACGATGATTATGAATATGGCAGTATGGACTCCAGTGAGATTGTAGATAATCTACCTCAAGAATTGGATGAAATGTTTGCTATCTCTGAGCAAAAGGCCGATTGGGAATCTGAAAACGAAGAACCTGATGTGGATGAAGCACAGGAATGGAACGATTTTGATCCAGAGTGTTGAAAGGAAATAAATGTTTGTCTTTGATGTTGAAACACTTGGTAAGGAATCTAGTGCAGTGATATTATCCATGGCGGCCGTATACTTTGACCCGAGGGAAAAACCATCACCAAAAGATATGCGAGACACCGCATTTTTTGCCAAATTCAATGTCAATGACCAAATTGCAAGGCTTGGTCGCACCATGACCAGGTCATCCATATCATGGTGGGGTAAACAATGTGACATTGTAAAAAACAAATCATTTAAACCAAGCGCCGATGATATTATCATTGATGATGGTGTAGAAGCCATGAGACAATGGTCAAAACAATTTCCAATGCACGACAAATGTTGGGTGTGGGCACGTGGCAACCTCGACCAATTGGTGCTTGATTCGATTGAAGAAAAACTAGGCATTGAACCTGTGTTTTTCTTTAATCGTTGGCGTGATGTGCGTACCGCATTGGACCTATTGAATGGGTCTGTGACTGGTTATGTGGATGTGGATTATCCTGGTTTCAATCCTGCACATCATATACAAAAACATGACCCAATTGATGATTGCATTTTTGACGCCATGCAGTTACTATACGGAAAGAATGTAGAATGAACGAACGAATTGAACAAATTATTGAACAGGCATATTGCGATTTACATAAACAGGATCCAAATAGATTTTTTGGTGAAAGAACTATTGCTAAAAAAGTAGCCGAGTTGATTGTCCAAGATTGTGCCAATTTTGTGCGTGAAACATATGACCACGAGGCGGCAGAATCTATCGCATGGACAATGGAGATTAATTATGGTTTACACGGAGATTATGCATGAAAACAATTTTTGATAAAGAGTATGATTCGGAATCATTGTGTGATTTGAGCCGAGATGTCCATGAGGCATTCAACAATGATTTTAATCCAACAGTAGCCGACATACCAAAAGACGAGTATGGCTTCCATGAAGGCCGGTTCATTGTCACAATAAAATGGGTGTTGTAAATTAACAACAAGCATACCAAAAGTCCTTGACGGACCGTCCAGATGTGCTATAATTGCCACTTATTCGATTGATTAGGACACTATGAGAACCAAGCAAATTGTTCAAGGGCTTAAAAATAGCCAGCGTATACGTGCCATTGTGAATGGTGTTGGATTTTATACAACCGTACAAGATGCCCTGGCTGGTCCATTTACTACGCAAACCTCGGCAGTTAATGTTGTATTGCATGAGATTGGTTCAAATAAATTAACTGGTTTTGGTCGAACCGTTAAAGTTTATAATAGCTATATGGAAGCTGTTAATTTCAACATTCAAATTGATTTGGTTTAAGGAGATAATCATGGGTTTAGATATGTACTTGTCGGCACGTAAATATGTTTCTGATTTTGGTTTTAAACCAGAAGATACTAAACTAAATGCATCGATTAAAGAATCATTGGGTTTTGGTCCTAATGAATTTGGCCACATTTATGTTGAATTAGAAGTGGCATATTGGCGTAAAGCAAACCAGATTCACGCATGGTTTGTGAATAATGTCCAAGATGGTGAAGACGATTGTGGAAATTATTATGTTTCCCGCGAACAAATTAGTGAATTGGTTAATCTGTGTTCGGAAGCCATTGATAATAAAGACTCCGAATTATTGGAACCAAAAAGTGGTTTCTTTTTTGGTTCGACCGATGTGGATGAATACTACTGGGACGAATTGAAACGCACCAAAATCGTCCTCAATCAAATTTTGAATGACAAACGACTGGAAGATTGTTCCTTCCAATATCATGCGTCCTGGTAATGTTGCATAATAATGATTATAATATAAATAGGTGTGTATCGCGTCCTGGCAGGGACCATACACTCTAGCCATCGAAACAATAATCAAGGACTATTATGACCAGCACTAATATGTATATACCCCAGTCGGAATGGGATGCAATGTCCCAAGCATTATCTACCATATTCGATGTAGATTATGTACCAAGTAACACCGAACCTTATATTGTAACCCCATTATATTCTAATAATTCTGGACATTTCAATCTAGGCATAAAAAGAACGGCCGAACAAAAAAAAGCTCAAAGTACTAGACAAATAGGAATGAGATATTCCCATTTACGCAATGAAAAAATTGGATTTGCAAATTCTAAAAATTGGTTAATCACTGATCCTATCGGTATCACATATAGAGTTTTTAATTTAAGGCAATTTTGTCGAGAAAAAAACTTAAATCAATCTAGTATGACTATGGTAGCCAAAGGCAAATTTAAACAACACAAGGGTTGGACCTGTCAGAAAATTTGATTGTTGTTTTTAAGCAACACCGTCCCGGATTGTCCTTGACTTAGGTGCCGGCCGTGTTACAATGGACTCTTACTTTGATTGATGAAGGAATTTAAATGTCTGGTATTTTTATGGTTGACGGTAAGTATGCGGCTAATATCAACGGCAAGATTGTAAAACGTGCTAATCGCCGTGCATTGGAGCGTATGTTAAAAGTAACTGATGCCGTTGTTGCACCCACTGAGTCCAAATTCTCTATTAACCAGCGTTTTGGTTTCGTCCGTGATATGGTTCAAATGCTTGCAAAAGGCGACCAAGCGTCCGTGGTTGTATCGGGACCTGGTGGTCTCGGTAAGTCACACACCGTATCAGCCGCTTTGACCGATGCCGGCTTCACTGATCTGTCCGTGCTTGACGAATTGGCTGATGGTGCCGTTGTGCCTGATAAATCTTTCCGTGTTGTTAAAGGTTATTCTACACCAAAAGGTTTATATCGTGTTTTGTTTGAGAATCGTAATTCGGTTGTTGTATTTGATGACTGTGATTCGGTGCTCAAAGATCCAGTATCTCTTAACCTATTGAAAGCGGCTCTAGATTCATATTCTCGCCGTATTATCTCTTGGCGTGCCGATACTCGTGATGAAGAATTGCCTAATGTGTTTGAATTTAAAGGCCGTGTTGTCTTTATCTCTAACCTGTCGTCATCTTCATTGGATCAAGCCATTATCTCACGTTCACTAGCCGTTGACTTGTCTATGACTGCCAAACAAAAGGTTGAACGTATGCGATTCCTGCTTGACCAAAAAGACTTTATGCCTGAGTATGACAAACAACACAAGGTCGATGCAATGGACCTTATTGCTGAGTTATGCGATAATGTGAAAGAGTTGTCTTTGCGTACACTGATTCAGGTAACAAAGATTCGTAAATCTGCCGGTGCAAACTGGAAAGATTTGGCTGAATATGCTATTGTTGGTTGATTTTTTAAAGGATTTATTATGTTTGAACAAACTGTAATGCAAAAAATTGGACATTTATTGAAAGAAGGCGAAACTGCTGAATTTCATAATGGTACATTGTTTCTCAATTCAGGCCGACCAACGGCCAATGATGTTTATATTGAATTGTGTAACATTTATCGTAAACGATTTATAAATTTCAATATTGTTACTGAAGGTGAATATGCGTTTGACTTTACTGCGTGAGACTACAAAGTGGGCCGATGGTTCGGCCACCAACTTCATATATGCCTTTGTGGATAAACCGGGTAAACGGTTAGGTAATGCTGTTGGTTATATCAATCACCTATCTGATGAGTATAAGGAATTTAGTAAGCCAATGGTGATTGATATGAAGGATAGGACCTTTGTAGAGGTAGGTAATATCAAATTTGAATTGGATACACCTATTCATTGAAAGCGGCACACCGCTATCTTATACACCATTTTTAAAATTGTCAAGGTAACTTTTGGTATGAATGAAAAAATTCAAAAACTAATGGGTAAGGCTCTAGATAGCGAAATGCGGCGAACCTGGGATACCATGACTTACGGAGACCTATTACAGTTTAGTGAAAAGTTCGCCGAGTTGATTGTTCGGGAATGTATGTATGTAGGTCGCTTATCTCAGATTAACAACGGCCTTGTTGATTCAGATATCAAAGACCATTTTTACGGAGTTGAAGATGAACGAGACTGAAATTAAATTACTAATCGTCGGCACCATTATGCTTGGAGCAGGCATGATGTGGTTGGGCAATATCTTAGGGAGATTAGCATGAGCAAAAGAATGAGAGAACTTGCCGAACAGGCTGGATTTCAATACATTAAAGATGAAGGCATTGGCTGGGCTGGAAATTACAATGACAGTTTACCCAAGTTCGCCGAGTTGATTGTTCGGGAATGTATCGGATGTTGTGAACAAGTTATTAGTGATCCTGTTCCTAACTATATTGACACTTGGTTAAATGGTGGTTCGCAATGTATTGACGAAATTAAACAACATTTCGGAGTTGAACGATGAAAGTCATTATTGAAAAACCGGATGGATCACCATATCTCACAGTAAGTGATGATAGACTAATGGTGTCTGTTCAAATGCACGATTGTGTGTGGATAGGTGAGCCAGTAAAGATTCACTTTGACCGCAGAACCATACCAGCACTGATTGATGCGTTAAGCAGATTGAATCGTGGCGAACTTGACACAACCATTCGCACACACCACTTTAACCAGGATATAGAATGAAAAAGATACCAATGTTAGAACGGTTCGCCGCACAAAGTCTTGTTGAACACGATGGTGAGTTGATATTCAGCAAAGAAAAGTTCGCCGAGTTGATTGTGCGTGATACATTAGACCAAGTTGCTGAATTTAGTCGTCTAACAAAGGCATATCAAACACAAGGCATTGATCCCGAGATTGATGTTACCCGAGAAGTTTTGAAAAACTATGGGTTTACAAGATTTCCCAGGAGTTGAAGAATGAACGAACGAATTCGAGAACTTGCCGAACAGTCCAGAGAAAAGAAATATGATTACGGTGCTAGAGAAGGTGAAAGTCATTACATTTATGTATTCAATGAAGAAAAGTTCGCCGAGTTGATTGTCAAGGAATGTCAAACTCGTGTAGAACAATATATCTGTGATTGCGGCGAGATTGGTTCATTGCCTGATGCTGTGATTATGAAACATTTCGGAGTTGAAGAATGATTGATTACTTCCAAGCACTTAAAGAAATGCACCAGGGCAATGTGGTCAAATATGTGGGCACAGTAAATGGTAATGTGATGAGCGATAATGGTGCCAGTTTTTGTATGTGTCGTGGTTGTATCTTTCGATTCGACGATGGAGTAATCAAGTGGAACAAGTTGGGATATATGGTTTACGATCCAGACTACCGTTATGAACTAACAGGTGAAACTGTGGATCCAAGGGCATGGAAACCAGAAGAGACAAAAAAGCAAAAGGATAAAGAATGAAAGACGATGATGTAAGAAAAGAGATTAGGCGTATAATGGAAAATCGTAAACACTATTCAAACACAAATAACCCTATTGATTTTCCAAAAATACAGGCAGGCGCTGATATCCATGCAGGTGATGGTGGTTATAGTATAGGCACACAAGAAAAGTATGAGGAGTTCGCTAAGGCTCGCAATAAGTCATTAGCCAACGCAAGAATTAGAGAACTTGCTGAACAGGCTGGATCAACCCATAAACAAAATCTCGGAGTATATCAATTTTATACAGATGAATTGGAAAAGTTCGCCGAGTTGATTGTTCAGGAATGTATCGAGGTCGTGGGAGACTGTTCCGATCAATTTGCTACACGGTCGCAGATTACTGAAGAAATTAAAGAACATTTCGGAGTTGAAGAATGAAATCATATAATGCAGTAAACGATTTACACATGGCCATGGCTCACGCTATTTACGAGGGCTTTCCTGAATATGAATACGAAAGCCGTGATTTCAACAACCCGGATAGAAATGCCCGAGTGGTTAAAAAAACACGCCACACCGAATACAATCTAACAGTCAAGGCCATGTTTCCTCAAGTCTGGAGTTCAACTGCGCTGGGCTTTGGTGGCATTGGTGGACAGGCTATTACTACCGCATATACCACGGTGGTAGAAAGCGACATTGACTCAAGTTGTTGTGTGTATTTTGGTGGACAATTTGCTTACCGTATTGAACGACCTAATACTCAATTCTTTGAGGACCTGTCCAAACAACAAATGACCAAGGTGTCGGAAGCAAAGAAAAGATATGAACGAACGAATTGAAAAACTTGTCGAACAGGCTACTATTAAAACTTCTCATCGGTATATTACTTGGGGAAATACGGTTGCTACTCAGTCCGAAGAAGTCTTTGACAAGGAAAAGTTCGCCGAGTTGATTGTTCGGGAATGTGCTAAAATTTGTATTGAACAGAATGTATCCAACCTTGATTTAGATGTTATTCGTGAGTCTGGCAAATTTACTTTACAGGATCTTGCTACCAAATCGTGTGGTGAGAATTTGTCTAAACAGATTAGGAAACATTTCGGAGTTGAAGAATGAACTATTTTATTGTTGGGCTGGTCATTGGACTTATTCCAGGTATGTGTGTAGCGGCTAATTATCATTACAAAAAATGGAGAAATTCTAAATGAACGAACTAATCAATAACTTAAGGCTTGATGCTGGAATAGCACAACTCAAAGATGATCCACGATTAGTGGTAATTGATCGTGAAGGCAATGTGATTGATCCATTGATTGGGTTAGAAAAGTTCGCTGAGTTGCTTGTTCGAGAATGTGCTAATATTGCCACGATAAATCAATATCAATCCTACACTCCTGGTCATTATATTTTGAATCATTTCGGAGTTGAAGAATGAACGAAGACGAACGAGCAGGTTGGTGGGCTGTTGTATGCCTATTGATGGTTGGTGCGGCCGCCTACTTTACGATTTTTATGATCGTTTTCAGTTTGTTAAAACATTTTTTCGGAGTTGAATGATGGACGCATTTGATTTTATATGGAATGCAGACCAAGAATCCAAAATCAATCAACTTGAAAAACGTATTGAACAGTTGGAAAAACAGAATGAAGTCCTATGTGAATGTATTTTATATTTCAAACAAAAATTAGGAGTTGAAGAATGAAACCTAAATTGTATATGTTAATTGGTGTACCCGGTTCTGGTAAGACCACATGGATTTCCAAACAAGAATGGGCCAAAGATTGTTGTATCGTATCAACCGACAAATATGTTGAAGAATATGCCATGATGCAGGGCAAAACATATTCTGAAGTATTCCAAGAGTTTATGCCCACGGCTGTAGAGTTGATGACTGATAATGTTAGACTCGCAAGGGAAGATAACCAAGATGTTATTTGGGATCAAACCTCAACCACAGTATCAACCAGACGGAAAAAGTTTGCATTGTTGCCTGACCATTATGCCATTGCAGTAGTATTCCGTACACCGAGCCGTGATGAATTGGATGTCCGACTATCTGGACGCCCAGGCAAACACATTCCTAAAGAAGTGGTTGATTCTATGATTGCAAAGTGGGAAGAACCAACCGAAGATGAGGGCTTCAGTGAAATTTGGTACGTCAATTAAGCCCTTGACAAATGCCACAAAGTGGTATACAATGGTCACACAAACTAAGGAGTTCCAATGGGTAAGATGAAAGAAGTTGTTGATAGAATCTTGGACTTGGTTCAAAATGATTATGATGATGAGGCCATTGCATTGATTGTTGGTGTGGACATCACAATTGTTGAACAAGTCAAACGCAATTCTGGTCTTTATGAAGAACCAAAAGACATAATTGAAAAATACTAATTTATGGAAATCGCAATGAACAAAAATCAAAAAGCATTTATCTCTGCATCTGAGCGTAAACATGGCCGTGGTGCCACATTGACTCGTGACCAGATCAACGACATTGTTGAAGAAACTGGTTTGTCATTCCCATTCTGGTTGACCACAAAGTCTGAATATCGTGCTGGCCGTGGGCAGTATGAAGTGCCTACATTGGGCAATACACCTGTCGAGGTAGAATCTCCTGAGTTGGCTACTGTTGACCTTGCACAAGTTATGGTTCTGCGCCAGCCTAAACTGAAAGATGAATCTGATACCTCTATCCCTGAAAAGTACCCTGATTATGTCCCTTTTGGATTTTTTAAAGATTTACGGAACATTGTTAAATCCTCTCTATTTTATCCTGTGTTTATTACTGGTCTTTCTGGTAATGGTAAAACCCTCATGGTTGAACAAGTTTGTGCCGAACTCCAAAGAGAGTGCATCCGTGTCAATATTAGTATCGAAACTGACGAAAGCGATTTGTTGGGTGGTCCTACTCTTGTCAATGGCAACGTTGTTAACCGTGATGGTCCTGTCATTATCGCTATGAAGCGTGGTGCCATTCTATTGATTGACGAAGTTGACCGTGGTTCTAATAAACTAATGTGCTTGCAAGGTATTCTTGAGGGTAAGCCATACTACAACAAGAAATCTGGTGAGTTGGTGCATCCTGCTCCTGGCTTCAACATCATTGCTACTGCTAACACTAAAGGCCGTGGTTCTGATGAGGGCAAGTATCTATCTCAGATTCTTGATGATGCATTCTTGGAACGTTTCCCTATTACTGTAGAACAGGAATATCCTGACAGCAGAACAGAGACTAAGATTCTTACACCATTGATTAAGGACGAAGACTTTGTTAAGTGCCTTGTTATGTGGGCTGAAGTGGTCCGTAAGTCATTCGATGAAGATGCAACCGATGAAGTTATCTCTACTCGCCGTTTGGTGCATATTGCAAAAGCATATGAAATCTTTGGTGAACGTATGAAGGCTATCAAATTGTGTGTGAATCGTTTCGATGAAGAAACCAAGACTGCATTCCTTGACCTGTATACAAAAGTTGATGCAAAGATCAATGCACCTGAAGCGCCTGCTGTTCCAACGCCAAAAGTTGATGAAGAAATTCCATTTTAAGGAGTGAGTTATGATTAAGAAAATTCGTACAGGCAAACAAAATCGTCATGAAAAAATTACTGTTGCTTTGTTATCGGGTAAGCCAGTGGCTCCTGATGATATTAAAGCGTTGTTTAAGGGCACTGACCAAGAAGCCGTGTTGTACCGACTGAGTACAAACATCTATAATATTCGGCGTGATGGTGGTATCATACGTGTTCAAAAAAATGGGCGAGCGGTATCATCCTATCAATTGATGAACCCACAAGATTTCAATGCCGATGGCCGTTTTGTTGGTCGTAAATCAGCCGAATCAGTAAATAAAACTGTTGAAGTTAATCCAACAGAAATCATTGTAGATGAATTGGAAACAGTATGAACGAAAAAGGTATAGTGATTCCTTATGAAGTGGCTGATGGTATTATTTTGGCTGGTTTGATTGACCAACGTGCATACCTCACTGAAGAATTGCGAGCAAATGAGGAAGAACTCTCGTGGTTGCATCCTGAAGATATTGTCCGTAACAAGAAACTTATCAAGGCATTGACAAAGATTATCCATTACTATGGAGGTGAATGATGAGTTCACTTGATGCTTTGAGAATTGTTTTTGGTCTTTCTTGTTTTATTGGTGCAACTGTCGGTTTGTATAATCAAGAATGGATGATGTCTTGTGCTTACTCTTTGTTCTATATTGCATTTGAGTTTGGTAATAAGATAGAAGAATAAATATTAAATTTGATGGTGAACAACAATGAAAGAACGTATTAAAGAAATTGCGTTGCAGGCTGGTGGTAGCCATTACCCTGATGTTGGTGGCGATCTATTACAGAAGTTTGCAGACCTATTGATTGATGAATGTATTAGAGCAATACAAGAAACACCTAATCATCATTGCTACACTAGTTTTGATATTGCACAATCTGATGGTACTAAGGCTGAATGTATTGAACACATTAAAAAAATTCTAATGTAAGGAAATTAAATGGATCGATTAACAGAACACGACTTACGTAATGTTAGATTTTTGATGTCATTGGGTAGTATTGGTCTGATGAGATTCATGCAACAAGCCAGCGAAGATGATATTCGTTATGCGAATGAGATTATGAGAATGTATAAAAGGGAAATGGAAGAGGCAGGCAGTAGGTTCACAGAAGATTCGTTCCTATCCCACAATCACAATGAGATTGAAGATTTTAGTGATGCAAAGTTGGTTCTGAAAAAGTTTATGTTAAACAAGTGATACGGAGATTATATTATGACTGCAAGTGAAATTAAATTAGAATCTGATAAAGTAACGGCGGAGTTGTTTGCTGATGAAGTGGCCCGCCAATGGCTTAAGAGTTGCCTGAACACCTCTATTTGCACTATCACCTTCACCAAGAAAAATGGTGATGAGCGTGTTATGAAGTGCACACTGGACGAACAACATTTCCCACCAATCCAAAAAGAAGCCGCAGAGGTCGGTGAAGTTCGTCAGAAATCCAAGGACGCCCTGGCCGTTTTTGACATCGAGGCTCAAGCATGGCGTTCATTCCGTTGGGATTCCATCAAACGATTTGAAATGGCGCTATGAAAGATACCCTTGACATTGCACTGGTACTGTGTTACAATCTAGCCATACTTGCCGGCACTGCATACCTTGTGGAATTCCACAATTGGTCAGGCTGGTGGTTCCTTATGACACTCTGCTTCATGGTAAGCATTAAAACGGACGATTAAAATGAAATTTGCACTATGCTCAGACCTCCATTTGGAGTTTGAAACACTTGAATTGAACAACACCGAAGGTGCTGATGTATTGGTGCTGTCCGGTGATATTTGCCTTGCTAAAGATTTGTGGCATAAAAATACTGAGCGCAGTGAAATCTGGATGAAATTCTTTACTCATTGCTCTGAACAATTCAAAGATGTGATTTACATTATGGGTAACCATGAGCATTATCATGGTGACTTTGCTAAATCATATAATCAATTAAAAGAAGCATTGGCTGAACTGCCTAACATTCATGTGATGGAAAAAGAATTCATTCACATTGGTGATGTGACCTTTATCGCAGGTACTCTTTGGACTGATATGAACAAAGAAGACCCTAGTACCTTGTTTGGTATCAAGGGTTACATGAATGATTATCGTATCATTGAAGACTCTGCACGTCCTGTTCACTTCCGTGATTCTGATGGTAACTTCCACACTCGCACATCTAAGTTTAGTCCTGAACAGTCTGTTGAAGAACACAAGGCCATGTTGAAAGTGATTGATGAAGTCACTAAAGATAATGTCACTGGAAAGTTTGTGGTTGTTGGACATCATGCACCATCTAAAATGTCCACTAAGCCAAAATATCAAGGTGATGTAATGGTCAATGGTGCATATAGTTCCGACTTGTCAGACTTTATCTTGGATCGTCCTATGATTAAAGTATGGACTCATGGCCATACACATGATACGTTCGATTATATGATTGGTTCCACTCGTATTGTTTGCCGGCCGAGAGGATATGCAAACTATGAAGATGTTGCCGATACTTTTAAATTGCAGTATATTGAGGTTTGATATGGCCATCGAAAAAGCCAAACCATCTCGTGAAGAAATCAAGGAAAATGCTCAACTTCAAATGGAAGAAGACATTGCCAATTGGAAAAAACTATACAATGAACATATCGATAAAGATATGTTGGATGAAGATGGTTATCCGACAGATGATGCATTGATTATTATTGAGAATTGGTATTGGAATGATCCAAAAGGTTGGTTTGAGTTTATCAAATCACTTTGGCATCTGAGTTCATGGGGTTGGGGTGAGGGTGAAGAACCACACGACTGGCGGAAAGATGAAATGTGTTATCGCTATCACATCTCCACTGCCGGTTGGTCTGGCAATGAAGCAATCATACATGCAATGCAAAAGAATGATTGGATGTGGCATCTTAATTGGGTACAATCACGCCGTGGTGGCCACTATATTTTTGAATTGAAAGAAATTACATGAAAGTCTACATCTCAAACTATCGTAATCATTGGTTAAGCCCATACACTATTCTAAAGAATGTGTGTTTTTGGGAAAAAGATCATGACGTATTCTATGACCTTGAAGAAAAAGGTAGCAAGTATACCAAATGGGTAAACTTTCTTAATCCAATTTGCCAAGCATGGCAGAAGTTCTTAGACATCGTGCACCCAAGAATCAATTATGTGAAGATTGACAACTACGACACATGGAACATGGACGGCACATTGACACCAATCATTCTACCGATGTTGAAGCAATTGAAGGCAACTAAACATGGTTCTGCTCCTGTTGATATGGAAGATGTTCCAGAATCAATGAGAACGATTGACCATGAAGAATATGAAGATCAAAAATCTTTTGACTTCTACCATGATCCAGATTTACAAAAGGTTCAATGTGATATTCACGACCGTTGGGATTGGGTCTTGGATGAAATGATTTTTGCGTTCGAACACCTTGCTGATGATTCATGGCAAGATGCTTACCGTAGTGGTGTTATGGATTGGGGAAGCAAAGCGTGTGAATGGAACGAAAATGGCAAAGCAACCATGTTCCAAATGGTTGAAGGTCCAAACCATACATATAAATGTGACTATGATGGAATGAAAGTAGTTGAAGACCGTATTAATAATGGTTTGAGACTTTTTGGCCGGTATTTTAGAGGATTGTGGGACTAATATGAACGAACGAATTAAAGAACTTGCTATAGAGGCTGGGATGATTGTAGGTGAGGCAAATGGATTTGACATGACACGGTTGATGCCCAGAGAAGTAAAGTTCGCCGAGTTGATTGTGAAGGAATGTGTGGGCATTTACAACAAACTTGATAATGGTAATCAACATCTTGGCACTGACGATTACTTGGAAGCATTACAAAAACATTTCGGAGTAAAGTAATGAATGCCGAACGAGTTACAAACAAGAGATTAAACCGTAATGGATGGTACTGGGCAGTAAAGTTTGCTGACCCAGCGGATGCTGATGACCTAATCGCAACTTTGCCATTGGGCACAAAAGGATACTACCGGGCCAAGGGGCATACTGCTCGACCACATTGGGTTTTAGTTAAAAATACTTTCGGAGTTGAAGAATGAAATCTCTCTTTAAACAAACAAAGGTTGTGTATGATGCACACATGCAAGAATATGTTGTATTCTATAAGAATTGGTTGTTTTGGAAACATGAATGGACATATAAAGTATCTGAGTATCTTCCTGATGAAAGAGCAAAAGAACTTGCTGTAACCAGAGCAAAGAATATGTTAGATACCGTTGAAGTGTATCGTAGTCCCAAACCAGTATATTATTGTTAAGGATAAAAAATGATTGAATGTCTAGTAATCGGTGACTCTATTGCCGTAGGTACTCACATGATGAGGCCCGAATGTGTTGCATATGCACAGACAGGTATCACCTCACATGGATGGAACAAAAAGTTCGGCAATAAAGACCTGTCCGCAAATACCGTTATCATTAGCCTAAGCACAAATGACTTGACAAGTGCAGACACATATGGTACACTGATGAACATTCGCACCAAAATCTTAGGTAACCCTAAAGTATTTTGGATTGAACCTAATCGTGAATCGAGGTTTGAGGCTGTTCAAATTGTTCGCCGTGTTGCACATGAATTTGGTGATACTGTTTTAGTCAACACCAAATGGGCAAGAGACCACATTCATCCAACGACAACAGGTTATAGGGAACTTGCAAATAGCACAAAATGACTGACCAGCAATTAGAAGAAATTGGCCGTGATTTAGTAAAGATGTTTGGTGACTCTTTACCTAATCCTGAACAAGAACCAATCAGGTTCAAATACTACATAAACTTGTTATTCTATATGAAAAGGAACGGCTATGAGTAAAGAAGAAGATCGTATTAAGCATTCTAAACGCCTGCATCAAGAAGAAACAGCAATCAAACATAACATGAAGGTTGCTAAAGCACATGGTGTTCCTGTTGACCAATATGAATCACATCGTTATGCTAAAGTCAATGCAGTTAACTGTGGTGATCCAAAATGTGTATTGTGTATGAATCCTCGTAAGTCAATGGGTGAGAAAACAATTCAAGAACAACGATTTGAACAATCAGGATTATATGATGAGTGAGGTTGACAAACCCGATTGTGGTTGTTATAATTGTATGCACAAGAAGAAGGACAAGAATGGTTGGCCACTAACCATGTCTATCTTCATTGTGTGTCCTAATTGTGGCAATAAACGTTGCCCTAAGGCAACAGACCACACATTAGAATGTACAAATAGTAATGAACCAGGACAAAAAGGAAGTCGTTATGGGTGAAAATAAGGTGACTGAAATTGAGAAAAAACTTTGAATATTACAAACGTGATTACTGGTCATTCGGTATTGCTGTACGTAATCCTTATGAACGTGAGCACCATGAAAAGCCTTATTGCACATTTAATATTTGTTTGTTCAAGCATTCATGGTGGTGGAAAATTCCTGAGTTGTTCAAACCAAAAGAAAAGTGGATTGATACAACCAATATGTCATGGAACAAAGACAAAGAAGGTCCATGTGGATTCATGGAAGAGATTCGTAAAGAATACGGATTCACATTTACACCTGATGGACTACACACCTATTATGGTATTCAACCAGGTAATTGGACTCGTGATGATCCAGAAAATTCAGACCATTCAAAATTATTCAGTTATCCATGGCGCCTAGAGATTGTACGTCACGACCTATTGTATCCAGATGGTGATTTACTTTGGCGAAATAGTTATCCTAAAAAGAAAGATGATAAACACCTTCTCTGGTATGAGGTATTTGAGTGGCCTAGTGTTAAAGGGGAACAGTCCGCAGAAGACTTGTTTGCTGAGTTTGTTGAAATAGACCACTGGACTAAAGATGGTGTAAACCAAAAAGCAAAGATTAGATTGACTGGTGAAGAACGTGAATGGCGTCCAAAATGGACACGTTGGTTGCCAATATTCAAACACGTTCGAAGGGTCGTTGATTGTGATTCTGACACCGAACTTGGACCTCGTGCGGGTTCATGGAAAGGTGGCATGATGGGTTGGTCATGTGATTGGAAAGAGGATGAATCTATGAAAGATGCATTCAGACGTTGGTATAAAAATTGGGATGGGAATTGAAATGAGTTTATTATCTTATGCTGAGAGTGAATTGGACCTTATTGGTCTAACTGAAGAAGATGAATACAATAGAATGATGCGTAAGCATATTCTGCATATGATTAAAGAGTTTTCTGATGAAGGACATTCTGGTTTCTCTGCTCAATATGCAATTGATATTCTAAGCAAACTGTTGTCATTCAAACCATTGACACCGTTGACTGGCGAAGATGATGAATGGTGTGATGTTAGTGAATATAGTGGAACAACCACTTATCAAAATAAAAGATTGTCTTCCGTATTCAAAGAAGGTAAAGACGGTGAAGCATACAACATTGACGGCAAGGTCTTTTGGGAATGGTATAAAGATGAAGATGGCAATGCTGTAAAAACATATTACACTAGCCGAGACTCAAGAGTTACTGTAACTTTCCCTTACACCGTACCTGATAAACCAATCTATGAGTATCGTCAATCGGATGCGGAACCAAAATCACCACCACAAAACGAACAGGGTTTTCTATAATGCTTTCTATCTTTCACTATTGGTCGGCCAAAGAACGATTGGCTGAACACGAAAAGACCATCATGATGCTTGGTGGTGAATCTGAATGCCAACCAATGATTCTTGCACAGCGGGATTTCATAAAAATGGAATTGGAATACTATCGCAAACCAGCAAAAATTTGGTCGATAATTTTATGCGTACTTCCAGTTATTTTTATTTTTCTTGCACCATTTGGATATGGTGTAATAAGTAACATTGTGATGAATTGCTGCATCAAGTAAACTTCCAAAAATAATGCCATTCGGATCAATAACACCTTTTGCATTTGGATTTTTTGATGCCGTCAATCCATAACAAGGATTATTTACACCAGAAGTCCTAATCGATTGTAAGAGTTTTCTTTGAGTATTATTTTCCCAGTGTGATTTTACAATTTTTTTAAGTTTAATTCTCACATCATTTCTACGGCATGGATTTTTGTCACCATATAATTTATTTTTTTCGGCAACAACAATACCAGTTCCGCCATCACCCCCATCAGTACGATTTCTAAGTATACCAGTTTTTTTATCTTTTCTTCCCCACCAGCGGATATATCTGCGTTCAAGAGCAAAAGCACCAATTTCGGTAAGATTACCTTCCATAATAACGATTTTGGATTTATCTTTTGGTGGATGTATTACATCATTTTTTGTGTGTTTCCATGCTCTATCTTCTTTACCTTTACCAATGTAATAAGGTGAACCGTTTTTACGGAGATAGGCATAGATGTAATAAATACTTGACATGTGCTGTGTCCTTATGTTAGAATTTGACATAGAGTAGGTGGGAATTCCCAGTTCCGTGACCTACACCCTTATTTATATCATTTGAAAGGTAAATTATGATTAAAAGACCCGCAACTTACAAAATGTCCAAGGCATTGAAATCATCTTTGCGCTTAGGCCGTTACAAAGACAAAGATCAACGTGCCGAATGGAAAAAAGCCATGGTCAATGCTGAGATTTATGCTAACTCAGTTGAACGTCACATCATGGGTAAGCCAGGTGGAAACGACTAAATATTTGTCCGTTATTTGAAAGGAAAATTATGTCCCTATTTATAGAAGTCCATTCTCTTGAGAAGAATTGCAAAGTGATTATTAATCTTGAAACCGTTATGGAAATTGCACCGCTTGCTTCAGGTGGTTGTGCATTGTTCTTCCCTGATGCGGCTGCTGTTGGTGGTAAGACATCTATGAAGGTATCCGACTCTTATGCATTGTTCCATCAGTTTGTCCTTGAGACTGTTTCACCTGAAATGATTGCAAAGCGTATCGAAAGTATGCCTAAGCAACAATTGGAACAACATCCACGATTCATTTCTGATGCTGAGACTACTCCACGCCCACAAGTTGAACAGGAAGCCGCTAAAGCAGAACAGAAGCGTGGACCAGGCCGTCCAAAGTCAGTTATCGGCACAACCTCGTCATCCCTAGGTTAAAACGGGAATAAATACGGGGTAATAAGCAAATTATCCCGGAGTTTACAATGACATTAAAGAGTTTTACTAAGTTTACCGCTAACCTAAACGAGGCGGCCAAACCTAAAAAAGCATCAAACCACGCAAATTTCGACAAAAAAATCTTAATTATTGGCTATGGCTCAGTCGGACAAGCCATGTTGCCATTAGTTCTAAAGCACATCACCAATGATCCAAAGAAAGTTACTGTGATTGAGAAAGACAATCATGGTAAACTTTTCCGTAAGCGTAACGCAAATAATGGTGTAAAGTATGTAAAGAAAGAGATTCTACCAAACAATTTGGAAGCCACTCTTAAAGCATATACTGAGCCTGGCTCATTCATTATTGACGTTTCACTTAACATTGCCGCACATGCCATCATTGAATGGTGCTTACAGAATGATGTAATGTATGTAAACACATCATTGGAACGCTGGGGGCACATGCAGGACGAGAAAATACCTAATATGGCTGATCGTACTCTGTACCACACTCACAAACACATCCGTGAGATTGCCGCTAAGTATCCTAATGGTCCTACAATTGTTGCTACCGGTGGTGCTAACCCTGGTCTTGTAACATATCTGACAAAAGCCGCACTATTAAAGATTGCTGAGAAAGCTGGTCGTAAGGTTGAGGCTCCAACTGATAAAGAAGGTTGGGCACAATTGATGAAGAAAATGGGTGTGGAAGTTGTACACATTGCTGAACGTGACACACAGGTTATTAATCAGCCTAAACTAAAAGATGAATTCACTAACACATGGTCTTGTGAGGGATTCTGGGCTGAAGGCCGTGCACCCGCTGAGATGGGTTATGGTACACATGAACCAAAAGAACTTGAGGGTGGTACAATTCAAGGCCATGCGGCATTCTTACATCAACCTGGTCTAACTGTATTGGTCAAGTCATGGGTGCCAAACGGTGGTCCATACAATGGTTTTTTGGTACAACACTCAGAAGCCATCACAATGTCTGAATACTTTGAGACTGCTGATGGTAAGTTCCGTCCTTCAGTTTATTACTGCTATCAACCAACTGATGCCGCTATTGCATCGGTGCATGAGTTGCGTGGTAAAGAATTGGATATGCAGAAAGAACACCGTATCGTCAAAGATGAAATCGTTGGCGGTATGGATGAACTAGGTGTCCTATTGATTTGCAAGAATGGTAAATCATACTGGCACGGTTCACAGTTAGACATCAAGGAAGCACGTAGATTGATTCCTGGTGAGAATGCAACATCTTTACAGGTCGTTGCTACAATTCTTGGTGAAATGATGTGGGCTATTCAGAATCCACGCCGTGGCTATGTTGAGCCTGAATCATTACCACATGAGTTTGTGCTAGAACATGCATTACCTTATCTTGGTCCAGTTCCATTTGTGGAAACCACATGGCGCCCTGAAGAAGATAAGAATGAGTTGTTCAAGCGCCCATTTGACAAGAAACATCCAAACGCACTATCTAATTTTAGAGTCTGGTGCTAAATTAAAAGGTTATTATGAATCGAGTGAAAGATGTTTTTAACAACATCGGAAATTATATCGCACAGGATTACAGGTCAAACAGGATCAGATTCTTTTTAGAAATCTTTTCTTGGACCTGTAGTCTCATCAGTTCGATTATCTTTGCGGCCACGGTGCCGGATATTCCAGTTATTCCATTGTATTCCATCTTCATTGCTGGATGTTGTTCTACATTCTACTGTGCATGGACTCGTGGATCTTTCGGATTAATGGTCAACTATGCACTACTCATCAGTATCGATGCATATGGGCTAGGGCGTTACCTGTTGAGTTGATATGTGGAGACTGTGGGCATCGGCACTAGGCGAAAAAAGTGGCAAATCTGATGATGAATCCAATAAAATTGCTTGCATTCGTACCGTAATTGTGTTATCATCAGTTATGACCAACCTTTTTATTATAGCCGGAGTAATCCGACACTGGTGATATATGAATTCAAAAGAGAAAGAAATCCTCGACATTACGCAAGAAGAATGTGCAGAGGTAATTGTTGCTATCAGTAAGATTAACCGATTTGGTATAGACAACTTTAAACCTGGTAAACCTAAGACCAATCGAGAGCATCTAGCAGAAGAACTAGGTGACCTGCAAGCAATGATTGACCTATGCATTCAGTTTAATCTGGTAGGAAGTGAACAAGTAAGTATTGCAACAGACAACAAAATTGCTAAACTCAAGAAATGGTCTAACATTTTTTATGAATAATTTATGATTGGTAATTTTTATAAAACTTTGAAAGAGAATCAGAAATGAATATTTTTTATCTTAATTCCGACCCGGTAATTTGTGCACAACAACATGCGGATAAGCATACGATTAAAATGGTCTTGGAATATAGCCAACTCTTGTCCACAGCGCACCGGGTGATTGACGGCACAGAATCTACAGGCAAGTCTGCTTCTGGTCGTATGATGCGCCGGTGGGTTCTTCCTGATGACCGTGAAGGTAAACTATATAAGGCAACCCATATCAACCATCCTTCTGCCATATGGGTACGTAAGTCGTATGCAAATTATGTCTTTCTGTGGAAATTGTTAGAAGCACTCTGCACCGAATACACCTACCGCTATGGTAAAGTCCACAAGTGCCAAGAAACTGGTCTTGTTGATGAACTAATGTACCCACCGTTGAACATTCCTGCACATGTAGAATTCACAGAACCTACACCTGCAATGCCTGAACATGTCAAAGTTGCCGGTAGTTCTATCAAGTCATATCACAATTACTACATAAATAATAAGCAGCACTTGGCCAAATGGTCAGGTAAGATTAACTCTCGTAATGTCCCGGAGTGGTTTCATGCCCCGTTATGATTTTCTAAACAAAGACACAGGTGAAGTAGAAATTCACACTATGTCATACACCAAATTGGATGAATTCAAGGAATCCAATCCACATCTTGAACGGTACTTTGCTGCCGAAGACCTTCCTGTCATGTCTGATGGTTCACGGCTAAGCACTCCTGGTATTGGTAAAAAAGACAGCACATTTGAAAAGTATGTGATTGACCGAATGAAAGCAACAATTCCAGGCAACACAATGGCTGGACACAAATCTTCCGGCCATAATATCAAAGAATATTAAAACATATGTTTTTGGTCAACAAATACACTGAAAGATATAATTCTATTGTGCATAAAGCCAAAAATAGAAAGTTGGTCGAGGGTGTTTACTATGAGAAACACCACATTCTACCAAAATCTATGGGTGGCAAAAACAACAAGTGCAATTTAGTGAATTTAACACCAAAAGAACATTATGTCGTGCATCACCTTTTAACAAAAATGTGTGAAGGTGATAATTCTAGAAAAATGAATTATGCTTTTTGGAAATTAAACATACGTTATAAAGATGAAAAAAGAACTAATATAAATTTTTCAACATTTGAAAAAATACGTGAAAAACAAAAAGAAAATATGTCAAAAACCATGACTGGTAGATTTGTCTCAGAAAAAGCCAGAGAATCTGTTAGAAATTCCAATAGACTAAGGGTTGGAGATAAACACCCCTTATTTGGTAAAAAAAGACCAAACCATGTTATTGAAGCCAGCAGAAAAGCAAACTTGGGTAATAAGTATTGTTTAGGTAGAAAAGTTAGTGAAGAAACTAGAAAAAAAATGTCCGAATCCCAAAAAAATGTAGAAAAATTTGATTGTGGTATATGTGGTCGGAAAATTTCAGGAAAAGGTAATTTCACCCAACATACTAGGTCACATAAAATATAATGGTAAATCAACAAATTCCCGCACTTCTTGGCGGTGGTTACTACAAACCACCAGTTTATCAACAACAAGTTAAGAAGAAAAATCAACCAAAAGTCCCTGTACTGCTTAGAAAGGATACACCTGTCTACAACAAAACTTCCAAATAAAACTCATAAACAACCAGCAAGGAAAGTTTCAATGGCAAGCAATAGAAAAACTGCATTACAGAAGCGTGATGATTTGGCTGAAAGTGATGTTACATATATTCATCAACCAGTCACATCTAACGCATTAAAAATTAAATTAGACCACTTGAAAACTTTTGAGGCGTTGACAGCGAATCAACAAAAGTTTTTTGATGCATATAAAAGAGGAGATTATTTCTTAGGACTGTTAGGTTCACCAGGTGTAGGTAAAACATTCTTAGCACTATATCGTGCAATAGAAGAAGTTTTAGACAAGAGCAATCCGTTTGAACATGTGGTTGTTGTCCGTTCAGCAGTTCAGGTTAGAGACCAAGGTTTTGTTCCTGGTACATTGGAAGAAAAGATGGAGATTTATGAAGTGCCATACAAAGAGATTTGTGAGACACTTTTCGGACGTAAAGATGCATGGGATAGATTGAAAGAACAGGGTTATGCTAGATTCATATCTACTACTGCTATTAGAGGTATTTCTATTGATAATTCTATTATTATCGTAGATGAGTGCCAGTCTATGACGTTTCACGAGTTGAATTCAGTTATCTCTCGTGTTGGCCATAGATCGAAGATCATTTTTGTTGGTGATTTGAAACAGAATGATTTGATTAAGAGTCGTAATGATATATCTGGATTGTCAGATTTCCTAGCTGTCGCACGTTCGATGGATGAATATAGTGAGATTTCATTTACACCTGATGACATTGTTCGTTCAAGTTTGGTGAAGTCGTGGATTGTTGCATGTGACCAGAAGGGCTTATAAATACTGTAGGATTATTTTAATAATAGGAATTGAGTAAAATGACACCTTCAAGTGGACAAATCAGGTTAGCTGGGGATATAGGACAATCCTCTTTAGGATCCAGTTATGCGGGTTTTTTAACCACTAACGTGGCTATAAGTAACTATTATCTCGGTGGAACGTATATACCTAACGTTTCTGGTTTGGGCAGCAATACTTCTGTACCCACTTCTGGCCAAATATCATTTTCACAACTTTGGAATGTTTATGGTTACAAGAGATTGTCATTTAACATAACTTTTGGTAGCTCGTCTTATGCCAGCGGCAAGTCTACTTATTCTGTATCTGGTTATTCCCTTGCAGCCGCCAGCAATCCATTTAATGTCGCGGGAGCCTATGGTTCAATATCATCATCATCGTTTACTACATTTCGTGGAGCATATCAGATTGTTGGACTTTATTATGACCAACAAAACGGCTCCAGAATAATTCTCGCTTTAAAAGGACCTTCAGCTCCACAAGATACCGATTTGGATTATATTGCTTTTTATGAAGCATACCATGGTGTAGTTTTTGCAAGAAGTGCTAGGAATGCAACTTACACATCCGGTACTGTTCGAACCTGGTGGACTAATCCTACATATACATTTCCCTCTTCTGGAACATATGGGGGATACTTAAACTATTACGGTTAATTTGGAGATTTTATTATTATGAACGAAACAGAACGAAATTTTGTGCCATTTAAGATGGTGATTAAAGACTATAAATTTGATGGAACTTTCTTTGTGGAATACATTCCAAAAGATCCTAATTTGGCACCATATACATATGGAGTAACTTTGCCATACCACGAATCACCATCACCCTCAAAAGAAGAAATTATTTCTAGACTCGCTGGGGGTAGTCCACAGGATTTTTGGAATTATGAGATTGAATCTAAAAAATTTGATGACTCGAAAAGAAAATCGTTAGTAGGTTCAGTATTTGAAAATGCTCAGGAACTCATGCCTAAAAATTTATTAGGATCATAAAAAGGAACAATAATGGACAACACACTTATACCATTCACGATGGAAATCAAAAAGTATCATGAAGATGGCACTTATCTTGTAGAATATAGACCTACAGACAACACAACTTACCAAAATATCGAATTTGCTATTACCATTTCATTAGAAGATACTGATGCTCAGACCGAAGAAAAGATACTATCTCGTTTAGCATCTTGCAGCCCTCAACACTACTGGAAACAACAAGAACTCGCAAAGAATTTTGATGCTACTATGCGTAAATCTCTTGTAGGAACTGTACATGAAGATGCACATAGTATGGTACCTGTGGTTAACACTCCTGTGGATGATCCAACATTGAGAATGCCTGAAGCAAGTACAATTCCAACACAAACTGTGTAATATATGGGCATTCTCAATAAGTTTCTAAGATTCTTAGAACGACATGGTAGAAAAACAGTGTTGGTTGATCCGGCAGGTAATGTCATGTTCAACCGATACTTTGTATTCTATAAAGAAGATCCAGAAGATACTCGATGGATCGCAAACTTACCAAACATTTTTATCCATGAATTCATCAGGCCTTATAAACCTGATGGTGGTGTAGATCATGAACACCCATGGCCAACTGTTTCTTTTATGGTTTCTGGTTCATATACAGAAAACTTAAATGGTGTGGACATTGTACGCAAAGCTGGTGATGTAATCAAAATGGATCACAACGATGTTCACACAATCGTTTCAGTTGAACCAGTAACAACAACCATTTTCTGTCATGGTTTCAAAAGGCACCCATGGTTCTTTAAACCTAAGAAATGCGAAAATGTCTGTGAGACTTGTGCTAAGAATTTTGGTAAATGTTATCTAGAAAACAAAAAGTTTGAATATGATGAGGCAGCAACCCAATTCGACAAACAAGAACATCAATGGCGTGCACCGAAATGGTTCGATTGGACTCCAGATTTAGAGAAGAAGCTGGAACGTAGAAAACGTGCAACCGAAAAGATGGCCATCAAAATGCCTCAAAGCCAAGAAGAACGTGTCAAGTTAATGATACAGCATTCCAAATATATGGTTGATGATAGTAAGGTGACAAAACTGGAGATATAATATGAAGTTGACAACCTTGAAAAATGGTTGGACAGTTAAGATTGAAGATGTTGATTTAAACAATTTGACGGATGAAGAAGTTAATATCATCGGTTGCTTGGTTGGTACTAGGGCTGTAGTCGTAATTAAAAATCAAGAACATCTAACAGTCGAACAAGAAGTAAAATTCTTAAAACGTTTTGGCACACCTGCCGCAGATAATCCAAACGTTAAGTCTGTAGTAATCGATAACTCAGAAAGAATTCTACGTAGGGTATCTGGCCAAAAAGACAAAGATGGTGTGCACATCGGCATGTTTCCCTTGACTAAAGAGTTACATTGGCACGCCGATGCAATTGAAGACCCCGATAGAAAACCGGTGCTATACTTGCGAGGAGTATCTGGTGTTAAGGGCAGTATAACCAATTTCACCAATCATTCTATCGTGTGGAACTCTTTGAATCCAATTTTCAAAACCAAATTGGAACAAATGAATCTACAAGTGTTACATGAACACGACCAAACCGGTAGATGGGACCAAACAATGCTTGACTTATACGGAACTACCGTAAGAAAGTCCATGTATAAATCTGAAGCCGATCTTCCATATCTAATACACAAAAATCAATTTGGCACAGAAGGCTTGTTTCTATCTTTCTTACAATTTGGTAAATTTGTTGGAATGAGCATCGAAGATAGTAAAACACTTCTTGAAAAATTGAAATATACAATCACACACACTAAAAACGTAAGATATAAACATGAATGGGAAGACGGTGATGTTGTGCTTGCTGACCAATGGTTGGGCATACATAAACGTAATGAGTTTGAACACATTGAAAAAAGAATGTTACACCGAGCAACTTTAGATTATTCTAACATTGATGTATCATTTAAAGAAACGGCACTGAATTTATTAGAGGTTTAAAATGATTTACAGTGAAGAAAAGTCTGATACGATCCTTAATAGAAAAGACTTTCTTGAAATACATTATGATGAGTTAGCTCTACACAAAGAAACGATCCCATTAGATCCAGACTACGAACGTTATTTGTCTTTAGAAGCAAAGAATCAACTAAAGGTGTATACATTAAGAACGGATGAACATGTATTGATTGGATATGCAGTGTTTATCATAACACCAATGTTGCATTATAAAAGCACCATATGTGCGGCCAATGATCTACTGTATATCGATAAGAAATACCGTCAAGGTATGACTGGTGTAAAGTTCATCAAGTATTGTGAATCAAAAATAAAAGAATGTGGTGTAGACAAGATCACATGGCACATTAAAGAGTCAAACAACTTTGTACCAATTCTAAAGAGAATGGGATACATAACAGAAGACATTATTGTTGGGAAAGTGTTGAAATGATTAAGTTTAAAAAAATTGTTGACGGTGAATTCACTATCTTTGAAGTTACTGGACTCCCAGGAGACACCATTCGTACCGAAGCTGAGTCTGATAGAGAACGAGATAAGCTGGCCGCATCTTGGTATTATGTGAAAGGCTTAACAAACACTTATAGAGAAGATGGTAGTTTGTTTGTCACAAGATATCCTGATACATTCTCTCGTGAGTTGGATGTCTTACCGAAAGGAAAATACAATAACATCATAGAAGAAGAAATTCTGTATTACTGTATGAGTAGAACAGATAAGGCTCCATTAGACATAAACATCTTTCGCAAAAATAATGGCGAGACCTTTGATGTAGCAAAAGGTAACCACATATTCGTAGCATCAGGCCTAGTAACTATACATTCAAGTCGTGGTGATTTTGATGCTGCCGCTCCTGCAATTATAAATGTCGAGAGTGAGGACGTTACAATCACTTCTCATTCAAAATCAGTTTCTTTTAGATTGAAATGATTTTAGAATATAATCCAAATAAGCCGAATTGGTACTATTCATATGTTAATATACCAAATTTGGAAAAAATAAAAGAAGAACTTTTATTTGTAAGAGAGAACGTTAGCCCTAGTTCACTGACACAAATACACTATTCCGCCTATTTCACAAAAGATGTGGTTGATTATGTTCCCAATTTATATGAATATCTAAAGAGTGTTGGTTTACATGAAAAGTTGCATTATATTCTTTTTTCTGCTAAAAACGCACCAGGAACACCACTTCAAAAATCTAATATCCACATTGACCACATAGACAAAAGAATCACACACTCATTAAACATACCACTGCTTGATTGTGAAAATACACATACGGTTTGGTATAAGGGACAGGTAAGATTTTTAGTAGAAAAAGTTCTTAGTTCGGGTGTAAAACAGTTAAAGCACTATGCACTTTTAGATGAAGAATTGGCGACCGAGATGTGTAGAGTTGAAACGGTTCGTCCCATGTTAGTTAATACGTCCATTCCACACAGAGGAATACACAATTGTCCGACTCGTATATTATCGGGCATTAGATTTCTTCCCGACCTAACAGATGCCGAAGTTCAAAGGATTTGTAATGTCGATTGATTATGGAAATATTGTTACCGCAAAAATGAAACTCGGTAAGTACCAACCTATTGACACACACTGGCGTTATAGTTACACCGATATACCAAATTTGAAAACTATCGAAAAAGAATTGATAACTCTGTTTAAGTCTGATGCTCCAAGAAAACAGTTTTCTCCTTTCTACGTGAATGTGTACAAGCAAGATGTAAAAAATTGCCCTAAACTTTTAGAATATATTGATGGCTTAGGGCTACTGCATAAGTTTATGCGAGTTTTATTTTCAATCTCTGGTGGCCTAGATATTAACACATCATTACCACATGCAGATTCGTTTGAACCAACAATCGGAATCAGATACTCATTGAACATACCTCTGATTGATGCGGAAGATAGTTACACAGCCTTTTATGATAAAGAGATTGGTAGTGATGTTTATTATGGACCTGAAACTAGAACTGCATATGCACATACCATGGAAGGTTTAACAGAAATTGACAGGCTATATTACACTCAACCAGCAATATTGAATACATCTATTATGCATGTTGGTAGAGCAACAAGTCTAGATAGACTTCTAGCCGGAATTAGGTTTACACCTGAGTTAACGTATGAAGAACTTTCTAGGTTTGGTGTCAAACTGTAAGGATCAATCTTGACTTATACACCAGATTACCCTAGTTGGTACTACTCTTATTTGGATATACCAAACTTGGAACAAATTCAAAAAGAACTGATATATGTTTCTGAGAATTGTGTAGTCAGTCACAATGGAGAATTGTTTTACCAATACTATAGGCAAAATTTTATACAGTATACTCCAACATTGAATGAATATTTGAAACAACTTGGTCTATATGATAAGTTACATAAATCTTTGTTTCCTATGCCAAATAAAGAACATACGATACATGTGGATGCATACGACAAACATATAAAATACTCACTCAATATACCATTGCTAGACTACTCAGGAACTTACACTGCATGGTATGATGTTCCAGTTATATTCGCAGAACAAAAGAAAAGACCTGGCCAACTAAGTAATGATTTACTTAGAGTTCCTGCGGTTGCAACAGACCAAAATGCGGAACCAACACACTTAGCAGAGATTACTGGACCGATGTTAATCAACACAACTATTCCACACAGAAGAATTACCCTCAATAAGAAAAGACTTATGTGTACGTTAAAGTTTTGGCCCGAGTTAACACTTGAAGAAGTCAACAGACTTGGTGTAAAATTGGAAAAATAAAATGAAATATTGGAAACAAGTAGACATAGGTGATTTCACCAAATGGACAGAAAAAGTAAATAGTTACTTCAACACAGTTTATCACACAAGGCCAAGACACGAGTTGTTAAAAAATAACACATTTTGGAATCCAGTTTCACCAGAAGATATTGATTTATATTTTCCTGAGTTAGTTGAAAGCACAGCTCAATTTGGAGAAATCAATGAGGTGTCAATCCTATTGTTGTCGTGGGATTCCAGTACATTACACATAGATCATACGATAGGAAAAAACCAAGACAAGATGGCTAGATTAAACATTCCTATATTAAATTGTGAAGGTTCTCATACTGCTTTCTTTGAATTGTCTCCTGAAGTCTTTAACACACACCAATCAACACAAGGTGGCAGTAAATTTTGGTCTTCCGAATTGAGAAACGCACTAACACCAGTTACGTCCGTAGAACTAATACAACCCACAATTCTCAGGACATCAACTCCACATACAGTTTTTTGTAAAACCAATAAATTTCCTAGAATATCCTTGACAGTCTCTTTTAAAGATGATATAGTAAGATTCCTAGATGAATGATTTAAATTATGTTTAATTATTGCCCACCTAAAGTCCTTGCCGACTTAAAATCGCAGACTTTTCCTGATGGCAGAAGATACTACACAACACCAGACGGTGTAAAACTTCCATCTGTTACAACCGTTATTGGTGCAAAAGGTAAACAGGCCATCATGGAGTGGCGTAAACGTGTTGGCAATGAAGAAGCCAATCGAGTATCGAAGAAAGCATCATCCAGAGGTACCAACGTACATACCTTGTGTGAACGTTATCTGAACAATGAACCGCTAGGGAAGATCATGCCTGATGCGTTGGAGTTGTTCCTACCACTAAAACCACACCTAAATCGCATCAACAACATTCATTACCAAGAATGTGCACTGTGGTCATTACAACTAGGCATGGCCGGACGTGTTGATTGTATTGCTGAATTTGATGGTGTCTTGTCTGTAATTGACTTCAAGACATCTAAGCGCATCAAGAAAAAGGAAGACATTGATTCCTACTTTGCACAATGTGTTGCATATGCTTGCATGTATGAAGAACTCATTGGACGTGGAATAGACCAAATAGTCATTATCATGGCTGTGGAGAACTCGGAACCTCTCGTTTTTATTGAAAAAACAGAGGATCACATAAATACCTTATTGGAATACATCACTTTCTATAAAGAAAATGGTTGACAAACTCTCCAAGAAAGGATATAATATGTCCATGAAATCGAAAATTTTAGGAATTGTTGTTCTTCTGATGGCAGGTTCTGCATCTGCACATTGGCACGGTGGTTGTTGCTACCGTTCTTATGGTGGATGGGTTGCACCAGCATTAATTGGTGGTGTTATCGGTTATGAATTGTCACGTCCCAATGTGATAGTTCAACCACCTGTAGTAGTACAACAACCACAGATCATTACTGACCCAAATATGGTTGTCATTAATGGTGTATTGTATCGTAAAGAACACACCTTGATAAATGGTGTGATGCAAGAGGTACTTATTAAGCAATGAAAGTCAAAAAGTTAGTTCAAAAATTAAACCGGGCCGAGTTACAACATAACTTGGAAAAGGCTAAAAAGTTTTGGATGAAGTTATTGAAGAAGTCGCTTAAAGGTAAGCACACCGAATCGGTGCGCTAATAATGATAGTAAACTTGGTATAAGAAAAGTGTTCTGGACGTGGGTTCGACTCCCACCAGGTCCACCAAAGTATATTAGAGTCCGTAAATACCCTTCAGTGGGCTCAAGGAACGGTTTAGAAGATGTTGCAATACATCACATAGTATACTTTAATGGGCCTGCATTGGTTTCGACAGGGTAAAGAGTAAGATATTCAGGCTATCCGTCAGAGTTGACGTAAACACTAAATCAAAATAAATGCAAACGATGAAAAGTTCCGCATTGCTGCCTAATTAAAGGTTGCTAGGGTTTGCTCGTAGGTTTTCCTAGTAACAGAATAAGCCTACTACTATGTTTAACTTAAAGGAGTTTTAATGAAAAAGATCGCAATCGCCACTTTGGCATTCGTAGCATTCGCAGCCTCAGCGGCTGATTTCGTGTCTATTGACGTAGACCAGGTTACAGATCGTGCTACCAAGCAAAAATCTGTTGCTGAATACGTCCGTGCAGGTAAAGAAATTGGTGGTATTCAATTCGGCCTACAGTCACGTACAGCACGTTATGCTGACAATTCTGGCATGTACAATAGCCTTGAATTGACAGCAGGTAAAGCTGTTGGAGCATTTACACCATTCGCTGGTGTAGGTTATGACAACGGTAAAAACGGCGCAGTTAATGGACAGTTTGAGTATGGGCTTGTTGGTGTTACCGCTGGTACACAAGTTGGTCCAGGTTTCTTGCTTGGTGGTGTAAAAACCCGTGTAAACTTCCATGCTGGTAATCCAAAGCAAACAGTTGAGTTCGCTTCTTATAGCGTTCCTGTTGCTTCTAAAGTTGCTTTGAATGTGGGTGTATCCCTTTCTCAGCAAACTATTCAGGAAAAAGCAATCGGTGCAGGTATCACTGTAGCTTTCTAAGCTGAATGAGTTTTTTGGTGGTTCTCTAAAAACCACCATATTTTTTAGGAAGATACATGAAAAGTAAACCAATACTTTTAACCATGGCATTCTCCGCTGTCGTTATATTCCTCTCAATGGTAAACGTAAACATTTACAATTTACCTTTCAAAGCGAGTTTCGATTCTCTCGATAAAGAGACACAAAAGCAAATCACTTGCCTCGCAGATAACATGTACTTTGAAGCCGCTACTGAGCCACTTGATGGCCAGAAAGCCGTTGCTTTCGTTACGATTAACAGGCTTCAAACTGGGAATTATGCAAACGACATATGTGGAGTGGTGACCCAAAAAACTGGTAAGACTTGCCAGTTCTCGTGGTACTGTGAGAAGAAGATTACCGATAGACGCTTGACAGTACGTGACACCTCGTTATATAATGAGATTCGGGAGTTAGCAGTTAATATGGTTATCAACTTTGAACATCTTGAAGATGTCACTGGTGGTGCAACGTATTACCATGCTGATTATGTTCATCCCGGTTGGAAACTAGAAAAGGTAGACAAAATTGGAAGACACATCTTTTACCGAAACAGCAAAGACGAAATTGACCGAAACAAAGGAATCATACAGTATGAATAAAGACTTTACTACAATTTGTGTTACTCTAATCATCACATTGTGTTCGATTGTGGCCGCATATACGATTTATAACATCAATGATCGTAACAATATGGCAAAAAACATTGAATCTGCTATTCAACGAGGTATTGATCCTATCTCGGTTAAATGTGCATATGAAACGAATGCTAATGCCGTGTGCATTGCATATTCAATGGGTAAAAAATAATGCCTACTAAAGATGAAATCCGTGAGTTCTCTTTGAAGATTGAGGAGATTGCCGATCTGTATAATGTTCATTGTATGGAAGCAATCGTCCAGTATTGTGAAGAATCGGGTATCGAGGTAGAAGTTGCCGCAACCTTGATTTCTTCACACCTCAAAGCACGTATCAAAGAAGAAGCTCAATCTGTTAATCTGATTAAAAAGTCGAGCCGGTTACCTATTGTATGATATAATATTCATCCGGTTTTCTTTTTAATTTGGAAGAAATATTGGACTTTGTACAATTCATAAATTCGGCCGCTGTTGTTACTGATTCAAATAATCCAAAAGGTGTCATTATTCTTTTTCTCTTTTTCGGTATAGGTTTGCCTTTTTTCGAATTTGATAAATTCTGTTTATGGTGTTCTGAAAAAATCATCCCTTTTCTACCGTTTGAAATATTAGTTTTATGTTCCGAACTTTTTGGTCCTAACATTTTTTTGATAGAGTTCTCCGTGTGTTTAAAACCTAAATTGAAACCTTTCATTCCCTTATTCCACGGAGATTTGTTATAGTGGATACTATTCATACCTGAAATTTTATTTAAGGTTTCTTGTGTATGTTTATAATTCTCTACACCATCACCTCCATCGGTTTTATTTCTTAATATTCCTGTGCCTATGTCAATTCTACCATACCATCTTATCATTCGGCGTTCCAAAGCTAGTGCTCCAACTTCAGTTAAATTGCATTCAACAATTATGACTCGTGATTTATCTTTTGGTGGCTTAATTTCTTTTTTAGATTTTAACCAAGCTCGTGTTTTTTGACCTTTTCCAAAATAATATGGTGTATTATCTGGACGTAGATATGCATAAACATAAGATCCGGGTGGTGTGTTGGTTTTGGAATAAATATCCATGCTGACATTCCTTTACAATGTTAGAGTGGGTGCAAGCGGGAACTTGGCGACCCACACTTATTTATAATAGATATGACAGAAAATACTGGTTTCGAAGCGTACAAACTTTATTCTGCAATGAAGTTGCACTTCACCTCTAAATCCTATGATTATTTCCGATATAACGGAAAAACTAATGTGTCACAGGATAACTTTTTAAAGAACAAAGCAAAATACCAATTCTACAAATTGTCCCGTAAGTATTCACTGGACGAATTGCGTAACTTTTATTTGGCCAACTTCATTTACGGTGATTCGACTTGGGTTGGTGAAATGACCGGACCAGAAGGTGAAGTTGCATATAAAAAGTGGCAAAAAACCAACCAGAGCTTGACCTATGTGTTTGAGAATGATATACTCGGTCTCATAGGAAATGATTCACCAGAACAGATGTTGATTGTCAAAGATGGTCAACATCCAATTCTTCTCCGTGAAGTGATGTCTGGTACAATCTCAATTGAAACGATGGTTATACTGAATGATATAATGAATTTCTTTCCCATGTGGAATAGAAAGATAAGTGATGATATTATTTGGCCCAATTGGCGCCTAAAAAGTGAAAAGTATACACCATTCGTTACCTATGATAAGGTAAAATTTAAAAACATTTTGAAAGAAGTGGTTACAGAACATGCATAAGTTTAAGAAAATCTATTTGGACCTTGATGGTGTGATTGCCGACTTTGCAAAACGTTATAAAGAATTGCATAAGATTAGTCCAGAAGATGCAGACAAAAAGAAACAGTTTGGTAAATTCTTTGCTGAATTCATCAAGTCTGGCCAGTTTGCTACACTGGATATGATGCCAGACGCCAAGCAATTACTATCCTATCTCAACACCACAGGTGTTCCAGTAGAGATTCTTTCTTCTACTGCACGACAAGACAACCATGTAGCAATTTCTCGCCAAAAGACTATTTGGCTTGATCGGCATGGTATCAATTATCCAGCTAACTTTGTACCAGGTAAAGCACTGAAATACAAGTTTGCTGATCCAGAATCCATTATCATTGATGACACTCAATCCGTTATCGATGATTGGAGAAAAGCAGGTGGAGTGGCAATTCATCACACAGATGCATTGACAACCATCGCCATGTTAAGTACACTCCTAGGGCGTACCTAAATATGGATATATTATGTACAATGTGGATAATCCGTTAATATTTTTTAATACTCCGTTTATAAAGGAAAATCATGAGTTCATTTGCAAATCTTAAACGCCAATCTGGCAACCTCGACAAACTATCTAAAGCCATTGAGCAACTCAATGCATCCTCAGCAGGTACTGACAGTAAAGAAAATTACTGGCGCCCTGAGGTAGATAAAGCAGGTAACGGTTCAGCCGTCATCCGTTTTCTCCCAACACCAGCAGTCGATGGTGATGACTCTCTCCCATGGGCAAAAGTATTCTCTCACGGCTTCCAAGGTCCTGGTGGCTGGCTGATTGATAACTGCCTGACAACCAAGAACGAACAATGTCCTGTATGTGAACACAACAACAAATTGTGGAACTCTGGCATTGAGGCCAACAAGGAAATCGTTCGTAAGCAAAAGCGTAAACTGAACTACATTGCAAACGTGTATATCGTTTCTGATCCTAAGCATCCAGAGAATGAAGGACAAGTTAAATTGTTCAAGTTCGGTGCAAAGATTTTTGAGAAGATCACTGGTGCTATGAATCCAGCTTTTGAAGATGAAGTTGCAATCAACCCATTCGACTTGTGGACTGGTGCAAACTTCAAACTGCGTATCACTAAGGTCGCAGGCTACCAGAACTATGACAAGTCTGAATTTGCATCACCATCGGCTTTGTCCGATGATGAAGACAAGTTGGAAAAGATTTGGAAGTCTGAATTGTCGTTGAAAGACTTGACAGCAGACAAAGAATTCAAGTCTTATGATGACCTGAAAGGTCGCCTTGAAAAGGTTCTCGGTCTGAATGGTGACACACCAGTTGCCAAGACTACTGTTGAAACCATCAAAGAACAGGCTCGTAAAGCACCTAAAGTAGATGCTGAAGATACTGGTTTTGTTGACCCAACAGAAGATGATGATTTGGCCTACTTCTCTAAGTTAGCAGAAGATTAAACCCTCTCGAATTCGATAGGTTAAGAACCCGCCTAGTGCGGGTTTTTTATGTCTGTCTGGTCAGACTCTTAAAAATGTTCTTCAGTGTCGGATCATCCGTACGAACTGTTACGGAACTGTCCATACTGATCGCAGGAGCAGAAGAACCACCAGATGCATTCACAGTCTTAGAATTATCAATCGTGACGATTTTGGCTGTATCCTGGTCAAGATTCATACTAATATTTTGACTGATTGCCGACTGCACACGAGTTCCTGTAGATGCTGGTGCTGGAGGCATCGGTGCGGCTGTAGTTGGGATAGAATATTGTTCAGCCGACATGGTACCTCGACCGGCACCAGCAGTTGATGGCGTAACACCGACAGGTAAAGGTGTTGCTTTTGTTGCAGTAACCGTGGGCATGTTACCAGAATTGTATAAGTCTGAAGCCTCGTTCAATAATTCTGGTGGAGGTTGATTACCTTTACTATCCGCAAATATAAATCTTCCATTTTTCTCCTCACCCTTTTTGGTGTAACCTTTGGAATTCAAGTATTTTTCAATCGCTGATTGTTTTTTTCTAATCGCAGACTTTAATTTTTCCTGCTTCTGTTCATATTCAGGATCAGAAGAACCTGGCATTTCTGATAGTTGATCTCGATTTTCGGAGTTCTGTATAGATTCAGTAATTGCTCTGGCTTCTGGTCCACCAAGTTCTTCACTCGAATCTTGTGCGGCACCCATTGCCTTGCCAACGCCAAATTTTATAGCTTCGGCAATCAATACACCTAATGCTACACCTCCAGCAAGTCTTTGTATGAATGGATTAGCTAACAAACTTTTAAGTAAACCAAAAGCCGCAAGTACACCCTCACCAAAAATTTCTTTTATTTTTCCAAAGAAGTCTAATACAGGTTTAAAAAAATCTTTAACTTTTGCTATAGAACCTTCAATAAAATCCATTATATCATCTAAAAATCCACCCTTTTTGACTGGTGTTGCTGTCGTAGTTTTACTACCAACTCCAGTAAGTGCTTTAATCAATTCAGAATGCCATTTTTCACGTTGCTTCTCTCTATCAACATTCAAATTCTTATCAATTTCACTTTGTATCTTTAGTTCTTCTGAGTTTGTCTTAATCAAATTATAAATGCGAGCCATCACATCAGCAAGCCCGTCATTCTTCTTCATACTTCTTTTATCACCCTCAGGTATTTTTGTAACTAGAGGGTTCACCTTCATACTTTCTAGGGCACTAGAACGAACTCTTGCACCAGTGAAGTATGCAATATCTTCTTCTCTACGGCCAGTCATTTTACCAACAGCATAAGCACCTAGTCTTCCACCAAACATCTTGCCGATGTTCAATGGATCAAACTTTTCTTTCATACGTGTGAATTTTGCTGTAGTCTTATCTGAGATAGCAGACTTAATAGAACGACCAACGCCTTGACCAGACACGATTCTGTCAACCATTAATCTGCCAAGGCCTACATTTTTCAGCCTTTGTGCACGTTGATATGTCATTTTATCGTTTGCCATTTTATCCGCCTATGATTGCTGGTCTCTCTGAAGGTGTTGGTGTTCTAATTGTTTGTGGTGATGAACCACCTGAAGATATGACTGTTGTTTTTGTATTATCTATTGCAACGTTGGTGCCTTTAGTGGATGATTTTAAATCTTTATTCTCATTGGAAGATTTAATAAGATTTTCACCGGAATCTATTTTAACATTTGGTGATGATAGGAGTTTAGATTCTTTTTTACCTGATCCATAACCCTCTCTCTTTTGCATAGCATCTAATATTAATGTTCGCTGTTGTTCATTAAAATCACGCATTCTCATAGTCTTCAATTTTTCTTCAGGAAGACCAACAGCATCTCTGACAGCTTTCTGATAAGCAGGAGTATCATTAGCTTTTTCTTTTGCAGGTGCATATCTAGCGATTGCATCATCAATATTTAAATCTCTATAATTTTTACCTTCAAAAATCAACTTAGCTTTGGCCGCACGACCAGCTTCATATGTTGGAAAAATTGCAAATCTTTCTTCAGGTGTTTGTGGTTTATTTTTTCCATGAGCGTACGGAATTGCACCATTCGATAAAGCAAAATCGCCATATTCGATGTTACCTGGATTATTATTTCTCCAGTTCCAAACACCTTCTTTTTTGACTATTTCACCAGATTGCAATTCAACTATGTTGTAGCCCTTACCAACTTCAACTATTCTTTTTATTGCTGTTGCGGCCGCGGCACCAATAGCAACACCTGTAGCTACTTTAGCGGCTGTAGAAACGCCACCAGTAGAAACTGGAGGTTTTGTTGGACTAGCAGACACTGGTTTAGGTGCCGGTGCTTCCACCGGTTTTGCAGTTGCCGGTTTAGCTGTTGGTGTTTCTGTTGTTGCTGACTTTTGTGCAGGAGCTTCAGCTTTTTTAGCCTCAGGCTCCTTCTTCATGAACCTACCCTTCTCATCTCTAGGCGGTAATTCTTTTTTAGGCTTTTGAGCCTTTACACCCTTTTTGGCATTCTCGATGGTGGCAATCAGTTCTTCTTGTCTTCTTTGTTCTTCTTCGAATAGTTCTTGTTCTTTATTTTTATCCAATTCAGAACGCAACTTACGATCTTCTATATCTTGCTTCATTACAGCATAGATTTTTGCACCGATGTTGGCCGCACTGTCACCTGTTCGTAGTTTAGGCTTGCTAACGGTGACAGCATCAACGTAAAAGTTGGCGTTTACATTACCAACTTTGTTGGCCATATTTGATTGTGGTGATACTTGCTTAGCCGTTTTCTTACGCTTTGACAAACCTTTTACTATATCTTCCACATTCATTGCAGTTTGTTTCACAATCATATCAACAATTTGCTTGTCAATAGCGGCTCGTTGGGCTTCCAATTCTTTACTATTTTGGCCTTTCAACTCACCGATTACTGATTCTAATTGTGACTTGTTGTTCATCTACGTTTTTTTCTTATAAATAATTGTGTATCGCCAGACTCTCACCTCCGCATACACTCTAACACGAAAGAACCGTATCAGCATGACTATTTATCATATAATATATAAAACTATCCACAAAAACGGAAACTACTATTATGGTCGCCATTCCACCGATAACTTAAATGATGGATATTTGGGTTCTGGTAAATGGGTGAAAAGCATAAAAAATAAAAAAGAACTTACCCGAGAAATAGTGGAATATGCGGATTCCATAGAGAAATTAAAACACTTAGAGGAAAAATACCTAGATGAACACTACGGTAAACCAAATTGTATGAATTGGTCTAAAGGATCACACGGTTTCAAAAAAGGTGATCCTGCAACCAAGCAAATACCTAGAAGGGTGCAGTTGAAGTTGGTAAAAGAAGGTAAACACCACCTATTAAGTGGTGACGTACAGAGACAACAGTGGAAAAAATATAAAGAATTGGGAATAAATCCTATAACAAATATTCAAAATGTTACCGAAAGAGCAAATAGACTAATCAAAGAAGGTAAACACAATTTTCAAAACACATCAAGTCGTGAAAAAGTGGTTTTACATCAAAAAACTGAAAGAGTGTGTCCACATTGTGGTAAAAATGGAAAAGGCTCAATCATGTTTAGACACCATTTTGAAAAATGCAAATTCAAATCATCTTGAATTTTGTCGCTCTTTAATCTTGGCATTTTCTTCTTCAATATATTGAGCAAGCATACTAACGTAAATTTCACGCTCCCATGGCATCATATTTTCTAGCTCCGTCAAACTATACTTGTGATGCTGAATCAATGCAAAGTTGGTTGTATAATAGTTCCTTAATGTATCATGACGGAAGATTACCCGAAAAAATTTTCGAGACCCTCCACCTCAATCGTATGGTGGAAACCACACTTACCACAGTCCATCTCAATTGTTTTATTTAATTTAGGTAAATTGTCAAAAAATTCTTCAATCTTACTAAATTGCTCAGTGTTCAATGATTCTACAAACTCAATTAATTCTTCTCTTGCAACCTCATTCGCATAATAGAATTGTTCACCATCATAAATGTTAACGATACTACTGATAATCATTTCAAACGCCATATCGGTTGCAGTCTCAATATTCTTTGATGCATCCAACACAGAAAACTTTGGATAGGCCAACTTGATACTGATTCTGTCTGTTAGTTGAATCTCATCTTTAATATCATTGTGGTCAACTTTAATATCTAACAAATTAAACTTAACATCCATCATATTGCCACAAGCCTTATCGTCTACGATATTCTCACAGCGATATTTGTTTTCAACAACTTCACCGACCGATCTCGCTCTTAACTGGATGAAATAGTATTCAACGTCCACAATAGGAAGAGAATCAATGTCAACATTCTCTGTCAAGGTACAGTTATGTAAAACTTGTTTGATGTTCTTTTCCATAGTCTCTTTATCGTCAGATTCCATGGCCATCATTAGGTTACGTTGCTCTTTCACCAGAAAAGGTCTAAAGCGAATATGCTTCTTAGACAGCGGTAAAGTCAATTCATAGATCGGCGCATCAATTTTTGGTAAAGCCATTATATCTCCTTCAAATCAATTAGTAATAAGACTCAAGTTTTGGTCCTTCTTGCAATATTACATTCTTCTCGTTAACAATGTTATTATCTGTAAATCCGGTTAGGCCGCCAGTTGAATTAAGAACTTGTGTAATTCCATACTGTAGTGCACTGTCACCAAATTTCTGTATAGAGTTGTTTTGCCAGTATCTGTAAGCGAAGACAACAGTTAATTTGTGGTGTCCATCATTAGACCAATCCAAGTCCAATTGGTTGACTGAAACTGGAAACGCATCGATCAGGTTGATGGAGTATGTTAATTTGTTATCAACACCATACTGATTGACTGTCAAGGTAGAGATGTAATCATTTCTATAGTTGAAATCAAAAGACATTGTTGGGTTGATGTATTCCATCCATGCATCAAAGAAAATCTTCTCAGACATATCATCCGAAACAATGAATGTCATCTCAGACTCATTGTAGTTCGATTGGTAAGCATGTTTTTCGATTGGGTTTGAACCGATTTTCTGGTCTGCTGTTGCAAAGGTTCTGCTAGGTAACTGAGCAGACTCACAGCGTAATGTCAAATTTCTACTTGTTGACAAATAGTACAACATTGGCAGCGGAGCAGGAATAGTAACATCAAACCTATTTGGTCTTGCAATATCGGTCTTAAACGAACCAAGAAAATCTGTAATACTTGATGGCATTTTTATTCTTCTGAGTTAAAGTGTTTCATGTGATCTTTCCACTCCAATACCGAATCTCTCCACACTTTTTGTGGTTTTGCACCTCTAAATTGCTGTATTGGTAACATTGTTGCCACATCCCACTCATTCGGTTGGATTGTCAACATTCTGGAACGAACATGATTAAACAGGTATCGTTTCAGACAAGGCCTAAACTCCGCATACTTCTTGGATGCTTCCAGGATGTCGTAGGATATTCTCATACGTCTAATGTCGTTCTCTGCTGTCAACTGTGCATATTTCATCAGTTTGGACAAGAACGCAATACGGAACTTGACTGGTAAATAGTGCAGATTCAGACCCATGAAACCATCATTATATCTTTCCAAAATCAAAACCATTGGGAATCTATCCCAATATGGCATGTCTGCCTTGGTTTTAGGATCATAATAGAAACAATACATCATTCCAATACGAAACTGGGATGTCTGTCTAAATGTTTCTTTATTGATTGTAGATGGTATTGTTGACGGCCTTTTGATCTCGTCAATCTTTTCCTGCAACCAAGCCACAGCATCACGAGACATAGTTTTATGTCCTGCCGCCGCTTTTTGTTCTGCTAGTGAGGTGAGTTTGGATGTGGTCATTTCTTTATAAATAAGTGTGTATCGCCGGTGGTCAGACCGCATACACCCTAACACGAAAGAACCGTATCAGTATGATTATTTATAAGCTATCTCAAAAAGAATTTGATTCTTTAAATTTATCACTTTCCAAAGCATTCGATGTCGCATACCAAGAAATGAACGTTGGTGACCAAATTTTTGAAACTTCATCAGTTCCATCCAGTAACTGCATATTGAGAGGCGAATCTAGTCCTAGGTGGCGTAAAAAACATTCAGAAGAATCTAAGAAAAAAATGGCGGCCGCAAGATTAGGCAAAAAAGCCACCGATGAAACAAGAAAGAAGATGAGTTTAGCTCAATTGGGTAAAAAACAAAGGCCTGAATCTATAGTAAAAATGTTGGAAACTAGAAAAGGTAAACCGGCAGGCATGAAAGGTAAAAAGAAAATAACTACAGTTTGTCCACACTGTGGTCTAATAGGTGCTAGAAGCTCACTGAAAAGGTATCATTTCGACAACTGCAAATCTTTAAGAAATTCCTAGTTCTTTTTCTGTCCATATCTGAAATTCCCATCCTCTATCTAGACAAAATTCCTTTGCGGCAGACCATTTGGCTTGATTTACTCCCCAAGTCATCACCTCATTTAGATACTGTTTGGTCTTTCTTTTGCGCTGAGTGGGTTCTTTTGTTTGTTTAAGTGGCTTAACTTCAATTAGCATAGTTTTTAATTTATTATCTTTTGTTCTATATTTCACCAGAAAATCAGGAAAGTAGCGGTGTTTTCTACCATCAACAGGAGATATATAAGGAATGACTAGTTCCTCTGACGCCCATGAAATTATATAAGGCTCTTTATCGAGATGTGTCATAACCTTCGCTTCCCAGGTTGAGCGATAAATAATGTTAGTATAGTCACCCACATACTTTTGTGGATTCTTGGGGATAAATCTTCCAGAATAAGCCATAAATATATGTATAATCTTTTTTAGAGAACTAAATGGCATCCATATCAATTCCAACATCCGTAGGTGGTGTAGCACTTCCAGGCAAACTAGGTAGCGTGGCCAGCGGACCATTGGCAGCATTGTATGGCAGCAAAGCACTCACAACACTAAATTATCCTACAGAGTTGTCTACGGATGCCACAAAATCACATTACGTGACATTTGCCATAAAGCAGGTCGTTCCTGCGACTTATGAGGGTGCAGTTAAAAGTGGTCCTAATTTGACATTAATTAATGGTAATAGATTAGGTGATGCAATTAGACAAGCGGCTAACACAGAAATTGGTAAAGCTATCGTTAACGGCATAAACACAGTGGCCGGAAGCGTATCTCCTGAGTTATCGAACTTGGGAGGAACAACAATACAGGGAATTGCTACAGGTTTTGAAGAAGGCATAGCCATCAAACCATCTGTTGTAAATTTAGGTGCAGTTATCTCTTTGTATATGCCAGATAGCCTAGTTGCACAATATAATGCACAGTATAATGAAGTTAACTTGACTGATGAATTAGGTTCAACAATCAACACACTCAGAGCAATCGATCAATTGGCAGGTAAGGGCATCGATGCCGCATCAGGTGGTGGTGTAGATGTGCAGACAGCAAAAAAAGTTTGGGGTTCTATTTCTACAGACCCGGCAGCCATTGGGCTGATTACAAATACTATAAGTGGTAAGTTTGGAACAGGTGCAGAACTCGGTAATATATTACTACAAGGCCAAGGTTATGCTGTCAACCCACAAGTACAAATGTTGTACAAAGGTTTAGGCATGAGAAGTTTCTCTTTGTCTTTTGTTTTTAGCCCAAAGTCACAACAAGAAGCAAAAACTGTCAACGAGATCATTCACACCTTTAAATTCCATGCGGCACCAACACTCACATCTGGTGCAACAGTATCGAGCCAAAGCATGTATTTGATTCCTCCTTCTCTATTTTCTATTTCTTTTATGTCTAAAGGAAAAGAAAATACATTCTTGCCGAAGTATGCAGATTGTGTGCTTGAGGGAATCGATGTTAACTTTGCTCCAAATGGCTTTGCGGCTCACACTGATGGTGCACCAGTACAAACAACACTAACATTACAATTTAGAGAAACTGAAATTGTTGATAGAGCAAGACTACAAAAAGGTTTCAACAATAGCGATGCTACAGGCCTAAGATAATGAAATACTTTCAAAGTTTTCCACAGATAGCAACAATAGACTACGTAGGAAACAACGTAGTTCTAACAAACATCATGTTGCGTTCCGAGATTGTTCCAAGTCTATTGAACAATCCATTGTTGTTTTATAGCTATGACATCCAAGAAGGTGATACACCAGAGATCATTGCTGAGAAGTATTATGGTGATTCTTATCGTTACTGGATTGTCTTGTTCGCAAATCAAATCATTGATCCACAATGGAATTGGCCAATGAGTCCAAATCTATTCCAAGATTACATTGTTGACAAGTATACACCTGCAACAGCAAATGCATTACACATTTCTGCAAATACGGTAACACCATCTCAAGTTATGGCCTATACTCAGGGCACAATACAAAACTATGTTAAGTCTGTAACTGTATCTGATAACCTTTCACAGACACCAAACACCACAATTTATATAATTGATTCTGCCGCATATGCTAATGTTCCAGTAAACACAAGTCAGGCTTCTTTCCCTGGTGGTGCAGTCGTATCACAAGTGACAAACAAGTACACACAGTCAATTTATGATTATGAGTTGCAACAGAATGAAGCTAAACGCAACATTAGTTTGGTGAATTCGATTTATGTTTCACAATTTGAAAAACAATTTACTTCTCTAATGAGTCAATAATGGCGGATACACAGTTACCTAAACCAGGTATAGTTTATCCTAATGACTATACCTTAATAAATTTGACATTACTGACAGCAGTTAGTGCATTTGATGTTAAGAACATTATGGTTGAACTGTCTTATAACGAAGACTTGTTCACCAGTACAGCATCTGGTTATCTAATGTTGGTTGATGCTACCGGTTATATTGAGAAGTTACACATGAACGGCAACGAGTTCATTAGAATGACATTTGGTAAAGTAGATGATACAACAAACATCATTGATAAGATATTTCGTGTGTTCAAGGTAGCAAAACGTACACCTGAGAATGAAGGTAACACAGAAACCTATTCATTATACTTTTGTTCTGAAGAATTGATTCTATCAGAACAGTATAAAATTAGCAAGTCATACAAAGCACAAGACATAACATCAAACGTAAAAAATATTCTAAAAGATTATCTAAAAGTGCCTGACAACAAACTTGGTGTGTTTGAGCAGACTTTTGGTGTATATGATTTTATTGTTCCAAACTTAAAACCTTTCGATGCTATCAATTGGATGTCAACATATGCTAGACCAGATAGCACAAAGTATGGTTCCGATTTATTGTTCTATGAAGATAAGTTTGGTTATAATTTCAGATCAATTCAATCTTTGATTGGTCAGACTGTCTATAATGCATACAGTTTTAATCCAAAGAACGTTAATCAACAAACACAGACAATAACACAAAGAGTTTACAATGCGTTGACGTATGAGATATTGGATTCTTATGACACTTTAGGAGCCATCAACTCTGGTGTCTTTGCAAACCAATTGATCTCGGTTGATCCTTTGTTACGCAGATATAGAATAACAAACTTTGATTATGGTAACTATTCCAAGACAGCAAAGACGTTGAATGGAAATCCCATAACAAACAACATGAAGAATAGGTTTAGTGATAACCTTAATCAAACATCACAGGCTGTGTTGAAGTTGGTATTTTCAAATTACAATCAGACAGATTCAAGTTACGTTAAAACTAACGGTGGTGTTGCACACGACATCTTTGCTGAGACTTATATCCCTTATCGTTCAGCACAGTTGCCACTATTGAACTATACAAGAATTAAGATTTCTGTGCCCGGAGATCCAGGTTTAACTGTTGGTCGTGTTATAACATTCAACTTGTTATCTAAAGATCCAGATAAAAAAGAACCTGATGATTTTTATTCTGGCAATTACTTGATTACAGCAGTTAGACACATGTTAACAGTACATGAATATAGAACCGTTCTTGAATTGGCTAAAGAAAGCACAACAACATTGTATGCGGCCGTTGATAATAATTCACAGATTTGGGGTAATACTGTGAAAGGAATTACAAAATGACAAAAATGGTTAATAACTTTGCCGGTTTAAATGGTTGTGTTTGGTGGATGGGTGTGGTTGAAAATCGCATAGATCCATTAAAATTAGGTAGATGCCAAATTAGAATTTTTGGTTGGCATACAGACAATAAACAACTAATTCCTTGTGAAGATTTACCTTGGGTTGCACCAATTCTGTCCGGTAACACAACACAAACACATAAAACACCAAGAGAAGGTGATTATGTTGTCGGCTTGTTTATGGACTCAGAATCAGGCCAATTTCCTTTCTATTTTGGTGTTATTCCTGGCATTCCAGTTACTGGACCAATTCAAGGAGCTGGCTTTTCAGACCCAAGGACACCAGAACAATTAGCTAAAGCACCTGTACCTTTTGGTGGAACGGCAAGTTTGTATCCAAATTTATTAAATGAACCGACAACCAGCCGTTTATACCGAAACGAAAAGATCCAAGAAACAATTATCGCTAGAGAAGATGCAGACCTCACCACCAATGTGAACACTGCGGATGGATCATCCTGGTCACAACCAAAGTCAGCATATGCGGCAGTTCAACCATACAACCAAGTAACCGAAACTGAATCTGGACATGTGTTTGAGATGGATGACACCAAAGGTGCTGAAAGAATACATTTGGCGCATAGAATGGGTACTTTCACTGAAATTCATCCAGATGGATCAAAAGTGACAAAGATTGTTGCTGATAACTATGAAATTGTGGCAGGAACAAACTTCGTTAGTATTTCTGGGAATTGCAATTTGACTGTAAATGGAAATGTTACCTTAAATACTACAGGAAAAGTTATAGCAAAAGCATCCGAATTCGATTTAACTGGAAACTTAAATGTTGCCGGAGATGTTACAGTTACTGGTTCTATTAATGCAACAGGTGATGTGGTAGGAAGTGGCATCAGTCTTGATAATCACATACACACAGGAGTAAAAGTTGGCACCGATACTACTGGCAAACCAAGATAAATAGAAGATGGCAAAATTAAACAGAATCTACGCAGACATCGACTTAACCTTTAACCGTGTGCCGGTTTCGGGGGATATTGCTTTGCGTTATGATGACCAGTCGGTGATTGCATCAGTAAGAAATTTGCTATTGACAAACTTCTATGATAGACCATTTCAACCAAACCTTGGTTCAAACATCAATGCTATTTTGTTTGAACCGACCACAAGCCTGACAGCAGGTATTTTAGAAACAGAAATACGAAATGTCATCACCAACTATGAGCCAAGGGTGCAAATCAACTCTTTGACTGTAAATCCAAACACAGACGGCAATACATTTTTGATTGATTTATCTTTCTACATTGGTAATAACACATCACCTACAGCGGTTAATTTAATTCTACAGAGGTCCAGATAATGTATTACATATATGCATATCTTAGAGAAGATGGGTCTCCTTATTACATAGGAAAAGGTAAAGGTCGGAGAGCTTGGAACAAAGACCATAATGTAAAATTACCAAAAGACCTATCAAGAATTATTATAATGGAAAAAAAACTAACCGAGCTTGGTGCTCTAGCTTTGGAGAGATTCTACATAAGGTGGTATGGACGTAAAGATAATAATACCGGTATATTGAGAAATCTGACAGATGGTGGTGAAGGTTTGATTAATCCATCATCAGAAACCAAAGAAAAAATAAGTCTTAAAACCACAGGAAATAAATCTAGAACCGGTTTATCACACACATTAGAAACTAAAGAAAAAATTGGCAAATCAAATAGTGGAGAGAATAGCCATTTTTATGGAAAAATTTCTTGGAATCACGGTCAAAAAACACGTATTGAAACAAGAGAAAAACAATCAAAAAAAAGAAAAATGCGTGATGATGTGAGTGAACTTGCGGGTCGTGCAGGAAAAATAAGTCAAGAAAAATATAAAACAGACACAAATCGTCAAAAAGCTCACCAAGAACGTATGAAACTTTGGTGGAAAAACAGAAAAGAACAGGTGCTCCAAAATGTCCAACTCTAATACAAATATTCAAGTTGCTAATTTAGATTTTGGTGACATCAAGAAAAATTTCATAAGTTATTTGCAATCACAGGACACCTTTAAAGACTATAACTTTTCAGGTTCTGCAATGTCCACTCTGTTGGATGTATTGACCTATAATACGCAATACAATGCTTATTATTTGAACATGGTTGCAAATGAGATGTTCTTAGACTCAGCAATACAACGTTCTTCGGTTGTGTCACATGCAAAGCTAATGAACTATGTGCCACAATCTGCTGTGGCTCCTGTTGCACAGATCAATCTTTCTTTCAGTGGAATTACAACCACAAACTTTACTATTCCAAAGTATACAAACTTTATTTCAGGTGTTATGCCTGATGGTACACACTATCCATATGTGACAACAGACACATATACTGTAGGTGTTACAGCAAATACTGCCACATTTGCGGGTGTGGAGCTAAAGCAAGGTACTGTTGCAACTTACACCTATACTGTAGATTCAACATCAAATCCTCAATATTTGTTTGAGATACCTGATGCTGGTATCGATACATCAACTTTGGTTGTTAGAGTCCAACAATCATCGTCAAACTCATCATATCAAATCTTTAGTCCTACCACAGACTATTTGAGCTTAACACCAACAGATACCGTATATTTCTTACAAGAGGCTGTCGATGGCAACTACCAAATCTATTTTGGTGACGGCGTATTGGGCCAACAGTTGTCTGATGGTAACATTGTTATTGTCAATTACATCTCCACAAAAGGAACTGCTGGTGGTTTAGCAGATAGTTTCCAATTGATGGACAATTTAGGCAATCCAAATCAACCAACAGTAACAACTTATCAAGCGGCTACTCAAGGTAAAGATAAAGAATCAATCGATTCTATCAAATTCCAGGCTCCAAAAGCGTTTGCTTCACAAGGCCGTGCAGTCAGCAAGAACGATTATATCAACATCATTCAGCAAAATAATATTGGTGTCCAGTTTGATGCTGTATCGGTTTGGGGTGGTGAAGAAAACAATCCTCCTGTATATGGCCAAGTGTATATTGCATTGAAACCAACTGGTGGTTATAGTTTGACACCAACACAGAAACAATTATTGATTAGTGAAGTCATTAAACCAATCAGCGTTATGACTGTTGAGCCAATTATTGTTGATCCCGATTACACATACATGCAAATAACCGCAAATGTGTTGTATACACCTTCAATGACAACCTTGACTTCTAGTTCATTGCAAACAACAATACAGAACGCAATATACAATTATTCTTCAACAAACTTGAACACATTCAACTCTACTTTCAGTTCTTATGATCTGTTGAGTGCTATCAATTCGTCCGATAGGTCAATCATATCTTCAGAATTTACAGTTAATTTACAAAAGAAGTTTTACCCAACACTTGGTACTCCAACAACATATACATTAAATTATAATGTTCCATTGAAACGAGGAACATTTGGTTCAGGTATAACAAGTTATCCTGGTTTCACAACAACAGACCCAGCAAATCCAACAAATACACTACTTAATGTATACTTTGAAGAAATTCCTGTTTTCACAAGCAACGTTTCTTCAATTTCTGTTGTCAATACTGGCTATAGTTACTCAGCAACACCAACAATAACGATTACAGGTGATGGAACTGGTGCAACTGCAACAGCCGTACTTGTGAATGGTCGTGTAACGAGTGTCACTGTAACGAATGGTGGAACAGGCTATTCTGGTGCAGTAGCAACAGTTACGCCTGCCATTGGTGATACTACAGGCCAAGGTGCTCAATTAGAAGTTGTATTGTTCAACCAATATGGAACTTTGAAGACTTATTATAACGATCCTGTCAAAGGACAAGTTACAGTTAATAATAATGCTGGAACAGTTGACTACATAAATGGAATTGTTACATTGAATAATTTTAATCCAATTGATGTGAATAATCCATTGGGTGAACTGGCACTTTCTGTACAGCCAACAACAAACATCATTTCTTCAACATACAACAAGATCATCACTATCGATCCATATGATCCAAGTGCTGTAGCAGTAACGGTTAATGCAAAAAGAAGTTAATAAATGATACAGAGCAATCAGAAAACATCGTTACTGGTTCCGTACCAACTCCCTGAGTTCATCCGGGATGATCCTAACTACGCAAATTTTGTTCTATTCCTTCAAGCATACTATGAATGGATGGAACAAAATGGCAACACATTAGATGTTACAAAGAATTTATTGAACTATATGGATGTGGATACAACCACAGAACAGTTCTTACATTATTTTGTTAACGATTTCATGTCGTATTTTCCACAGGATATACTGGCAGACAAAACAAAAGCAATCAAAATTGCAAAGCAGTTGTATCAAAACAAAGGTACGCCAGCATCTTATCAGTTTTTATTTCGTGTATTATACAACTCTGATGTAGACTTCTTTTATACCAAAGATGTTGTTCTTAAAGCGTCAGCAGGTAAGTGGTATGTACCTAAAAGTCTAAAACTTGCTACGGATGATCCAAACTTCTTAATAATAAACAATTTAAGACTGTTTGGTAACTTATCAAAGTCTATTGCAACAGTTGAAAATGCAATTTTTGATGGTCTTAAAACAGAAGTTTTTATCTCCAATATTGAACGTTTGTTTCAATCGGGTGAAACTGTTACGGTGGTTGATAACAGAAACCAACCGGTTTACTTTTTGAATGGTCAAATTGTACCCAAAGGTACATTAAATGCAGAAACTCTTACTGCACTTATTGTTGGACAGATCAGTCAAATCAATATTGATCCAAACAATAGAGGTTTAACCTATCAAACCAACGATCCAGTTGTTGTCTATGGAGGTTTAAATCCAAACGTTGCTTTTCCTATAGGTGCAACAGCAGAAGTTGGCACAGTTACATCAGGTTCGATTCAGCGTATTACAGTTGACACTGAAGGTTACGGGTATACACTTTCTCCATCCAATACTCTTATTGGTGGAGCAAACACACAAATACTATTCACAAATTTGATTGGTGATTCACCACAGACACCGATTGCTACTGTAGGTGCATTGGATCCTAATGGACAGGCCAATGTCAGTATGATTCCACTGGATAGTATCCAGTTAAAACAATATCATTATATCGGTAACATTGCCACAAGTTCTGGTGCAAACACTTACAATTCAGCAACACACCTTTGGACTCAACAGAGCTACCAATTTGCAAACAACTTAAATGCAAACGCAAACACCACACTGGCTAATGCGTTTACGTTTGGTGGTTTTGCAACATATCCAATTTCATCAATTGTTGTACAAAATCAGGGTGGTGGTTTGAACCAACAACCTACTGTTCAAGCCATATCTGAATATACAACGGACGCATATACACAGACAAATCTTGCAAACTTGGGTATTCTTGCACCAATCAAAATTGTGGATGGTGGCCGAAACTTTTCAAACGGTGATACAATTCTTCTGATTGGCGGTTCAGGTTTTGGTGCTTACGCTAACGTCACAATGGTTAATGCGAATGGTACAATTCAAACAGTAGCATACAAAGCAGACCCATCAGGAAATTATCCAATTGGTGGCCTTGGTTACATTAATGGTTTACCGACTGTAGCAGTCGCAAACCTTGCATCAGGTAACGTTACTACAACCAACACAAGTACAAAAGTTACAGGCACCGGAACAGATTTTGTAACACAAGTTAAAGCTGGTTCTTACCTGGTTTCAAACTCAAATGTGATTATTGGTCTAGTTAGTTCTGTTGCAAACTCAAATACATTATACCTAACATCTAACGCTTCTACAAATTTCACCAATAGAAATTTCTACAAAGCAAACACATCGATGTATGTTCCTGGTTATCTGGGGACTGGAGCAACATTCACTCAAGTTTCAAACCGAGTTGGTTCTATCACAACAATTAACGTGGTAGATAACGGCGAAGACTATATTGCCGCACCTAATGTATCATTGGTAGTACAGGACTTAATTGTTTCCAACGTCAACCTTACATTGTTGCCTGCGGCTGGAGATAAAATCTATCAGGGTGCAAACATTAACGTTGCATCATATATTGCAACTGTCGATTCGTTGTTTGTATTACAACCTAATGCAAATCCTGCAAACACAATCTATCAGATGCGTGTGTTCAACTATAACTCAATACCTAAGCAGAATACAGCAGGTATTATTGTTCCTTTGAAGATTGATTCTAAGAATGCTTCAATGAATTTGGTTAGCGGTTACACAACAATACACAACACTACATTCGATAACTCAGCAAACAATAGCCGTTTTGATTCGGCTAATGGTGTTATCACGTATGGTGATGGCCACGCAAAAGCAAACTCCAAATTCTTAGATGGTCTTGTGATTGGACAAGGACAATATTTAGATTCATCTGGCCAACCAAGCTCTTATGATGTTCTACAAAGTAAGATTTACAACAATTTCACATATCAACTGACATTATCCAAAGAAATTGAAAAGTATCGTGATGTATTGTTGAACTTGCTACATCCAACAGGTATGCAAGTTCTTGGTAGAATTGCAATGGAGTCTAACAATGCTATGAACTTCTATACGGAAGATGCGTTGTTTAGTGGTGAACCTGTTTCATACTACACAAATTCAGGTATAACAGCACAGATTACAGCAGGTACATTTGCAAGTCCAAGTAACAACATTATCAGTTTCACAAACTTATTAGGTGCAAACCTAGCAAACATCTTTGTTGCAAACAGTTCAACTATAAGTTTCACATATGGTAGCGGATTTACTGACGTCATTAGTTCTTTGGTTACAGCAGTTGATGGTAACAACGTTACAGTTCAAGACAACGTTTGGACTTATTTTGCAAACGTTGCTACAGGTTATGCTCAGGCAGGCAACAATTATGTCATAAATATATCAACATTGACTGGAAATTATGACATTGTTAATAACGGCGACTATAGCAATACAGATTTGAAGATTGCTGATGTTATTCGTGTTGGAGATACACTTTACGTTAATGGAAGTTCTCAGACAGTAACTTCCATAGCGGCATCATCAAACGTTGCAGAGAGTGTTGTCGTATTGAGCGGCCCATTAACAAGCGGCGCAAACGGTTTAATTTCAATTGGAAGAACTTTCACTTCATTATATGACAACATTCAGATTTTTGGTCCAGTCGGAACACAATATTATTTGGAATTGACAACAGAAAATGGACAAGTATTAATAACAGAAGACGGAAACACCCTTCTAATAGGATAAAAAATGTCACAAATAAAGATTTCGCAACTTCCAATCATTTCAACAATTAACTCAAACACCGCAAATACTTTATTTGCTGGTGTGGATGTTCCTTCAGGAGTTACCGGTCAATTTACTGCACATACATTGGCACAAGGATTGTTTTCAAATGAAGTGTTGAATGTTGGAACAAATCCAGTATTGTTACAAAATACTGTTGCACAATTCTCCAACAGCAATCCAAATTTTATTCAGATTAATGTGCAGAACTTCAATCCGAACGGTGCATCAGATATGGTGTTGACAGCCGACAACGGAACTGACAGTGGTGGTTATATTGATCTTGGCATAAACAATTCTATTTGGAATCCAGTACCATTAGGCCAAACATCACAATTCCCATACGATGGTTATCTGATTGTAGATGGACCAGGCACTGGACCAACAGGTAATTTAGTATTAGGTACTGCAAATCCAGGAACAAACGTTGTGTTTGCGGTTGGTGGCCAATATTCAAACAACATTTCAGCCAAGATTACTGCAAATGGATTGTCATTAAACACACAATCATATATTGTTTTTGGTGATAACACAACACAGGCCACTGCGGCCGCTCCATTAGCTTATTCACAGGCTGCATTTGCATCTGCTAACACGAATGCAAACAACATTGCGACACAAGCACAGGTTGACCTAACACAAAACACCAGCATCCAAGCGGCATTTAACAAAGCAAACAATGCACTTGCAAACACAACAGGTACTTTTGCTGGTGATTTGACTGTCACAGGTAACGTTATCGCTTCAGGAATTCAATCAACTACCGGTGCAATAACTACAGGCAACCTGATTGTTAATGGAACAACCACAGCAAACGGCACTGCCAACATTACAGGTACATTGAACGTTGCTGGTATCGTTAACATGAACGCTCAGGTTGTATTGACTAACACCAGTTTCTCCGCAACACAAGCGGCACTTACAATTACAGCAACACCAAACGTAGCAGTACCATCACAAGATGGTTACATGATCCATATTTCGGGTAAGCAAAACGTTTCTTCTCGTATTGTTACTGATTCGTATGGTGCAAACACTTATGTTGTATATGCTGGACGTTCTGCTAGAGGTAATGTTGCTTATCCATCTGCGGTTCAAACTGGTGACGTTTTAGCAAGATTTTCAGGTAACGGTTACGGAACAACAGGCTTTGCACCCTTAGGTGTAGGTCGTATTGATGTTGTTGCTATTGAAAATTACACAGATTCTGCTAGAGGCTCTCAGATTCAATTTTTCAATATGATTGCCGGCACAAATACATTGAACCAGATTGCAACATTTAATGCAACAGATGTGGCATTTACCGGTGAAGTTAATCCGCAAAAAGGATTTGTGTTGACACCAAACGTATTGTCTAGTATCACAACTTCTTTGGCAATTGATATTGCAAATAACTCAGTATATTATTTTAAAACTAATGCAACAACAACAATTTCATTATCTGGATTTAAAGCAGGTAAAATTGTTGAAGTTTGGATAACAAACACAGATACCGGCGGCGGTTCAAATCACACAATCACACACGGTTGTTTAGCTAATAATTCAACTATTGGTGCTACATCATTTACACTGACATCACTACATTCTGCGTACATTAAGTATTTCAGTATCGATGGTGACCAAGCAAATACATACTGTCAAGTGTCCTACAGCTAATAAATAAATCATGGCATACAATCTAAACAAACTCACTTCATACGCAAAAGTTTCTCAAGTTGAACTTGAGTATTACCTTCCTTCTGCAACAGTGCAAGGAAGTTCTATTGGTTCAATTTATGCGTTTTTGGGTCAAGAAGATTCTTGGCCAGTCATTAATGGTGTAGAAACACCCTCACAACCAACAGATGACCAAGCATATTTGAAGAAAGTTTTCAAAAATATGTTTGCTGCCAAGTTGATTAACTCAAGCAATTTGAGTCCTGTTATTCAACGTATCAATTGGGCCAATAATACAAACTATTTTGCGTATGCAGATAATGTCGGTGTACAAGCAAAAGATGCCAACGGCTTCTTAGTGAATAACTTCTACGTTAAGAATCGTTTTGACCAAGTCTTCAAATGTTTGGCAAATAACAATGGTGGCTTATCCACTTCAGAACCATTCTTTCAGCCAGGTTCTTATGGCACAAACAACATTTATCAGGGCACAGACCTTTATAAGTGGAAATACATGTATACTATCGATGCAGGCTTGAAAAATCGATTCATGGACTCTACTTGGATGCCTGTTCCCGTTGGTGCAAACACTCCACAACCATACTTAACAAATGCTGGTTGGGGTGACATTGAAGCCATTAACGTGACAAACGGAGGATCGGGTTACGATGCTCTCAACCAATTTATAACTGTTACTGTAACAGGTGACGGTCAAGGTGCAACCGGGTCTATCACATCATCACAAATTGTTGGTGGTGTAATTAAAGACATTGTGGTGACTAATGCTGGAAACAATTACACATACGCTAACGTAGTGGTAAATGCATATACATCTTCAAACATGAAGTTTCTTGCAACCAATACTACACCAGTAACCGCAATTGCACCCACATCACCAGTTGGTGGCCATGCATATGATCCAATTTCTGAATTGGGTTGTTCAAATATCATGTTTGCTGTGGAATTTAATGGTACAGAAAATGGAGTTATTCCAACCGCAGGTGTAACTTATAGACAAGTTGGTTTACTCATTAATCCACAAGTAGTTGGTACAACAGGAGCAATCCCAGCGACTGGTTCTATCTACAATCTTGCAACACAGTTCTTACTTTCTGCTGGTGCAGGCAACATTTATGTTTCTGATGAGATAGTAAAACAAATAGACAACAATGGAAATTTGTTGTTTTCTGGTACAGTTTTGAGTTTCAATAGCTCATCCAATCTATTACAAGTCATAAATACATATGGCACACCGGTTATAGGTCAATCTGTTATTGGACAAACGTCCGGAGCATCAAGAGTTTTGTTTTCAGAATCAACACCTACAATGATACCTTTCTCCGGGCTAATCACATACATAGAAAACAGAGTTGGAGTTTCCCGTAGCGATGACGGAATCGAACAATTCAAGTTTATTTTAGGATACTAAAGGAATAAAATGTCTCTAAATTTTAACGTTGGTCCATACTACGATGACTTTGACCCAACAAAAAACTTCCACCGTATACTATTTAAACCGGGGTTTGCTGTACAGGCTCGTGAATTAACTCAATCACAAACGATTTTACAGAACCAAGTTTCTAGTTTTGCATCCTCAATTTTCTCACAAAACACACCAGTAGCTGGTGGTCAAGTTACAACCAACTTAAACTGCTATTACTTAAAGTTAAATCCAACAAATCCTAGCGGAGGCACAGTTACGGCCGCCGACTTTGCAAATCAAATCATTCAAGACACTTCTGGAGTAGTTCTTGCAAAAGTTATCGCAACTGTCGAAACAACCACAGTCGGTACAGTTGTTGGTGATCCACCAACTTTGGTTGTTAGCTACTTGTCTGGTGCACAATTCACTGATGGAATGACAATTGCAACCACAACATTGCAAACCACGATTTACGCAACAATTGCAACTTCATCACTATCAACAGGAAGTTCAACCGGTCTATCTTCTACCGCATCGGTTGCAAACGGAACATTCTACATTGTAAATGGTTATTCTGTTTCAGAAACAAACGGTCAAACATATAGTATTGGTAACTTTGTTGATGTTTCTCCACAAACTATTGTGTTGGACAAATACGATAATACACCTTCTTTTCGAGTTGGTCTACAAATCAACGAAACAATTTATGACTATGTAAACGATACATCGTTATTGGATCCAGCTATTGGTGCTTCAAACTACCAGGCTCCAGGTGCAGATCGTTATGTTATCACACTAACACTAACATCATTACCATTGACACCAGGTAACGATGATGGCTTCATTGAATTGTTACGTATTGAAAACGGTAGCATCGTAAAGCAGGTTGATGGAACAGTTTACTCCACTATCGATGAATACTTTGCAAAACGTGATTATGAAACCAATGGTGATTATATCGTTGAGGGCTTTGCACTAACTCCTTCTGCTAACTCTTTGGGTATTTCATCAAAGTATGACATGAAGGTAAGTAAAGGTGTGGCCTATGTTCATGGCTACAGAGTGGAAAACCAATCTCAGGTCATTCTAACAAATGACAGAGCGCAGTCTACAGCAAACATCAATAACAATGCGGTGTTTGTGGATTATGGAAATTACTTCATTGTAGATACTGCTAACGGCGTATTTGATATT
>Ga0214199_1000003_pt1 | contig 100857 bp, 132 predicted proteins | sample TroBogEpilimnion_24_FD_153037 | JGI IMG/M metagenome (GOLD analysis project Ga0214199, IMG submission 153037) | Freshwater microbial communities from Trout Bog Lake, WI - 04OCT2008 epilimnion | ecosystem: Environmental > Aquatic > Freshwater > Lake > Epilimnion/Euphotic zone | place: Trout...
GAACGCACAGAAACGGGTATGGGAACCTTTGCTGAAAAGGGTGTTGCCAAGCAGAGCAACTTCCATCCCACCGTCAAGCCCACGTCGCTTATGCGCCACCTAATCCGCCTTGTAACGCCTCCAAACGGTGTAGTGCTAGACCCGTTTCTCGGTTCTGGCACAACGGCTGTAGCCGCCATTTTGGAAAATTGCGAATGGGTGGGTAGTGAAATCACTCCCGACTACTGGGAAATCATTGAAGCACGAGTTGAGTGGGCTAAAAAACAGCGTGACGAAAACACGCAGAATAGGTTGTTCTAATGCTCTTACAAGGTGATTGCCTTGAAACCCTAAAGACGTTGCCCGACAACAGTGTCGATAGCGTCGTCACAGACCCCCCGTATGAATTAAACTTTATGGGGAAATCTTGGGATGCCTCTGGTATCGCTTATAACGTCGCCGTTTGGCAAGAGTGTCTGCGTGTGCTGAAACCGGGTGGGCATTTGCTCGCTTTTGGTGGCACTAGGACATACCACCGCATTGCGGTAGCGATTGAGGATGCTGGTTTTGAGGTGCGAGACAGTATCCATTGGACTTATGGTTCGGGATTCCCGAAGTCGTATAACGTCGCCAAAGGCATTGAAGGAACTCTGCTGAACGGGTCTGCGTCGTGGAACGACTTTCACAAACTCAATGGTGAAATCCGTGAGGTGCAGGGCGGAACAAACAATATGATTACCGCTAACGCCGAACAAGGTAATCGCCCAACCGATTATCAGTCGCACGGCTCGCTTGATTTGGAACCGACCACCGACGAGGCTAAGAAGTGGATGGGCTGGGGAACAGCACTCAAACCCTCACACGAACCAATCATTGTTGCCCGTAAGCCCTTAGAGGGAACGGTCGCTCGGAACGTTCTGGCGTGGGGAGTTGGTGGAATAAACATTGACGCAACACGAGTAGGAACCTCTGGCGAAAACTTTGACAACCTAAAGGGTCGCCCTATCGCAAAGTTATCCACTCGCCGTGATGGTGAAACCGACGAGGAATACAACGCACGAGTATTGGAAAGCCCCGAACAGCAAGAGGCCTTAGCCAAACTCAAAGAACTTGGTCGCTTCCCAGCCAACACTCTATTCACTCACGCCTCAGAGTGCCAAAAGGTCGGTGAGGATAGTGAAATCGTAGGCGGTGGCGCAAAGGCGAGTTCGGGATTTGTAAATGGCTACGAACACGACGGTTTCGTCGGACAGAACATCACCACAGAGGTCTGGGAGTGCGTGGATGGTTGCCCCGTCAAGTTGCTTGACGAGCAAAGCGGATTACGCACGGCTGGACATTGGACTAAGACGACGACCGCTGGTTTTGGTGAGTTCGGTGGTGGAAAATCCACATACGAGGGCGTAGGGCGCAAGAGCGAAAAGGGCGGTGCGAGCCGTTATTTCACCCAAACGCAGTACGACGACGAGGTTGATTTCCCACCGTTCGTCTATATGGCGAAAGCCAGCAAGAGCGACAAGAACGCTGGTCTGGGCAAGTTAGACGGTCGTGCTGTTCACCGCTACGGCGCAGGCGTTGGCGAGGGTAAAGACCCCGACGCACCTGCGGTGGAAAAGAACTTCCATCCAACGGTCAAGCCAGTAGCCCTGATGCAATACTTGATTAGACTGGTCACACCCTCTGGTGGAAAAGTCCTCGACCCTTTCTTGGGTTCAGGAACAACCGCCGTCGCTGCCATTTTGGAAGGTTGCGATTGGGTGGGCTGTGAACTAACCGCTGATTATTGGGCGATTATTGACGCTCGTGTCACATGGGCAAAGGACAAGGTAGGGGCAAGTGCCACACTCTTCTAGTAAAAAGCAAATCCGACGGGAAATCCGACGGGACAACGCCAAGAACCGTTGGGCTAACTGGCGTGACGAACTGTATTTCACTAGGCAGAAGCCTGAAAAGGCGACGTGGAAGTTTTGGAAAAATGGTAAGTAAGGCTGATTGTTCGCATAAATGGCAAATCATTACGAACACAAAGACGTGGGTTCTTTGCTTTGCTTGTGGTTCTCGTTTCCCCGTTACGGCTAAGTATGACGGAACGGCGTGGATAGGTAAAATCCCAGAGGAATACAAGCGATAGCCGTGTCTGTCGTGGGCGACAATTTCACTAACCGTAGTGGCGACGATATCTGTCGCTACATCCAATGGCACTGGCGAGAGTTGGGCTATGGGCCGAGCCTGCGAGCGATAGCAACAGCATTCGGGATGAACTCAACCTCAACGTGTCTAGACGTAATACGCAATTTGGAAAAGCAGGGCAAGATTGTGCGAGGGCCGGGATTTCGTACCATTCGGGTCAAGGCGGGGTTTTCACCCGACATTTGCGAACACGATTGGCGTGTGAAAGACCCCGTGCCACAGAACGGCGAGGTGAAAGTCAAGTGCGTTCTCTGCCAGTTTGAGACAGCCAAAGAGTTTCACCCCGACCCCGAAAACCCGAAAACGTGGTTGCGCTTCGTTCAATAGCACAGGTTATCCACAGGGGTATGCTATGCTATGGGTAATAAACCACCGTTAGGAGTGACGTGGCAGAAACACTAGACCAGTTCATTGACCGTGTATGGCGTTCAGCATCAGAGGACGTTTATGAGGCGGGCGATATCGGACACCTCATTAGCCTCGTTCTGAGCCAGAAGCAAGACATTGAGCGTTTGACCGATGCGTTGGAAACAGCAGGCAAGCACATCCAGCACCTAGAGCGTGTGAGCCAACTGGAACCCTTTACGAACCTTGTTCAATACGCAGAGGAATCAGCAGTTGCGTAGATTGAAGTGGCAGACGATGCCAATGGGCGAGTTAGAGGCTCGTAGTGGCAACTACAAGTTTGTCATTTGGAACTATGCCGACCACACCGAGTTGCGTTTCTATCGCTACGACAGCGTTGGTGTTGGCATAGGCGTTCCGTTCTACGACTTCAGCGTTCAGGTTCGTAGCGAGCGTCGTGCCAAGCGACTTGCGAACTTGCTGAACCGTCAGTTTGCTAAGGCATAAAGACAAACGCCCCCAACCGAAGTCAGGGGCGTTCACCTCGCCGGACTACTTATCGGACTTCCCGTTTCTTAGGGCTAACCGCTTCGCTTCCAACTTCCCGACCTGCTTGACACCCCTACGAGTGCCACCGTCAAGGCTTGCTACACCACTTACGCAGTGCAACTTTCAGTCTGTTTTGTAATCGGATACTGCCTTACCACAACCCCAGCCCCCGACGACCACTTACTTGTGGGGTCTTTACATCAGGCGACTGCGGTTACTACATAAACAACTATACGGGTGTTTAGTCACAATGTCAAGTTATCCCACAAAGTTTTTGAGAAACTTTGGAACCCCAATAAATACAAGGTGATTGAGGAATACTTGCATTTGTCACAGGCATACTGTATAGTGGTTAGGTAAGAGATAACGGATAGAGAGAGGTAAATGATTATGAGTGCAGACCGCGTCTTTGACGAGTATGGCAACCCACGCTACGGCTACTGCCAGCACGGGGAAGCCAATGGTTTCTGTGACCGTGGCGGTTGCGACGAGTTCTGGGAACACAAGCGTGAGGCTGAAGCCCTTGCGAACAGGGCATACGAAGTCAAGTATGCGACCGACAAGCAGATTGGTTTCTTGCGTAGCCTTATCAAGCAGACCGAAATCAAGACGACGACCCTCGCTAGTGGCGACACCTCGTTGGCTCGCTACCTGCGTAATCGTCAGGACGTAGACCAGAACGAGCCTTACGTTCGCCTCGCATCGCTCGGCGCAACCGTTTGCTACTACAGCCTCGCTAAGTTCATTGAGCGTCGTGACGCACTTATGACCCGAATCAACAACGGTGAGCGTGTGCTGATGAGCGAGGTGAGTTGGGAAATCAAGACCCACCAGAATTTCCCTAAGAAGTCGGCTACCCCTACGGTTGCCGTCACCACGTCAAGCGTTGAGGAAGCCTCTGCCAAGCAGAAGGGCTTTATCAAGTCGCTGGTTGCCAAGAAGCAAATCACCGCCGACATTGAGGCACAGGTTGAGGGTGCGCTCGCAGACAAGCGTAAGGCAAGTGCGTTCATCAGCACCTTGCTCGCCTTGCCCGACAAAACGGCGGTAGGTGCTTGATACACGTCACACCTACCGAGTAAGGTAGGTAGGTGACCTCTCAACCTGTGAATCTAGGCGAAAAGCCCTATGGCGTATCACCTAGTCGGGTAAATCAGATTGAGACTTGCCCTCGCCAATACCAATACACGACTATTGAGCGACTACCAGAACGCAAGAAAATGGCGACGTATCGGGGAACCGTGTTCCACGCCATTTTGGAAGAGATGTTTCTGCGCACGGTTGAATCACCACAAGAGCGCACCATAGAACTGACTATGGACATTATGCGTGAGTTGTTGCCCGACCTGTTGAGCGACGAAATCTGCGCCGAAATGGAACTGGACACGGCTGGTCGTGCCTCGCTCGTCGCTGATTTAGCCAAATACATACGCACCTATTTCACGATGGAAAACCCCACAGAGGTCACCACAGAGGGAATAGAAATCCAAGTGGATACCGATATGGGCGGTTTCACCTTGCGTGGCATCCTCGACCGCCTTGACCGTGACCCTGACGGCTCGTTGGTTATCGTGGACTACAAGACCGGCAAGGTTCCGCAAGACCGCTACAAGGCTTCAGCAACCCTGCCAGCCAAGATTTACGCCTACCTGTGCGAGAAGCATTTAGGTGAACGCCCGACCAAAATCCGTTTGCTCTACGTCCAGTTTGGAAAGACCCTCACCCTAGACGTGACGGACGACGACGTTATCTACGCTGAAAAGCGTGTCCGTGAGGCGTGGAACAAGATTGAGAACTGGTTTGAGGCTGGGTATTTCCCACCTATCAAGAACAATCTGTGCGAGAACTGGTGTTCATTCAAGAGCATTTGCCCCCTGTTCACTAAGGCTGACGAATACCCGTTTTAGCCCCCAATAGTTTCAACTATTGACAAATAAAAATAACCCTCTAGATTTCTAACCGTCAAGACCTATGCATTTTGCGTAGGCAAAGTCGATTAGGAATTTCGTGGCTCGCAAGTTAGTGAAACTTAGCATTAAGGAAACGTCGGGTGTTGACCACCCTGCGCACCTTACTGAAGGCTGGGTAATCATGAAGTCTGCCGACAACGATTCTGAACTGACCGCCGTTCTTGACGAACTGCGAAACTCTGGTGAAATCCCAGCCTCCGACATTGTTGCCAAGAGCGACGAAATCGACGTTGAGGTGGAACCAGAAATCGTCAACGAAACGCCCGTTGAAGGCGAATCTGCTGTACCAACCATTACGTCAGACGACGTAGTGAAAACCCAAAGTCCACAGGAGGACACAATTATGAGCGACGCTACTGAAGTCGTTGTAATCCCCGGTGAGGCTACTGACGAAGAAATCATCAAGGCTATGCCTGCTGCTATCCGCAAGATGTTGGATGACAGCAAGGCTAACGCTGAGTTGGCTCTTCGTAAGGCTGCCGCTTCAGAGGCCGCCCTTGAGGCCGAGCGTGACGCTCGTGCTGACGAGGCTGCTGTTCTGAAGGCTGCTGAGTGGTCGCACCTTTCCATTGACCCAACGATTGTTGGCCCTGCGCTTCGTCGTCTCTCAGAGACGGATGGAACGCTGGCTGGTGAAATCGTCAAGGCTCTTGACAGCGCAAACTCGCTGTTGGAAGCCAACGTGGTCTTTACCGAAGTCGGAACTGACGCACACGTTCCCGCTGACGACGCTTTCTCAAAGATGGAATCGCTTGCTAAGGCCGCTGTTGCCTCTGGCACTGCCCCATCGTTCGAGTCGGCTCTGATGTCGGTCGCCCAGTCAAACCCCGAACTCTACACCGCTTACCTGAATGAGAAGGGTCGTTAATCATGGCTTTTGAACAGAATCCATACGCTCTCAAGATTTCGCTTGTCCCAGACGTGTCGGGTGTTTCCGCCGTTGCCGGTCAGCGTGTCGCAGTGGGCATTCCATTCACTGCACAGGTCTTGACCACGGGCAACACCCAGAACCCTCTGGTGTTCACCCCTGCCACCATCGCCTCTGCCTCTGGTCTTACGACGGGTACTTACACCCTGCCTACGACCGTCACCGCCACCGCCAACCCCATTTTGGTTGGTCAGGTTGTGAACATTGAGGGTGCGTTGCCTTCTGGCTACAACGGTCAGTTGTACGTCACCGCAACTGGTGGTTCGGCTTCGGCTTGGACTTTCACTGCGAACCTTGCCACCACTGCTGCCGCTGGTACGCCTACCGCTACGAACGCTATCGTTCGTGTCGTGACGGCCGCCAACGAGTCGCTCAGCACCGCTGCCAGCGTCACGGCTTCTACGCAACGCCCAATCGGCATCTTGCAGAACCAGCCTTACGTTTGGTACGACGCTAACGGCAACGTTGAAGGTATCTCGGAAGCAGAAGTCACCGTTTCGGGTGTCACAAAGATGGTCGCAGGCGGAACTATCCTGCCCGGACAGCCTTTGACCATTGACGCTTCGGGTCGTGCGACTGCCTACACCTTCCCAGCAACCGCCCCTTCGGCGGCAACCGCTGTATCAGCACAGTTCGTCATTGGAACCGCCCTTACGGCTGGTGTCTCTGGCGACCTTATCACCGTAGCGGCAGCGTTCCACAACGCTGCTCGTGGCGCATAGTCAGAAAGGACTACTGAAATATGCCACAGCCATCAGTTTCACAGGTTCACATTGACGCAATCTTGACCAACATCTCGGTTGCCTATTTGCAGAACACCAACAACTTCATTGCGGACACGGTTTTCCCTGTCATCCCAGTGGACAAGAAGTCGAACCTCTACTTCAAGTACACGAAGGACGACTGGTTCCGTGACGAAGCCCAGCGTCGTGCCGACGGCACGGCTTCCGCTGGTTCGGGCTACGGCTTGACCACCGACACCTACATGGCAGACGTTTTCGCCTTCCACAAGGACATCGGTGACCAGACCCGTGCCAACTCGGACAACCCTCTCAACCCCGACATGGAAGCGACCCAGTTCGTGACCCAGCGTTTGCTGCTCCGTCGTGAGGTTCAGTGGGCTAACGACTACTTTCAGGGTAACGTTTGGGGAACCACCATTCAGGGTGTAGCCGCTTCGGCAACGCCTACGACTGGTGTTTCCACCTACGTCTGGTCTGACTACATCGGTGCGACCTCTTACAAGTCGAACCCCATCACCGACGTGGAAGTCGCTAAGGCTTACGTCTTGCAGACCACGGGCTACGAGCCGAACACGCTTGTTCTGGGCTACAAGGTTTTCCAAACCTTGAAGAACCACCCTCTGCTCGTTGACCGCTACAAGTACACGCAATCTGGCGCAATCGTCACTGAGGACTTGCTGGCGCAATTGTTCGGTGTTGACCGTGTCCTCGTTGCTAAGGCTGTAGTGAACGGCGCACAGGAGCAGGCTCAGACCACCGCTGGTGTTCTGCCTACCAACGTTTCCGCCACGAACTACCAGTTCACCGTAGGCAACAACTGCCTGCTCTGCTACACCGCCCCGAACCCCGGTCTGATGACCCCTTCGGCTGGCTACACGTTCATGTGGACGGGTGTATCGGGCGGTCTTGGAACCACCGTTGGTGTCTCACGCTTCCGTATGGAAGAGTTGAAGGCTGACCGTGTTGAGGGTGAAATCGCCTTCGACAACAAGGTCGTCGCCTCTGACTTGGGATACTTCTGGCAGAACATCATCTAAGGATGATTTCCGCCTAGCGGTTTCGCTAGTGAAATCCCCCTCAGCCTTCGGGTTGGGGGGGATTTTGCTTTGTTGAGTGTGCTACAGTAATCACCATGACAAAGAACTTTCGTGCCTTAGCATTTCTTGACTTTTACGGTCGCCCCTCAATGAACGCTGGTGAAATCGGCACGTTCAACCCAGACGATGACGGCTTCAAGGTGCTTATTGAGCGTGGTCTTATTGAGGTTCTGCCCGACACGGTGGAAACCGCACCAGTAAGCGAGCCTGAAACCGCCCCAACCGATGCTGAAGTCGTTGAGGAAGTAAAGGTCGTTCGCACTGCGAAGCAGACCGCCAAGAAAACTACTGCCAAAAAGGTTGCCCCAAAGGCGTAGTGAAATACCGTTGACGCTACGGCGCAATGATGTATGCTTTGCGTATGACACTACGGCAAGCGCAACAACTCGTTGTAAAGACCTCGTATTGTAGAGGTTTCACCTTTATTGATTCGCTTGATAAAGACGACTTGGCAGTATTCAATGAGTGGATAAAGGACAAGAAACCCGCTGGTTTTATCGCCCGTGTGGTGAAAGCGGACGGGCGTTTCCTACACGAAAAGACCATGAAGCGTCACCTTGACGGACAGTGCCACTGCCCTGATAAGACCAAGTTCAAGGGTGTCTACAATGTCTCTGCGTGATGCTGAAAAAGTCTTGCCACAGCGTCGGACGAACGCAATCCCCAAAGGCAACGAACTGCAAATCAAGTGGGATGGCAAAAAGGGCTTTATTGACGCACCGCCAATGGCAGGTGAACCAGATGAGGGCATTTGGGCAGAAGTTATTGCCGACTGGGGCTTAGACCCTAACCTTACTGAAATCGTAGAGGGTTCGGTTCACATCCGAGCGTGGGATACGAACGTAGGCGACGGTGAAATCCGTCGTATGAAGTATTACCGAGCGCAGATACGTTCTCGTGAGGTGACGGGCGATAGAGCCGACATAGAGGCTCTGTGCGCCCTTGTGAGCCGTTATAAGACACCAAAGAAGCGTATCCCTACCGGAACGGGAAATAGGGCGTTTTTAGCGGTCGTTAGTGACTGGCAGATGGGCAAAAACGAAGGGGGTGGCTCTGAGGTCACCACCGAGCGTATCTTGCTGGCTTTTGACGGTATTTTGTTCCGCCTGAAAGAACTAGTGAAATCGGGTCGCACCCCAAACATTATTTACATTGTGGGTCTGGGCGATTTAATTGAGCAATGTTCGGGACACTACGCAATGCAGGCGTGGAATACAGATTTAGACCGTCGCTCGCAAATGCGTGTTGTTCGTCGCCTGTTGCTGAAACTTATTGACTTGCTTGTTGATAACTTTGAGATTCCAATTGTTCTCGCAGCAGTTCCGGGTAATCATGGTGAAAACCGCAACAGTTCAGGCAAGGCGTTCACGTCGTGGCTGGACAACGACGATTTGGCGGTCTTTGAGCAGTTAGGTGAAATCCTAAGCGCAAACCCTGAACGTTATGGGCAAGTAGTTGTTCCTGACTTTGACGAAATCCTGAACAGCGACGACCTCTCAATGACACTAGAAATCTCTGGCGTTCCCGTATCGTTTATTCACGGACACCAGTGCGCTAAAGGTGGAAAGTCGCAGGCGAAGTTAGAGGGCTGGCTTACGGGGCAAGTTATGGGGCGCACACCCGTATCGCAGTGCGCTATCTTGTTCGCCGGTCACCTTCACCACTTCATTTGTTCAGAGGAATCGGGTCGCACCGTATTCCAAAGCCCTGCTATGGACGGTGGCTCAAACTGGTTCACGTCAGGCACGGGCAAGAATAGCCCTGCTGGAATGATTACTATTGGCATTGGACTTGACTACGGTGTTCGTGGTTGGGGCGATTTGGAAATTATTTAGGAGCGTCATGGCAGATACAACTTTCACCACAAATAACGGTATTCGTATTCACGCCTACCACCCAGACAACGTAAATATCAACATTGACGACGCAAAGAACCAGTCGTTTGGTGGAAAAGTTGTTCGTGCTGGCTCTCTAGAGCAAGAGTTCCCCGACGGTGGCGACCCACGTTTCCGTGCGGTTCTTGCTGAAATGCTGCGTATCCACATTTCCAAATCAAGCGACTACGGCACGGGCGATGACGTGTATGCGAACTACCGTGCTGCTGAAATCATTGGCGTTCCGGCGTGGAAGTCGTGCTTTGTTCGTGCTTTGGAAAAGGTGCAACGTCTGAACAATGCCTTTGGTGGAAAGAAACTCAACCACGAAAACATTGACGACAGCCTGCTTGACCTCGCTAACCAAATCGTTATCACGAAGGTTCTGTACGGCTCTAAGGGCTAGTGAAATAACGAAGTTGTAGCCTAAACTAAGGGCATGGCGTATCCCCTCCCGACAGCGGCTATTTCTGTTTCAGGTGAAGCAGTACCCACATACCTAACGGGTTCGCTGGCGAGTTCATACTCAACAGGGCAGACATTTACCCTTTCCACCACGACGACGTGGCTGGAAGTTGGAACAAACGGACAGATTACAGCGAACCCACTCGGAACGTCGGGCTTGTTTGTTGTGGTTGTTGATTTCGGTCTTTCCACAGAGGAACACATCCTTTGCTCGTCGCTAAACACCTCAACGGGCGTAGTCACGGTTTGGACAGACGGAACCTACAACGGTCGTGGCTGGGATGGAACGACGATTTCAGCACACTCGGCTGGCTCGTCAAGCAACCTCAACTGCTTTCCAATAGTCGGTGGAACCTACTTTGCTGGCTTGTCTAGTGTCATTTCCACGCTTTCCACCACTTACGCACCCTTGCTTTCGCCCAGCGTCACCGCCTCAGCGGCGAGTGCAGTTGGCTTGACGGTAAGGGGTGCAGTATCGCAAACTGGTGATTACTTTGACGTAAAAAACTCGGCAGGAACCATCCTCTACAGCATCAACTCGGCTGGTGCGGTCAACTTCAACGGTTTCACCATCAACACGAACGTTCTGACGGGTCTGTCGTCGGTTACGGCAACAGGCAACCAGACCATTATTCAGCCCGGAACCAACCTAGCCACCGTCACAAATGTTGCCACCGCATCGCCGTCGGCAGGCTCACTCACTTTCACCGCCAACAACAACTTCGTGGTCGGGCAAATCGTCACTACGTCGGGCATTACCCCGTCGCAGTTCAACATTTCACTACTGACAGTTACGGCAGTTTCCTCAACGGGATTCTCGGTCGCCTCAAATGCTACGGGAACGTATGTTTCTGGTGGAACCGCAACGGCGTGGGCGAACGACTACGCCCTCACGGTGAAAAAGGCAACAGGCGGTATTTCGTTTCAGGCTGGTAACACTTCAAACATTATTAACGTCAATGACACAATCAACTCGTCTGGGTCTATGACCCTTGTGGGGGCAGGATTTGGTGGCTCTTTGGCAGTTCAGGGATACGGACAAGCGTATCCAACCATCAACTCTCAACTTCGTGGCAATAGCGGTCTATTTAGCGATTCATATGTCTCAACGCTTTACTCCAACGCAAACTATCGGCTGTTCCGTGTGGATGGCTGGGGTCGCCTTGCCTCTCTTGGTGATAATCGCCCAGCAACGGTTATCCCTGTTGCGCCGTCAAACATTACGAGTGTGTCGGGCAACGGCACAACTATTACCGTCAACACCAATAACCACTCTTTTTCGGCCGGTCAGTATGTAGTTATTTCGGGCATTACGACTACGACGGCATACAACGGCACTTACCAAATCACGGCAGTATCAACTGGGCAAATCTTTACAGTTAGTGGAACCGCAACAGGAACCGCTACGTTCGGAACTGCGTCCGTTGCCGTTTCTGCCGTTTCTGCCGGAAACCCAGCGACAAACTACGTCACATACACAACTTCTACCAACCACGGCTTGTGGATTGGTGCGACAGTCACCGTAGCAGGCATTACGGGTGCGACAGCATACAACAACTCAAACGCCGTTGTTCTTTCCATCCCATCACCAACAACCTTTGTCCTTTACAACACGGCAACGGGTGGCTCGCCGGTTTTCACCTCTGCGACCGTTTCTTACAACACGGCACTTGCCACCCCGTCAAACTCGGCTGGCAACACCACTAACCCGTCGGACACGTTCCAAGTTGTAGACATTTATCAGAACCCCCGATTTGGTATTTCCAATACGTCGACCGCACTCAACTCGCCTGTCTGGGCGGTCAATGCGTATAGTGGAAAGATAATCAACGTCGCCAACGGCTCGGCAACAGGCGACGCTGTGAACTACGGGCAACTTTCCACCTTTGCTGGTGCGACCTCTATTGCTACCGTCGGCACAGTCACCAGCGGAACGTGGAACGCCACGCCCATTTCCAATACTTACCTTGCTAACTCGTCGGTAACTATTGGCACAACAAGTATTTCACTAGGCACTACCGCCACAGGTATTTCTAGTCTCGTCGCCCCGTCGGCATCGCTGTACGCACCAAGCATTTCTGTTCCAAACTTTTATGTAAATCCGGGTGGCTACCCATCAGCAATTACTTGGTACACGTTTGGAACCACTATCGCCCAATACCTCGTCCCCGTCGGGAGTGCAACCGGCACATTGACCCTGCCAAACGGCACGGACACCCTTGCTGGAATATCGCTGTCGCAAACCTTGACGAACAAGACCATCTCTGGCTCGTCAAACACCCTTTCCAATATCGCCCCAAGTTCCTTGACCGCAAGTGCCGTGACCGTTGGTTCCACCAGCATTGGTTTAGGTGCGACCGCCACAACGGTGGCAGGTCTGACCTTGACCTCGCCAACTGCCAATAACGCCATTATTTCCACCACCGCATCAGGGTCAATACCACTTGTCATTCGTGGTGTGGTTGCCCAAACCGCTGACCTTGAAGAGTGGCAAAACAGCGCATCAACCGTTTTGGCAAAAATTGACGCTGGTGGAAACCTTGTAGCGCAAAGCATTACGCCGTCGGGAATTGGAACAGCCACCGCATCAACTCGCTATGTAGGTGGAACGAACAACGGTTACCCGACAGTAGGAACCTTTACGGTCGGTGATTTCATTGTTGACCACAGCGCAACCATTTGGGTATGTTCGTCTGGTTCGGTCACTTACGCCCTTACCGCAGCGGTATCGGGTAGTTCCACCATCACCTACACGACCAGTGCGACTTCCGTGCCAAAGGTGGGCGACTACATCACGGTAACGGGCTTTTCACCAACTGCGTTCAACGTCACGGGCTTGGCAGTTATCTCGTCAAACTTTGGCGCAAAGCAGTTCTCGGTTGGCGCATCAGCGTCAGGTCTTACCGCCACAGGCACAGGCACGGGTATCACCAACGGGTATTGGTCGCCAACGGAAAGCCAATCCGTAACCACACGTTCCAGCGGTTCGGCAACGGCGCAACTTGGAGAACTCACGCTCTTTTCACCATCAGCGACCGCCAACCTGACCTTGACTATGCCAGCGAACCCCGTTGCTGGCTCTCAATACAGCGTTATCAACAACAACGCCACCTACTCCGTGAAACTGTCTGGCGCACTTTCACTACAGGGTGTCACAACCACCTTGTATTCTGTTGACCCCGGTGAGGCTTATGGGTTCGTGTATGACGGAACGAACTACTGGTACAACACTTGGACTACTGACATCACCAACCTTGTCGGTATCCTGCCTACAACAAACGGTGGAACGGGTCTAAACGGCTTTACGGCGGCTAACAACGCCCTGTATTCCACCTCTGCCTCTGTCTTGACCGCAGGCACTCTGCCTATCGTCGCTGGTGGAACGGGTGCTACAAGCGCATCTGGGGTGCTTACAAACATTGGTGCTTCACCAGCCACAGGCTCGTCGTCTATCTCAACCGTCGGAACCATCACCTCTGGTGTCTGGCAAGGAACGGCGATTTCCAATACATACATCGCCAACCCCTCTGTGACTGTCGGCTCTACCACGATTTCACTAGGCTCAACGGCGACCGCCATTACGGGTCTTACCCTGTCGGGCACGGCGAACACGTTTAGTGGAATCCCTGCGAGTGCGCTCTCTGCGTCGGCAGTCACTATTGGCACGACAACCATTGGACTGGGCGCAACTTCCACCACAGTCAACGGGTTGACGATTGCTGGTGCGACGGCGACCAACCCTGCCGGTAGTTACCCCGGATTTATTGTGTTCTCTAGCGGCCCAACGGGATTTACCCAAATTACAGGGACTACGGCGACGGGAAATAACTACCTTACGTTGCCTAACATTTCGGGTAGCGACACCCTCGTATCAACTTCAGCAACGCAAATCCTTACCAACAAGACGCTTACCTCGCCCGTTGAGACGAACTCAACAATTTCCACCTCATCGACGACAACCGTGCCATTGAGCGTGACTGGTGTTTCTTCCCAGACAGCCGACTATTTGGACATCAAGAACTCGGCTGGCACAATCCTTTTCAGCATCAGTTCGGCTGGTACGGTATCGGCAACGAACTACATTCAGGGCGCACAGGGAATCACCCTAAACACGTCATCTACGGGTAGTTCGTCGGATGCCGTCACCCTTACTGACCGTTCATCAACAGCAACACCAAAGTCGGTGAGCCTGCGAGCCAAATCTGCCAGTAGCGGTGGCGGTTTGGAAGCCATCAACGACGCTTTTAGTCAGTCGATTATGAGCCTCACAAACACGGGGGCGTTTTCCACTATCGGCGGAACGATTTTCTGGGCTATCAACTCGGTCACGGCATCCGCCTATACAACGGTTCTTAGCGACGGTGGCGCACTGATTACCCTTAGTGCCGCCTCTGCCACAACAGTCACTATTCCACCAGCCTCGTCAGTTGCTTACCCAGTGGGAACTCAGTTGAACATTGTTGGAACGGCAGCATCAGCAAATACCGTCACTATTCAGGGCGGTAGTGGCGTGACTGTCCAATCTACGGGTGCTACTTCTTCTGCCCCTAAACTGCGAACACAGTATTCATCAGCATCAGTTATCCAATACGCAACTAACACTTGGCTCGTGGTGGGAGACATTGCCTAATGCCTATTCAGGGGATTATCGCCTCTAGCCACTCTCACGGCTCTCCGTTTTCACTAGATTTCCTTGTCGCAGGTGGCGGTGGTGCCGCAGGTGGCGGTACGTCACGTCGTGGTGGTGGCGGCGGTGCTGGCGACCTACGTTCGTCGGTGACCCTTTCCACCGCAGGAGGCAGTTCCACGCCAACCCTTGATTCAGCACTAACGGGCATTGGCGTTGGCTCTACGCTCACTATTAGCGTCGGTTCCGCTGGCACATACGGCAACTCAAGCGGCGGTAGTACCAATGGTGGAAACTCGGTATTGACTTTTGGGGCAACGACCATCACCTCTCTCGGCGGTGGTTACGGTGGTTACGGCACAACATCCCCGACCGCAGGCAACAAGGGTGGTTCGGGTGGTGGTGGTGGTGGAAACTCCTCATCTGGCGGTGCTGCCTCTGGTGTGAACACCTTTGCCGGTGGTGCCGCCAACGTGGCAGGAACCTCTGTAAACGGCGGTGGAGGTGGTGGCGCAGGCGGCGCAGGTGCTACGTCTCTAGCAGGCGGTTCAGGTGGTTTCGGTCTAAGTAGTTCCATTACCGGAACTGCCACAACTTATTGCGTTGGTGGCGTTGGAACAGGAACAGCACAATCGGGGCGAACCTACGGATGGGGTGGCGACAGTGAGGTTTCCAATGCAAACAACGGCGTGGTGATTGTCCGTTGGCTAACTTCTGCCTATTCGGGAACCCCGACGTTTAGCGGTTTGACGCACGGCTCTATCAGCACAACTGGTTCGTATAGTTATGTTGTTATTACTGCCGGAACAAGCGGAACTATGACGTTCTAGTTTCCTTCACTCTGGTATAGTGAAATCTATGGACTACTCATCTTTGCTCTCCGACGACCAGAAGCGTGAACTTCTGACCCAGCGCATCCAGCAGTTTGCTGCTGAGGCGTATCAGCACAGCCTGAACTTGCAGGTGGCACAGGCGAATAGCGACACGCAAGCCGAAACCATTGCCCAGAACGCAATCAGCACGTTGGACAACGCCCTACAGGTTCACATTGACGCTCTGAACGCTCTTGCGCCAGCGGTTTCCACCACACCGCCCATTGACCCAACTGCAAGCGCAAATCCTGAATCTGCGCCGATTACACCAGCCCAGTAAATTAGAAATCCTTTGGTAAAGTGTTGCCATAAGGCACACTATCCATAGGAGTTGTAAGTGGCACAGGTATTTCTCAACTCTGGCTTGACCGTCATGCTCAACCAGATTATTACAGCAACACCATCTACCTACTCGCAACTCTACGTTGGTCTTTACACGGGTCTGTCGGGAACGACAGTTCCGTCGGCTACCGCCACTGTAGGTAGTGGAATCACGGAAGTCACGGGTGCTGGCTATGCCCGTCAGGCTGTCACGTTTGCCACGCCCGTAACTGCTGCATCGGGTCTTTCCACCTCAACCACGACTTCAACCGGCAACACGGCTGGCAACTCATACATCACTACGAACGGAACCTACACGGGAACCATTACCACTTACGCTGGTCTGAAAGCCGGTATGGTGATTACGCTCGGAACGGGTGGCACATTGGAAAGCCACATCATTACGGGTCTGCCCGGTTCTAACCAAATCGTTATCAGCGGAACCCTGACGAACACGCAGAACTCTGCCAACATCAGCATTGGCGACAACTTGCCACCGACCTCTGACACCTATTACGGTGGTCAGAACTTTCTCGGAACTGGTATCAAGACGACACCAACCGCAGCATCAACGTTCGGCCCAGCACTCGGAACTTGGACTGCCGCTAACGGCTACTTCATCATTACCGCCTCGTCTGGTGGAACTGCGCTCTACGCCGCTAACTTTGCCGACGCTTCATCGCCAGTTCTTGCTGCGAACGACACGCTTGCCTTCACGCCTACTTGGCTTATGAGCAACTAGTAGAGGCTGGTGATGGGCTATGCCCACGACAGTTTCTAATGCCAACATAACCTTTGCGTTCTATAACGGTGGTGGAAACACGCCGTTTATTGGGCTTTACAAGGGCGGTCGGTCTGGCAATGCCTACGTCACCATCGGTTCGGTGGTCGGCATCCCCGTCACCGACGGAACAAAGTCAATCCCGTATGTCCGGTTTGGCTCTACGCCAGAAATCCAAATCACCACGCTGTCAAAGACTTTGGCACACACAAATGCTGCATCCTTCTGGGAAGTTTCCACCACATCAGGGGTTGTTTCCAATACGCACAATGTCAATGGCTCTACGTCAGAGGCAAGCGTCACCACTGGCAAAAAGTTCACGGCATACATAGAAAACTCGTCTGCTGTTCAGGGTGCGGTCGCCGTCGGCTCAAAAGTTTTCCAATACATCTCTAACTCGTCTGTCGCCCAAGTTTTCACTACGGTGGGAACGAATACAACCGAACTGGTTGTTGCCGTCTATGGTTCGGCGGTTCAGTTATTCAGTTTCACCAGCACTAAGGTTCGTTCGGCAGTAAAGGCAGGAAGCACAACTGGGGCTGAAGTGAGTGACGGGGTGAAAACCCTTACGCACACTGTTGTTGGCGACGCTACAGAGGTTTCCACCACAGACGCAACAACCGTTAGGGCGCACAACGTATCTGGCTCTACGCCCCAAAGTCAAGTCACCACAGGCACAAAGTTTTCTGCCCGTGCCAATTTTGCAGCATCTGTAGCCGTTTCTGGGGCTACGGGGGCATTTCTACGTTCACTAACTCGCAACGGGTCGTTGGTTCAGGTGGAAACGCAAGGGAGCGGCAAGGTTGTTGCTCATAACGTCGCTGGTTCTACGGCACAGGCGCAAGTTTCCACCTCGAAGCGTGTATCTACACGTTTGCGAGCATCATCAAACGCCCTACTCAACACTTTCACCTCGCTAAAGAAGGTAGCCAGTAAGCGATACGGGTCGTCTGTAGATTTCCAAATGCAGACTGGTTTTGCGCTTGTTTCTCAACTGTTTGTTTCAGCACCCGTTATCTTTCAGGAATACCTGACTTTTGAGCAACTAAACGACGCTCCTATCACGACAAACCGAGAACAAGCGATAGCATCATTCACAGACTCGGTGGTTAGTGAAATAATCCAAGACGCACCAGTTATTACGTTTGAGGAAAGAAACTAATGGCAGACACACTTACTTACCCAACCCCAGCAGCAAACCTGCCACAGGCCTCGTTTCTCTGGCTTGACGCAAGCGGAACGCCATTGGATTTCAGCACGGGTTGGACGTTCCAAATGAAGATTGGTCGCCCTCCAAACTCTGCGCAAGTCATTATTTCATCAGGGATTATTGGTCTTACCAGCACCAACGGTTCGGCAAACATGGTTGTTCAGTGGGCTGACGGCGCACTCTCAACACTCACACCGGGTCGTTGGTATTTCCAAATCACCGCAACACAAACGTCAAACGGCGCACAGCGTATTTTGACTGGCTCAATCGTATTCAACTTCGCCCAAATGTAAGGATAGTGAAATGACTTGGACATACTCCGCAGACCCAACTTCGTCGCAAAAGGACGCTATTCGTTGGCTTGTTGGTGATACCAACCCTGACACGCCGCTTGTTCAGGACGAGGAAATCGCCTTCAACCTGATGGAAATGAACTACGAGATTTACCGTGCGGCAGCGAACACCGCACAGAACATTGCCTCTACGTTCACAGGTTTGTCTCAAAGCACCTCTAAGAGCGTCGGAGGGCTTTCTCTGTCGCAGTCCTATGGTGACCGTGCGCAACGCTACGAACGTCTGGCTAAAGACCTTCTGGCTCGTAGTCGCCGTGTGAACCCACCGATGGTGAACGCCGCTCCACAGGCTCTTGGCGCAGAATTCAAGGTTGGCGGTTCGTTTGACCCCTACTACGCCGAAACGAACTACTGGCCTACAAACTCTACTCTTGGTGTTACCAGCACCTACGGCACGGGATACAACCCCAGTGGCGACGGTAGTGGTGGTGACGGTCAAGGCGATGCGTTCAACGGTGAGAACCCGTAATGGCAGTTGACCCACTTCTGCTGGAAATGATGACCCAGACGATTCTGGTTCAGAACCCCCCGACCTACGCCGTTCCTACGCCGTCAGCACCTTTGGACATTTATGGTCGTCACGCACAACCTCTGCCCAGCGGTTCCACCAACACCAGTGAGCAAGCGTGGACAACGGCAAAGTCATACGCCTGCCGTATTGAGTTCCAAACAATGATATTCAAGGACAGCGAGGGGCGTGAGCGCAAGTCGTCTGGTCGTGCCTACCTGACGAGTTTCTTTCCCGAAATCAGCACGGAAAGCCTTGTCTGTATCCCCAGCCAAACGCAACCTGCCCTGCGATACCCCGTAATCGCTTACATAGACAACAACTACGACGAAAACGGGCCTTATTTCACGACTATCCACTTCGCATAGGGAATAGTGAAAAGTGGCTACGTTCAAGGTTTTGTTTGACGCTTCTAGCCTGCCAAGCAAGGCAAAGGTAGAACACATATTCAAGACCGCTATGGTCAATGCCCAAAACACCGTAATGAAAAAAGTTTTTGACGAAAGCCAGCAACTTGTTCCCGTCGACACTGGTGCGCTGAAAGCGTCTGGCACATTGGAACTGGCTAATGAGTTCTTTCTAGAGGCGACGGTGGAATACGGCGCAAACATTGACCCAACCATTGACTACGCCGTTGTCGTCCATGAGGATTTGGAATTCAGCCACGCAGCGCCTACGCAAGCAAAGTATTTGGAAGTTCCCTTCACTCGCCATCAAGACGAAATCAGAGAGGAAGTGCTGAAAAACTTGCGTGAGGAATGGGCGAGGTCGGGAATTGGCGCATCGTTCAACGCCGGAACCTTCTCAGAGGATTTGAAGTCATTTGGGCTGTAGTATTTCACTATGGCTCTCTTAGACGACATTGCAACTTTTCTGGTGGCTAAGGTCACTGCCTCTGCCTATGGCACGTCACAGGGGCTTGTGGCAGGTGTAAATCTGTTTATCGGGCGTATGCCAGCCGAAGCACCAGATGCCGCTGTAGTCGTTCAGCAGTATGAGGGCAAGGGTTCTGACTTCACTATGGGCAACGGAATCACCGCCCTTGACTATCCACGAGCGCAAGTTACCGTGCGTGGCTTGCGAGAGGACTATCCGGGTGCGTATGCGTGGGCGAACACCATCCGTGACGTTCTAGGTGGCTGGGTGGTTCCCGACCCCGTGTATTTCCCTTACGTTGTGCGTATTCAGCCCATTGGTATCCCAAACCCGATTGGATACGACGACGTTGAGCGACCACGCTTCACCATCAATTTACAATTCACGACGAACAACAACAACGGGTTGCCGACGACATGACCGTAGAGCGTGAGGTGATTATCAAAACCTTACGGGCGGCTCGCAAGGCTAATGAGGCGGCCGTGTTCGCTCTTGGGGCTGTGGAGAAAATGCTCTTAGAGCCAGAGGCAACGCCACTCGCAGACGATGCTGAACCGGCAGAGGAAACGCCAAAGACGTGCGACCACGCTGATGCCATACCAGTTCAGACAACCGACGGTTCGTATTTGGTATGCCACTGTGGTGAACAAATAAAGTCATAACTTGACTTTGCTAGTGCCAGTCTGTATAATAAGTAGGCGCAGTTATGACTGTGTTTTTTGCAATTGACACCTGATAGGAGTGATTATGAATAAGCGCAAAGGCCTCATCTACCACACTGGTCGCTTCCACGCCGCTTGCAGGGCTTGTGAGCAACAACTAAGCCCACAAAACTCTTGGTTTGAGAATATGAACGTTGCACGGGCGTGGCTTGACACAGAAGAAGGCAACAAGACGTTTGCCGACCACGTTTGCGACCCAGAGTTTGCCGAAATCGTTGAAGCCAAAATGGCTCGCAAGAGGGAAAACTTTGCTAGGAACAAGGCCGCCGACGAGGCTAAGCGGGCGAAACGCCGTGCTACTATCAGCGACACACCCGCTCCACCTGCTCTCACTCGTATGCTGGGGGGGTTCTAGTTGTGGCAAATAAAAAGGAAATCACCCCTCGCTACGTTCCCACCTACGAGGTGGCGACCGAGTGGAACGAAATCAACGCTGGCGACTTTGTAAAGATTTCCGGTGAGCGTGGCGAGTTCACGTTCATCAAGGTTCACCTCCGCAACAACGAGGTCACTGACGTAATCGTTCACGGCGGAACGACAGGGAACACCACTATCCGTGCGTTCTATCCCCACCGAGTATCCGCTATCAAAAAGCGCAAAAAGCGTCAAAGCGCAGAATAAACAGCACCCCTAGAGCCTCATACAGCCTCTCTAATGGGTCTGCCTATACCTTCCCCTACCCGATTAGCAAACTAAAAATCCAATTATGGGTGGTAGTCTCTACCCCGTAGGGTCACTAGTCGCTAAGGGCGTTATGGCAAAGTCAACACCGTCATACCAAGTTTCAGGCAATTCACCGTTATGGTATAACGGCAAGGTTGCCAACGTTGGTGATGTCGTCAATGATATTCCCGGCGAAAGCATCTCTTGGTTGCTCGCAGACGGATTCATTATCCCCGTCGCACAGCCCGTCACGCCTGACGTTGCCCCAGAGCCTAGCGACGCACCTGTCGCTGACCCCTCAACCGACCAAACACCTACGGAAAGCGCACCCGTTGAGCCAAGCGCAGAGGCTGGTAACTAATGCCTAATTTCGTTCACGGTAAGAATGTACGAGTAGCGTTCATCAACAACTCGGCAAGCGCAACCGTTGTAAATGGCTATGGGCCTCTGGCTATTACGGCAGTAGCGACCTCATCACCTTCGGCTGGATACACCACTTATACGACCGTTGCGCCACACGGCTTGTATGTCGGTGGAACCGTCACCGTCATCAATATGTTGCCGACCGCTTACAACGCCTCTGGTGCGACCATTACTGGCGTTGCATCGCCCACCAGTTTCACCATTGCCAACTCTGCCACTGCCGCTATCACGCAGTTGGGTGGCGTTTCGGGTCTGGTTGGCTACACGGGCTACAACCCTTTTGTCGCAAACCAATATGTGACCGTTGCTGGAAACACCAACTCATCGCTCAACCTGACGGGAACCGTCGCTGGCGCAAACAACATTGGCTTTTCACTAAGCACAACCGCCACTGTCGCAACGGGAACCGCCGCTACCGGAACTGGTGGAACCGGAACCAGTGTTGCCACTGGCTACGACCTCTCGCAGTTCTTTAACGACGCTGGGCTTAGTTTCACGGCGGAAGCCACTGAATCAACCACTTTCCAAACTGGCGGCGTAAAGTCATACATCAAGGGTCTAAAAGACGGCACAATCACCTTGTCTGGCTACTACGACGGAACGCAACAGGGCGTTGACTCACTCATGACTGAGGCGATTAACAACAACGGCGACGACGCAGTTATTGTTTTCCCTTTCGGTGGAAACACTGACAATGAGCGTTGCTGGCTGTCGCAGGGTATTGAGACTAAGTATGAACTGAAGTCGCCTGTTGCTGGCATTGTGACCATCGATACTGAAATCCAAGCGGACGGTGGCGTTGCTTACGGAACCGGCAAGTCTTTCAGCATTACCGGAACGGGTGCTTCTGCCTCAACTGTCGCTCTCAACAACCAGCAGGCTTCTAACAATGGTGGCTTGCTTTTGGTTGCGGTCACCGCTTTGTCCGCAGGGGCAACGTTGAGCCTATATTTCCAGTCGTCGTCAGACGGCGCAACTTGGACTAGCGGCGCAAGCAGCCAGACCCCAATTGGAAACACGATTTCGGCTGTTGGTGCTGAAATCTACCCGATTTCGGGAAGCATTTACCAATACACACGTCTTTACTGGACACTCAATAGCGGTGCTTCAGCAACTATTTTCTACGGGTTCGCCCGTTATTAGAAAGGAATAAAATGCCTACTTTCCAGCACGGTAAGAACGGTTTTCTAGCGTTGGGATTTGAGAATGTCAGCGGTTTGACTTCCGTGACGACCCTCTCGGCATCGGCAACTGGTTCACCTTCGGTTCTTTCGCTTACCCCAGCGACGGGAACGTTGTTGGCTGGTGGAAACCCAACCCTCACGGGTGGTTCGGTCTACGGCGGTTTCGTGAACGGTATCCCATTTGCTACCGCTACGAAGTTCGCTAACGGAACTACGTCATACACCACGTCGGTGAACACCAGCGTTCAGGCGGCATCTGGCTCGCCAGTTCTGCCAATGATTAACGTTTCACCATACCTGAGCGACTTGGGCTTGCCAATCGCCATTGACCCCAATGAAACGACGACGTTCTCACAGCAGGGTGTCAAGACTTACATTGTCGGTCTGAAGGGCTACACCCTGTCGTTTAGTGGAATGTACGACCCCACGCCTTCGACGGTGGCTTCGTCTGCCTCAACGCCCGGTGGTATGGACGCTATCTTGACCGCCATGATTGCTTGGCAGGACAACTACAACACCATCAACGGTATCTACACGCCGAACTTTATCTCGTTCGTGTATGGCCCAGCCACGCCCGGTGCTTTCACCGGACAGTCTCCTGCGCCTCAATACTACGGTCAGGGTATCCTCACCAAGTACGAACTGAAATCGTCAGTTTCGGGTGTTGTGACGTTTGACGCTGAACTCCAAATCACGGGCGCAGTCACACGCACCACGCTTTAGTTGTAGTAGTATCCATCCGTCAGGGTTTTAGGCAAATCGTCTAGCCCTGACGGATTGGAAACTATTTATGTCTAATCTTAGTGAAATCATTTTTGCCACCAGCGACATCGCTGAGGAAACCATCCACGTCAACGCTTGGGATGTAGACATTCTTGTCAAGGCAATGACCGCCCGTGACCGTGCCAAGATGGTTGAGCAGGCTGGTGGTGAAACGGGTATGAACCTCGAACAGATTTTGCCTGACTTGGTGATTCTGTGTTCATTTGACCCAGCGACGGGCGAGCGTATTTTCCAGCCCAGCGACCGTGACGCTCTGCTTGCTAAGGCAGCAGACCCCATTGAGCAAATCGCTATCAAGGCTATGGCTCTTAGTGGAATGTCGCAAGATTCGGTGGACGAAGCGGGAAAAGGCTCATCGCCAACCCCGACCGCCGGTTCATCTTTGAACTAGCCGACGCTTTAGGACGAACGGTTGGCGAACTCTTAGAGGGTTCGCCAGCCCATCGCCCCCTATCGTCATCGGAGTTGGTGGAATGGCAAGCGGTATATAAACTGCGAGCCTTTGAGAACGAGCAAGCCTCAAAGAATTCCAATAACGGGTTGTAGGATTATCCACAGGTGACCAATGGATGAATCCTTACGAATAAAGATTATTGGTGACCCCACAGGGGCTATCACCTCTCTAAATCAGGTCAATGCCGTAGCCGCTGGCGTGGCTGGTGGAATGAAAACCGCCTTTACAGGCGTTGGCGAAATCATCAAGTCGTCACTCGGCTGGTTGGCTGGATTTGAGGCTATCAAACAAGGTCTTGACCTAGCCTCTCAGAATGAAAGTCTGCTTCGCTCACAGACAGCCTTGCTGAAAAATCAGGGCGCACTTGGTGTGGCTCTTGCTGGTGGCAAGGGCGCAATGGCGGACATTGCTGGAACATACGATACGGTCACCGGCAAAGCGGATAAGTATTCGACGGTGCTTGCCTCACAGGCAATGGCACTCTCAATGCAAACGGGTATCTCGGACAATGCGATTACCCAAGCGCAGAACCTACTTATTCCGAACCAAGACCTGCTGAAACTCTTTCAGAACCAGACGGGTGCGTTCCAAGACACCGTTCAGGCTGCCGCAAACCTTTCTGGTCTTATGCACACCAGTATGCCAGCAGCCGCTCGCACACTGTCTCGTGTGTTGGCTGACCCAGCCAAGAAGATGTCGTCGCTTACTAAATACGGCTTTTCACTAACACAGACACAAATGGCTGGCATCAAGGGCGCAGGTAGCCTTATGAACCAGCAAAAGTTGTTCCTCAAGGACGTCAACACAACGCTGGGTGGCGTGGCGCAAGCCGGTGTTTCACCAATGGCAAGGTTGGCTAACGACTTCCAAAACGTTTTGATGCAACTCGGTAAGGGTCTGTTGCCTATCATTGATGCTTTTGCCACTGTTTTGGCTAACCCAACATTTATTCAGGGAATCACCACTGCGTTTACCGGAATGGCGCAAGCAATTGCCCCCATTGCTCAAACAATGGGTGACGCTTTTGGTAGTGCTGTCGCAGCACTTACACCACTTATTCAGGTCTTTACGCAGGGCGTTGTTCCAGCGATTATGACTGTCGTTCAGCCATTCGTCACTGCTGTCGGCTCAATTCTTGGTTCCATCGGCAAGATTTTCACTACACCAGCCGTAATGAACATGGTCACAATGATGACGAAACTGGCAAACGTAGTGGTTGCCGCTGTCGGCCCGTCGCTCAAACTCATCACCGACACCTTTGACAAAATGAGTACGAACAATGGGCCTCTTACGCAGTTTTTCACCAGCCTGACGCAATCGCTACAAATCATGGCTCCGTTGTTGCCAGCATTTGTAAATCTGCTTACACAGTTGCTCGTGGCGTTCTTGCCAATTATGCAAACAATGTTGCCCGGTATCGCTTTCATTGTCCGCATCGTTGCTGATGTGGCTACGGGTATCGCCCACGTGGTCGACTTCATCGCCAAGATGATTGGAAAAGCCCACGGGTTGTTCAAGATTATTTCACTAGCCATCGGCGTGGTTCTGGCGGTTTGGTTCACTCGTAGCCTGTTCCTGAACCCCGTCATGGCGGCTATCGCCCAACTTCGCTCGTTTATGGCTACCTTGCTGAAAGTCGGGATTGTTGGCAAGGATGCCTTTGACGGGATGGCAAAGGGTGAAAAGGGTTTCGCCGGTCGCCTAAAGGGCTATCAGGGCGGTGTTGCTAAGGCAAAGACGTATCTCTTGCAACAGCAGGTAGGTAGGCAGTTCGCAGAGGGCGACATCAACATCCGTGGCTATCGCCGTGAAATGCGCAAAATTCAGATGCAAGGCCCCGTTTTTGAAGAGGAAATGAAACGCTTGCGTCGCACCAGCAACCCGATTTATGGTCGGGCGTTTGGTCAAGAGGGTGGAAACATAAATAGTCGCCTACAGACTATGTTGCTTGGCCCAAACAAGAAAGTTCTTGCTGACCTAATGGCAGCATCGCAACGGTTGGAGGAAGGCGAGGACGAGAACGGCAATGCTCTTAGTGAAAACACCAATGCGCTTCTAGATGTAAAGACAAACCTAGAAAAAGCCAATGGGATTTTGGGCGGTGCTGGAAACGTCTCTGCGAACGCCGAAATCGCGAATGCGGCAACGATACAAGAGGAATCAAACGCCAAAGTCGTCACCGCCGTAGAAAGCCTTACGGACAAGACGGCGGAACTTGCTGTTGTGAACCGGCAACTCCAAACCTCTAGTCGTCGCACCACTGGTTCGTTCCTCTACCAGTCATCTATTGGTGGCTACGTCAAGTGGGCTAAGGGCATCTACAGCGGTATCGACCGTGCTGGAAAGTTGTTTGGGCTTGACATCAAGAACTCTGTGGGATACGCCGGTCTTTACATCCAAGACAAGTTCCAGCAGGCAAGCGCAACTATCGTTTCATCGGCACAAAAGTTCGGTGGCTTGCTTGCCACAAAGGTGAAAGCAGCGTTCTATCCCATTTCTGTTGTCGCCAAGCAAATTGGAACAACAATTAGTGAAAAGATGGCGCAAGGGTCGTTTATCCTGCGTGGCGTTGCCGACATTGCCATGAACAAGGTTTCTGCGACCTTTGACACAGCCACTCAAAAGGTGAAAACGGCGTTTAGTAGCGCCACTGCATTGGTTTCTCAGGCATTTGAAACTGCTGGAAACGCCGTTCAAAGCAAGTTCCTACAAATTGACAACGCACTTAACGGTGCTATTTCAGCATCGGCAAAGATTTTGGCAAACGCTGGGCGTGTGGTTGGCGACAACCTTTACTTGGTTGGCTCGGTTCTGGGCGACAAACTAAAGAGTGCTGGCGAAACCGTCAAGACCGCCATCGGTGTGGCTGGTATTGCCTTTGGTGAAAAGATTACGGGTGCTATGTCCTCAATGTCCGACAGTATCCGCTTGTCGGGTATGTATCTGCTGGAAACCATTGGCAAGTCGGGTAGCGCACTCGTAAGTGCTGGCGAAACCGTTGCCCTGAAGTTTATGTATGGTGCTGATAAGGCGGTCGCCATCCTGAAGGGTGCTGGCTCAATGATTGGTGGCGGCATCGGCAAACTTGGTAGTGGAATCGGCAAGATATTCAGTAGCAAGTTGGGTGCTGGTCTTATGGGCGGATTGGGCTTAGCATCCTCAATGATTTCCACCCAAACGCTAGACAAGATTATGCCCAAGAATGCGGCTATTGACACCACGGGGGCTTTACAGGGTGCCTCTATCGGCATGATGTTCGGCCCGTGGGGTGCGGCTATCGGTGCGGCTATCGGTCTAATGAAATCGCTCTACAACACCTGTAAGCCCGTTCACAATTTCGTCCACAAGATTGGGACGACGCTCAAAGAGTGGTGGACGAAACACCTGCCGACAATCAAGAAAATCTTTGAGGTTATCGGTAAGACGGTTATGAAGGTGTTTGGATTTATCCGCACTCACTTGAAGCAAATTGCTGTAATCGCTGCTATCGCCTTTGCGCCTATACTCTGGCCGCTCGAACTTGCCGTCGGCGTGGTTTTCCTTATTGTCAAGCACTTCAAGGGATTTATGAAAATCGTCAAGGACATTATGCCCGTCCTAAAGGTGATTGGGGCGATACTGCTAAAGGCAGGCTTGTTCTTGGCGAACTTTATTATCAAGGCGGTCAAGATTCTCTGGGATACTCTGAAGTTCATCTTTGGTGTTTTCAAGGACATTTGGAACATCCTCTACGACATTGGCAGTTTCTTATTCTCTAGCGTCTTGGTCGCTTGGAATGCTATTTTCTCCATCGTTCACGACGTTGCCCATATATTTGTGACTATGTGGGATGGGCTGGTCAAAGGTGGAAAGGCTGCTTGGGACTGGATAAAGCGTATGTTCCACTGGATTGAGAACATCGGCGGGACGATTTGGGATGGGCTTTACAACGGGTTCGTGTGGATTGCCAACAAGATTATTGGGGCATACAACGACACCGTTGGTCTTATTCCGGGTATGTCAATTGGAAAACTGAAGTACATTGGCGGAAGTTCTAAGCCCGCAAAGGGTGCGGAGGCTGGTAAAAACGCTGGTCACACGCTTGTTGCTGCTCACGAAGCGGTGAAATCCCTGAAGGCAAACAAGGGTTCTGGCACGACAAACCTCAATGTTCACCCGAACGCTGTGACTATCAACATCTCTGGACACGCCGACAAGGCAACCACCGAGCAAATCAAGAAAGTCGTTGACGACCAATTCAAGGAACTGCACCGCACTCTGAAGTCAATGGGTAGATAGTAAAATCGCTAAACAGGGGGTAGAGTTAGGGGTGAGCCGCTATGAAAATACTTACTCTTAACCCTATTTCCACCAGCGCAATAACAGAAAACCTACAGGTTGTTGGTGCGGCTGACGGGGCATCTGCCCAGAACGACCTAACAAAGACTTCGGTTGGAACCATCAACAACCCGTATGGTCACGTTGATTCTGTCCACGTTGAGAACTTGGCGCAGTTTTTCACCTCATACACGCAGTTGTCCTTGCCGACGCTGGGGGCTACGCCTCAAAAATACGGCACTTCACGGTTTTTCAGCCAGTATTACGGTCAGTATTACGCCTTTATCAACGACACAACAAACGTCTCTGGCGCAGACGAAGTGGTGATTTTGGAAGGCTCAAACGGCTACTCACCCGACTTACTGCTTAGTAGTTACACCACAATGAACGAAACGTTGCCCGTTGTTGGTGCTGGCGTAATCCCATTGTCGTCACCGTCGCCGTCGGACGTATTTACCCCTAGTGCCGACCCGTTGCCAGCAACCATCGGTAGTGAAAACTACCCGACCGTTGTTGTAATCGCCCCGTGGGAGGATGCACCGCTTTCTACCGCCCAACGCATTATCTCTGACTACTACGTTGCCTCAAACGTAAGTTCTATCCGCCCAACAGACAACTTCGGTGGTGGAACCACGACGACCGCCAGTGGCTCAAACATTGTTTCCGTTCTTTCCAATACCGGAATTGTGGTCGGTATGCCCATCTCTGGCGCATACGTTCCGTCGGGAACCACAGTCACCGCTACAACAAACGTCGCCACCCTAACTGGTGTTACTGCCACGCCGTCTGCTGGAACCTTGACCTACGGCGTTTCTGGCTATTCGGCAAGCGCATCTTTCTCAAATGGTGACGCAATTAGCGTGACGAGCGCAACACCATCGTTCTACAACATCCCAACCAGCCCCATCTACACGGCTACGGGTGTCACGTCAACCAGTTTCACCACCACCGACCCCAACTTCCAGCCCATTTCGGGCATTACGGCAAACGGCAACCAGATTATTTTTACTACAGCGGTGGCACACGGCTACTCGGTAGGGCAGAGCATCCTGACGGACGGAACAGGTGTTTCAGCGTTCAACTTCCCCAGCACCCCACAGTTGATTACGGCGGTCAGCACCTACACGTTCACTATCTCATCAACGGCTACAGGCTCATACACTTCTGGTGGAAACGCAACTCTTTACGGCACTTGGGTAGCGAGCAACGCCACCGCCACCGACAGCAGCCAAATTGTTATGTCTAATAACGCCACCGGCAGTAGTGGTGTTTCTTTCCCAAACAACGTTGTGACGTTTGCCAATGGCGACGCAGGCTCACTGTCCGCCGGACAGGTGATTGTAAATCGCTACAGCCTGCAAGTTGGCGTTATCTCTAGCGTTGATTCGTCTGGCAACTTTGTGACGCTTACGGGTGCGGCTGCGATTTCACTAAACAACGAAAACGCACACATCTGCACGTTGATGTCCAATATCGACACGACGAACTCTGGTGCGAACCAGAACACCATGTATGACTCCTACAGCAATTCCATTACCGTTCTTAGCAATACGGCACAGGTCTATGGGGCTAGTGCTGGGCAGACGACAACGGGCTGGACTGCTTCTGTTAGTGGAACCATAGCGGTATACCAGCCAGCGTCAGGAACGTTCAATAACTACGTTGCTGGGCAACAAGTCACCATTACGGGCTTTGCGAATACGTCATTCAACGGAACGTTCTATATCAGCGTTGGCACAAATTATTCTTTTGCTGTTGCCAACTCAACCGCCACCGGAACAACAACTGGAACTGGCACGGTTCAGGCGACCGGAACGACCTATTACGGATACAACCAGTTCTACTCTGGGCAGAACGTATCGGTCACTGGTTTCAGCGGAACGGCAACCGCCTTCAACGCTTCTGGCACGGTTATCGCCCAGAACTCTAACCTTTTCCAAATCGCTTCTAGCCTTACCGCCACTGCGACGGCTAATGCGACGGCTACCGTTTCCACCTCAAACTGGATGGTTCCAACCCTCACAACGGCGACGCTAACAAGTGCTTCATCGACGGGTTCCAGCACATCTACCGGCTCTGTGACCTACACGGTTTCTGGAACAAATCCATTTAGCGTTGGTGAAATCGTAAGTATTACGGGCTTCTCTAGCACCGCATACAACCTCACCCTTGCCACTGTTGCTAGTGCCACAACCTCTACGTTCTCAATTTCCACCAACAGCATCGCCAGCGCAGGAAACGCAACGGGAACCGGAACAGCGACACTCAACCCAGCGATTTACGACGCTCAGGGGTTTTTTATTGGCTACTCAAAGTCAAATCAGGCTGGTGGAACCTACGGAACGATTATCAACAATCCGTCCGTCACGTTCAGCATCCAAAGTAATCCAAACAACGTATCCGCCAGCAATAACAACAACACTGGCTCTGGCACAGGGTGGAATAACTACAACCCGACCCTCAACGAAATCGTGGCTGGTCAGTATGTATTCCCAGTTCAGACCTACAACCCTTTTTACACCACCACTAGCCCAGCATTCAACACGCTGAACTACGACAACAACATCGCTGGCATTTTGCCCGGTATGTGGTTTGCAGGGCTTTACAACGGCTCAACGCAGATTATTCCACCCTGCCTTATCAACTACGTCGACTACACAAATCAGACAATTACGTTGTCGGCATCAGCGGTAGCGAATCTAAGTTCAAACACCTACCAAAGCCCCGCATTGTTCTGCGTGGCAACGACCAACACGGCTTCCAGCACCCTTTACAACCGTGTTGTGACGGGTTCTAATGCCTACTACGTCACGGCGACGGCGAACATTACGTCTAGTGGAAACAGTGCCACAGCATCAACGGCATCGGCGCACGGGCTTTCAGTTGGCTCACCAATCACCATTACGGGGGCAAGCGTTACCGCCCAAAATGGAACATTTGCGGTTTATTCAGTGCCTTCGCCAACCTCGTTCGTTTATCTACCACAGGTATCCTCAACTGGCACGTCGGCTGGTGCTACATACACCTCTTGCGGTCTTGATGAAGCGTCTAATGGGTTGTACCCTATTAGCGCAACGGCAAGTGGAAGCAACGTCACTTTCACTACCGCTGGCGGAACGTTCAATGTCGGTCAATACATCACCATTACGGGTTGTTTGCCAATCGACTACAACGTGGCGAACGTTCCCGTGACGGCAACTGGAACAAACACCTTTACCGTCACAATGCCAAACGCCGTGAGTGATGCCTTCAACACCAACTCACCAGCCCCACTTGCGCTAACAACAATATCCGTTATGCCCTACAGCAACGACCTTGATGATAACACCACCTTTACACGGGGTCTTGTTTCGGGAAGTAACATCCCAGCCAACACAGTTATTTCACTAAACACGGTGGCAACTGCGAATGGAACGCAGTATGTAAGTCTCGGTGCTGGAACCGGCTCATACAACATCAACGTTGGCGACTTTGTTTATGGAACGGGCATCCCATTAGGCACACAAATTGCCTATCTGGGATACACAACGCCTTCTGCCTTCAACACCGCCACTGTTAGTGCCTCTGCTGGAACAGTGACGCTTGTTGGAACGGCAGGCTGGCACAACTTGTCCGCCGGTCAAACCGTTAGCGTCACGAGTGCGACCTCAAACGCAACAGCAAACCCCTACGCATACAACCTTTCGGACGCATATGTTCAATCAGTAACTACGACAAACGTTGTTCTTGTTGACCCCACCGTAGTGAAAATCACGTCTGGCTCAACAACGGGAACGACCGGCAACTACTCGTTTGTTTATGTAACACCTGCCCACAACTACCAGAGTTACGACATTGTTACCGTAAGCAACTTTTCCAGCACGGCGTATAACAAGTCAAACGCCACCATTACAAGCATTACGCCGACCTCTTTTACGGTCGGCCCATTCTCGGCTAGTGCCGCTTCTGCCACAGCAACGGCATACGCAACTCAGGTTGTCGGAACCGTTACTGCTGGAAACGGCGGTTATGTAGGAACCGACCAAATCGTTCAGTTGACCAACAACGCAGCATCTGGCACGATTTCCAATTTCACCATCTACAACGAGTCGTCATACAATACGAACTACAGCAATGCGACGACTAATTCTAACTACAACGGGTATGCCTTATTGAGCCAAGCGGCTACAGGCATTTCACCTAACACGCCCGTTGCTTTTGAGGTCGTCACGCCAGCGGTAATTGGTAACACGTCTTACAACACGATAATCGTCGGTGGTGGCGGATATTCGTTGAACGAAAACAGCAACGGCAATATTTTGTTCAACAGTAGCCCTGCGGTTTGGAAGAACAAGGCGTATCTTTCTACTACAAATAACAACAAGTTTTTGTCCAACATCATCAACGTTCCCTCTTTCTACACACCGCTACAACTCATCAACACACAATCAACGCCCGTAACGACGATTACGCAAGGTTCCACCTCGTCCGTCATAAATGTGAGCAACGCCTCTGCCTTGACGGTTGGCAACACCTACATGATTCAGGGCTTTGTAATTACGGTTATTAGCATCAATGCCCTAAGCAACACGGCGACCATTTCGCCACCTTTCACCTCTGGTTCGCCACTGGTTCTTAGTTCCACGCCGTATGCCAATGGTGACGCTGTAAATAACAACATTTACAACTACGAGTCGTATTTCAGTCAAGGCAGTTTTATCAACTCAACCGACTACGCCTCTACGGGCGCAGGTGCGATTTCTGTATCCTCGCCCATTACTCGTTATCACCAACAGGGTATGTATCTCGGTTCATACGCTATTGGAAATCGCTACTTCGGCTCGCAGACCAACCAAGACTTTGAGCAGATTTACATCACCCCACCCGTTCTCGGTAGCCACGTCGGCACGACACTCAACCAGCCGATTTCAGCAAACTTGGATACGCAGTTCATCGTAAATCCGGCAACCACGACGTTCAACACCTACACGGACGCTAACGGACACACGGCTCAAAACAAAAACTTTATTGACTTGACGCTCGGTGCGGTCGGCGGTCAGGCTGTTCGCACAAACTATGTCGTCATTGTCGGCTCTGGGGCGACACAAGAGGCTGTGCTGATTAGCGGTCAGTATCAGACTACCGACAACTCTGACGTGACACAGGGCGGTTCTGGGCCGGTTTCGTGGCAACTAACGGATGGTCAGTCGTTCCAATACAACCACTTGGCTGGTGAGCCGGTCGTAACCCCGAACGTGAACCTTAGTCAAATGGTGATAACGGGCAATGTGGTCTATTCCATTACCGCAATCGCCCCTTCCACCCCGTCGGCAGGATACGTCCAATACACAACCAATTCGCTACACGGTTTGTCTGCTGGAAACCCCGTGTTTATTACGGGTTGCACCCCAACCTCATACAACACCCCCAGCGGTGGCGCAACGGTCGTCAGCACTACGCCCTACACCTTCGTTATCGCCAACTCGGCAACAAGTAGCGCAACGGTTCTCGGCACTCTGGCTAGTGAAAACGTCTACATCAACTCTGGTTTGCAGAGTTTGGAAGTCGGGCAACCCATCTACTCGCTTTACGGCAATATTCCAGCAGGCACGACAATTACGTCAATAGCCCCTGCCGATACTGGTTCAACGCAGGGGCAAATCACCATTAGCAACCTGCCGATTGCCACAAACACGGCGCAGGCATCCATTACGGGCGTTGCACCAGACCCAACAGGAACGCTGGCTGTCTATACTGCGAACAACAATTTCTCTGCCGGTCAGCAGGTTTCTATTGCTATGACGGGAACCGCTACTGCTGCTAGTCAGGCATTTGCATTTGTTCTGTCCGCTACGCCATCAAGTTTCACTACAAGTGGCATCACGCCCAACCCGTTCTCGCCAAGCCAGATTTCCAAAATCGTCACCAACGCCAACAACTTGGTTATTACGTCGGCTAGTTATTACGCTGCCTCGCAGACAATTATTTACACCTACAAACTGCCATTTACTCCGGGTGTTGCGCTAGTTAGTGGCGACACCGTGACGGTAGGCGGATACACGGGAACGACGAATAGCAAGTTCAACGTCACGAACGCTACGTTGTTTTCACCTACGGTCGGCTCAGCAACGGGAACCTTCACGGTTCGTGTGAACTACATTTCGTCGTCTAACCTCACCATTACTCAATCGGCAACGGCAAATGCCAAGAAATCAACCAGCGTTGCCTATTACGTTCCGTCACCTACAACCACGCTTACGGCAGGTGAGACAGTCCAAGTGTCGGGTATCACGGTGGCTGGATACAACACGACGTTCAATATCACCAGCACGGCTACGGGTGGCTACATTACTTACAACAGCACCCAAACCTCGCTGGGCAACGTGAACTCAACGCCCACTGGGCAACTCTCAATCTCCAGCCTCTCTACGGCTAGTGGAAACGCTACGTCGGTCAATGAACCTCTGGGAACGGGATTTGCAAACACCCACTCGGCATACACCCCAGTTTTGGGCGGCGCAGACTTTGGAACCGTAAGTTCGCTCGGCTACAACGCTTCACCATCGGTTATTGGAAGCAACCCGTCAAAGACGGAAAACGCTGTGGTGGAAATGCAATCGACCTTCAACCAGCCGTGGCTTACGGCAGGAACAACGGGCAACGCCAATATTTCCACCACTTTGGCACAAACCGCAAGTGCTGGCTCAACCTCTCTTATCCTTGCCAGCAACGAGAACTTTCCTGTCGCCTACCCCACGCTCACACAAACAGGCGTGAACTTTCTACCACCGAAACTTGGTCGCTTGGCTGGCTCGGTAGTTGCCAACTCAACAACTATTCCGTTTGTTATCAACGGCGAACTGCCCGGTGCGTTCCCGTATTCGGTCACGCTGGGTAGTGAAACCCTTGTTGTCGGCTCGCTGGGGCAAAACTCTATGACCCTCTCAACGGGTGCGTCGGGAACCTACAACTGCTTGCTTGGCTACTCATTCAGCGGAAGCACCACCGCAAGTAGCGCATCCATTACGAACATCACCTCAACCGCCTTCAACTATTTGTCGGTAGGTCAGAGCGTCCAGTGCGCAGGTTTCCCATCAGGAACAACGATTTCCACCATTACGGCATCGGCAAACACGATTACGTTGTCCGCAACGGGTCAATACACGGGAACCTATCCGCTGACGTTGGCTACCGTCAATAGCCACACTGACCTCACGCCAGTTCACCTCACGGCTATGCCGTCAAACGTCCAATACACCGCCCTTGACGTGCCGTATTTCTACCTGTTGCAGAACCTGTCTGTTGGCGCAACCTACACGTCACTAACGACAACTCCTGTGCCGTGCGCTATTCCAGCAGGAACGACGCTCTACATCCAGTCCGGCAACTACTCGCAAGCATTGACGGTCGCCACAGCGATTTCAGCAGGCGCAACAACGATTTCGGTCAATTCATTTGTTGCCAATTACGGCTATCTCGCTACGGTTGGCTCGGCTGGCGTAATCACCTCGTCTGGTTCTACGATTAGCGTTGGCTTGGGAACGTCACTCTCATACGGTCAGACCGTTGTTATGGCGCAAAGCGGAAACTATCAGCAACTTATTGTCGCCAAGCCCGTGTCGGTCAACAACCTGAACGTGACGTTCCAGCCGTTCTACGTCACCTACAACTTTACAAATTCGGCAAACGTGTTCGCCCCGTATGCGATTTCACTAGACACGGGCAACACTTTGGAAACCGTGTATCCGGTAACGATTCCTGCTTCGCAAAGTGCCGACGGCTACTCAGACCCGTATCTTGTGAACTTGCTTTCACCACTCACTTACGACCACTCGGCTGGCACGGTTTTCCAATACTATTCGTGGCCTAGCAATCCGGCGTTAGGTGATGTCACCTACCGACCCGATTTGGGCAATTTCTATATGTATGATGGTTCTATCTGGCGAACCTCCCGTGTCTTGGGGGTACAGGGGGTTTACGGATTGTTAGGTGCCGCCAATGGCTAGTTCACACAAGTTCTCAATGTATCTGCTTGACCCACTTACGGGGAACAGCACGACCGACGACAGTTTCGTAAGCACGAAATCAACTGCCTATGCCGTTCAGCACGGCGGTTTCCGCTCTAAAGACCCCAATGGCGACGAATGGACGGCAGTGGTGTTATCACGGGTTCGTATGCGCCACACGGCGGCTATCCCCCACTCGCAAAAGGTTGGTTTCCGCACTTCCGGCATCCACCTTCACCACAAGTCTGCCCCTGTCGTGAGCCACATTACGGTTGCACCCGGAACTCAACTGGTGTTCAAAGAGGGTGCTTCTAACGAAATCCACTGGGTCTATGACGACTTTGATGGTGATGAGCAAACGCACTGGCACGTCAAGATATTTGACCAATACACCTACAACTCGCTGGCGTTCTCAGTAAATAACTCAACGCCTATGTTTGAGCAGACGGGCAAGGATAAGTCCACCTCTGTGAGCATTGACAGCGCACTTCCGGTGGTTACTGGCACGGGAACTGGCAATACGGGGTTTGTGGATGGTGGTGTTTATTACGCCGCCGTTCGGGTGGCAAAAGACCACAACAAAGACCCGTTTTGGAGCGATTGGGCTGCTCAGCAAATCACTGTTTATGTCGACCAGCCAAAGCCGCCGCTTCTATCAGTATACACCAATACGTCTAACGCAAGCAATACCCTTGTCATACAATCGTCAGACAACTTGCTGGGCGACAACAATGGTGGAATGAGCAAGAATCAGGGCGACTGGCAACGCACCACCATTGACGCTTCCTCTGGTCAATCAACAGTTAGTTTCAGCCACACGGCTATTTCCAATACGTTGGCACTCACCGACGGACAGGTAATCACCTCTATCCCCGTCGGAACAACTGGCTATATCTCTACGATTGGTGGAATCGCTGCTTCGGGCGTGACGACGTTCAAGGTTTCTGGCAAGAAAAACGTCAATACGTCAGCACTCGGCTTCCCAACGACCGGCACGTTTTGGATAACCATTGGTAGTGAAAAGTTGCTTGTTCGCAACCACATGGACGGAACTTCCAAAACCCCCGACACGTTTGATGTAGTTGCTCGTGGATACCTTTCCACCACAGCAACCTCGCACCCACAATGGGCGGCCGTCACTTACGGGCTACAACAGGACATTTACACGGGTTCCAATGGTGAAATCGTCCACACCTTTGACGTAAAAAAGTATGGCAAGCCAATTGTTCACCACGGCATTACTCGTTGGTATTCAGACGCAACAACGTCTAACAACAGTCCGACTGTTTCCACCATTAGCAAAACAATTCCTATTTATCAGGCGACTGACCCTAACGACAAGAAATCTCGCAACCACTTCTGGGTCACCGACCCCGGTGGAACGCTGCAACCCGGTCAAAAAATCCAAATCGTCTATAACACTTGGAACAAGACGGTTGTTTCAAATGGCACATACAACCCCACCAATCCAAAGAAAAACGGATTGCGCACTTCCACCACAACGACCGAAAACTTGCATCTCGCCCCACTCCTGACGTTTGGAAATGCCCCTGCTGAAACCGTCACTATCAAGTCGGTTGAGACAGACAAAATCGTTACCACGCCAGCAAAGGTGGTCGGCACTGTCGCTGGTTCTGTCTGCGGTGGGCCGGGTCACCCGATTACTCACATTGACATCCACATGGCGACCGACGGAACTGACGCAGGCCCGCAAAACTTTAATGGTGTTGTTCCAAAGAACACGCCGTTCATTGTTTCATCTGGTGGAAAATCTACGACCGTTTATGTTCAGAAGGACACGTCTTGGTCGGGAACTCGTGTCGGCTTCTGGTTCTGGGGCTGGGATAAGGTCACGCTTCCTATCCAGCCCGTAGTGAAATGCCCTGCGTTTGCCGTAAATGGTCACACAGACGGTTCTTACTTTGCCTTCCCAGACGGCGCAACGGTCACCTCACTGTCGGCATCCAACACGAACGTAAAGAAAATCACCCTAGAGCAGAACTACGGACAGGGCAAGTTCGCCGGTCAAGTCCTGACGCTCAATGACGTTATTTATCAAACGTCAGCACGAACCGCCAACCCCTCGTCGTCCAACAGCAGCGGTCACTACGTCACCACACCCGGCTCAACGCAAACACCCTCGTGGATTGAGAAGCAAACGGCAGTTTTCCAATTCAAGGTAGACACCCTCGCCTCATCACCACCCGTTTCTTTCCGAAACGCCTCGTATCCTGCGACGAGTGCGAGTGGCTTTCCGCAGTTCAACACCACGACCATTACCTTGCCACAGTTCGGTTGCTCTTTTAGCAGTGGCGTTCGTTCCATTACAGCAAACTCCAACAGCGACGCTGCGAGTGTGTATGTCGGTATGCCCATTTCTGGCTCTGGCATCCAAACTGGAACGACCATAACAAGCGTTAGTCTTGCGGCTGGTAGCAATTCCATTGGCATTTCACTACCAACAACCGCTTCGTCTGCCTCGCTTGGAACAATTGTTTCCGTCACGGCATCAGCACTCTCATACAACAACTACGAAGTGGTTATGAACGGTGTTCCGCTGGGAACAACAGTCACAAACACTACCGCCTCTGGCAACAATGTTGTTTTGACCTTTTCAGCATCCGGCACGGTTCCAATTAGTTTTTACACGTCGTCAAATGTTCCGTCGTATTTCACTACGAACCAGATTACGTTGCTTGCCCCGTCGCTCAATGTAATCCCAGCAGGGTCAATGAGTATTCCGATTACGCCAATGAAGGTGAATCACAACTACCCAATTCACTGCCCCGTGCGCATCAACTACCCAGCCTTGCTTGGTGATAACGGCATCATCGTCAAGCCGTCTCCCGCTTCAGGCAACGCCACTGCGGAAGTGTCTTTGGTTCCATCAGCAAACGCCACTTGGACAGCGACCAACAATATCCCCGTCACAGCAGGTCAGACCTACGGTTTGGCAGGATACACAAGGCGCATTACTGGTGGTGGAACACCATCGTTCGCCCCATTTATTGACTGGTATAACGACTTAGGCGACCTTATTTCCACCTCGTCGGGCAACCACAGTGTTATAACGCCATACTTTTACGGCAACGTCACAAGCGGTTCTGCCGTTATCACCAGCCTGACGGGAACAAGCACGGCAGTCAAGGTCGGCAACGGCATCAAGGGCGTTGGTATTCCAGCAGGGGCGACCATTGTGAGCATTAGTGGCACGTCGCTTACGATGAGCGTCACCGCCAACGCTACGAACACAAACGTTCGCATTTCCAATTACACAGCAATGGTTATCGGTGCGCCCATCACCTTTACGGGAACTATTGCGAGTGGTAGTCCGACAACCATTTCGGGTCTTTCCACCACAACGGGTCTGGCTGTGGGTCAAGTTATCTATGGCTACGGCTTGCCTTTTGGAACGTCTATTTCTAGCATCACCGCCAGCGCAAGTTCATTGACTATTTCGCAGTCGGCAACAGCGTTCTCTAGCGGCAACTCTTTCCGCACTTGCTCAACTGGTGTAATCATTGGCGAGGTTGGCGCACCTTACTACCTGTCGCCTATGGGTCAGTATGGTCAGAACTGGACACCGAACGCTATCGTCGGCAAGGCTCCCGACTTACACACTCTTGTTTCCGCCTGTTACTTCACCTCAAACGGCGACGGGACAACGGGCTACTACACGGTAACCGCAGGCTCTACAACTATTTCACTATCCGCTGGCGCAACCGTGACTGACGGATTTGGAAATACAATGACCGTTATCCAAGCAGCATCAGCAGGCTCAACAACTCTGGCGGTCGGCTTCAACACAATCCCGTCTAGTTCACCTACCTACCTGACGGTTGCTGCGACCCGTGCCGTTCCACGCTTCCAGTGGTATAACCCCACGTCAGGTGACGTGTATGCGCTCGCCTCAGTGACGTTCCGTTCCGTGACCCCTAACTTGCCGAACAGCAACTACGTTCCCCTCGCCACACAGTTGGACACCGTTCAAAAGCCAGTCAGCACGACGGGCTACTCGCCTACGTCAATTATTTTGAACAAGACGACCAAGACCAATGGTAGTGAAACCACGTATCTGCTAGACCCAGCAATGGACTACGGCACACGGGAAACAGCACAGGGAGCCTCAAAACAAGTTCTTTGGACTGTGACGAGCAATGTGGTGAAAAAGAACGATACGTCTTTGTCCGTGACTGACGTTACGGGACTTGCGCCCGGTTCCACCTTGACCATTGGCTACGGAACGGCGAACCAAGAGGATTTGCTTATCGCAACTGGCTGGGGTGGCTATAACCCCGTCACCATTGACCACTCTACGCCTATCAAAAACAATCACCCAATCAACGACCGAGTGTATGCCTTCGTCAATTCCCTACAGGGGAACGTTTTTCAGCCACAACTTTCCGGCACACCCGTTGCCGTGTTCAACTGGAACAGCGACGGATGGATTAACACGCCACAGGCGACCTACACGTTCACGGTGCAACGTAGTGAAAACAACGGCGCAACATGGACTACGTTGCGTAATGGCGGCAACCTGACGGTGAATTCAAACGGCGTGGCGACTATTCAGGACTACGAACTCACCCCCGGTGCGACACAGCAGTATCGTGCGTGGGCAACGTGGGTTTCACCATCGGGGCAAATGTGGCAAGGCGAAACGACTTACCAACTCATCGCCCCCGTTATGTCGAACAACCAGTGGTGGATTTCCAGCACCAGCAACCCTGCTCTGCGTTATCCGTTGCTTGTTCAGAACCAATCGACAGAAACAATGAAGCACCCGAACGGTGTCTTGTATCCTCTCGGCTCTCGCTTCCCAATCACCATCGCTGGTGTCGTAGGCGGTCGTGACGGCTCTATTGACGTTATGTGGACTGACATTCCAAACTGGCAGAACTTCCTCAACTTCTTGCGTCTTGGTGAAATCTACGTCTTGCAGAACCCTGTGGAAAACACCAAGTCGTATATCTTTATCAACGACGACGTGACGTGGGAAAACAACGCTTCAAGTCAGCCTTACCGCAAGGTAACTATCCCCTACATTGAGGCAGCACCGCCGAACTTTGGCTACACTTACGGAAACTAACCATGTATAAAATGTCCGAAAAGATGACGAAATCCCTAAAGGGGTCGCACCGACCAATGATTCTGGTCGGCGTGGTGTCGGTTGATGGCACTCAAACGTTTATCCCCATCGACAGCGGAACGGTGACGATTGACCGCACCAGCCAAGACGTGCGACGCACTCTCAATTTCACTACAGCGAAAGAGGATTTGGTTCCTCTCTACAACTACGACCCGTTGCAGATTTACGGCAACCACGTCTATGTCTATCGTGGCGTTCTTTGGAACCTTGACGCTATTGACCCCCGACTTTATTCAGCACCCCTACCGTTGGCAAAAGAGTGGCGTGTGCCAGCCAACGGGGCGTATGAACTCGTGCCTCTGGGTGTATTCCGTATCAACACCGTTTCCGTTGCTGAGGATAAAGACGGTGACATCAAGATTACTGTTGACGCTTCGGACATCGCAGCAAACATTGGTAAAAACGCTTGGACAAACCCCGTCACAATTTGGAAAACCAAATACAGCGTTCCCGTCGCCAAGACCGACTCAACGCCGGAACAGACCTACATCGCTTCCAGCACCCAAGAAGCAATCAAAATGCTTATCCAAGACCGTTGGCCTGCCCACAACTCATTCGGGCCTCCGACGTTCAACTTTTCTGGTGTAAATGACAAGGCGTTGAGCAAGCCCGTGATTATGGGTAGCCAGACCGTTTCCACCAGCGGTTCCAATAGCCCGTGGACAGACATTTCCGCTTTGGCAACAGCACTCAACGCCGAACTGTATGTGGATGCCGACGGGGCTTTCACGCTCCACACCGTTCCTGACCCGAACACCATTCCACCAGTTTGGAACTTTCTTGACGGCGAGGGTGGTTTGCTCACCAACGCAGAACGCAAAATCCAAGACTCTAAGGTTGTGAACTACGTCATTGCCACTGGTGAAAACACGGGGGCAAAAAAACCTATTCGCTCTATCGCAACCGACAACGACCCCAGTTCACCAACGTATTATCTCGGAACATTTGGGCGAGTTGTTGGTATGGAACCCGGTCGCAAGAAACTGGTCACCCAAGCAGAGGTCGACGATGCCGCTAAGACCTACCTCAACTGGTATTCCGGTGGTGATGAGGAAGTCACTATCAAGGGCGTTGTAAATCCTGCTCTTGACACGGGCGACGTTATTCGTGTTCGTCGGCGCAAGGTCGGCATCTTTGACATTTCAGCAGTTGTTTGCGAACTGGATGTCGAAGTCTTGCAAAGCAATACCGTTATGAATAGCACCCTTGTAGTGAAAAACGTCAAGAAGGATATACCCGTCGGCACTCAACTGCTCGTCAACACCAACTACGGCAGTCAGGCTCTACGAGTGGCAAAGACGTGTGCCGCTAAATCAACGCTTTTGTATGTCGACCCGTTCTACCCTGCTGACAACTACCGCAAGGACACGATTATCTGCGACGCAAAGATTCCGAGTGACGGTGCGGTCAATTACTTTATCGACAAACTGACTATTCCACTAGACCTGACTACGGAAATTGAGATTACTGCCCGTGAGCGTCGTGTGGGAACCAAGAAGGACGCTGTTCGTATTGCGGAGTACAACGAATAATGTTCGACATGAAGGACTTGGCGAACTCGTTGGTGAACAACGGAACGTGGGGCTTTGCGCCCGTAGATACGTTTCGTATGGGCATTGTCGCCGGATACGACCCAGCGTTTTCGTTTGACGACGGGGCGACTACGTTTCCAGCACTGAGCATTGAGTTGGCTGGCGACGAACGAATGATGCACGGCTTTCGCTTTGCTGAACACTACGTTCCGCACTTGGGCGACACAGTATGGGTCTTGATTTCACCAGACGACCACTGGGTTGTTGGTGCTTTGGCAACCAGCGCAACAGAGCGAGCCAAGCGTTCACCTATGACGTATATGGGGTCTGCCACCGCCGCTGGGCAAACCAACCCTGCCGTCACCACCGCCTTGCTTCCAAATCGTTTGTATCGGGTTGAGGGGCAAGTGCATTTCACTACAAGCGGGTCGGGCGCAAACTATGCGGGTCAAGTAAGCCTCAAAGTCACACAGCCGTATTCCAGCACACCGCTTGTATTGGAAACCCGTGATGTTTTCCCCAATAACTCGTATGTCGTCACCGGAAGTCAAGAGTGGTCAATCACCGACCAATCCAAATGGTCAAACGGGCTTTGGGCGGCGACGAACACAAACTCGGAATACACATGGACGCTAGAGGTGAACTCTCTAGACTCAACGCCGTCCTACGCTTCCTACAACGAAAATAACGCCTATAACGCTGGCGACTTGGTGGTCGACACCAACGGACATTATTGGAAGTGCGTTCAGTCGGTCGCTGGCGTTTGGTCAAGTTCAGCAACTTATTATCCGGGGCAACTTGTTCTTTACACCGGGTCAGGCGTTTCGCAGAACTACTATTTTTTTGCAAACTTCAATAATCTAAACATTTCACCTGCGACAACGGCAAACCAATGGGGTGCTAACTACAACACTCAAACAAACCAGATAGCCTCAACACCGTTCTATATGCCAACGTGGTCGCCTACGGGTGCGTTCGGCGGTTCATTGCCCACTACCCCGTATTTCACTAGGGTTACCCCGCCCACCATCACGGTTACCAGTAGCCGTTTGACCGTTCACGATATGGGCGTTGCATCGTAACGGGATTTACAAATCAGCATTGTATTATCGTGCTATGGCAAGCACCTATTTAGTCACTGCGATATGCGCTGGAGTTCCAGCACTGCTTAGTTCTGTTGCCGCCATCCACGAAATCCACAAGGGGCGCAAGGAGAACAGCGGTGACCACCGCAAAGTTCAGGGCGCGTTGGAACGGTTGGACAACCGGATGGAACGCCTAGATAACAAGATTGAGGGCGTAGACATCAAGGTGGAAAAGACGGATTTACGCTTTGACGCAATTGAGGATAAGATTGAGCGTCACTTAGGGTGGCACAGAAGCCAAGCCGAAACCGATTTGGGAAAGGCTCTAAAGAAAGAGTAGATATGCCGGACGCAGTCACCAACACCGAAATCCAAGTAGCAGACCAAGCACTCGCAAAGGCAACTGCCGTTGTAGAGGCAAAGGGTCAGCCACTTGCCCCTACTAACGCCACCAACACCGAAATTGACGAACTGGGCAACGACATTGTTCGCTACGTCACGCCGGTTCTGGTTGGTTGGTTCATTACCCTCGCCGCCAAGAAGGGCTTTCACATCAGCACGGCGACCGCCTACCAGCAGGTCTTTCCGTTCGTGTCGTCGGGATACTTCATCCTCGTTCGCTACCTTGAACAGCACATCCCTGCTCTCGGTCGCTTGCTCGGTATCAAGAAGCCAGCCAAAAAGTAGTGCTACGTTGGGAATAGAACCCCGACAAGAGTTCGTTTCGTAAGAAACAGCAAGACCCCTAGCCAATCCGTTTTGGAAAGGCTAGGGGTTTTGTTCTGCGTCACTTTGAGCGACAATCGTGGTGAACGAAACTTGCTATTACGACCGAATTGGATAGCAAGTTCCGCCCACCACGAAACTTTGTTAGTCGACCACCTTGACGCTGGTGCTAATACCGCCCTCAACTGGGGCTAGACCCTCAATGGCGATTCCTGTGGTCGGGTCAAGAACAGCACCGTCGGCGTAGTCGACGAACTTCTTGATTTCCGCAAGGTTCGCCTCACGCTTTACACGCACCCACTCGTCCTTGCCGTAGTGTTCAGCCCACGACAGGAACACGTCAAGGTCGGTCACCTCAACCTTTGGCGCAACGACACGGCTCGTCACCTTGCCGTCTGGGAAATCAAGGCTCTTGCGACCGTCAGTGTCGTTCTCACGAACACGCATAAGGTAATCGCCCAAGATACGTTCAAAGTAATCAACGGTCTGTGAGTTAGACGTGGTGTTCGCCTCAACCCAAGCGTTGATGCGGTCAAGTTCGACCTGTGCCTGACGCTTCACCTCGTCAATACGACGTTGTGCCTGTGCGAGACGGCGCATAGCCCACAAGGCTTCGTCGTCGTTGTTAATGGTGAACGCATTAGGGTTCTCAAAACCCGTTGGCTCACCAAGCGAGGCTAGGTAATCCTCTAATGATTGGTCAATTGCTTCGTTCGGCATTTTGCCCTCTTTCTCTAATCGGTTATAACTGCTTGATACAACTATACAGGTGTCTAGTGACTAACGCAAGTCTTTAGGCGGAAATCTTTTCGCCGTTGCGGATTGCGCTCTCAACCATTGTGTCCATAAGGCGACGTGCGCTCTCGTAGCGGTCAAGCGGATAAACACCACTACCCGACTTCACAGCGTAGGCACGGCGCAACTCGCCAACATAGGGCGAGATTATCTCAATCGTGCGCTTGCCACCACGCTTATTTACAAGGGTGACCTTGTTGTCCAGTTCAGCGATTGCGGCATCCTCACGCTGAGCCTTCGCCTCAATGTCTGGGTCGTATTCGTAGTCCATCACAACTCCTTATCCGTTATCTGATACTAAACCACTATACAGCATAGGTGCGACAAAAGCAAATACACACGAAACACCATACAAACAAAAGGTTTTAGATAACACTTGACGGCGGTTGAGTGAGCGTGTAAGATTGCCCGTGACGACTCCGACGACAGATGTTAGAGCCTGATTAGAAAGAGAACCAAATGTCCTTATTCACCAAAGCCACAAAGGCGCAGGCAAAAGCCCGTGTCGCCTTCTGTGGCCCATCCGGCGCAGGTAAGACCTATTGGTCACTGCTCTGGGCAACCAAGTTGGCAGAGGGCGGCAAGATTGCCTTCATTGACACCGAACGTAGTTCAGCATCGTTGTATGCCGACAAGTTCGACTTTGACACCCTCTCAATGTCACCGCCCTACCACCCCGACCGTTTGGTTGAGGCAATCCGTTCAGCAGAGGCAGAGGGATACGCCGTAATCGTTATCGACAGCCTCACGCACTTCTGGCAGGGCAAGGGTGGCGTTCTAGAAATCGTTGATGACGCTAAGGGTCGCTTCGGCGGCAACCAATACATGGCTTGGGGCGTGGGAACACCACTCCAGCAAGCAATGGTTGATGCCCTACTGGCGTTCAACGGACACGTCATTGTGACTATGCGCTCTAAGACCGAATACACAATGGACAAGAACGAGAAGGGCAAGACCGAAATCAAAAAGGTCGGTATGGCTCCGCAACAGCGTGACGGTATTGAGTATGAATTCACTCTTGTGTTTGACGTGGATATTCAGCACCGTGCCGTTGCCACCAAGACACGTTGCGACACGTTGGCAGACCGTTCGTTCCAGCCAAACGCCGCAGAGGAAGCCAGCGACATTTTCCTGAACTGGCTCTCGTCTGGTGACCCGTTGCTCTCGCAGAACGAGCGTGACGCTATCGACAACAAAATCAAGAGCCTGTCGCCGTCCCAGCGTCGCACTCTCGGTTCTGAGTGGGCGAGCAAGGGCTTGCCAAAGGTCGGCGCAATGACCGAAAGCCGTAAGGCAGACGCATTGGCGTTGATTGAACGAGCCTCAGAGTTTGACGACGAGGAAACGACCGACGAGGTTCCGTCGTAAATCACCACCAGAGGGGTCTATAAGGCTCTCTCACAGGCGCAACCCCCATTGGGTAGGGATAGACCTACCTGATGGGGGATTTGCCATTTACGAGCGTAATCACACACAGCGCATCCCGTTTGTGTAAGGTGAACAACCTTACGAGAGGAGTCTCTAGTGTCCATCCGGCGGTCGCCTTCAGCACTACGAAAGAACTACACGGTTCTGAGCAACACCACCCTTGCCGACGAGCGTTTGTCTTGGGAGGCACGAGGCTTATTGGCGTATTTGCTCTCAAAGCCCGACAACTGGCGTGTGAGCGTCAAGCATCTAGTAAAAATCAGCCCTAACTGCGGTCGGGTAAAGACCTATCGCATTATCAAAGAACTAGAGGACTGCGGATACCTCACCCAAGAACAGACCCACGACGATGGTGGAAAGTTCGGGGAAATGGAACGCATTGTCCATGAGGTATCCGTAGGTGAAACGCCAGACGTTCTGCCCGACGAAATCGACATCACCGTAGTTCCAAAAACCGTAAGCGGCTCAGCCGCAAGCGGCAAAACCGTATGCGGCAAACCCGCACACATAGTAAGTACTGATGATAAACAAGTACTGATTAGAACAAGTACGGACTTTAGTAATTCTTCATCACCCGATAAATCGGGCGATGGTTTCTCTCCGGAGCCAGTAGTGAAATCTGCTCCACAGCCGTATCAAGATGAGTTTGAGCAGGTGTGGAAGGCGTACCCTCGCAAAATCGGTAAGGCCGCCGCCTACAAGGTCTTTGTCGCCCGTATGCGTTCCGGCGTTTCACTACAAGAACTTTTGCAAGCGACCGAAAACTACGCCGACACCCGACGTGGCGAGCCAGACACTTTCACCATGCACGGCTCTACCTTTTTCGGTTCGTCGTTGCGCTACCAAGACTTCCTTGACAACGGCGTGGCGTTGAACGAAACTGTCGTTCCTGCTGAAAAACCTCACGGGGCAATGTCAGCGATTGAGAACTTTCTGAAACGGCGAAGTGAGTGATGCAACCACACGAAACAGCAAAAATGTGTTTTATGCTCTCGGCGGCATTTCCGGCGTGGAAAGCCAGCGACGCAACCATTGAGATGTATCACGCCATGCTCCAAGACCTTGATAGTGAAATCGTTATGCGAGCCACGCAAGATTGGATTTTGACGAGCGAGAAGTTTCCCACCATCGCCGGTATTCGGAACAAGTGCGCAGAGGTCGCTGGTGTTCTCGCCCCGTCAGCGACAGAGGCGTGGGGTGAGGTAATGGCGGTATGTGAAAGTTATGGCATCTACCAACGCCGACCAGACTGGTCGCACCCGACTATCGCAGACGTGGTGAAAACTATGGGCTACCAACACATCTGCCAGACGGATAACATCGCCACCGTGCGAGCGCAGTTCATCAAAATGTATGGCGAGTTGTCCGCCAAAGCCAATGGTGAAATCGTTATCGCAAATTCTTTCGCTCTTGGTGGCGGAAGGGTCGCATTACCTAACTCTACTGTGGTAAAGTCGCTATCAGCCTGACCATAGGCTCAAACAGGGAAGGAACCCCGTGAATAAACTCACAAAGAATCAAAAAATTGGCGGCGTTGTAGGCATTGTGGTGATTATCGTTGCTCTCGCAATCGGGAACAGCCACAACAACTCAACGACGACGCAGACGACGCAGACGACGGTTAGCCAGTCAGCCCTTTGGCAGAACTGGAAAATCACCTTCGACAACACGCTTAGTCAGACTGAGGCGGACTACACAATGACGACCTCAGACCTCAGCAACGGAAACACCGCTTCTACGAACGCAGACTTCGCTAAGTTGGCGCAGGACGCAGTTTCCCTCACGGCAAACGCCACCAGCCCAGACCCAACGGTCAATGCTGAAATCCGTACCGTCGCCCAAGACCTGCAAAGCGTTTCAAGCACGGGTATTCAGGCAATTGCCGCTGGACAGGACACGACGGCGTTCAACGACGCTTGCACTCAGTTCGGCACAGATTCCACCACCCTCGCCAATTCCATTGGCGCAGACAACAACATTTACTAATGGTTTGGTGTGAACTGTGGGCAGTAATAGCCCTTGTAGTGTTACTGCTCACAGTTTCCACCTCTAAAAAACCGTGACCGACGTAAAGAAATGCCCGACTTGTCGGGAAATCAAGTCTGTATCAGAGTTCACCGCAAGGCGTGATGGTTCTGGCAAATACGCACCACGATGCAACGAGTGTGAACGTGCCAAGCAGGTGAAAAAGCGCAACGAGGCACAAGAACGCCAACGTGAGCGTCAGCGCAACAAACCACGCACCGAGATGAAGCGCACCACACTCAAACCAATGAGTGACAAGCGCAAGTTGGTCAATCAGCAACGCCGTGAGGCAATGCTGGAGGCGTTCGGCCCACGGGAAAAGTGGGTGTGTATGGGGCAGAACAAGATGCCACACAAGTGCTTTGGTGGAATAAACGGACACGAAATCAAGTCACGCTCTCGTGCTGGGCGAACCGACGAAAACCTGCTGGACATGACCGGCATTATCACCATTTGCGACTGGCTGAACGGCTGGATTGAGGATTACCCCCGTGAGGCACACGCTTTAGGCTTAGCCAAACACGCTTGGGAGTAGTAGCGTCTGGGGTATGAGCCAGACCCCCAAAATCACAGTCCTGAATAGTGAAATCAAACCCGGATACATTGGATTTACTCGCACCACAGGCGTTCTTGGTCGTCTAATCCAAACTGGTGAAAAACTAAAGTTCAGGGACGGCGAATACAACCACGCATTTGTCGTGGTGTCACTCGGCTCTAGCCACGATGACGTGTGGATTGTTCAGGCAACGCTGAAGGGTGTCGTCTTGTCGCACATGAGCGACCTGTATCCGACAACTAGTGAAATCCTTATTTGCCCTCCGTCGGCCACCGTTTCCCTCGACCGTGTGGTTGAGTTTGCCAACGCACAGGTAGGCGACCCCTACGGTCTTATGAGCGACATTTGCATCGCCGTTGACATTCTTTCACCAGAGTGGTTTTGGTCAGTGCGTCGCAACGGAACGTGGATTTGCTCGGCACTCGCCGCAGAGGCACTTCGTTATGGTGGAATGCTAGAAAACTGGGGCGACATTTACACGGTCACGCCTACGCAACTAAAGAAGCGATTGGTTGCATCAGCACCGAAAACGGTCTAACATTATCCTCACCACAACAAGGAGAGGGAACCAATGCCCGATAGCAAGCAACCGTTCTACAGCGACGATGAGAAACGCCAGTGGCTACTGAAGTGGTCAAAAGAAATGATTACACACGGCAAGCCCGTTGAGCCGAACTGGCGTGAATACGAACGCCCTTCTGGTGTAATCCTCTACACGCCTCACAACTGCGAACGACCCGTAGCCAACGAAGTGCCACTCGGAACTATCTGGGAGTGCCGTGACTACACCAAGAAATCGCCAGACGGAAACCAACGGGTCTGCTACGACCAGTGGATTACCGAAGTGGTGAATAATGTTGTCACTTGGGTCTTGTTCAAGCGTTCGTTCTAGTGGCACGACCCAAGAAAGCGGTTGCTGAAAAAGCCCCGTCAGAACACGAGGCAAAAGTCGAGGCTTACAAATCGGCAATGCTGAACACCACTTTGTACGAGCCGTTTTGCTCGTGCGGTTGGTCATCACCCCGTTGTTTCACGGAAAGTCAAGCGGAAAAGGTCGCTAAGGCGCACGTCGCCAACCCCGGTGCTTGGTGAAATAACATTTAGAAATCTAGGTATAGCATTTACGCAGACCCGAAAGGAATGCAAAACTATGTCCGGTTTTCACCCCGATGAACTAAACCCCAAGTTGTCTCGGTACCCCGTCGCAAAGGGTGACGTAGCAGGACACCCATTTCATGGCAATCAGTACGAGGCTGGCGGTGGAACGCACTGGGAACGTGCCTTTGCGCTCGCCCACCGTGCCACCGAAGTTCGTCAAGGCCCGGCTGTTCAGGGCAACTACAAAGAGATGGCTGACCGTCACATTGCTCTCGGAAACGAAATGAACGAGATGGCTCGCCAAGCGCAGGCTCATCCGCACCAAGACAGCCAGATTGTAAAGGACGCTATTCGTGGTCGGCAACTCGCAGCCCAAGCGCACTTCGCCGCCGCTAAGGCATACGAAGATATTGCTAACGGCAAGGTTCCTTACGGCGCAGGACAGCAAGAGGCACAGCGTGACCAAGCAGAGGCGTTGTCACACGTTGCTGCTATGGCATCTAACGATTCAATGGGATTAGGCTCACGAGCAAACGGCAACTAGTGAAATCCGCTAGTAGCCTTGCGGTATGACAACTATTGCCGCTTGGAAAGACCGCAAACAGGTATGGATGGCTGGCGACAGCGGTGCGTTTGACGACGACACGGTAATCATTTCAGCAGAGCCAAAGGTTTGGAAAACACAAGACAGCCTCATTGGCGTGTCTGGCTCGTTTCGGATGATGGACTTACTGCGCAGTAACAACATCAGCAACCCATACAAAATCCGTGACTTTCTCGTTTCCAAAGCAAACGACGTTGGGTTCCCGAACGACGGTTGGGGTGTTCTTGTTGCCGACCACACAGGCATCTACGAAATTGGCTCGGACTTCGGCGTAGTGAAATCACGAGAGAACTATGGCGCAACAGGCGCAGGCGCACAAGGCGCACTTGCAGCACTTTACGCATTGGAAAAAGTCAAAGACGTATCACCACAACATCGTGTTGAGTGGGCAGTCGGCGCAACCATCGCACACTCCACAAACGCACGTCCGCCCGTCAAAGTGATTTCACTATAAACGCTTGACTACTGTAGTGAGGTTTGTTAGCCTTAGCCAATGACCAATCAGCAGGCATTTGCGCTACAGACAACTGACGAGTGGTTGCCACTACAACGTTCCGCAACGCCTTTGGTTTCAGCACTACAACTCGACGCAGTGACTATTGACGCTATCGCCCAGTTTGATTATCAGCCCCAAGAGGCAAAGTTTTACCCGTGGGTAATGCCACAACTGCCAGCCGAGTTCGGCGTTGGTCTTATTGTCGGCGGTTCGGGAACAGGCAAGAGCGTTCTGCTCAAAGAGTTTGGTGAAATCTACGAGCCGGAATGGGGCAAAGATGTTCCTATCGCCGGTCACTTCCCCGATTACCAATGGGCTATGGAAGCGTTTTACGCCGTAGGTTTATCCTCTGTGCCGACGTGGACAAAGCCGTATCACGTTCTTTCCAATGGTGAAAAGTTTAGGGCAGACCTCGCACGGCAGGTAGGCGACAACGCCGTCATTGACGAGTTCACCTCTGTCGTTGACCGCACCGTAGCAAAGGCAACGTCACGAACACTGCGCAAATACGTTGAGCAGAAAGAGGTGAAAAACCTCGTTCTTGCTTCGTGCCACCGAGACATTATTGAGTGGCTAGAGCCTGACTGGATTATTGACACCGACGCTGGAATGTATTGCCTACAGCCGAAGGAGTGCCTTCATAGAGAACCGCTGGTGGCAGACATTTATCAAGTCAAACACACCATGTGGCCGTATTTCATGGAACACCACTACCTCACTTCAGGTCTTAATACCTCTGCCACCTGTTTCGTCGCAATCGTCAACGGACAACCAGCCGGTTTCAGCGCAATCCTCTACTTCCCATCAGGAACAATCCAAAACGCATACCGTGAATCTCGCATTGTGGTGAAACCAGACTTTCAGGGTCTTGGTCTTGGAACACGGCTAAGCGACTGGGGCGCAAAGTATTACACCAACGCTGGGTATCGTTTCTTTGGTCGCACGGCACACGCACGGCTAGGCGAATACCGAGAGTTTTCACCACTGTGGCGAGCAACGAGTAGCAACAAGAAAGCCCGTCTTAGCAACGACCAGTTGCGCCAAAACGACATTGACCACTGGAGCCACAGCCGACGTTTCGGTTATTCGCACGAGTTTGTAGGTGAAATTCAAACTAGTGAGTAATACTGTGAGCGACCCTATGGCTAACTCATACATACTCACTTACGACGTGCGCCCCGACTTCACGCTCAACAAAGAGCGTGGGGTTCACCACATGGTTCGAGCAAGGATTACAAAAGAGTGGCGTTCAGCGTTCTGCGAGTTGGCGCAAGAGGCAATGATGCCACACATGGAACAGGTGGAAATCACCATCCAGCCCTACGTTCTTTCGGCAAAGTATCGCCAAGACGTAGGTGCGTGTTTCCCCCAAGCCAAAGCGGCTATTGACGGGCTGGTTGATGCAGGCGTTCTGATTGACGACAACGCAAAGGTTGTAGTGAAATTGACCTTCCTTGCCCCCGTGTTTGGGCGAGATGGACTGGAAATGACAATTGTTGAGGTAGAATAATTATCCACAGTGTTATGCACAACCTGTGTGAAAGGCCGAAGTATCCGTATTTCACTATCCCCTGTTGATAAACTACCCTCTATGGACAAAAGTTCTATCAACGGAAATGACGACGAAAACGTAGTTGTAAGCCTTGACTACGAATTTGGAAACCACGCTGACCCTAGTGAAATCGCAGTCGCTAAGTTGCGCCATCCGTCAAGCCAGCCAAAGAACTAACACCACCTCAACTAACGGCACTACACTATCTACGAAAGGATTTTCCAAATGCCACTAGACCCAATCAACCCGTTGCCCGACCTAGAGCCAATGGACGCTGCCGAGAGCGCAGAAGTCGCAGGGTTGCTTCAGCACATCAAGGACATCTGCAAGCAGATGCGTGACCACGAAAAGAAGGTCATTGAGTTAGGGCTGGAACGTCGTCAGACCGTCACCCGTCTGCGTGAAAATGGCGTGACGTGGCGCAAGATTGCTCAATGGGCTGGAACGACCGACCAAGCACTTTACAAACACCACAATCGGGGCAAGTAATACTTGACGGGGCTACAGTTTCCCCGTATAATAGAGCCTTATGTCTACACCTGATGAAACCCTAATAAAAGCGTTATTAGCGGTCGCAAAAAACTGCGACGGGGCTAACACGAACGACGGAAAAGGGTTCAGCGGAACGGACAGCAAGTTTGGCAAGCAGTTGGCTGGTCTGCCCCCAGAGGCGTGGACAGAGCCACTACAGCGTCAAGCGTGGGAAATGCTACACAAGTATCGTGGGCAAATCACCGCCGCCGGTCTTGATTACGATTCAATCCCAGAGCCACCAGACGGCAAGAAGTCAAAGGACATACGAGCCATTGACCTAAAGGCTGGCAAGGTGATGGTCTTTATCCCCTACGGCGACATTGCCTATCCCAAGAGCGCACTAAGCGCAATATGGAATCGTGACCTACGAGGCTGGCAAGTATCACCAAGCAAGTATGGCGTGGTTCAGGCGTGGGCGAAAAGGTTTGATGTTCCAATCACCGACCGTGCCAAAGCCGTTCTAGAGCAAGCCGAGCCACCGTCACAGCCAGACTACATGGGGACTGTGACATTGGAACACGGACACCTCGTAGTGAAGTTTGATTACAACCCATCACTGCTGGACGCTATCCGCACTATCCCCAGCCGACGTTGGAACGCCGAGCATAAAGAGTGGATACTGCCCAAAGAGAGTATCGGTTCGGTTCGCAAAATCGCTAACGAGTTCAACCTGTTTATGTCGCAAGACGTAAAGGGTCTGCCCGAAATGGATGTCCAAGACGGTGTGCTGATTCGTGTGACGAACGGACATTTCGCCCTATCGTTCAATTACGACCAAGACGTAATTAGCGAAGTCCGTCAAATGCCCGGTGCGATTTGGAACGCCACTAATAGGGCATGGTTGGTTCCTATTGAGGCGAGCGACGAGGTGTTGGCGTTCGTTCAGAATCACGGCGCAGTTATCACCCCCGAAGCCCGACAACTTCTCAACGACGCATCCTCTATGCGTGAAATCATTGACGCTAGTGCCGCCAAAGACGCAGAAATCACCATACCCGGATTTGGCTCCGAGAAACTACAACTGTTCCCATTCCAGCGAGCAGGCGTGGCGTATGCGCTAAAGCGTATGGGGTTTGAGTGGCAGGAGAGCAAGTGGGTTCGCACAAACCACATTGACGGCGGTGTGCTGATTGGCGACGAGATGGGGCTAGGAAAATCGTGTCAGGGTCTAGCGTTGCTGAAAGCAACCGAGTCGTTTCCAGCCGTAATCGTATGCCCAGCGAGCCTGAAACTCAACTGGAAGCGTGAGGCGGAACAATGGATACCGGGCGTTCAGGTGAAAGTTCTATCGGGAACGAGTGGCAACCTACCTGACGCTGATATTTACGTTATCAACTACGACGTTCTAGACCATTGGGTAAATAAGTTCAACAACGTTCAGGGCATTGTTCTAGACGAAAGCCACTACGTCAAGAACGGTCGCACAATCCGTTCTAAAGCCTCTATACAACTCTCTGACCGTGTTGCCGACGGCGGTATTCGTGTCTGCCTATCGGGAACACCTATCGTCAATCAACCGCTAGAAATTATGACGCAGTTGCGGATTATCTATCGCCTTGACGAACTGTTTGGCGGTGCGACACAGTTTAGAAACACCTACGGGCGAGCGAGCAAGAAGTCGTTGGCTCTACTCAATCGCAAACTACGTTCGTCGTGCTACGTTCGTCGGCGCAAAACGGAAGTGCTGACCGAGTTGCCACCTAAGCGTTGGTCGCACGTCATTATCGAGGGCGACCCGAAGGTGATGACCGAGTATCGCAAGGCAGAGGCGGACATTGTTCGCTACCTATCGGAACTGGCGATGAAACTGGCGTTGGAAAGCGGTGCTGATACAGAGGAAGCCCAGAACGAGGCGTGGCAACGTGCGCTACGGGCTAGGGCGGCAGAACACCTAGTCTCTATCGCCACCCTAAAGCAACTAGCCGCTAAGGCAAAGATGCAAGCGGCGAAAGAGTGGATGGACGACTTTCTGGCGCAGGATAAAAAACTCGTGGTGTTCGGTTGGCACAAGAGCGTCGTGGATATGGTCGCAGACGAGTTCTCAAACGGCGTGAAGATTCAGGGCGGTATCACCATTGAGAAGCGTCAGGCGTATGTCGACCTATTCCAAAACTCTGACGAGCAAAAGGTGATTTCTTGCCAGATAAAAACGGCTGGCGTTGGCTTGACTTTGACCGCCGCATCCGACGTGCTGTTCATTGAGCAAGGCTGGACACCAGCCGAGATGGAGCAAGCCGTCGACCGTTGCCACCGTATCGGACAACAAGACAGTGTGACCGGCTGGCTTATGCTCACGGCGAACACCATTGACGAGGACATAGCGGCTCTCATTGACGCAAAACGGGCGGTGGTGAACCGAGCAATTGACGGCGCACCAGAGAGCGACGACGAGGAAGAAACCTCAATGGTTGGTGACCTGTTGGTTGCCCTAGCCGAGCGTGGTCTGGCGCAGGCTAGTTAGTCTGGCGAGATTTCCAAATCGCAGTTGCATCGGCGGTAGGTTTCAGCACGGAAATCGGCAGGTTGAGGCAGTCAGTCCAAAACTTAGTGCCGTTGCTAGTGTCGGTTTCACCAGCCTTCCAAATCTTGCCATTGTTCTCAACAATATGACGATTGGCTACCCCGATTAGGTGGGCGTGACCGTAGCCCCTAGCAAAGCGTTCAGCAGGGTAATCACGATTGCGCTGGAGGCTCACAAAGCCCCAGTAGGCGACGTTCTGGTGTTCGTGGTTATACATCGGGATGGAAGCGTCATAGGACAACTTAGGTATCACCGTGCGGTCTTTGGTCTTGATGTCCAAACGACCCGACCCGACGATTGTGATGTCGTGCGTCGTAGTGAAATCGTCTGTGTAGGCGACACCCTGTTCGTCTAAATACTCCATGAACACGATTTCACCAAGAACGCCAATGTAGTTGGCTTGCTCGCCACGATAACTGCCCTTGTAAATGGGCATCTTGCTTACGGCTTCCTCAGCCCGAAGGTAGTGGTGTTCTTTGAGTGCGATGGAAACGTAAGCCACCGGCAAATACTACGGCTGTAATTACGCCGTGTCCACTCTTTTCACTACAGAGTTAGATGCCCTCAGCGTGGTTGCCAACGCCAGCGACATTTTTGGCGTTCTCAACTGCCTTTTCAGCAGCATCAACCCTGTCCTGTGCCTCACTCAAACGCTGACCTGTGGCGTGTGCGGAAATAATGCCATTTACGTCGTCGTCGCCCCGTCGGTTTTCTAGCACTTGGGTATCGTGGGCGACTGCTCGCAGGTTGTTGTGTGCCATAGCGGCATTCTCGTGAGCGTTAGCAACGTCACGCAGTTTTCCAGCCATTGCGCCGGTAGCCTTGTTCGCCAATGCGTGATACTGCTGGGCTTCTTGGTGGTGCATATCCGTCTGCCGTTGTGCCCGTGGTTCCACCGAGCGAGCCGCCGCACCGATACTTGTTGCGCCCCAGCGACCGGGGTCAACGAAACGACCCGGAATTGGCGCACGACCGCCACCGCCGATTCCACCAGAGAACTGGTTGCCGTGAAAAGAGTGTCCTGCCACGTCGCCCTTGAGGATGGCGTGAGCCACAGCAAACGTGGGGGCTAAATCGTCGGTGTGGAACGAGGTCATGCCACTAATTTACACCACAAAAATAGATTAGAGTTATTAGAACTGTCTGGGGTGGTGTAATGGCAACACAGGAGTCTTTGGAACTCTCGTTCTAGGTTCGAGTCCTAGCCCCAGAGCGTAGTGAAATGCTTGACTTTGGACACCTAACCGCAGTAGTGTGTCTCTAATGGCAACCGCACACATCTACATTGGCGACGTTCTAAAGCGTCTAAGTGAAATCCCCGACGGAACCGTGCGAACGTGCGTTACTTCACCGCCTTACTTTGGACTTCGTGACTACGGAACCGCCTCTTGGGAAGGTGGAAACCCAGAGTGCGACCACTCAATCAACCAAATTGACGCTGACAACAAGCGTGACGGGCAGTTTGAGGAACGTGTCTTTCGTGGTGATAGGTCGGCGTGTATCAAGTGCGGTGCGACCCGTGTGGACAGCCAAATCGGATTAGAAAACACCCCCGACGAGTATGTAGCGAACATGGTCGCCGTATTCCGTGAGGTGAAACGAGTTCTTGCCGACGACGGAACCCTCTGGCTCAACATTGGCGACAGTTATGTTGGTGGAAAAGGACAGTCAGGACAGGGAAATCCAGACAAACAAGCGCAACGTGCCAGCGAGGGCGTGAGTATCAACCAAGCCCATCACCAAATCGCAGGACAGGGCAAGACACGACCCACCGACGACCGACAGGCGATGCGTGAGGCTGGGCTGAAACCCAAAGACCTAATGGGCATCCCGTGGCGAGTAGCGTTCGCTCTACAAGCAGACGGCTGGTATCTACGCTCGGACATCATCTGGGCAAAGCCCAACCCGATGCCAGAGAGCGTCACCGACCGCCCGACCAAAGCCCACGAATACGTCTTTTTACTAAGCAAGTCGCCTCGCTACTACTACGACAGTGAAGCCATCAAAGAGCCAGCCATCTACGCAGGTGACGATAGGGGAAGTCGCACTGACGCTCGACGTGGCACGGGTATGAACTCAATGTCGGGTGTCACTGGTGAAACCAAGAACAAGCGTGACGTATGGACAATCAACACCAAACCCTTTCGTGGCGCACACTTCGCAGTAATGCCCGAAGCGTTGGTGGAACCGTGTGTATTGGCAGGCTCGGCAGAGGGCGATACCGTGCTTGACCCTTTCACCGGAAGCGGAACGGTGGCAGTTGTCGCTATGCGCTACGGGCGCAACTTTGTAGGCACAGAACTCAACCCCGAATACGCACAAATCGCCTACGAACGAATTACGGGCGACGCACCAATGTTCAATCAAGTGACGCTGGTGGAATAGTGGAATACGGCGTAGGGCATCCGAGTTTCGACGAGAGTCGTGAATTGGAAACGTTGTTTATGCCGAGCGTAGTGAAATACCTTTTAGACCGTGAAGAAACCACCGAAATCCGTGAAGCAAACAAACAAGAGCAACTGACCTACGACATTGACCTGTATTGGTCGCACATTTACAAAGCGCAAGAGATTGAGACTTCCGTTGAGGTGAAAGTCGACGGGCAAGGACACAAGACGGGCAACTTTGCCTTTGAGACGGTCAGCAACAAGCAAGCCGACACCAGAGGTTGTTTCTTGCGAACTGAAGCAGACGAAATGTATTACTTACTCGCCGGTAGCGGTGAGTTGTATAGGTGGAAAACTAACGTAGTGCGTGATTGGTTCATAGAAAACCGCAAACGTTTCCGTGAGGTGACACCTCAAACGCCCAGTAGCAATGGTCGCAAGGGCTATTCCTCAACGTGTTCGCTGGTTCCTGTAGGTTTGCTGGTGAAAACATTTGGCGCAAGCGTCAAGAAAGAAATCTTGACCGTCCCCGAATTGCCGGAAAGGTATCGCAAGTGACCAACGAACTGCCAGCCGACGAATACGTTTTGGAACACGCCGAACGGAAACTGAAGCGTGTCCATAGTGAAAAGTTGTGTAAGGGGCGGCCTTGCACGGTTCACACCAAGACCGACCACTCAATGCGGTCGTTCCCCCAGAATTGGCGAGACGACATTCGCATTATGGAACGGGTCTGCCCTCACAACGTCGGTCACCCCGACCCTGACGAGTGGGCATTACAAACGGGAACGCACGACGGCACACACGGCTGTGACGGCTGTTGCGTAGGAGCATACGAGGTGAAAAATGATTGACGAACTAAAGGCGTGGGCAAAATGGGTGCGACACCTGTGGATTAGTCGAACACCACTGGAACGTTTGGCTATGTTCTGGTTGCACTTTCTAACTATTGGCGTGTGCGCAGTAGCAGGATTGTTTCTGCTGACGATGTTGGTTATCGCCTCTTGGGATTACTGGCAAGTAACCGTCTTTGACGTGGTGCTTTGTTTCACCGTTTGGGCGAGTTGGAAAGTATCCAATGACTGACCACGAACCGCAGTACCCCGACCCATCACTTATCGCCAGCATTGAGCATCAAGGTGAAAAGTTGGGCTACCTCGTCGCAAAGGTTGAGGAAATGTTTGCGAACCACGCCAAGTATGACCTTCACCAAGTATTGCTGTCGCACAGTTTGGAATCGTTAGAGACAACACGCAAGTGGATGGCTGGCGAACTTACTGACGAACAGGGCGCAGTTCTTTTCACCTCACTCTTGGAACGCACGGCACAAATCCAAGACGAAATCAAGGTCGCACACGCAAAAAACCTGAACCGGCTACACACTATGGTCACCGACGCTATGGAACGTGGCAAGGGTCAGCAAAACGAACTCAACACGTTTCTAGACGGCGTTCTAAACACAGGAGAATAGTGAAATGCCAGACGACATGGTAAATCGCCCCAAGCACTACGCAACTGACCCCAGCGGCATTGAGTGTATCCAAATCACCCGACACCGCAACTTCAACATCGGCAACGCATTCAAGTATTTATGGCGAGCCGGTCTAAAGGACGAGGCAAAGGTGATACAGGACTTGGAAAAAGCCATCTGGTATATCCAAGACGAAATCCGCCGACTAAAGGGCGAAACGGTCGCACCGCCGACCTGATTTTTCACCTCACAAAATCTAAAAACGTGTCGTAAGTTTGTGCCATAACCTACTTAGGAGGCGCATTGTGCGAGACACAAGAACTTCTGTCCAAGTGATTATCTTTCGCCCAGACGAGTGGATAGTCGTTGCTCTCGGCAATGAAATGGGCGTGAAACTCGCCACCTATCCGACCGAAGCAGAGGCAAACGAGTGCGCCAGCCGGATTGAACAAGCGTTAGTGGCGTAGTGAAATAACTACTGTAGGGTAGTAGTTATGAACATCAACGTCAAGGCTGAAAAAGTCGCTATCGACAGCATCAAGCCTCACCCCAAGAACCCCCGTTTGGGCGACATTGCGCTCATTGCCGAGAGTTTGGAAAAGAACGGGCAGTATTCACCAGTCGTCGTATGGAACGACACGATTATTGCTGGCACACACACTTGGAAGGCTGCCAAATCGCTGGGTTGGAAAGAAGTGGCGATTACTCGCTACGAGGGTAGTGAAAAGGACGCACTACGGGTTCTCATTGCCGACAACCGCACCTCTGACGTTGCTACCTACGACAACGTGTATCTGTTGGAACTGCTGAAATCACTGCCAAATCTAGAGGGAACGGGCTATGACTTGGCAGACCTTGACGACCTTGACGGGCTAGGTGATTCCGAAGGCGGTGGCGTTAGTCAAGAAAAAGACGAGCCAGAAACCAGCGACGAAAAGCCAGACACGGTTCCAATCCGCATTGGCGACTGGTTTGGTGAAATCGACGGCGAAATCCATAACCTTTGGCTAGAGTCAGTCGTAGATGCTGTAGGCGACAAGAAATCCAAAGTGGTTGCTGAAATCAAGGCGAGGCTGGATATCCCGACCGAACCCAAAGCACCGAAAGAACCCAAAGCCAAGAAAGCCGGTGGAACCACCAGCGAGCAATACTCACTTGGCGAAACCGAACTCGTTTCACTAAACGAACTAAAGCGGTTCCCCGGTAACGCCCGTGAAGGCGACATTGGGGCTATCAGCGAGAGTTTGCGCCTACTGGGGCAATACCGACCCATCGTGGTGAATAAGAGAACCAACGAAATCCTAAAGGGCAACCACACAGCGGCCGCAGCATCAGCACTCGGCTGGACACAAATCGCCGTCGTCTGGGTTGATGTTGACCAAGAGCAGGCAACTCGTATTGTTCTGGCAGACAATCGCACGGCGGACAAAGCGACCTACGACAACGACTTGCTACTTTCCACCTTAGAAAGCCTTGACACCCTTGACGGAACAGGGTTTGACCAAGAGGACTTTATTGACGTGGCAAAGGGCAAGAACCTAACGCCTAATCAGCCCAAAGTCAAGATAAAGATTGGCGAACACGGCTATTCCACCACCGAAAGCGCATTTGAGTCGTGGAAAACCGACGTTGAGGTTCCAAATGGCGCACTACACCGTCTAGGTATCCCAATGACGGCTATCGTTCGTCAAAGCGAATAGTGAAATCCAAAAACCTTATGTATTATCAGGGGTATGGAAAATCGCTTCTCAACCGAAAACCTAGTCAAGTCGCTGTCTAACTACCCAGTGGAAAAGGGCGGCCCCGGTTCTGGGGCGCAGGCAGGTCACACATTTGAGGGAAACCAATATGTTTCGGGTAGCAACCAAGCGGCAGAAGCACGTCGCCTTGCTGATGCCGTAAAGGACGGTTCCGCCAACAACTTTGCCGCTGAAGGGCAACACCGTGTTATTGCTCGTGCCTGCGAGGAACAAGCAAAGATGGCTAGTGAAAACGGATTGAAGCGCATTGCTGGCGCATACAAAAAGGCCGCTGAGTTGCACCGTGACGCTGCTGCCGCCCATGTAATCAAATTGACTGTGGTGAATAGCAAGGTTAACCCTGTAAAGGCAAGCGAGGCAGCCGCTAAGGCTTCAGAACACGCTGACGACCTGAACTACGCATAATCGTGTGGGCTTGGGTTCTTAGCGTCACAGGACTAGCCGGAACCTACCTTGTTGGTAGAAAGTATTGGTGGGCTTGGGTTTGGCTCTCGCTCTACAACGTGGCGTGGATTGCTTACTCGCTGGTAACTCACCAATACGGGTTCTTGCTCGGCTCGTTTGTGTATCAGGGTATCTACTTACAAAACGCCGTGAAGTGGCGTAGTGAAAAGAAACTTGACTAGACACTCGTAAGGTTCTATGCTTTCAGCATGGGAAAGAAACTAAACGAAACAGTTTTCCGCCTACAGAACGAGGCTCGACACCACACCAAGTTGGCACTCGCCAAGCAGACCGATTACGAAAATGGCTTTGCTATGGGTTTCACCGAAGCCCTGAACATTGCCCGTGAAATCCAACAGCGAGACAACTAATGGGTTTCAACCCGTCAGTGTGCGACACCAGCAGTTTGGAAAACAAGTTAGTAACGATTATTGACTTGCTTAGTGAAATCAGGGGCGAACGAGTGAGTTTTGAGACAATCGCACGAATCAAGAAGTTGCTTATCAAGGCGAACATCACCCCAACGGCGTGGCTAGAGGGGAACTTTGACGCAACCAACCCGTATTACGACACGCTGGCTCTAGAGCGCACCTTGTTCCGCACCGCAATCAAGCCTGAACACTTTGACGGCATCATTATCGATGGTGAAAACGCCTACACGACAGAGCAATACCTCGCACGAGAACTGCCTACTCACAAGTATCCCGTTGGTGAAAAGGTGCGCCTCATCAACGGCAACACGAAGGGGCAGTGGGGAACCGTCGCCCAGCACTTGCTCAACGGTCAGTATCTGGTGGAAAACACTTGGCTAGAGAACGACCCTATGAAGAACAAGGACGATTTGCCAACCTACCAAGTGGTAGCAGAGGAACTGATACGCCCTTTAGCCACCTTGCTCACCGTTTCCGACCTAAAGGTGGGTGACGTGGTGAAATACATTGACGGGGTAAGTGGCTACTACCGTTCACAAGGCGGAACGTTCACCGTGACCGCTATCGGTGCGAAGAATGTTATGTTGTCGGGTCTTGATTGGCACGGCGAGCAGATTGAGTTCAGCCACGACCCAGCCGATTTAGAACCAGCCATAAAGGAGTAGTGAAAACTAATGTCTCATACATTTACCGCAGTTGTGTGTAGTGTTGTTTGTGGGAACATCGGGTTCCTCTTTGGTCGTTGGAGTAAGTAATGACGAACCGCATACGGGGCTACGCCGTCTGTATGTGCTGTGGTGGAACCATCACAATGGATTTTGACAACACTTGGCATCACCAAGACCACGAGCCTGACTGCGCCCTAGCCGAACCCAAAGTGACCGCTTCCGCTAAGGGGCGAAGTGCCAATCTGTAAGAACTGTGGCAAGACAATCGTTATGGATGGTCGCTACGACAAGGGTTGGTCGCACGAAACACCTATCCCCGACCACGACGCTGACATTTGTAATCCAATTCTTGTTGCCGAGCCAGAGGCGGTAGTGAAATCCGACGACACTGGCATCACTATTGACTTTGACGCTGACGAACTGTTGAGTATCGCTAACGCTATGAAACTCACTGGTGAAACCCTGAACGAGTTTGTCTCACGGGCAATCAAGAACGCCGTCACCAACCACTTGCTCAACAAAACGTTAGCCAGATAACGAGTTTCGTAATCTAGAATTGTGGCAAACCTGTTGACGGGGGAACCACAATGTCATACCGAAATCACCCAATAACGGGGGAACCCATCTCTCTGGGCGAGAGTGCGTCTTGGCTTATCCAAAAGTCAATCCGTCGCTGGTCGTTTCTCGTTGGCATCACCATCATTACCGTCGCCTGCGTTATCTGGGGAACCTACAACATTGGCGTTATTGCGTGGTGGAATGTCTGGGCTTCCTACATGGCTCTGTTCATTGAGAGCGTCGTCGGCATCAGTATGTTCAAGCAGACGCAAGCAGACGCAGAGGTAATCCGCAAGATTCTGGCAATGGAAATGGCACAGTTCGCTGAACTGCGCTCGCTCATTGAGGAAGTCAAAGAAATGCTGGAGCAGTCCTCACGGGTTGCTGAACGCATTGAGACGGATTTGGAAATCTTGGAACACGACGTTATGCACGTCGAACACGACCCCAAAATCCACGAACGTCGTAGTGAAAACTGACTAAACTAGGGGCGTGAACTGCGCCCACGCTAGAGACGAGTGGAAAGACTGCGAGAAATCGGGTCACCACGAGTGCTACAAGACGGTCTGCCTAAAGTGTGGCATCGTCACCTACCGTGACTGCGACCCACAAACTTCTGCTCTACTTCTTTACGACTACGAGGTGGAATAATGGGCGGCCCGAACTATCGCCAAACCAACCGCACAGAAATAATGATGGCACAGTTCCGTGCGGAGGAAATCTTGCTGGAACTAGTTATGGAACGCCTACGGGCGAGCAAACCACCTGCGCCAGAGGCACTAGACGAGGAAGCCACCGAACGCTACAAGGGCTACTACGAGGGCTGGTGGGAAGCGGTGGAAACCCTGTCCAACGTCATTGACGCACACAACGAGGGAAACTCTTTTCACCCCGAACTTCGGTAACGGAATACTTGACACCACCACTAAACCTTGCTACTGTATAAATAGCATCACCCTAATCAAAGGAATACAAATGACTGGACTTATTATCCTGTTCGTAGCAGTAGTCGCCATCGGCTCATTTATTGACGCTTGCCTTCAGCACAAGAGCAAGTGGGATGCAGTTCAGAAGTCAAAGGCTGGTTGGATTATCCTCATCCTGTTCTTTGGCATCTTTGCCGCTATCCCTTACCTCATTGCTGTTCGCCCCAAGTTGGCCGCACAAAAGTAATGAACTGGCTTGCCAAAACCGTATTGCTTGGCTACGCCCTTGCTGGAATGTGTTTTGCCTTCGTTGCTGGCTCATTGTTTACTCTGGCGTTCAGCCACTAAACAATGACCAGCGACGAACGCCAAGCCCTCCGAAAGCGGAATCAACCGCCAGAAACAGAACTGCGCTGGTTGCTGAAATGAACACACGGGAACTCGTAGAGAACATACGCCGAACCCACATCCCCGGCTGGGGTCGGGCAGAGGGCTGTCGCTACTGCATCACCACCTACACTTGCCAAGCGATACTGCTGGCAAACGCCTACGAGAAAGACCTCAAACGAGCCTACGAAGTCGGCTTCAAGCGAGGCTGGCGCACGGGAAACCGTCAGGCAAGTGTCCGTAGTGAAATCCAACCCGACAACATCAACTGGCTGGGCGGAAAATGACCCCTGACGAACTACAGGCACTACGAGACAAGCACAAAATCCACAAGGTTTTTACCCACGTCTGCGACGGCTGTTCCAACCACTACCCCTGCGACACCATCAACGTGCTGGACTACCTAGACAATATTATGGTTATGGCTGACATTTACGGGCTAGCCGTTGAGGCGGCGACCGAAATCAAAATGGCAAAACTTTATGGTGTGACCAATGAACCGTAAAGAGCGACACCACCAGATAGAAACCGCCGGTATCGGACAAGGCTGGATACCGCTAGTGAAATCACTAGACAAGAAACTATCCAAAGTCGCCCGAAACTACACCATTGAGCAAGTCAAGCAAAAGTTCGGCTTATTACGGTATTACTACTCAATTCCCCGTAAGGGCTGGCTGTCGTATAGTCGCTTCACCTCTTGGAACATAGGCAAGGTCTATAACCGCCACATCAACCACAAAATCGCCGCAATGAACGCACTCGTAGTGAAATACGAAAGCAAAGCACTATTTGTCTGCGAAAACTGCGGGGCGCAAACAAACGGGAACATAGGAAACAAACAAACAGGCTGGCGTAAAGCAACTTGTAAATCCTGTAGTGCTTGACATCACCACTACTACTAGTTAGAGTAATCGTCAATGACCGACAAAGACGAACTTGTATGGTGGGTAGACGAACGAGGGGAACTAATAAAGGTTCCCAAGAGCCAGATTCCCAAAGAAACACAAACACGGATACATTTCACCCCTAACGCCAAACCACAAAAACGACCACCAGAAGGCTGGGAGTGCGGAACGTGGCAAGGGTACTTCAACAAAAAATGCCGTTGTATCCCGTGTAAGGACGCTGGAACAGCATACTCACGAGCCAAACGAGAGTATTACCGAGAAAACCCCCGACAAGACATCACTCACGGCACAACGTCAGGGTATTCATACTTCGGTTGTCGTTGTCGCCCCTGTACCGACGCAATGCTCGCACACGTTCGTAGTTATCCCCCCAGCGAGAAAGCCCGTCAGAGCCGACTACGGCGCAACAAAGGGTATAGACAGAAGCAACTCGCCAAAATGACCCCAGAGGAACACAAACAGCGCAAAGAGAAAGACCGTATCCGCTCTCGGCGTAAGCGTGAAAAGGCAAAAGCCCTCAAAAACGCACAACCGTAGTATCATTTCACTATGGTTCAAGGGCGCAAGACAATACTCAACCAAGCAATGTTCGACGCAATCATTGACTTGCTAAAGCGAGGGAACTACCTTTCCACTACGGCTAAGGCAGTAGGCATCACGCCAGCGACTATTACCTCATGGGTGAATAAGGGCAACGCTATCTTGGACGAGGAACGTGATGACCTCACCCCAACCGAACAGTTATACGCCTCATTTGCAATTGAGGTAGAAAAAGCACGGGGTTTCGCTGAGGTTCAGAACGTTGAGGTTATCCGTAGGGCTAGTCAAGATAACTGGACGGCAGCAGCGTGGTGGCTAGAGAGGACGAACCCAAAGAGTTGGGGGCGTGTTCAGCGCACTGAGATTACGGGCGCAGATGGTGGGGCTATTGAGGTTGATGCCAGCGTAGTAAATCGCAAGATTGAGGCGATGTTGGCGAACCGGCTCGTCATTGACGCACAGGTTCTTGTGGATAATGCCGAACTGACTACGGGTAGTGAAATCGTGGATACGGGCGACCAAGCGACGGAATAGGGGCGTAACCAACCGCCACAGATGGGGTAGGGGCGCAGATACCGTCACAAATGGGGGGAGATGGGCGTTCACATCCCACGCCTCTCGCCCAGTTTCGGGCAAACTAAACTGCCATCTAGTCAGACGTTCCGTGCGTAGTTGCGCCACTCATAACGCCATCCGTTATGCCCGTAGTGAAATCACTGTCCCAGCCCTTGCCCATGACGAGCGATTTCCAATTCGTGCGACACTGAATCTACGCAGAAGTGCAGGCCATACCCAGTAATCGCACCGATTTCACTACAAAATACGGGGTTCGGCTCGGCAAGGGCGCAGAACGCAACCCGATACGCTGCCAATAATGCCCCTGTAATGAACAGTCGTGGGGAGTGTCTAGATATCCCTACAAATACACGTTGTTGGGATAATCCAAAAAATGCCCCTCTAATGACTTGACACACGAACTAAACGTATGTATAGTGGTTTGTATGGGAAACACAAACAAGAAAGAGGAAACCATGAGTATCAAGTTCCAAGATGGTTCGACCATCGAAAACGAGGGTCGTTCGTTCGTAGGCGAAACGGCTGTGGATGCCTACCGTATCTCAATGCTTATCTCAATGTTGCAGATGGAAATCAAGCACCCCGGTATGCAGATGAGCCGTATTAGTGCCTTGAAGGGCGCAGAGAACGTCAGCGGTCTGAAGTTCGGTCGTGGCGTGTCGGGTCGCACTAAGGCTCTCGCTTGGGCAGAGGCTCGTATGGCGGAAATCGGCTCGCAAGTAGTGGGGGAATAATGAAAGCACTCGTAATCAAGAGCGACGGAACAAAGAACGTCGTAGAGGTCGACAAGATTGACCTTGCGTTGCTTCAGGCGAGCGTCGGCGGATACGTTGAGGCAATTCGCCTATGGGACTTTGACGCAGTTATGTATGTCAATGAGGAAGGTCTGCTCTGGGAATTGCCAGCCAACCCCCTTGCCACTGAACTCGCAAAGGGCAACAATGTCCTTATTGACGGGGACGGCATCTTGGGCGACGTGATTATCACGGGTCTTATTGACGACGAGGGATACGAACTCGGCTTGACCTACCAACAGGTTGCCTTGCTCACACTTGACTTGACTAGCGCACAGGACTAGGGTATAGTTATGAATACATACACAGTAGATTGGCGCATTGACGGAAACAACCGTGTCGGAACCGTAGCGTTCTTGACCGACGGGGCGCAAGTGGATGACGTGAACATCTACGCCCTCTACGAAACGCCCTTTCGTTGCGTTATCGGGGCGGAACACAACGCCGAAAGTATCTACGAGAGTGCCTACAACGGCAACGTCGATGCCTCAAAGAACGAAATCGTCCTAACGGCAGTCAATTTCTATGAGGGATACTCACAACAGGAGTGGCTAGAGGCATGAAACGCCCAAAACTACTTGCCCCAACGGCAGAGTGGGATGAATACATTGACCGCTTCTTGGCAACGCACCCTCCGCACGAGGACTGCCACATTGTTCAGCGACACATCAACCAACGGCGTAGTGCATGTTTGACGCAGTATCGCAAGACGAACAACAAAGTGTGGATAAACCGTGTCTCGTCGTGCCGTCGCCTTAGCCAGCAAGTAGTTGACTACAAGTATCCGACGATAACGAGGATGCGTCGCCAACCAAAGCCTAAGAAAGTAAAGGGTTACTACGCAGTAATCCATTAGAACTATGCCAGCCACACCCCGTAACGTCATAACCAAGCACAGCAACCGTCTATGGACGTGTTCAATGCCGTCGGCACACACCGGCACGGACAAAGTAATCGTTATCGCCCATAGCGACAGCCTCGTATGGAACGTCAAAGGCGTTCACATCGGCAACTATGGCGTGACGGAAGTATGGCTGGACTCTCTAGACAACACGGCAACCGACGACCAGATACGCCGTGCCTTGCGCAGTTACTCACGAGTAATCAAGAAGGACTACGAACGCTGGGGTCACTGGCGCAAGGTAGACGTTCTAATCTCTAACGCCCTTAGCCAGATAACAGAGGCGCAACGCCAACGTCGCACCTCGTACCTCTCGCCAGACGAGGCGTATAGGGCGCACGAACTCACGAACAACCAATGGACTACCCACACAACTATTGGCGGTAACAACAACCCCCCCATGCCACACAACCCCCCCATGCCACATACGGGCTTAGGGGGACTACGCATAGACAACCACGGCTCAATAGAACCGTATAACTAATCGACCCCCCCCGGTCGATAAGACCCCCCCCTGCCTTAGACCCCCCCCCTCACGCAAACCCCCCCCTTGCCCTAAATGCACAAAACCCCTCGCCGTATCACGCATCCCCCCCATACCCTCACGCATACTCACAAACGGCATTAGAACGCCACACAGAGCCGTATAGACCCCTTAGAAGCCAAGATACGGGCACAGAACAAGGAACGAACAAGCCACGCACACACGGGAACGCTAACTGCAACAACCGAAACAAGACTGGGGCATTTCCAAATCGTGATGTGCAACGTTTAGATGACTCTCCCTGACTCTCCCTGACTCTCCCCAACTCTCTGGCGTGACGGGTATGGCAGTAGCCAACACAACAGTGCCAAGAACCCCCTGCCGTCGCTCAGACCCCCCCTACCCCTTGCGCACACACGGGTCGCAGAGACAACTAAGGACTACCCAGCCTCACACAGACCCCCCACAGGCAGTCTGTCCCAAACCACCCCCGTCAAAAATCCTGAGAGGGTGTAGTGAAATCAAAGGCGGTCGGCCGACCCCTCACACCCGCCCTGAAAACTTATAGTCGCTATAGCCCACTACTAGACCCCACCCCCCCATTTCCAAACACACCCCCACCCCCTTTAGAACACGACCCCATACAAGGGAAAAAAGTTTCCCCAAACTATTTCCAAATACTTGACGTAGGTTGAGCAACGAACTAGTGTCGTTCCCTATGAACGAACCGTCTATCCCTATCGCTTTGTCCGACCACATCAATGCTCGGCTACAGGCGAACAAGCCCTCAGACCTCACCCCAGAGAACGGTAGTGAAAAGGCTGTCGAATACGTCAATGGACTAATCAAAGGGAACTTCCTCTCAATAGAGTTCGTTCGCCACGAGGATGACGACGTTACCGTCACGGGGGTAGCGACACAGGGTAAGGATTTCACTATCGTCATTACCCCACAAGACGACGACCATTTCGTATTCATTATCCCTACGGGCGACAGCCAGTATGAGGGGAACGACATTCTCCCGATTGCCCTCATCAACGGACTAGACAATGCCGTTCTGGTAGCGGTTTCCCTCAAAGAGATGTTGTCCGAGAGCGAGAATTGGAAAGACGAACTAGACAACATCTTTGACGAACACGGTGTCACACCCTCGTGATACACACCATTGTCACGGAACAACTACCCACGTCAGTTCTAAAACAAGTCAAGGAAGCGTTGGACTCTCGCAATACCGAGAACGTCTGGCTTACTAGGGGGCGTTTAGAGGACTGCCTACAGGGGCGTGATGGTGAATACGCTGGGGCGAACGAGTGTGAGTTGGTTCTGACCCCTAGTGGCTGGGACGACTTTACGGGCGCACTCGCTTGGCACGCTGCAATGACGAGCCACTTTATGACGTGGGCCGATTTCTGGGTCTTGGTGAATAACCAAACGACCCATTGGCACGAGTTCCACACCGAGAGTGACTACAAGCGTTTCTACGGCGACGAGGTTGCCCCGTGCGACGAGGGTTTAGACGGTCTAGTGGAATGTGCATTGGGCGCACGTCACGGATGCGACCACACGGGTAAGACCAAAGACGGCGTGACCGTCACTTGGTCAGTGCGTAATGTAATCGTTGGCGAGAAGCCAACTAACTAGTTCGGGTAGTTGCTCTCTTACCCTGTAATCCCACACGGCGGAATAGTAGGTAGTTCCATTAGCGACGGTGCTACGAGCCAAGCCAGAGCGTTCTAGGGCGTGTAGCGTGGCTTCGGTGCGTTCCTCTGATAGACCCGATGCCCATTTCACTACCACTGACGTGAGAGCCGTGCCGAGAATCGTGGCATAGACCAGTTTCTCTCTATCGGTCAGGGGGTCGGTTGCTGTAAGGGGGTAGAGGTCGGGATTTTCCGAAATAACTTTTTCAATGCCCCGTTCTTTCTCTACCCCTTGAAGCACGGGGGTCAGGTCAAGACTATTCACGGCTTCCACGCCTCTGCCCAGACGTGGTGTTGAGCAAAGTAAGTGTTGGCACGGGCAAACTCTAAGCCTCGTCCCACTCGTTCAGCGTGAGCGTTGTTCTGACGTTGGAAATCCAATATGACTTGGCGCAACGTTGAGTACCAACTGTCTGGGGTGCGAGCCAGTTCACCTACCCCGTGACTAGCCAGCAGTTTGTATTCGTCTGTAGGCGAGGCAACAAAGGGGATGCCGAGCGTGGCATACTCAATGCCTTTGAGATAACTCTTGGCGGTGTTGAAGTCGCTAATGACCAGTGGCACAATGCCCACGTCAAACGAGTTCATAGCGAACGGGTAGTCCTCTAGTTTGACCCACTCTGACGTAAATGCTTCACCACGACGGAACCCAGCCAGTTGAGGGGCGTTGTCTGAGCCGACAACGAGGAACCTAGCCCCAGTGTTGCGCACCGCCTTGCGTAATCCGTATCCCATTGACTCAATATCACCAATGTGCGTGTGCGTGTTGCCCGTCCAGCCAACGACCGTTGCGCCCATCTGTTCCCGTGCCGAGTTGTTTTCGGGGGTATCAAAGTAGTGGTCTGGCACACAGTTGCGGATAACCATCACGTTGTCGTTTTGAATCCGCTGAACGAGGAACGGCGTTGATACCGTCACGAGGTCTGCCTCACGGATGCACTCATTTAGGGTTTCCAAAGAGTGTTCGGGGCGACTAGCGATTTCGATAGCCCACGGATTGCGAGGGTCTAGTTTCCAATAGTCGTCGTCCATGTCAATAACGACTTTCTTGCCCTGACGCTTCAGCGAGCGGATAGCGAGCAACGCCTCAATAGCGGTCGGGCGAGTAAGGACTACCACGTCCTCTGGGCAATCTACCTCTGCGTCACGATTGGTAGCGAGGTTCTGGCACAGGTTCCCACCACCAAAGTCATACGACACCTTGATGTCGGTCTTTTGTGTGAGGGCGTAGGCTGGCATCAGTAGGCGATAGTAAGCCACCCCACCCATATCGGCGTGGCAAACACGAACGCTGTAGGTCATACGTCATACAATAACGTTCCCCTACAGCGTCGTGTTAGACACCACCTAGACCAGAACGGTCACGTTCCGTGAGGGACGAGTTGCGTCGACGTTGGTGGTGTGGTTGAGTTCCACCCACACGTCGTAGCGGTCAAAGCGAACCTCACGACCGTCGGGCAACTCAAACTTCAGCGTGACCGAGCCTTCGCTGTGCTTTGAGTATCCCTCAATCTGCATCACAAAGCCGGGCGAGCAAGGACACATACGGCAACCAGCGTTCTGTGACCACTTCAGTTCCATTGCGCCGAACGGCAACGCCCACTTGTTGAGCAAGTTCAGCGCACCCTTGCGCCAAATCTTTGTTGGGCGGTTCGTGCGGTTGTTGAGGTTGTCCAAGACGGTTTCCTCAACGTCACCCGATACATACATACGAGGGCGAGCGAGGTAGTCGTTCTTCTCGTAGATGGAAGCCTGCCAAAAGTTCGGGCGATTGCGCTTACGAACAACCATCGTGCCTTCGGCACTCTCAAACACCACCGCAAAGATTTCGCCTTCGCTGGTGACCTTGACTTCAGTTGGGTTGATAATCATTTGGTAATCCTTTCTAATCAGTTCTTAACTACCTAACCACCTTACAGGATACAAGTGACACAATGCAAGTCATTTCGCAACATTTCTGAAACGCCTTTATTTACAAGGTGATTGAGCCACACGAAAAAAATCAAAGAAAGACTTGCGCCCGATACTAAATGTCTGTATAGTTGGTAGGGTAAGAAACAACGGATACGGAAAGAGAAACCAAATGCCAGCAACAGAGACACACACAATGGTTGTGAGCGACACGCAAGAGGTCGTTATCACCAATGAGTTCGGCAAGTGGGTAGTAAGCCTGCTTAGCCACGAGGATGAAATGAGCCACCCCATCGTGGTTCCAATGTTCCGCACCCTTGACGTGAGCGAGGCGTATTCGTTCGCCACGAACTACGTCGCCCTTCACCACGTCAATGACGAACTTGCCCTTCAGGGAATCGACATTGACGCACCCCTCACCGAGATTTGGGAGTTGCTCTAATGGGTCTTGACCAATACGCATTTGCCGTGATGCCCCACAAGGACAACACGGATTTTGATTACGGCTGGAACGACGAAAACACCCCAGCCGACCGTGAGGTCAGCAAAAAGATTGCCCAGTGGCGCAAGCACAGCGACCTACAGGGTTGGATGGAGGCTCTGTATCACCGCAAGCGTTCTGAGCAAGGCTTAGAGGACATTAGCGACGACTGGCAGGCGTTCAACTGCCAAGACTTGCGCCTAACGTTCCAAGACATTCTTGACTTGCGAGAGGCGGTCACCACGAAGTCGTTGCCCCACACGGAAGGGTTTTTCTTTGGGGCAACCGACGAACACCACTACGCCGAAACGGCAACGTTCATTGACGACGCTCTAAAGGCGATAAGTCAGGACATGGAAATCTATTACAGCAGTTGGTGGTAGGCGTGGAAACGATGCGACGAGAATCGCCACCGCCAGTAAAGCGTGGTCGAACACCCAACCCCAAGACCGAAGCCAAGAAAAACGAACTGCTGGCGAACGCTGGCGTGTGGTTTGTCTGGCAAGAGGAAGCCAAGTATTACGAATACGGTCAGAAAGCCTTGCGCTCTCTCTGTGGTGTTCGTGCTGGCGACAAGGGTGGCACTAAGAACGCCCCCTATGAGGTCGCCGTGCGACGCAACGAGAACGGCACATACAAGGTCTATGCCCGATACAACTCGAAAGAGAGCCAATAATGGGAAAGCGCAGAGCCCTCGCCAACGACGAACTACGTCGCCTTATCAAAGCCCTGAAAAAGTATGAAGGGGTTACCGTCAGACCAAACACGGCGCACTACGTCGTGTCTTGCCCAAAGGGCGTGGTGATTATCAGTTCCAAATACCAATACATGAAGCCCCGATACAAAGACCTTGCTGAAGCAGGGGTCGACATTGACCGCCTCAGAGAAATGATGTAAAAGAATTCACATTGCGGTTACCGTTTCGTTAGCAAACAACGAGATAGCAAATGTAAAATACGGGTGTAAAGTAGATACCCCAACGTATCCGAAAGAGGAACTATGAACTGCCCTAAATGTAAGAATCTGCCGTTGCTGAACGAAAAGGCGCACCGCTGGTCGCACCTGTTTTGCCACAACCAAACCCCTAATAACGTCACGTTGGTATCACCATTCACGTTTGGCGCACGATAACAATGAAGTGCAACATCTGTAACGAGCGCATTAGCAAGCACCCCGTAATCGTCAAGCGTTGGGTTCACCTCAACCGTGACCTAGACGCAAACCACAAAGCGGCACCCGACATCAACATCTACATCCGGGGAGTTCGGGTCTAGGCGCAAACGGGGCTGTAGTGTGGTAGTGAAATGCGACACTTTCTAATTATTGCCAAAGAAATGGCTATTGGCGGAGTCATTGGCTTCGTGCTTGCCTTGCTTTTGGGCTACTTGCGTAGCACCAAGAACGACTAAACGTAGGGATTTCACTACACATGAACCCCGCCATTTCCAAACTACTTACCGCTACCCCTGAGCAACGGCAAGAAATCCTTTCTCGCCTAAAACCAGAGGAACTAGCGCAAGTATTCAAGGAACTGGAAAACATTGAGAACTCGCCTACCCGTCGGTGGTATTGCACCCGTGAAACGTGCGATGGGCGACCTCACGCTGGGTTCCATTGGTGCGACCATCCGATAGATAGTGAAAACCACACGCCGTATTGCAACCACAGTCGCACTCCGCAACGCCCACCCGTCGAAGAACCGATGAACCCGTGGCTCGTTTGGTTCTTTAGTGGCGGCCGTGGAACCGGGAAAACACGCGCAGGTGCTGAATGGGTGCTTGATTTAGTTTGGAATCAGGGCTACAAGCGTATTGCCCTCGTAGGGCGAACCCCAGCCGACGTGCGAGACGTAATGATTTACGGCGATAGTGGAATCATGTCCGTGAGCGACCCGCACCCCCGACCACAGCATGAGCCGACCAAGCGCAGGCTCGTATGGCCTAATGGCGCACAGGCTTTCACCTACTCGGCCGCCGCCCCGTCGCAGTTGCGAGGCCCCCAGCACGATGCGGCATGGTGCGTGGCAGAGGGCGAACTCGTTGCGACACATCGTGGTGAAATACCGATTGAGCAAGTGCAGGTTGGCGATTCGGTTTGGACACGAAACGGGTTGCGCCGTGTTCTGGCAACGACACTTACAAATCCGTGTGCTGAAATCATGGAAATACACGACAATGAGGGGCGTGTGTTGCGATGCACCCCCAACCACCGTGTATTCGTAAATGGCGAGTGGTGTCTAGCGGAAAACGTCACGCCAAGCGATACGCTAGTCGTAAGTGTCGCAACGAACACTTGCGTATCCGCCGTATTTCGGAACGGGCAGACCGCCGCCGTGTACGACCTAACGGTTGAGGGCGAACACGAATTCTTTGCTAGTGGAATACTTGTTCACAATTGCGATGAGTTAGCCGCTTGGACAGATGCCCCAAAGGGCGACGTTTTGGACACCTCGTGGAACAACCTTATGCTGGGTCTGCGCCTACCCGGACACAACCCGAAGTGCCTAGTCACCACCACGCCGAAGCGTGTGAAACTCGTGCGTCAAATTATGGAACGCAAATCCACCGTTATCACCAACGGAACGACGTATGAAAACCTACACAACATGGCGGCCGCTTTCCGTGAGCAAGTGCTACAGGCGTATGAGGGAACTCGCATTGGACGACAGGAACTTGACGGTGTGCTGCTAACTGATGTTGACGGTGCGCTGTGGAACTTGGAAATGATTGACGAAAATCGTGGTCGCTTTGTTTATTCCACTAGAGGGGGAAGCGATGATTGAGGTCAACCCCGACGACTTTGAGGAAATCGTAGTAGGCGTAGACCCAGCCGTCACCTCTGGCGAGGATGCAGACGAAACCGGCATTATCGTCGTCGCCCGTGGGCCTCACCAACCAGAAACGTGCGTTATCCCCCATTGCCGATTTCACGCCTACGTCTTAGAGGATGCGACGTTGCCCAAGAGCAACAAGAGTTCACCAGAACGCTGGGGCCGCCGTGTGGTTGAGGCGTATGACCAATGGAACGCAAGCGTGTGCGTGGTTGAAAGTAATCAAGGCAAAGAACTGTTGCGCTCAATTTTGCAAAACATACGTCCCGACCTGCCGGTTGAGTTGCCTCACGCTGGGATATCAAAAGAGGCTCGTGCTGAACCCATCGTGGCTCTCTACGAACAAGGGCGTGTGCATCACATAGGCGACCCTATGCATTACACCCAACTAGAGGAACAAATGACGACGTGGGTTCCTACGGGCAAGCGTGGGCACAAGTCACCAGACCGTATGGACGCACTTGTCTGGGGTATCACCCGACTGGACATCAACGGCACGAATAGAAAGACCAAGAGGTCGTTTGACGGGCTAACCCCAATCGGCTTCGCCCAATCAAACGGCTGGTCTATCTAATACCCCTCAGACCAGATACGCCCGACCGGCGACTCCAGCCATTCTTCTAGAGCCAACTGCTCGGCTTCACCTAACGGCTCGGCGTATGAGAGGCGGTCAATCCAATACTCTGGGTCACGATTAGCCGTAACCTCTGCCATAGTCAGAGCCATTACAGCCCCTCAGAACGGATTGTGAGGTTGCTCATTTTCGCTTCTACGTTTCCGAAAACGCTAGAGAAAGCGTCGTCGTAGTCTGCCTCTACGTCATCCTCAACCTCAATGGGTTCGTAGTTGACGCAGTCGTCGTCGTGTAGGTAGCCAGCGAAGGTGTTTCCAAGCGCACTGTCGTCGCTCTGATACCAGAACTTCTTTGCCTCGCAACAGGCGACGTAGCAATCCTCAACCGACACACGCAGGTCGTCAATGTTGAGGTCACGCATCAAGCGTTGCCAGTTCCAGCGGTTAGGTGCGCCGTTCTGCGAACCGTTGCTGAATGCGTCGGCATCCACTTCGACCTCTAAGGTCACTAAGAACTTCTGCTTCATAATCTTTCTCCCTATCTCTAATCCGTTATAACCATTATAGGGGTTTAGGGTGGCAAATGCAAATCATCTGCCACCCTTTTTTTCCCTACAAACTTGGGCTGGTTTCGCTCACAAGTTCTGGCGTAGCCACAGCGGTCTTGCTCTTGCTGATGTAGCGGTGCGCAGTCTGATACGACACGCCGAACGACTTGGCAACGCTCACGATAGTCTCGCCAGCCTTTACACGCTCAATAAGAGCCTCTACCTGTGACGTGTTCAGCAAGGGCTTTGCGCCACGCTTGTTGCTCTTGTAGTTCAGCGTTGAGGTATCGCCAGACAATTCCTTCACGGCAGACAACAGCAACTTTGTGGCACGGTCATTGTTGCCATCCACTACGGCTGAGATTGCATCCGTCAGGGTGCTAATGGTGTTCTTGTTCATACTGTTTCTTTCTGTTAGTTGGTTTTCTTTGGGTCTATGTCGCCATACCAAGCCTGCGAGAAATCAACTGCTTGCTGAAGCAAGTCGTCGGGCATAATGCCAGACACGCTCAATTGAATCACGCCGAACTCGGCAAGGCGATACAGAAATTGCTCGTCGGGCAGTTCGTCATCTATCAGGATGCGGAACTGGACAAAGAGGCGGTAAGCGATACCACGCTTGGGGAACTTGTGGTCTAGCGGTGCGTATGAGCGTGAGCCGATAATGGACAACACCTCATAGGCACTACTAGCCTCAAACGTTTCGCCGTTCCAAGTGACTGACCACTTGGGCAACTGTGGGAACATAATCGGGTCGCTCATGACGCAATCGCTTTCAGGCTCTCGCCAATATCTTCCAGTTCCATAATCTCGCCGTTGCGGATACGCAAGTAAGTGGCTGGCTGAATATTCTCAATCCAAGCCATATCAAGGCGAGCGTCGGTGCAAGCGTCTACAAGCAACGGCATTGTGCTGGCGAATACGAACGAACCCTTTTCGGTCTGCCCAATGGCGAGTGGTGACTCTGAGACACGGGCAAGGTGTAGGTCACGCTTGTCTCGTGCGTCAAGCCACGCCAAAGCGACACGACCCTCTAGCGAGCGCAGAACCTCCTGTGGCTTATAAATGGTGCGGTTCAGCAAGGCGAACGCCGCTTCTGAATCGACCTGTGCCTTGCGTTCCTCGCCAAAGTAATCAAAGATTTCGTCGTCGTTGGTAAGGACACCATTGTGAACCCCGACAATCTTGCCCGACACAATCGGGTGGTTGTTGAGGTTGTTCTGGGGTGAGCCTTTGGTAGCCCAACGAGTGTGAAGGATTGCCCGACGAACACCACGCCCCATCTGGTCAAGGTAGGGTGCGAAAAGGTCGGCTGGTACGGGAGCCTTACTGACCGAGATAGTCGTTTTCTTTGAGGTCGGGTCTGACTTGTTCACCCATGCGGCGCCGGTAGCGTCACGACCACGACTTTGGATAGACGTGAGCAAACTCATAGACAACTTACGGCTGTCGATTCCGTGTTCATCTGGCGACAAACAAAATCCTGCGATACCACACATACTTTTCTCTTTTCTAATCGGTTATTTGTTGGTTTATAAATGATACTAGATAGCCCTACCGCCCGTCAAATCCTGACGGTAGGGCTATCAGCAGACTACGCCCGACCGCCTGCCGACAACGCCGTGTGGCGAGCCTTCAGGTAGGTCTTAGTGCCACGCTGGAGGGCAAGGCTGTCGATGAACTCGTCAGCAGTTGCGAACTGAGTGGTGACGCTCTCGGCAGTTGCCTTCTCAACGAGAGCCAAGACGAACTTGACCCAAGAGGTGACCTTCTTGCCGTTGAGCGAACCCTGATGCTGGCGGAACTCCAACGTTCCATACTTGGCGTATGAGCAAACGTTGATTGCGTAGTAGCGGTCGGCTCGTGAGGTTGAGGCACGGTGACCAGCAGTAGCCGTAGCAGTGCGTGAGCCACGCAGGTTGGCGTAGATAAAACCGTTTGAGCCACCGTTCAAGACTGCGTTGCTGAACGGCTTTGCCCAGCGTGAGTTGCGACGTGAGCGAGACACCAAGTTGTTGATGTGGCTCTGGTTTGAGTGATACAGGTCAATGACTTGCATCAACTGTGCGCCAACCAGACCGTCCATACCGACGTGAACGTGGACACCGCAAGTGGTGTTCACTCGTGCGCCAGAGGCACGAAGGGCGGTGAGAGCCTTTTCGACAGCCTCAATGCCAGCCTGACCACGCAGGATTGGCGACACCAGTTCCAAGCCACGACCGTTGCCACTGACCGAACCGTCAGTCACAATCTTCCAGTCAGGCATAACAGCGTGGGTGTATCCCTCGTAGGTGCAAGCGATACCAGCCTGAGCAAGAGCGTCGATAGCAAGTCGCTCGTTGCCGACGAACTCAATCTCAACACCAAAGGTGCGAGTGCTGGGCATCGTGTTTGCGACACGGCGAATGCGTGGCGTGGTGCGATTGGTAGGCGCAACAACAGGGCGAGTGACCGTCGTGGTGTTGGTCGCAAGGCGAGCCTGTGCGGCACGAATAGCCATGTCTGCGCTCTGTGGGCGAGGCTCACCAGTCGTGGGGTTGACGTAGCCACAAGCCTGTGCGATTTCACGCAAAGTCATTGAGGTGGTGGTGCGAAGTTCCAGCGCACGATTCTGGGTTGCCTCAATCTCTGAACGGCAACGACGAACGCCACTGGTGTTGTAGCGGTTACTGCGGTTGTTGATGCTTGGCATTTTGCCCTCTTTCTTTATCCGTTATTTCCTTACCTAACCACCATACAGTGTGGGGGTTACCAATGCAAATCATTTTGCAAAAAATCTTGTAGCCCTTTATTTATAAGGTGATTGGCGTGTTCGTGCGTAAGACACAATAAGTATTGTGAGATAACAATAGAGATGAATAACAAACACAAAACAAATGCTTGACTACTAGACACCAGTATGGCATTATTGATGAACGACCAACAACGGTCGCAACTCATAAAAAGGACACCACATGAAAAAAGGAAAGCACTCACGCAAGCGTCGTATTCTTTGGCGTAGCGCAAAGGCACGTCAGACGTATTTCGACGCACTACTCGTCACCATTGCGATGGAACTCTGGTATTTGTTTGTCGCTTTCCTCGCAGGCGCAGAGAGCGTGACGGTCGCACTGGTGATGCTTGCGTCGTTCGTGCCAGTGTGGCTCATCTCAACCGTCGTCGTAGCGATGGACTACACGGGGCGTGAGATTGCCAAAGAGCGTATGGACGCAATGCGCTGGAACGCACGTCGCTAATGTTGTGGCAAGTGATGGGGTCGTATAATAAACGACACCGACAGTTTCAGGTGGTCGCTGATACGGCGGAACTCGCCGCAGAGGAAGCCCTACATATGATTGCGAACCACTACGCCTTACGCTCTGGCACTTTCGGCAACGAGGTCTGGGTGCGAGGCAAGGTTCATATCATCAACGAAAAGTTAGAACAGCACCTGCTCTACTAGCCCAACCCCGATATGCGCTAGTCTCGTTCGGTGACCCAAACTCGCACACCTGAATCAATCCTCAAAGGATGGGCGGTGGCAAGTGACGTTTGCCCAATAACACCAGAACAGATTTTGGCGGCGGTTGAGCAAGTGACGAACGTGAGCCGTGACCTAATCATGGGTCAGCGCAAGTTCAAAAACGTTGTTCGTGCCAGACACCTCTACTGGGCGGGGCTACGCCATTATTCCAAAATGTCGTATCCACAAATCGGGTTCAACTGTGCCGTTCACCATACGACGGCAATGGAAGGCATACGCAAAGTGCCATACGAAGTCGTAGAGGCACTAGGCGCATACTGCCAGCAACCCCTCTAGAGCAACCGTAGTGCTGTAGCATTACTGCTATGGCTGAAATGTTGCAAATGGATAAGGCACGGGGCAAGGCTTCGCTAATCAAAACGAACGAGGATGGTTTCGTCACGCACGAAAACGTCTTGGCGTTTGCAAGTTCGTTTGACACTCTTGCTGAACGTTGCTTCGCTTGCGAGTATGCCGAAAAAGAGGGGTGGCAGACCGCCGACCCCGAAAGAGACATACAAGTTTCTGATGACGGTGAAATGATGTGGCTTTACATAACGCCGCTACCAGTGTCCGTAGCCTTTGTCGGCTCTCGCTTGCCGGACAACGCTTTGGAACTCGCCCAGACCGCTGGTGTCCCAGCCATTGAGATGCTGAAAGTAGGCGAGCCGGATGAGGGCAAGGTGCGAGCGTGGTTCACGGTAGAAACACCTCGTGATTTCGTCTGGTCGGTCAATCCCGATTGGGCATGGCTTGTCGGGCTTTGATTTGCACCCTACGCCGTGGTCGGTGGAATACCTAGACGACGAGCAAATGTTTGTTGTTAGGGACGCAACAGACAACGACCTAATGGAACTCTTTTTGGACGACTTCCCCCAGTGGGATTTCACGCCCGTAGAAATTATGAACCTTATAGTGAAATCGGTCAATACCGCCAACAACGCAGAGGCAATAAAGGTTGCGTTCCGCCTCGCTTGCGCCCACATTGCTGAAAAAGACGAGAGCCACCCCGACATTGTTGCCGACGAACTCCTTATGCGAGCAAGGATTTCACTAAACAAGAGCGAAAAAGGCTAGGGTATTTCTATGGCATTGTTCCGGCGGAAAAAGCAGACGACAAACGTATTGGAAACGAATTTGTTTCCAGCAGACGAGACAATGAATATTGTTTCCGACGAGGCTCTAGCCGCCGCCCTAAAGTTATGCCACCTTCAGCGCAAGATTTGGGATGAACTTATTGTCACTCTTGACGATATGGGCATACGAATTGGAATAGATAGTGAAATCGCTGAGGAAATAAACTCGGCAATCCGTTCGCTACAGGCCGCAGACGAAATAGCATTTGAGATATACGAAATGGAAAACCAATGACAAACGAAAAAAACGAAACACCAGCCGTTGAGGCGGAAACAAGCACCCAGACCTACGACCTGTCGGGTATGAGCATTGACGAGTTGCGTGAGGCTCTGAAAGCCACGCTGAAAGTGCGTGAGATTGAGCGCATTATGCTCGCCCGTGCTATCGGAACCATTGTGGACTTCACTCAAAAGCCACCACAAGACGTAATCGCTATCCTGTCGTCAGACATCGACAAGGAATACAACGAACAGGCGGAAAAGGTCAACAAGCCTAATTTGTATGTTCCAAATCAGGGTCAGCAGAAACTACACACTCCGTTGGCTCTGCGAACCCAGCGGTAGCCACTCGTTTCCACCACGCAGTAGCGGTTGCATCCCAAAGAACGGCGTGTCAATCTCAACGATTTTCACCCCAGCCTCGTGAAACATCTCGTCGGCAAACAGGTTGCTCTGCGCCCAGTGGTTGTGGTTTTCGGGTGACGTGTAGCGCACGAGGCGCACAATGCCAGCCTGAATAATTGCCCTAGCGCAATCAGCACACGAAGCCCAGACCGCAATCATTGTTGCGCCATTTGTTTGTATGCCGTAGTGCGCCGCCTTGTAAATGGCATTACGTTCAGCGTGTTCTACGAACGCATACTTGGTCGGGCGCACCCAACGGTCGGGCGTTTCCACCACACCTTTGGGGAACTCATTGACCGAAATCGTCTGCGTATATTCAATAGACGTTTTCTCTTGTTCGTCAATGAAACGCATCAGCACGGCGGCGTTTTGCGTAGATTTATCGGGCGACTGTAGGGCTTCGGCAATCAGCCGACGCATTAGGCGTTCGTATGTTGGTTGCGACATTATTCGGGCAACGTCGTCACCACACGTTGTGGCAACAGGCGTAGGCGGATGTATTCGGTCAAAGAAACGTCGTTCTGCTCGGCAAGGTTCCGTAGCATTTCAGCCTCGTTCTCGGTCACACGGAACGACAACATTTCTGTCTTTCGCTTCTTGCGTGTCATCAGTTGTCTCCCAAGAACTCTGGCGGAACACCATAATCGTCATCGGGGCTTGGCATAACGCCTACCTCTGGCAGAGCGTCAAGGTTCTGCGTAGCGGCGAAACCGATAGACAAGTTTGCCGACATTTGGCGTTCTAACTCGGAAATACTGAACGCATCGCCGGAAATAATCACCGTAGAAAGATACTCAAAGTAGTTCTTTATCCAACTGTCGTTATTCACAATGTCCATCTGGCGTAGGTGAAGTCGCAACTCTCGCTCAATAGTTGCCACCGAACGTTCTGGGTTGAGAGAGGCAATAATACCTACGACCAGACCTGCGCTGAACGCTACGGCTTGTTCATTCACATCGTCTAATTTCTTGGTCATTTGATTACCTCGTAGTAGTGGGGAATAACTGCCTGTGGGGTCTTTGTCGCCATTGGGCTAGGTGATGCGTAGCCGGTGCTTTGGTAAGGGCGTGGCGTAGGCGTATAGGACTTCTTGGCTGGTGATTGGCGTGTGATAGGCACTACCTCTGCGTAATCGTCGTTCGCCAGCAAGTCGTTCCAGTCCGTCTCGTCCTCGTCAACGTCGTCCGCTTCGTCTATCAGCAGTTCCTCTAGGGAAACGGAGTCGTCGTATGTGTCGTCATCAAGCAGGTAGAACGCCAGTTCGCCCTTGCTTACGTTGAGATACGCCATCCAGTCGTCGTCGGTCATTTTGCCAACAGCATTTACGTCAAGGGCATATTTGCTTGCGAGGTATGAGTAGTCATCCTCTGTTAGCAGAGCCGAGAAAGATTTGATTTTGGTCATTGCCAGAAACTCACTCGCTCCGGAGACTTCCAGTTGTTGTCCGGCACGGGTTCACCTACGACGCTATCCCAGACGCACACGGCAACGGGCAAGGTTGAGCCGTCTGCCAGCGTGGCTTCCATTTCCATCACCTTGTAGCCAGCGTTCATTTCCATTTGGAACATAGCAATGGTGTTCTCGTTAACGGGAATCTCGTAAATCTCGCCTACCGATTTGTCGTTTGGGCTATCCGTCTCAACAAGGAAAGGGAAACCACGGTGATTGCGTGAGTAGTAGAGCCGACTGAACGCTATTGTGGCTTCACCTAAATCGTTGATGATTTCGTCGCCAACCCAATCGTGTAGTCGCTCGCCCTTGCGCAAAGTTCCGTAGGCGAATAGGTGAATGGTCTGTTGTTTAGTTGGTAAGTCAGTTGTCATACGAACCACTTTAGCAGGGTCTAGTGTCCTACGCAAGTCAGACACAAAGAAATCTGCGAACAAAGGGTTTCAGCCAATAAATCTTTTTCGGAATAACTTGACTTTTGTTTGCTTACGTCATACAATAGTAATACCTGATTTATTAGAGCAAAGGATTAGACATGGAAACTATCGACCGCAACAGCGTCAAGGAAATCAACAAGGCAGTTGAGGTTGCCTTGCAGGAAGTCGCCCAGCGTTTTGGGCTGAACGTCAAGGTTGACGGTGGCAAGTTTGACCCCACCGTCGGCGTGTTCTTTCCAAAGGTTGAGTTCTCGGTAGAGGGTTCAGCAAAGAAAGACTGGGAACAGAGCGTCCACCTGCTCTACAGCAACCGCCCAGTGTGGCTGACCGGCGACGACTTTGGGGCGCAAATCACCTACAACGGTCGCAAGTTTGAACTCGTAGGTATCAACCTCCGTGCGCCAAAGTTCCCTATCAACGCCAAGTGCCTTGCTGACGGTAAGGTCTACAAGTTGACCGAAGAGGGCGTGAAGCGAGCAATGGGTCGCTAAACGCTTGACACAGCGAAACTCACAAACTACTGTGTGAGGCATGAGCGAACACACCGTCACGAAGCGATATTTTTATCACGGCGGTGCTGATACCCCCAAACACAAAAACAAGGTTTCCGCCTTTATGGTTGAGGAACTGACCGGCGACAACATCGTCGCTCGTATCACCCCAATGGGTCTGTATAACGTCAATTCGGCACAACCAATGCTGACCATTGAGGCTATGAAGCAAGGTCTTTCGCTCGTTGGCGATTGGCGAGAAAAGGGCAAGCACGTTCGTCGCCAAGTCGTTGAGGGCTAGAAATGCAGTTGGGTTGGCAGGATAACGGTGCTTGTCGCACCATTTACGACCCCGTGCAAGAGCGTTATTTGGAAGTGCCGGAACGGGTGCGGATGTTCTTCCCCGAACCAGACGAAAAGGTAAATGCCCTTGCGTCACAGGCTTGTGCTACTTGCCCCGTGCTGGAAAAGTGTCGGGAGTGGTCTATCCTCACACAACCTCACGGCTACAGCGGTGGCATGACCGAACGGGAACGTGGCGAGGAACGCACATCTCGGAACATATGGCTTTCCAATACGACACAAAAGCATCTTGACCGATACAAGGTAGGTGAAATACCTTGCCCGTCGTCACGAGGCTACAAAATGCACTTGCGTCGCAACCAAAAGGTTGTTTCCCTCGAAAAAGGCGGTTGCGGTTGCCTAGAGGAACACCGCAAGTATTCCAAATTGACGAAACTCCGCCGTCAGGCTAGTGAAATGCAAGGGTCAGACACCCTCTCATAAATCCACAAAGGCGTTGTAATCTTTGAGGTATGAAACCCCTCTTGCGCCTCGTTCCTGTCCTTGCTTTGTCGCTGGTCTTATCAGGCGCATTTGCCGTAATCCCTAGCGGTGCAACAACTACGAACACCACTGATTGCTCGTCGTGGATACGCCTTATTGACGTATCAAGTAATAATGTCCACCCTATTGGTTGGCAGGCGTTGGTGAAATCGGGCATCGCAGGGGTCTACATCAAGAACTCTGACGGTATCAACTACGTCAATAACTATTGGAAATCAGACGCTAACGCCGCCCAAAAGGCTGGTATGCCGTGGGGGTCTTACTACTTCGCCCAGCCTCTTTTCACCAACCCCGTTCAGGCGGCTAACTTCTTTGTAAAGTCCGGCGGTGCGAACGGGCAACTTCCACCAGCACTTGATTTGGAACGAGATGCTGCAACCCCGACGGCGACGGTGAAATGGGCGTTGGCATGGCTTGACCGTGTGCGATACCTTACAAATCGCACCCCAATTATTTACACGGGGGCATTTCAGCCGTGGTCTGCCTCACCTGCTTTCTCGGCGTTTGACCTTTGGCTACCTGCCTATCCTCTCGGATACGCACAGGTGAAAAACCTCTGCGCCCTACCTCGCCCTTCGCTGCCAGCCTCTTGGAAAAGCACGGGATGGACTATTTGGCAATACACGTCAGTCGGGCATCCTGCTGGAACGGGGAACAACACAGACGTAAGTGTTGCCCTGACCTCTTGGTGGCAAAAATGGACTGGTGCTGGAACCGTGACGACCAAAAGCGGAAACGTTATTCCTGCCTACTCAACTGGTTCATACGGCGCAAAGGTTAGTGAAATCCAACGCCTACTTGTGGCGCACAAGTTGTTGGCGAAGGTTGATGGCGTGTTCGGCATCACCACAAAACACGCCGTTGAGGCATGGCAAGCGATTATTGGCGTGACCGCCGACGGTGTTTGGTCGGTCGCCACTCAAACAGCAAGCGATTTCTACCTAAAGAACCACTACACACTCGCATCGTCAAACGTCGCAAAGGCGATGGCAAAGCACTTTGCATCCCTGATTTCACTAGAAAAGGTAGTGCCGATTTCCAAATCGCACGTCGCCTCGCACAAAGTCGTCAAGAAAAAAGTCAAGGCGAAGCCCAAGAAGGTCACCAAAAAGACCAAGAAAGCAAAAAAGTAATGCTCGGAGTAACGATTTCACTAGGCACGGTAGCGACATGGCAAGCAATTCTTGTTGTTTTGTCTATTGTTTCCACCAGCCTCAACATCTGGCGTATGACCAAAGGCACTAAGCAGAACGACGCAACGACGCTGGCTATGAAAGACGAACTCAAAGGCGACCTGCAAGAACTCAAAAACGAACTGCATCAGGCTCGGCAAGACGTTGAGGACACCACCCTGCGCCTAGAAGCCCACATAGACCGCACGAATGCGCCAGAGGTGGCGAAGCCCGTTCGTAAGCGTCGCAAGTCCGTAGAGAGCGAATAAGCGTGTCTGACGACCAGCCAGTAGAGGCACACCTACAAAAGATGACGCACTCTTACACGGTGCGCTTTCCATCCCACGATGCCCGTGAGAACGACCCTCACTACGTCGACTTCAATCACCTACACAGGGAATGGAAAAAAGACCCAGACAAGTGGCAGTGCGCCATTGGCAAGCACAGGGGGGATTTCTCAGAGTGCGACCTGACGCACCCTTTGGAACTTCACCACGCCCACGTTGAGTTTGCCCTAATGAACTCGGTCAATTTGGAATGGCTAGAGATTGACTATCCGGGAATAAGCGACCCCGAAAAGTTGGGGGCTTGGGTAGAGAGCGCAGAAAACCTGTTAGTCCTTTGCCAGTTTCACCACAGGGGTCACGGTGGCGTTCATGTTGCGTCTGCCAGTGACTACGAGGGGCTGAAATACGTCAAGGGATTTATCCTCTAATGATTATCGTTCTGGTCACGTTCGTTTGTTTCGTCCTTGCCAATATCGCCAGCACGATTATGGTTCAGGCAGAGGCACGAAATCGCTCTATCGTTGCTGGAACGTTTGAGGCGTTGTATGCCCTGTTTTGGATTTACGCCGCCAAGTATTCCCTATCCACTTCACCTAAAGAAATCATTGCCCTTGTTATCGGCAACTTTTTGGGAGCGTGGATAGGAACCAAGTGGGGCGAGAAATGGGTCAAAGACCACGCCGACGTGGCTGTTCAGGAACGCCTAGAGGAAGCGGAGTCCGCACTGCTTATGGCTGAGCAAGCCCTACACGAACTCAATGTAGAGATTGCCCATCACCACGAACTAGAAGGCGACCACTCGCCTAGCGACGGAACCAGCCCCGACGACCTAGACGGTTAGCGTAGAACTTAGCCTCGCTGATTGAGAAGCGAATATCGTCGAGCGCACGGTGAGCCGTTTCAGCCTGACCCTTGCGACGCTTGGCATAGACCTTTGGGCAGGCACTCTTAGCGACAATGCTGAACGACGAGGCATCAACGTGGCGGTGCGAGAGCAAGCCAATCACTTCGGGCAGGTGAACCTGAAGCCACGCACGGTCAAAGTGAACCGACGAGCCACCTAGAGGCGCACGGCTAAGGTCGCCAAACTGTTCCAGCCACACCAGCAGGTCTGACTTCACATCTTCGAGGGTCTGTCCGTTGCCCTCGTTCAGTTCGTCAAGCAAGCCCGACTTGGTGTGCATACCAACAATGAACTCATCAAGGTTGGCGAGGTCAGCACCCAGAACGTTCGTGCTGTATGCGCCCAACTCATTGAAGTTGTCGTCAGTCACCACGACGGCGATTTCCAAGAGCGAGCCAGCGTGAGGGTCAAGCCCTGTTGTCTCTGTGTCTATCCAAACAATCATTTCTTACTCCCTATCAGTTGATAACACTTTAGCAAATGGGTGTGACGTGCGCAAGTCGGCACGATTACCAGTTGTGCCAGTTCGCTCGCAGGTAATCGGTTTCCGCCTCAGCGGCGTATGACTCGTTCAGGTATTCCTCAATGTCGTCAGCGTATTTCTCAAAGACCCACTTTGTAAATGGTTCGTGAGCCTTCACCTGTTCAAATGTTGCGCCCTCAATGGCGAACGGCAACGCCTGTAGTTCGGCATACTCGGACAGCATCTCAACAAAGTTGTATTCCAAGAACGACCACTGTGCTTCTTTGTAGTCCTTATCGTGTTGCTCTTGTGCGGCATCAGCACGAGCGTCCTGAATCATCTCAAAGTAGTTGTCGTTGTCGTAGTAGTAGTCGCTACGCATTTGGTTTCCTTTCATCGGTTCATAAAACCTTACCTAACCACCATACAGCGTGGCTGTGACCAATGCAAGTCATCACCTAAAATAAATAAACTTGACTTATCTATTGTGGTAGCGCATAATAGATGTATGGCAAAAAAACAGACGCTACAAGACACAATGGCTGGTGTTCGTGGATTACGCCGTGAGGCGCACTTTGCTAACGGTGGCTCACAGGTGATGTGGAAGGGTGGCGTGGCAACACGCATACCAAATAAGAAGCGTATGGCAAACAAAAATGCTTGCCGAAAGTTTATTGTTGAATGACTTGCATTGTGTATCACCCATAGTGTAGGGTAGTTGAGTAGCAAATAACCGATTAGAGAGGAAACCAAATGTTCACCACCAAGAAGCAGTTGCGAGCAGAACTCGCACAGGGCAAGTCAGAACTCAGCAAGGCTGAGTATCGCAACGCTCGCTACCGTCGCATGATTGAGCGAGCCAGCGGCAAGAAGTTCGTGTTCGGCTACAACAAGCACGACCGTTCCATGATTGAGGGCGACGAGCGCACCTACGGCTGGTTCATTCCCGAAGCCGACAACTTTGGAACCTACTACGGAACGGCGGTAAGCCAATGAACTGCATCAACTGCCGACAAGAAATCGTCAGCAACGAGGGTGGCTCGGCTTACCCCGAATACAAGTGGAAGCACATTGACGGCTTTATCGCCTGCGAGCGTCGTGGCACGGTCGCAACACCACAGGAGGACAACTAATGGGATACGAACCACCAATTGACCCACCAGAATTCAATGAGCAAGAAATCAACACGGAACACACCGTTTACAACTGCCCCTCGTGCGAGGACGAACACGACGACCAAGAGGGCTATGCCGTGTACACCGAAATCGGCGGAGCCTACTGGTCGAGGCGGGACGGAACCTTCTACTTTACTTGCCCAGAGACGGGCGAGAAGGTTGATGTCGAGTACCACACCGAAGATTGCGACCCACCCGAACCTGATTACGATTATTGAGACTAATACTTGACTTATGTAACACCCATACGGTAGTATGGTTATGTATCAGATAACGGATAAGAGAGGAAACCAAATGACTGCAATTATCACCCCAGCGGTAACAGAGAAGCAATCACGCTTCATCACCTCGCTCGCTAATGAGCGTGTTATGACCGTTGCGCTCGCAGAGCGTGTCGCACAGGTCGCCACCAAGAGCGAAGCCAGCGAACTTATCTCAGATTTGCTCGCACAGCCTCGTAAGGTCGGCTCTGGCAAGGCGCAGACCTCACGGGTCGTTGCGAACACCGCACCTACCCGTGTTGTTCCTGACGGTATCTACACCGTCACTGACGGTATGGGTGGCTGGATTACCTTGCGTGTCGAGAAGCCATCGTGGGCTGACGGCAAGACCGTTATCGGTGTGCTGAACGGCACGGACAACGAGTTCTCATACAAGAACTTTGGTTTCGTCACCTCACAGGGCATCAAGAAGTGGGGTAGCGCACAGGTATCAGAGCGCACCATTGCTGGCGCACAGTTCCTACTGACCGGCTCGCTGGACGAGGCTCGTGAGCAGTTTCTCAACCTTGCTGAAGCACACGCCATCTCGTCGGGCAACTGCCTTGCTTGCTTGCGTCGCCTGACCGTGCCAGTATCGGTGGCTCGTGGTCTGGGGCCGACCTGCGCACGTCGCCTTCGGGTGGCATAAATCAGCCCAACAAAACTTGACCGGAACGGTGTTAGTGGCTAGAGTTAGTAGTCACTAGCACCGTTTAGTCATTGAGGGAACAAATGCTTACACCTGACGAAGTATCCGCCAAGATTGAGTGGTATCAAGACCACCTAGAACGTCTGACCGACGAAATCCGTGAGGCTGGCGTTGTATCAGCAAACGCAGAGGTTGATTTTGAGGTCGCCTACGCTCGCCAACGTCTGACCACTCGCTACGAAGCCACAGAGAACGGCGTAAAGGTCACTATCCCTGCCGTAGACGACACGGCAACCGTCAGCACGGCGGAACTACGTCGCAAGGCTTTGCTCGCCAAGAACAACCTCTCAACGTTGCGTGAGGCAATCTCATCAGCAAAGGCGAACCTAGAGTCTCTGCGCACTCTTGCCGCCTCTCACCGAAACGTCGTATAGCAACCTACGTTCGTCTAACGGCGATTTCAATTTAGGTGTTAGCCTGAAACCAACAACCAAAGTTGGGCGACATGGAATCACCATTATCAGAAAACGACGTAAGGCTCATAGCCTTAGAAGAGGGTCTGCGTTCCGCCTGTGTGCTGGATAACTTGCGCCTACAAATGCTCCACGAAGCAGTGGACTGGATTTGTGAAATGACTGACCTGCCAAAGACAGAGGTTCGTCAGCAGTTGGCACAAAACAAGGGTCGGGCAGTGGCGAAATCCATTGGAACCATCAAGGTCGCCCGTGCCTTACTTGGTCAAGAGAGTTCCCTCTAAAGTCTTGCATCAGCACCTCGCCGCCTGCTAAACTCGTGGGTAGCCCTCAAAGTGGGGGCATAACTGATAGTTAGGAAACCTAATGTCAACAGCAGTAACCATTATTGGAAACCTCACCCGTGACCCCGAAGTTCACTTTGCCGACACGGGAACAGCAGTAGTTTCGTTCAGCCTCGCAGTAAATAAGGGGCATCGTGGCGAAAACGGCGAGTGGGTTCAGGACGAACCAGAGTTCTACGACTGCGTAACGTTCAAGGAACAGGCTGAAAACTTTGCGACCTCGTTCGTAAAGGGTCAGCGCATTATCGCCATTGGGCGTTTGCAGAACCGCAGTTGGGTTGACAAGGAAACGGGCAAGGAACGCCGTAAGGTGGAATTGGTCGTGGACGAAATCGGCGCAAGCGTGAAGTGGGCAACCGTTCAGGTCGCAAAGAACGAGCGCAACGACAACTTTGGTGGAAACCAGTACACGAAGGGCGACGTGAATAAGCGCACCCCCAACCGTTCTGGCGACTACCGCAGTTCAGCACCTCGCACCTTTGACGAGGAGCCGTTCTAGTTGTCGCATAATCGGTGGTGAACCAATAGGTCGCCAACCGTCGCAAGACCCCTCATACGAACTTTACGGTTTTTCTTGTTTGCCGTAAGTAAGGCTTATTTCCTTCCTCATAAGCCTGTTCGTGTGGGGGGTGCTTGCTTTTCAACGGTGTCTAACTTGTGTATGACATTTGTATGTATCCTGTTGTTCTGTGAGCGACATTCCACCACAGACACCCCAGCCAGACGACGAGTTTGATAAGGACATTACGGGCAACCTCAACGCCCTTGATGATGTCGCAACACGGCTACAACTGGGATTTGCTGAAATCCATGAGGCGTATCACGCCATGCGCTTGGTCGGCTTTACCGAAACCGAAGCCCTGAAATACCTTGCTTTTTGCTCTATCTACGACGGTGATTTTTAGTGACCGACGACAACAAGCAAATCAACGAATACGGGATTTGGGTTCGTATGAGCGACGACCCGACCGATTTGGCGTATTTGGAATACTCTTTAGTGAAATCGCTCACTGGGCCAGAATGGAAAAAAGATGCCCTTTGCCGTGACGCTCCAAATGCCAGTCACCTAAAGACCTTTTTCCCAGAGGAACAGACGCACGGGGGAAATCACCTGATTGCGCCACGAAAAATGTGTTTGGAATGTCCAGTTCGCTACGAATGTTTGGAATACGGTATTGAGGAACCCTATGGCGTATGGGGCGGACACTCGCCCAGCCAAAGAAAGCGAATAGTGAAACTACTCAAAAGCGGTAGTAGCCTAGAGGAAGCAAGTCGTATGGTAGAGCGACGGGCTAGTAAAAAGCGACAGGCGGAATAGTCAATGGCTGACGACCAGCAAGAACTAAAGATTGACAACTTCTCAGAACTCGGTGCGTCAGGTCTTTGGCGCACGGGTGGTTTCGTCATTGACGATATCCTCCCACAACTTCGTGGTAAGCAAGCCCAAACCGCTTACCGTGATATGTCGGAAAACGACCCGATTATCGGGGCGATGCTGTTCGCTATTGAGCGAGTAATCCTACAAGTCGACTGGCGTATTGACCCCTACGACGACCCTACTGGAAACACCCCCAACGACGACGACGTGGCAGCCGCCCAGTTCGTTGAGGAGTGCATGAACGACATGAGCCACAGTTGGCACGAACTAATGATTGCCATTCTGTCGTTTCTACCTTACGGTTGGTCTTATTTTGAGATTGTCTACAAGCAACGCAAAGGCCCAGACCAGAAAGACCCGTCAAAGCGTTCCAAATTCAAGGACAACAAGATTGGCTGGCGCAAAATTGCTATGCGAACGCAGGACTCCCTGTGGCAGTGGCAGTTTGACGAAAGTGGTGGAATCAAGGCGATGATTCAACGTGACCCCACAACGGGTCGCCTGAACGTTATCCCCATTGAGAAAGCCTTGCTGTTCCGCACAACAACGGCTCGTGGAAACCCAGAGGGTCGCTCGGTTCTGCGAAACGCCTTCAAGTCTTGGTATTACAAGCGTCGCATTGAAGAGTTTGAGGCGGTAGGTGTTGAGCGTGACCTTGCCGGTCTGCCCGTTGCCTACGTTCCACCAGAATGGATGTCGCAAGGGGCTACGCCGGGCGAAAAGGCTGCTCTCGGCGCAATGGAACGTATCGTTCGTGGTGTAAAGCGCAACGAAACCGAAGGCATTATCTTGCCTGCCATTTACGACGAACAGGGCAAGCAACTCGTTGACTTCAAGTTGCTGAACTCAGGCGGCGCCCGTCAGTTCAACGCACAACCACTTGACGCAAAAGTTCTTACGCCTAGTGGTTGGAAGCGCATGGGTGACATTGCCGTTGGTGATGTCGTCGTAGACCCACTTGGATTGCCCTCACACGTCACGGGCGTATTCCCGAAGGGCGTTCGCCCTGTCTACCGTGTCACCACGGCAGATGGACGCTCAACACTTGCAGACGCAGAACACAACTGGGTGGTCACTAATAGCAAATGGCGTAATAGTGAAAACATCAACGACGCACACCCCCTGCTCCCCAACTACAAGGTTCGCAAGACGCAAGACCTTTTGGCAAACATCGAAAAGCACGGAAACGGCCGTCGCTTCCACCTTCCCCTTATCGAGCCTGTCGAATACGTTTATGGCGACCCGTTGCCCGTTGAGCCGTATGTGCTTGGTGTTCTTTTGGGCGACGGACACCTTCGGGAAGATGGTGGGGTTCGCTTCTACTCCGCCGACGCACAAATCGCACAAGAGGTAGAAAGCCACTTGCCAGCAGGAGACGTTGTGACAATGTGGCACGACAAAGACGGCGGTAGTGGCAAGGCTGAGATGTACCACATTACGGGAACATCGGGTCGTCGCACGTCTGCGGTCAAGACTGCGCTTAGTGAAATGTCCTTGCTTGGCAAAAAGGCTCCCGAAAAGTTTGTTCCACGTCAATACTTGACCGCTGGGGTGAAAGACCGCCTAGCACTGCTTCAGGGTTTGATGGACACAGATGGAACCATCACCAATGAGGGTTTGGGTATCTTCTATACCGTTAGTCCACAGTTGGCTAGCGATGTTGCGGAAATCGTGCGTTCGCTTGGTGGAACAGCAAGCGTCGGTCGCTACCCGATTGGCGAGTACACGTCGCCAAAGACGGGCAAGGTTGGCTTCTCGGCAAACGAGTATCACCACGTTCGTATCCGTATGCCACAACACTTGCCAATGGTTCGCCTAGAACGCAAGGCGGAGAAGTTATCAGATGACAGCCGTATGCGCTACCACACTGGCATTTCGTCCGTCGAATACGTTGGTGAAATGGAAGTCCAGTGCATCATGGTTTCCTCGCCCTCACATATGTATGTGACGGACGATTTCATCCCCACGCACAACACCGACCAAATCATTACTCGCTACAACCAGCACATTGCTATGACGGTTCTAGCAGACTTCATTATGCTCGGACACGAAAGCGTCGGCTCGTTTGCTCTCGGAACCTCAAAGGTCGACCTGTTCGTGGCTTCGGTGGAAAGTTGGGTTCGCCTCATTGCTGAGGTCTTTAACTCACACGCTATTCCACGCCTAATGAACCTCAATGGCTACCCGACCGACCGTTTGCCACAACTCACTTATGGTCAAATCGCTGCCATTGACCTACAAGAACTCGGTGCGTTCTTGCTCAACCTCGCCAACGCCCAGATGATTACACCAGACAACAACCTAGAGGAATACCTGCGAGAGTTGGCTGGCTTGCCGAACTTCCGCCCAGAAACCGACGGAACCACGCCTAACCAGCGTTATGGCGACCTGCGAACAGCACAACAGGCGCAAACTATGTCGGCTATCCACAACGGCGACGTGACCCTTACGACCGACCAGAACGGCCCATCAGCAACACCAACGGGCGCATCCACACAGGACAACACGGTCGCAACCGCAGTCCAAAACCCCGTCGGCGGTCTGAACGACCTCTCTGGGGGTAGTGGAATCCAAGCGAACATTACGTCGTCTGGATATTCAGGCGACGCACCACCCAACCTGAAGCCGACCACACCCGGCAAGGTCAAGTCACCGACAACGAACACCAGCATCAAGCGACCACCCAGCGGTATGAGTGGGCCTCTGGTGAATAATCAAGGGCCGACTTCCTAATGGCTATGCGCATTCGCAACGTTCCGCAGACTAAGAAAAAGTCAAAGAACCAACTCACCATATTGCGCCGTATCTCTATGCCAACAGCCAAGAGCCGTGCTAAGTCCTAATCAGCACGGTGATTTGGAAATGTTGAGATAAAGTTTATAACGTACAACCATTAGGAGTCAGCCACAGTGGACAACATAAATGTTCTAGACGTAGTTGCCGATGTCGCAATTAGTGAAATAATTGTGAACAAGGGCATCAACGACGACGTTCGGGCATCCGCCGCTGACCTGCTCCGCAAGGGATACCTCACCGCAGACGTTCTCTCGGTTTCTAATGGTGAAAACGTTGCCCTCGTTCTTGTTCCAAACGGCGAGCGAAACGGTCTTGCCCACATCAACAAGGCAGGCGTTCCAATGTCTGCCAATGCTGAAAAGCGTTTGATTGCCCGTAATCTGGCTAAGGGTCTGGCTGACGTAGCCCACCCATTTATCAAGAGCGTCAACGCTTTTGGCAATACACACGCCTGTTTAGTATGTGGTTCCACCACCGAAGCGGACACTTGCGAGCCTGTAGCAAAGGACTTCGGCCCATTTGTGTTCGGCGCAAGCCCAGCCGACGACGACTCCAGCGATTCCACCTCTGACGGGGCGGTTCAGGTTGAGTTAGACCCTGAAACGGTTGCCTCTATCCTCGCCGCTGTCCAGCCGACCGACGATGGTGAAAGCGACAGTAGTTCGTCCAGTTCGTCGTCATCTAGCGACAGTTCAAGTTCGTCGTCTAGCAGTTCCAGCAGTTCGTCAAGTTCTGGTTCCTCGTCAAGCGACAGTTCATCCTCGTCAAGCGACGATTCCAGCAGTTCCAGTTCGTCTAGCAGTTCGTCATCGTCTAGCAGTAGCAGTTCATCGTCCAGCAGTTCGTCAAGTTCGTCGTCGTCATCTGACTCCGATAGCGACATTCTCGGCTCTGACTGGTCTGACGGGCTTACCCCGTGGCAAGTGAAAATCGCAGAGGACTTGGACGGTCTTGTTCAGGCAAATGGTCGCATCCCAACGAGCGACGCTGTTTATACCGACCTCTCGCCCTTTATGGCACAAGGTTTCACCTGTGGAAACTGTGTTGCTATGGGCAACAACGGCTGTGACTGGGTTGCCGTATCTTGCTCGTCAAACGGCTGGTGCAAGTTCAACATGGTTCCCGTGACGGTTTCCACCTCTATCACGAACGGTTTGTATTACAAGTCGGTTCGGGAAAATCGTGGCACTCTTGACGCAGTTGAGTTCGCAAAGGGCGTGGTGGAAAAGGATGCCTCTGCCGTTCACGTCGACGGAACCGCTTGGTCTGCCCCGATTATCAGCAACTACGAAGAGGGCAAGCGCACTACGTCAAATCCTACGCAAATCAGCGTTGCCGAAATGCCTTTCCAAAACGATGACTCCTCCTCTGACTCCTCCGAAGTTGTCAAGAGTAGTGAAATCGTAGGCACTATCCGCAAGGATGCCGAACTGCGCTACACGCTCGGCCCGTGGTATGTTCCGGGGCAACTTGACGCACACGGCGAATGGACGGACACTGAGGAACTTCAGAAGGCTATGTGGGATTACGTCAAGTCTGGCGACCGTGACATCCGCCTTCAGCACAACGTAGACATTGTGGCTGGCGAGTGGGTAGAGGCTATGACGTGGCCTTACCCCGTTGAGGTTCCAATGTATCAAGCCGACACGAGCAACATCGTCAAGACCACCTTCCCTGCTGGCACGGCATTTCTCGGTGTCCAGTGGAAGCCGTGGGCGTGGGAACTAGTGAAATCAGGCAAGGTTCGTGGTTTCTCTATCGGCGGAACGGGTGCTGGCATTGAGGTCGACCTTCCTGCTGAAAACACATACAACCCATTTACCGCAGGGGGAATGAACTAATGCCTCGTCTTGTCCCCGGATTTGTAGCAACGACGGCTACCGCTAACGCTGGTTCCGGCAAGGCAACCATTGGAACGCAGAGCGTTCAGGTGATGGCTGCCTTTGACCGCACGGCGGTCTATCTGACCAACACGGGTTCCACCACTATTTCTATCGGTCTGGGTGCTACCGCTGTGGCAGGTCAGGGCATTGTCCTCTCACCCGGAACTGCCCAGACCCCAGCGCAAGTAATTACTCTCAACGGTTTTTCGGGCGTTATCAACGCCATTAGTAGTGCCACTGGTGGAACGCTCGCTTACTGCGAGTTCTAAAACCTAGTAGCACAACTACATTTCGCAAATCGTAGGGTAGCATTTCACCAGAAATAGTCACTTAGGAGCCTTTGTGTCAGACACGCTTGATAACGCCATTGAGCAATGGTTGAACGCCATTACTAAGGCGACCCTTGCCGAGCGTTTGGCTATCCCTACTTGGACTGACCCAGAGGCTCCGGCGGTTCTACCAGAGGCTTCATTTCCGTCAGAGGCGACGCAATCAGAAAACGCTGGTGGAACGCTGGCGACCATTCTTGCTCACGCCAAAATCAACTTCCAAAACTCAGCACAGGCACTTGGGCTTGCTGCAAAAATGCAGGCGAACGGCGACCTAAAGGGTGCTGGAAACGCTGTCTTGATGGCTGCGAACGAACTAAAGAACTGCGCCTTTGGTTTGGAACAGGCTTCCAACGTAGACCAAGAGAACTCATACGCTTTCGCTAACGATGCGGTGGAAATCAACCGTATTTCTTTGGGCTTGTTCGCTCAGGCAAACCAACTGTTTCAGCAAGCCCGTGACAAGAAAGTCACTTTGATGGGCGTTGTTCCGTCAGACCTTTACGCAGAATCGGTTGCCAAGTCAGAGGAAACCGCTGGTGGAATCGACCTTGACGCTATCCGCAAGGGCAAGTTCTTTCCAAAGAGCAAAGTAATCAAGAACATTCCACCTCTTTGGAACACTGACGACGCAAACCTCAAAGCGACCGTCATTTACTTGCACTACTACAACGCAAATGCCGACTTCTATGTCGCAGAACTTGACCCTAAGACGAATACGGCGTGGGGATACGCCCGTATCGCTGGTCAGCCCGTAGGTAAGTGGGGAGCGTTCAACCTGAACGACCTTGCTGATTACGGCAAAGACGCATCAACCGAGCCTGACCTTTGGAACATTGGTGGGCCTATTGAGCGTGATGAATCGTGGACACCGACACCAGCCGGACAAATCCCGAAAATAGTGATTAGTTAGGAGACTGGTCATGTCTAGTGAAATCAACAACACAACCCCATTTGGGAAAGGACTATCTATGTCAGAAAACCTGTTAGAAACCATTGAGCAGTGGATTTTGCCTCTTTACAAGGACGCAAACCCTGCCATTAGCAACGACGATGCAACGAACGGTGCGTCAATCAACGACGTTCCAGCACTCGTTTCGTCTGCTTCGGACAAAGAGGACAAGGCAGACGACGCTCACGCCGCTGGCGACCACCAGACCGCAATTGACTTGCTGAACTCTGCCGCCGACGACCACGTTAAGGCTGTTGGCGCATTCAAGCGCAACGGCGACGGCGACAAGATTGGCTTCCACGCTGGTGAAGTTGGTCGTTTGCGTGGCAAGGCTCAGGACATTGAGGAAGAGCGCAACGCTTCTGGCGACATTGCTAGTGAAATCAACAAGGGTGGCCCCGGCTCAGGCCCGCAATGGAACCACCCCTTCCGTGGCAACCGTTTCACCTCAGTTCCCGAAATGGCGGACAAGTATGAAACTCGACGTGGCACGGAAAACTTTGACCACGGACAGCACCTTGACGCTGCTAAGGCGCACATTGCGGCTGCCAATGCGGCTGCTCGTGCCGGTCACTTCAACGAGGCGGCAAGCCACTTGCACGAGGCTGCGTATCACCAGACCCGTGCGGCCGAACTTGTCCAAAAGCCCCGTAGCGAATACCCGTTCGTCAACCGTCGCTTTGGTGAAAAGATTGTTTCTGCTCACGAATCGGCCCACTCGGCAGAGGGTGCCGCTCGTGACGCTTCTATCGCACAGGGCAAGTTGCTGAAGGCTACGGCCGGTGGCGCAGACGCTCGCACCCTCGCAGGCTTGCGAAGCGATGCTGCCCAAAAGATGGACTTGGCTACCAAGTCTCTGGCTGAAGTCAATGCGGTTCAGGGTTCTCTTGACTCCGCCCGTGTGAACGCAGGCGACGTGACCCTCAACCGTCAAACCGCATAAGGGGCTAGTGAAATGTCTAAGAATCCATTTAACATTGAAAACCTTGCCCCGACGTGGGCTACCGCAGACCTCGCTAAGAGTGCTGTTCTAAAGGGCGACGTAGAGGGGCATGCCTTTCACGGGAACCAATACACCCGTATGGGGTCACAGGCACAAGCAATAGAAAATCGTGCTGAAAGTATGTTTCACATTGACGCTAGTGGTCGAGAGCGCAACACTTGGGGCGGAAACACCGATAAAGATTTTGACGACATTATTTCTGCGCACAAGCAACTTGAGGCTGACCACCGTGCTGCCGCTGCTAGTGAATACGCAAAGGGAAACACAAAGGCAGGCGACCTGCACATTGCCGCTGCTCGTGCGCACGGTGACGCTGTGGACGCATGGCGGAACTCAAAAGCCGCTACAGGTCTTGCTTTCGCTCCGTATTCATCCCATAATCATTCTTTCGGTGCTTACATTGAGTCAAGAGATGCTACACGTGCTACCAATCATGCCGTAAGCAATTCATCACCAGATGGTGTTTAAGGAGTTCCAAATGTCTGACCTGAATAGTGAAATCACAAAGTGGATTGCCATCGCTAAGGGCGATAAGTGTCCTCTCTGCAAGGGAACCGGCTCTATCCGGGGCGGACACGTCACTTGCCCTAAGTGTGGTGGAAAGAAGGTAGCCAAAGACGCTAACGAGTCACTTGCTACCGTTATGCGCCACGACCAAGACCACGACAACTGGCACAAGATGCACGGCGACGCACCTTGCACCTCA
>Ga0214199_1000006_pt1 | contig 56884 bp, 56 predicted proteins | sample TroBogEpilimnion_24_FD_153037 | JGI IMG/M metagenome (GOLD analysis project Ga0214199, IMG submission 153037) | Freshwater microbial communities from Trout Bog Lake, WI - 04OCT2008 epilimnion | ecosystem: Environmental > Aquatic > Freshwater > Lake > Epilimnion/Euphotic zone | place: Trout Bog...
TCTGCCATATGTGTGAATTGAATGCCACAGCAAAGGGGCACACGACATCGAGCCAGCTGACGGGCCGTCACGTTCATGTTGGTCGTATCAAAGCTGTGCGGTTGTGTTGTGTCGATGAAGGTACAGATGCATGAGCAATACAGACACATGCCCCTACTGCGGGGCTGCAATTCATAAAGCGTCAGGAGTGACGACATGGTACGAGTGCAAAACAATGGAGTGGTATGTGCGTTCTGAACGTGCTGAGCGCATCAGCGATGAGTGCTATCAACGCCAGCTTGCACAGAAGGACGAAGAAATCCAACGAGTGTTAGCTGCTAACAAAGACTGCATTGCATGGTTTGAAGATGGGCGGGATGAAGCTATTAAACTAAAGGCTGAGTTTAATGAGGCTCTCGAAGCATTGCGTAATCTAGTGAACGATTCGCAGCACAAAGACCACGACTGCGGGGACACGCCAGACCATTGTCCCGTGCTGGCTGCGCGTGCGATTGTTAAAAAGTACGGAAAGAGGTGAAGAGGCATGAAGATTGTAACGCTTGATTTTGAAACGTACTACGATAAGCAGTACTCGCTATCCAAGATGACTACGGAGGAATATATCCGTGACGAGCGATTTGAAGTCATCGGCGTGGCTGTGCAAGTTAAGGATGGGGAACCAGACTGGTTCAGTGGTACTAAGGAAAAGACTAAGGCGTTTCTTGAGAGGTTCGCTCTCCACGACCATATAGTCGTTGCCCATAATGCTATGTTCGACATGGCTATCCTTAACTGGCACTTCGACATCCGGCCTAAGCGCATAGTAGATACCCTGTCTATGGCACGGGCACTACATACCATCGAGGTGGGTGGGAGCCTAGCTGCGTTAGCTGAGTACTATGAGCTGGGGGTGAAGGGCACTGAGGTGGTTAACGCACTAGGGAAGAAGCGGTTGGACTTTACAGCAGAGGAACTATCACGCTACGGGGCGTATTGCAGTAACGACGTTAGTTTAACGTACAAACTATTCCAAACCCTAGGTGCTGGCTTCCCGTTGGTAGAGCTTAAACTCATCGACCTGACCATTCGTATGTTTACTGAGCCGAAGCTGGAGCTGGATGCGATAAAGCTAAAGACCCACCTGCAACTTGTGGGGTTAACTAAAGCTCAGTTCCTAAGTAACTACAACAAAGAAGACTTGATGAGTAATCCTAAGTTTGCAGAGTTACTGAGGGCGAAAGGGGTTGAGCCGCCCATGAAAATAAGTCCGACAACAGGTAAAGAGACTTACGCATTCAGCAAAACTGACGAGGGGTTTAAGGAATTGCAGGAGCATCCTAATTTGCACGTACAAGCTCTCGCCGCAGCTAGATTGGGGGTTAAGTCCACTATTGAGGAAACCCGTACACAACGGTTCCTAGATATTTCAGGTAGGGGTAAGTTACCTATCCCACTTCGTTATTATGGAGCACACACAGGTAGATGGGCTGGGTCGGAACTTTGCAACATGCAGAACCTACCAAAGGCAAAAGCGTCTGCCTTAAAGATCGCTATATGCGCTCCAGATGGGTACTTGATGGTTGACTCCGACTCCAGCCAGATCGAAGCGCGGACGTTGGCATGGTTAGCGGGGCAGGATGACTTGGTGGAATTCTTTGAGAAAAATAACGAGGAGATAGCTGCGGGGGTTAGCAAGAAAGATATGCAATACGACCCATACAAAATAATGGCCGCTCAGATATATGGGAAACCCATCGGGGATATTACTGATGGGGAAAGGTTTGTAGGTAAGACCACAATTCTCGGTGCCGGATACGGCATGGGTGCGGCTAGGTTTAGGGTACAACTAAAAACCTCCGGGGTAGACTTACCTCAAGAGGAATGTGACCGCATCATCAAAGTGTATCGGGAGACTTACCCGAAGATAACTGCACTGTGGAAACAGGCGGGTAAAGCGTTGGAAGCAATCATGCGAGATGCCACAGCCCCGCTAGGTAGAGAGGGAGTAGTAATTGTGGAAGGGAGTAGCGGGATACGCTTGCCAAACGGGTTGTATTTGAAGTACCCTAACCTAAGAAGGGTTACTAATGCTGAGGGGAAAGATGAACTTGTTTACGACACCAAACGCGGTAAGCAGACTACCCCTAACAGAATATACGGCGGTAAGGTGGTGGAAAACTGTATAGCTGAGGGTACAGAGGTACTAACAGATAGAGGGTGGGTGTGTATAGAGGAAGTGAGTACCGCCGATATGGTGCATGACGGGATTGAGTTTGTGTCTCATGGAGGTAGGGTATTCAAATCCGTACAATCGTGTGTTAGCATAGACGGCGTATACATGACTCCAGACCACGAGGTACTGACTAATGAAGGTTGGAAAGCTGCATCCCAGAACCCCAAACCATACCGGCCAGATATTCGGTATGTTGACGGCGTTAAATCCAGAACACAGCGATGGAAAGAAACGACGGTGGCGTTACCAATGCACATGCGGGACACAGTGCATCAAAGTAGGAGCAGACGTAACCAAGGAGCTAAAGCGTGGGGGAACACCCAACTGCGGATGCGCAACTCGAACTCTTATATCGAATGCAAACAAGACGCATGGTATGAGCAAACACCCTGCTTTCGCGGTATGGCGGTCGATGCTGGATCGTTGTCGATTGCCCACGCATCAGGCATGGGAGAGTTATGGAGGGCGAGGCATAACCGTATGCAAGAGGTGGCAGACGTCTTTCCAGAACTTTTGGGACGACATGGGGGGTACCTACGTGCGTGGACTAGACTTAGATCGAATAGACAACAACGCTGGGTATTCTCCAAAAAACTGTCGGTGGGTAGCGCGACGACAGAGCGCCATGAACAGGCGGAATACGGAACGCAGGGTAGACGTATGCGAGCTAAGCCGTCAGACAGGTATCGCTCATACAACTCTGTATTACCGTCTAGCCCATGGCTGGCCCGTGGAACAACTAACAAGGAAGCCAGATGCCAGAAACAGGTATACGACATTTTGAACGCCGGGCCTAGGTCGCGGTTTGTAGTTCGTGGGGACTCAGGGGCGTTTATAGTGCATAACTGTTGTCAGGCATTAGCACGTATCATTATAGGCGAACAGATGCTTACGATTAACCGCAAGTATCCAGTAGTGATGACGGTACATGATGCTATAGCTTGCCTGATCCCAGAGGACGAAGTGAAGTTAGGTATGGAGTTTGTAGAGTTGATTATGCGAATGCGCCCTGAATGGGCACTTGATTTACCCTTGAACTGCGAAGCCGGATACGGCAAAACTTACGGAGAATGCTAATGAGTGACGAAAGCAAAACCGGGTTTCACCCCTTGGTAGATTTGATTATCGCTAGGATAGAGAGCCACCCTGAGGAGCTTGAGAGGGAGCCCAATACGGATGCATACAAGACCCGTAAAGCTGAACAGATGGCACGTATAATAAAGCTATGCGATAAGCACTTCACTACGGAAGAACGCGCCGCTATAAACGCAGCTGAAGCTAGAGCTTATAAGGATTTGGCTCACAAAGCACTCATGGCGGTGCTACTTGAAGAAGATAAACCTAGTGAAGATTACGAACGCCTAGCAACAGGTAAAGCCCTTAAAGCCATGCCAATCAGTAAATAGGCCCCACCATGCACCCCGCAACTAAACTACTACTCGCTAGACTCGAATCTAATCCCGAGGAATTTGTAGAATGTATCTCTGAGCCTGCATATGGGGCAAATAGGTGGTACAGGGCAATAAGCAAACTAGCAGCCTCACTCCCCCGTGACGAATGGGTTATGTTTGAAGAGAAGTTACATGACGCCCAGCTTAACCAGCTACATAAGGACGTGATGAGTGCGCTATGTGATCCACCTCGTCCTGAACATGATAGGATGCTTGGTACTTCTGAAAACAACATAAACACTGTAATAGCCCCCGCAGGAGCCCACCATGCACCCCGCAACTAAGTTACTCATTGCTAGACTCGAATCTAACCCAGAGGAATTTTGGGATGATGATAACGAATGGTGTAAGTGGAACCGTGTATTGGCAGATATGGAGGAAACTGCCCCAGAGGAATACAACACACTGGTAAAACCTGCGCTCTACGCTGCTAGGATGGAGGGTATTCATCGCCGTATAATGCGGGAGCTACTTAGAGACACGGGAAACGAAGCGCGGACAACCCGCATACGTGGAAGTCAAATACTGGTCGCCGACGAAATGGCTAGAGAAATAAGTGAACAGCTAGAACTCGCCCGTGACGCTAAACCCGGGAAGATACTATGACTGTCAAGTGGTCCTACAGCAGCCTTAAACTGTTCAAGCAATGTGCTAGGCAGTACTACCACGTTAAGGTGTTGAAGGAGTTCCCTCCCTCTGATACCGAGGCTACTCTATATGGTAAGGAGATGCATGAAGCTGCGGAGTACTACGTAAATGACGGAGTTCCGTTGCCTGCTAAGTTCTCTTTCCTGCAAAAGTTTATGGATGCAGTGAACAACCTCCCCGGAGCACGATACTGTGAGTTGAAGCTGGGGATTAAGCGGGTCGATGGGAAATTTGAACCCTGTGACTTTGATGATCCAGATTACTGGTGGCATGGCATTGCCGACTTGGTAGTAGTCGGTGGACGCAAAGCTTACAGTATAGATTACAAAACCAGTAAAAATGCTAAGTACGCCGACCTTAACCAGCTGCGTATTATGTCCGCCGCACTGTTCCTACACTTCCCACATCTGATCGAAATCAAGTCTGCACTGGCTTTTGTGGTTAGTGGGGAGTTTGTTAAGGAAACACATCATGCAATGCACCTGCACGATTACCTGAACCATTTCAACCCAGACTTAACCCAACTGGCGGATTCCTTTACGTTTAATATATGGAACACGCAGTCCGGCCCGTTGTGCAAATTCTGCCCTGTTAAATCGTGTGAGCATCACCCCGAAGATAGACCCTCATTTTGGAGAAAGTAAATGCCGTACAAAAACAAAGCTGATAGAAACTACAAGCATGAGTACGAAGAGTACCAAAGCAAACCTGAACAAATTAAGAACCGCGATGCCCGTAATAAGGCACGGGCTGAGATGATGAAGAAAGGTAAAGTCCACAAGGGCGACGGTAAAGATGTAGACCACATCAAGCCTCTATCCCAAGGTGGCAAGACTGAACCCGGCAATTTGCGTACTGAGTCGGCCCACGATAACCGCTCGTACAATCGCAACAAAGACCACTCCGTTAAAATCAGAGCCTCTAAGAAAAAATAATGGAAATCGTAGATAACAAATTGCTTGTGGTGCGTACCCGTCGCCCACAGTTAGTAACTAGTACCATCAAGAAAAGTAAGGTGGTACGTCAAGTGCAGGATATGCATGAAGTTGCGGTTAACTGGGGGATACACGAAGTGCAAGCGTTAGCGGACTTGAAGATAAAGAATATCCCATCGCCCATTGATCGGGACTACAAGTGGACAGGCAAGCTACAACCATTTGCGCATCAGAAGGTGACCGCTGGGTTTCTAAGTACCCACAAGAAAGCATTTTGTTTTTCTGAGCAAGGCACGGGGAAGTGTGCTGCTACTATATGGGCCGCTGACTATTTAATGAAGATGGGCATTGTACGTAGAGTACTTATTGTCTGTCCACTGTCTATTATGAAAGCTGCATGGCAACAGGACTTGTTCAAGTTTGCTATGCATAGAAGTTGCTCGGTAGCCCACGGTAGCTCAGATACAAGGAAAAAGATCATCAACGCTAAAGATGAGTTTGTAATAGTTAATTTCGATGGCGTAGCTGTTATCAAAGATGAGATACTGAATGGCGGATTTGACTTGATTGTTATTGATGAAGCGAACGGATACAAGAACGTAAAGACTAACCGATGGAAAGTAATGAAGCAGCTAGTGGATAAAATAGGGCGGTTGTGGATGTTGACGGGTACCCCTGCTGCACAGTCTCCAGTAGATGCGTTCGGTCTGGCAAGACTGGTAAACCCTGAAGGCTCACCTAAGTTCTTCGGGGTATTTAGAGAGCAAGTGCTCTACAAAGTGTCCAACTTTCGCTGGGTACCTAAGCCACATGCTAAAGACGTAGTGCATAAAGTGTTGCAACCTGCTATCAGGTTTGAACGTGAACAGTGTTTAGACTTACCCGCAGTTACGTATCTTGATAGGGAAGCTCCGTTGACCCCCCAGCAGAAGAAGTACTACAAGATGTTACGTACCAAGATGGCATTTGAAGCAGCGGGAGAAACAGTCGGCGCAGTGAATGCAGCTACTAACCTTAACAAGCTACTGCAAATCTCAGGCGGTGCGGTATACACGGAGAGTGGAGAGGTAGTAGAGTTTGACGTGAGTAACAGGTTAAACGCAGTGGTTGAAGTAATTGAGGAAGCATCACATAAGGTGCTGATATTCGTGCCGTTTACTCATACTATTGAGCTACTGAAGAAAACTCTGGATAGTGAAGGTATCACCTCGGAGGTTATTAACGGGCAGGTGGCTATGAACAAACGTAGCAACATTATCAAGGACTTCCAAGAAACGGATAAAATCAGGGTGCTAATTATTCAGCCACAAGCTGCGGCACATGGGTTAACATTTACTGCGGCTAATACGATAATCTGGTACGCTCCGGTACCCAGTGTAGAAACTTATCTGCAAGCTAATGCACGTATCAACCGTCCGGGGCAGAAAAACCCCATGACCATCATACACATACGTGGTAGCGAGGTAGAGAACAGGTTGTACACTATGTTACGGAACAACATTACGACACATACACACATAGTTGATTTGTACAGACAAGAACTAGAGGAGGTTGAGTGATGAACGAAGTAACTGTAGGGGCAGACGATACCCCAGAATACCCTGAGATGAGTATGGATGAGTTTATGTTGTTGTTCCATAAGGTAGGGTTAAATAAGGTCGCATTTAAGGGCGTGTTAGATGCGAGGGATGAGATATATAAGTTAGTGTGTACGGCGATGCGGGAAGATAGGAAGATAAGCTGGTGCTCCCCGTGGGACGGTAAAGTTTCCAATAACACTGGGATGGCCCCTGATAAAGTATCCCCAGATGAAGTGCTCCATGCTTTGCATGGTAAGATGTCCACTATAGTAGTAATAGGTTACGACAAAACGGGTAACGAATACTACGTGTCTAACGAACGAGATAAAACCGCTATAGCGAATATGCTAGGGCAAGCTAGGAAAGATTTAGATTCCGCAGTAGTGTCAGATGGTAAATGGGTAGAGGGTGCGTGGACGGAGATTCCTTTATGAGCAAAGATAACGTGATAAATTTTCCGGGGCTTACTACGCTAAATATCGACCCTGATAAAGTAATAGAAGCTGCAAAGGGTAAATTGGAAATGGTAGTAATCGTTGGGTATGACAAAGATGGGTTTGAATACTTCGCTTCTAGTGACCCTAACGGCCCCGAGATATTATGGATACTGCAACGGGCTAGTACAGGGATTCTTAACGCAAATAGCGCAACTAGGGAAGAATAATCCAATTGACAGTTTATAACTTTATACTACAATCAATACCCCAATAAAACATAGGAGCAATCTATGCAAGACGATTTTAATCTGGAGGAGACCGTAAAGGTCTATATCAAACTGCGTGACGCAGTAGACAGCATGAAGGAGCGGCATAAGGAAGAACTGAAGGAGCTGGAGTCACAAAAGGAAGTAGTGTCTAACGTGCTACTGGATTTCTGCAATAGTCAGAATCTGGATAGCGTCAAAACTAAGGAAGGTACCCTAAGCCGCCGTGTCAATACTCGTTACTGGACAAGCGACTGGGAATCCATGGACAGAGTAATTTTAGAGCATGATGCGGTATACTTGTTAGAGCGCCGTATACATCAAGGAAACATGAAGCAGTTCCTTGAAGAGAATCCAGAGGCATTTCCTCCGGGGCTTCAGACCAATAGCGAATACACTGTACAAGTCCGTAGACCAACTAGTAAGTAGGAGTAACATATGAGCAACGTAACTATTTTTAAGAATCAGACTGAAGTATCTACCCGAACCCGTGGGCTTAGCGAACTGGCTAAATCCCTATCCCAAGGCGGCGTAGCAACCCGCAGAATTCAGACCAACACCAACGGCACCTTCAAACGTATTGTAAACGGCGAAGTTATTGGTAAGGCTGTGCGTGGGGAGATTAACGTAATCATCGTTGACCTTCTTACTAAGGTATCCCGTACATACTATGAAGGGAAGTATGACCCTGAAGCTCCACCGACACTACCCAACTGCTGGTCTAATTTAGGTGACAGACCTGAAGAGGCTGCTACTGACAAGCAACACACTAACTGCGCTGAATGCCCTATGAACATTAAGGGTTCTGGGGAGAACGGTAGTCGTGCGTGTAGGTTTAACCGTCGCCTTGCTGTGCTGGTTGAAGGGGATACATCCGGTGAGGTGTATCAATTTAACATCCCTGCTAAGTCTATCTTCGGTAAGGGTACAGGCAACGTGCATCCGTTTGAGAGTTATATTAAGTATCTGCTGGCTAACGGGGAATCCCCAGATGGTGTAGTAACTAATATCAAGTTTGATGATGAAGCAGACACAATGGCGTTGTTGTTTACTCCAGTGCGTAGCGTTACTGACGAAGAGTTTGATATGGTTCAGGCCGCGCAAGCAAACCCACAGACCAAGCGTTATACAGTGCTCACTGTTGCGCAGACAGATGGGGTTACTAAGAAGCCTGAGAAACTAGCCGCCCCCGAAAAGAAGGCGGAAGTCAAAGCTAAGGTGCAACGCTCAGAGGAACCTGATGACGATGGTGATACCCCACCACCTGTTAAGCGTGAATCCAAGAAGCCACAAGCACCATCCGCTAAACCGAAGGCAGACTTAGCTGCCATAGTGGATGAGTGGAAAGACGAAGAATAATTAAGTATTGACTAGGTGCCCCCAACTAAGACTTGGGGGCTGTTTAGGATGTTGAGGTACTATGAGCAATATAGACCTGCTAGAAACCGTATTGGCCCACGATGGGCGATACTGCGTGACCGGACTTAAAAACGGGCGCGTCAATCAATCCTTCCATAACACACTGGAAGACATATACGACAAAGCTGCTGAGCTAATGACCTCCAGCTATGATGTTTACTTTGCCCTTGCTACATTCGGTGACGCTAACGAGCGCACTAAGCCCAACGTAAAGCTGCTCCAATCCTTCTGGGTGGACATCGACTGCGGGGAAGCTAAGGCTGAAGTAGACCCAAACACAGGTAAGCCTGACGGATACATAGACCAAGCAGCGGCCATCGTTGCACTGGGTAGTTTTTGCGAACTGACTGGGCTACCCATGCCGCTACTGGTTAACTCGGGACGCGGTGTACACGCATACTGGCTACTAACTGAACCTGTGACTAGGGCTGAATGGGAACCTGTGGGCAAGCGGTTAGCCCAGCTATGCGCAACCCATGATTTCTACGCTGACCCTAATGTGTTCGAGGTAGCTCGCATACTGCGTATCCCCGGCACGTTGAACTTCAAAAGTGACCCACCGACACTGGTTGAGATGATTAGCGAGGAGCCCCCTGCCCCCCTGTCTATCGAGGCTTTCCGTAGCATACTGGGCGTGGTCGAGGAGGAACCGGGAACTATCCTGCATCAGCGCAAGGAGCTGACCGAGCTGGGTAAGCAGCTTCAAGAGAACATTGAATCCTCGTTTTCCAAAGTGATGCGTAGGAGCGCAGAAGGCACTGGCTGTAACCAGCTAATCAGTTGCTACAAGGATCGGGCTACGTTGTCTGAGCCAAGGTGGTTCAATGCGCTGTCCGTTGCAAAGTTCTGTAGGGACGCAGACAAAGCTATACACAAGATGTCCAGTGGGTACCCTGACTACGACCCCGCTGCTACCGAAGCAAAGATACAACACATTAAGGGGCCACATACCTGTGAACAGTTTGAAAAGAACAATCCGGGGGGTTGTGAAGGCTGTTTATTCAGGGGCAAGATAGGTAGCCCGATCAGTCTAGGTAAAGAATTGGCGGTTTCCGTAGATGCGTGTGAACAAGTAGAAGGGCAGGAGGAAGATGAGGAGGAGACTCCCATAGACCAACTGAAAGTGCCCAGTTACCCTAATCCGTTTGCACGAGGCAAGAACGGCGGGATTTATTACGTACCCAAGGAGGATGAGGCAGACCCAGTGCTGGTATATGAACATGACATCTACGTAGTGAAGCGCATGAAAGACCCCACTGATGGGGAGGTGTTCCTGTTACGTAGGCATCTGCCTCAGGATGGGGTTGACCAGTTCAAAGTGCCAGCATCTAGCATGGTGGACAAGAAAGAGTTACAGAAGATTATTTCGTCTAATGGTGTGCTTTGTCACGGTAAGTCATTGGAGCTACTACTCATAATGCTTATCACGATGGCGAAGCAGTTGCAAGTAAAACAGAGGGCAGTACACATGAGGTCACAATTCGGTTGGGCTGACAACGACAGCAAGTTTATTATCGGTGATAAGGAAATCACTAAGGATGGCATATTTTATAGTCCGCCGTCCTCGATCACTCAGGATATGGCGTTGAACCTAGTTAAGAAGGGTACCCTAGATAAGTGGAAGGAAGTGTTCGCGTTGTACGGGAAGCCGGGGTTGGAACCTAATGCATACGCCGCCTTGACCGCATTTGGTGCCCCATTGTTGAAGTTTACGGGACAGAAGGGCTCCATCATTAACGTCATCCACCCTAGTTCCGGCACTGGCAAGACCACTACCCTGCATATGTGTAACAGCGTGTACGGAGTACCTGACAGGCTTTATGCCACTAAGGATGACACCCTGAATGCCAAGATTACCCACCTAGGCATCATGAATAACTTACCATTTACTTGTGACGAAATAACCAACGCAACCGCCGATGAGTTTTCCACACTGGCCTATAGCATGTCGCAGGGACGCGGTAAGAACCGCATGATGGCTCAGACAAATCAGTTACGCGCCAACCTGACTTCGTGGCAGACCATATCACTATGTAGCTCCAATGCGTCGTTCTACGAGAGGCTATCAGCTGCTAAGGCTAGACCAGATGGGGAGATGATGCGTCTGCTGGAGTACAAGATTGACTACTCAGATGCGATTGATAAGGGGATTGCCAAGCAGATGTTTGACCATCAGCTTATGGAGAACTACGGTCATGCAGGTGAGGTATATGCTACTTGGTTGGTAAATAACTTAGAGGAAGCAGTTACTACCGTGCATGGCATACAAGCTAAGATTGATAGAGAGCTGTCCCTAACTCAACGGGAACGATGCTGGTCTGCTAATGTGGCTGCTAACATTGCTGGTGGGTTGATAGCTAAGCAGCTAGGGCTGATCGACTGGGATATGAAAGCTATCTATATGTGGGTTGCTAAGGCAGTGGATAAGATGCGTGGGGAAGTAGTTGCTCCGGCATTGGACTCCATGGCTGTCATAGGTAACTTCATTAACTCGCACCTACAGAATGTACTGGTTGTGAACGGCGAGGTAGATAGACGCTCCAAGATGGCTGCTATCCCCGTCATGGTGCCACGAGGGGAACTTATAATCCGCTACGAGCCCGATAATAAGAAGATGTTTATTGTGCTTAGCAAGTTCAAAGCTGACTGTGACAGGTATCAGAATAACTATGCCGAGATAACTGAGGACTTGAAGACTAGGGGTATCCTGCTCGACAAGAAGATCAAACGTATGGCTAAGGGTATGGACTTGAACAGTCCGGGGGTAGTGGCATTAACGCTAGATGTCTCCCACCACGATTTTATCGACGTAGAACCTGTGCTATCTAGTGCGGAGCAGTCTCATGCTAGTGGAGAATCTCAGGTACAGAGTTAACTGGAGGGCGTTTACGCGTGGGACTTCATTCCTGATCCCGTGTTTAGACCCTGACAAAGCTAAAGCTACCGTATTAGTTACGACTAAAAGACTGAAGATGCAAGTACTTACCAAAGTGGTAATCAAGGAGGGTATCCAGTGCTTGCAGGTGTGGAGGCTTTGACGTAGAGTTTCGGGTAACAAGATTGCTCCTTGTTATTCCCTGCTAGCCCCTTAACTCCGATAAGGGGCTTTTTTTCGTCAGTATGTTTTGTTGCCCTGCATATCAAGTCCCTGCTGTTCAAGCAGTTCAGGAGCAAGTCTCTTGTTGAGCGACATGCCATTGATAGCGTCTTGGGCTTTCCGTTCCTCTCGTTTCATAGCAGCGGAGATTACATTTGGAGTAATCGGTTTCTCTGGGTGCTTTGAGCTCCACTTAGCTGCGGCTTCCTGTGCATCTGCTATAGCTTCAGGGCTACCTAGGTTATACGCACCGACGGTTTGAGCCACGATAGCGTTGTACCTGTTAAGCAGTTTCTGCTGTTCTACGTCCATAGCGGTGTTGATCTTGCGCTTCTCGGTAATATCTGCTGGAGCTAAGCCCGCCATCTGCATAACTGCGTTGTACCCGCTTACTTCTCCGATAGGGACCCCCTTAGTAGTACGAGCCCCCTCAGTTGCATACCTGATTCCCTTGAGCCCATTACGGATGGCAGTGGGGAGAGTAGCCTCAAACATACGCTCATACTTACCTTGCTTGAAGTAGTCGTAGGCTTCGCCAGCTTGGGATACGGCGTTATACATCGGCCCCATGGAGTGCTCCATTATGTAGCTAAGCATACTTACATCTGCTAGGCGCTTAGGGTCATCCTTCATAATCATGTCGTTCCAGCCAGTTCGTTCAGATACTTCTACATTAAGTAGGGAATTAAGCGGCCCTTTGTATGCCCAGTCCCCGGAGGCTTTACGTACTTCAGCTTCGGCATCGTATGGGTCGTCCTCATCCCCCATCAGCTGATTGGCTAGAAACTCAGTGAACCCGACAAGGGGCAACCCGGCTACACCAGAGAAAGCAAATGCCGTTGCATACACCCCGAGGATTTGACGACGGGCCATGGCTTTAGTCTGCTTATCCGCCCCCTTGAATGCATCATGGAACATCTTACCTAGAATAAATGCACGGTTAACTGCGAAGCTTTTGAAAGTAAGGGCTACTCGGGCAATGTTATTCTGGAATATCGGAGCCTTAGCCCCCGCCAGTGCTGAACCATATGCGGTCTTAACGGTGTCTACTGCGGCTTGTCTAGCTGCATCTACATTACCGTTGGTGCGCTTCAGTTCCAGCTCATATGCGGAGATAAGGGCAACTTCTCTATTTAGTTTGTCAGCTGCACGGAACATATAGTCCATGCCGTACTTAGCCTTAGCAAAGGTACCGTTGTAGCTATTGGTTGAAATCTTACGTAGCTCAAACATTTCCTGTCCAATATGCGTACCTAATGCACCTAGTTCATTAGCATAGTTGTATAAACCCTCATACCCCTTAGGTATCTCACCATCTGGTTTCAAATTTATAGAGGACCATGCTTTCTTGAATGCCGCAGAGGTCTCGCCGTAACCATGTTTGCCGCCAAGCATCGGGTACACTACCATAGGTAAGTGGGTAGCATTGATAAACGCAGACGAGGCATTACCAGCTAGGTACCACATGTAGCTTCCATACCCAAGCATCTGCGCCCATTTACTGGTCTTAGGATTACGAGCAAACTCGACTTGCTTTCTAACACTGTTAACCACAGCTTTTATGTTGCTATCACTCTTGTTAGCTTCAGCCTCCTCGTACAACTTAGCCATAGCTTCGTCAAAACCAGCTGCATGTTCAATGCTGTTTACCAACCGGTTCATAGTGCCTCCCACGTTGGAGTAGGCATTAAGGATGTCTGCCTCCATACCCAAACGCCGTTCACGCTTACGGAATCTCTGGCGCAGGGAACTAGCTGGTTGATAATCTAAATAGGTTTCATACACCGCATTGAGTATGTCTGGATCAGTAATCTTCTGGTCCTTCAGTACCTTTAATATGTCACCTAGGAACCCAGTAGGCGGTGGACTATTCTCCCGCATATGGTCAATGTTGCGGTAAATTTCTACATCTTTGTGTCCTTCTTTACGTACTCTAGCTTCTTCTGCGTTGCGGGCATACTCAGAGGTAAAAGACTGCCTGACTCGGTTATTGGCTTCATCTGTATAGGCCAACCAGAATTCACCACGACGGAACAACGGGAGATACACCTTCAACTTCTTCTGGGCATACTTCAGGTTAAATTCCTTAGCATCATCCGGAGTCATACGCTCCGTTAGTAACTCGTTGTACTCCTGTATGAGGTCTTCGTACTTGTTGCGTATGGTCTTGTACATCTCCTGAAGTTCTGGAGGTAACGCCTCGAACTGTTTCACCAACGGGTTATCAACTTCCTTTTTCCTTTTTCTAACAGGGTCATCAAAAAACTCTACCTGATCGAGCGTACTAAGCACTGCAATCCGGTTAAAGTTATCCATCACTTGCTTAGGGAACTTCTTGGTAGCCTCAAGCCACCCCGCAACTTGGTCGTTTATCTCTTTCTGCCGGTTGTTTAACTTAGCCCCAGCACGGTTGATCTGCTCATCCACTGATTTCAGTGATGGGAGCTTGTCTTTATATAGCTGATATTTCTGATACACAGACATGGCATCCTGCACTGCATCCTTGAGCATTGTCCCCATGCGACTGATTGCACCTCTAGCCTGTTCAGCCCGGGTAGCGTCTATGCTTTGCAGATGTAGGTCAGCGTCACCGAACCGCTCAAGTTCTTCCTCGGGGTTCCCAGCATCGTGAGCCTCTTGGATTTTACTAGCGGCTTCTGTCGCTACCCCAGTACCGCTTTTAGGTGGGGCAGAGTTAAGGACTTTTTGCTCTTTAGTTTCCCCCGCAGTTGCTTCAGGCCCTAATACTTGTTCATGGGCGCGTTGCATGGTGCTGAATACTTCCTGTATATCTTTATCGCTATACTCAGATAGTGGGATACCCATCTTAGATAGGAACTTTCTAATAACCGTAGAGATGGCATGTAATGCGGTCCTTATGCCGATTGGGGTGTTACGGACTTCCCCTAGTTCAGATAGCTCTGCAAGTGCCTCTTCAACAGCACGGGGCACTCGGTCCGACTCATTTTTATACGCATTGGGGTTCCTACGTAGCCATTCGTCAGCATAGGTACGCAGTGTTTTGTTAGTCTTGTATAGATTGTTAAGCGTAGTATCTAGGTCTTTGCCGAAAGCCTTATCGAGCCCGAAATGTCCTAGGGCTTCATGGAACAATGTAGCTTTGATACTAGCATGTGCATCTGCGCCCCTAGCATTACTGCTTATGATATGCACCGTCTTGGTGGCAGGGTCATACAAACCCCGTGCAGTTTCGTGCCCAGTACGTAGGTGCTCTGGCAGTTCACTAGCTGACCCAACTACGTTAATCTTGGGGGCATTTTTCCACTTGGAAGTAAGCTTATCTACGATACCTTGGGCAGTAGCTTTATCAGTACCGTTTGTAGCCCCTTCGCCCATTTGGGGTCTAGGAGCATTACCCTTATTCTTTTCCTCCTCGAACACTTGCTTAGCCCAGTCAGGCAAATTACCTTTAGGTTTTGTAGCTGGCGGCGGAGCTTCTTTAGTTGCCAACCGATCTTCTTCGGAGGACAGCATATGTTCAACAGTTTCAGGGGCTCTTGTGCCTCTACGTACCTGCTCGATAGCACTACGGATACGTTCTACTTTGTTAGGATGTACATCATCCTCAATATCCGAAAGTCTGTCTGCTAACCTAGAAGCAGCATTACTACGCTCTACAGCGGATTTATCTTCCCTGACGGGTTTTATTGGTTCTGGTTTTAATGTATCACTGCTTCCTCTTTCTCCTCCAGCAGGTTCAGTAACAGGTGGTTTATTATCATCCAGTCCACTAGCTGTAACTTCTGGAGCACTGGGTTTTTCGGTTCTTGTTTCAGGTACAGGTTCTCCAGTGCTTGCTGGAGTTCCTCGTTCGACAGGTTGTTCACTGATGACTGGTCTATCATTTCTTCCAGTGTCAGGTTGTGTAACGGGGGCATTTTCAGTCTCCTCTGCAAGTGCATTAGGGGCACCAGTTTCCTCGGTTGCTGCTTTTTTAGCGGGTTTGTACCAACCAGCTTTATTAGGGTTCGCAATATAGCCGTCCCCCTCGAGGGTCTTTAATATTTCTCTAGCTTGCGGAACCTCTATATCTAACTCTCTAGCTACAAATGCAGGAGTAACCCATTTAGAGTCAGGTAAGGTAGATATTTTGTCTACTAACCCTTTATATTGATCCTGCCCCGTATCCGTAGTTTCTGCCGTGGGGGCGCTCTCTGTAACAGCTGCAGCAGGTGCTGTTTCTGGTTGGGTGGCTTCGGGTAGCTGAGGGGTTTCTGCTGGCGGAGCGAGTTCTTCCGGAGTAGGAGGTTCAAACAAAGATTCCGTTTGTTCCGTAAGTCGGGTTACAGGTGCAGTGGGTTGCGTCTGCTCTTCTGCTTTCCTATCCACTTCCGCCTGTTTAGCTTGCTCTGCTGCGATGCGGTCCTTTGCTGCACTACGTTCATGAATGCCTTCCACTGCACCCATCGGGGACAACAGAGCCGCCGTATATGCAGCTGATCCATAATCCTTAAACGCATCAGGGCTAGTTAAGTCTTGCCCATTCTCCATACGAGCCAGTGCAACCTGTGCAGGCTGGATCAGTTCTTGGGTAACTAAGTTCTTCCCTACACCCCTAACTATGCTAGGTAATGCGTTCCGCGCAGCGATCTCAGCGTCCTTAGTAGCCCCTATAGACAGAAGCTTTTCTACTTCAGGGCCGAACATTTTACCGGCTAGCGTCCTACCCATCGGGATAGCTTGAGCAGCTACATCTAATGCAGCTTGGGGGACGGCATACCCTGCAGCTTTGGCTACATCTACATCAATCGGTTTTCCTTGCGCCTGTTGTTCAACAGCTTGGGATTCAATGCCCCCAGCCAAACGTGGTAGATACGTAGACGCAGCAACTCCGGGTAATCCCCCAAATCCACCGCTAAGTGCCATCAAACCAAGTTGCGGAGCATTCTCAGCAAGGGCTAACCCAGACTGATGCAGCAACTCCTTAGCCGCAGGTAGTACTCCCTGTTCCTCGTAAGTCTTACCTAATTTATCGAGGCTCGCACCAGTACCATATTCCTCTGTGTAGCCGCGTTCTCTACGCATAGCACGTCGGGCAGCTTCATCCGCCCCATAAAACGGAGCCTGTACAAGGGTTCCAACCTGCGAAGCTAGACTTTTCAGTCCGTGTTCAAACGCCCCGCCCATAGTGGACTCAGGGGGAGTGAATAACTCAGGATGCTTTTGGCGTACTAAGTCATCTACCTGCTCTTTAGGTACGTCGTCATTTACGGTATAGAAGGACCCGTCTGGTAGGTAGTACTTATATGACATTATGGAGCGGCTCCGATATTACCCCGATTAACCTCACCCTCAGTCGGAATTCCAGCCGCTAGTTCAAGACTATTTTTTAGCGCCCGCGCTTGTATGTCGTTAGGGTTTTTTGCGAGGGTTGCTAACGCGGTTGTATAGTCCCTACTCCCCATTAGGGTTTTCAGTGCACTTGCTTGCGCAGCCGTTTGAGCTTTAACTACTCCCGCCCCCGCAGTAATACCAGCTGGCATATTTCCGCTTGTTACGTTCATTATAGCCGCAATCCTGTTCGCCCCTTCTTCGTCCCCAGCCAACTTTGCCCTTCTATACGCCATCATATCCGCTGCGTTTGTGCCATACATTCGCTGTTGTGCAGCTTGGGCGGAGGCTAGAGTCCTATAGTAGCTATTCTGCCCCTTTGCTTGATACAGGGCTACAGCAAGTTGCCGTTGGGCATTTAAGTTAGTACTACGGTCACGTTGAGCGTCAGTGTATTCAGCAATAGCGGTTTTCAGGTCGTCCTTGTTTTCATTCTCGGCAGCTCTAGCAGCTTCATATCTAGCAGTCATCATTCTCTGTTGTGCCGCTTCGGTATCCTTATTGATCTGTGCCATAGCATCAGCGTATTCAGAGCCACCTGCAGCGATACCGCCTAGTAACCCACCAGCAGCCGGGGTGCCCTTCTGGGCAATAGTAAAGAATGCTTTAGCACGAGCCAAACGTCGGCCCTCCTCGGTGTTAGCAGCGATCCTGTCTTCCTGTTTACTGATTGCATCAAGGAACTGGTGGGTGGCGTCAGTTTTTTCATCTGGACGTAGGGAACGAAGCTCTTTAACAAAGTCTGTAACGCTCTTCTGTGGTTGACTTCGTTCTTCGTCAAGTTGCTTCCTTAAATCTTGCAGGTACGAATCATCCCCCATACCAGCCCCGCCGCCACCACCAGCTATACCACCGTACAGATTAGCGTCGCCTTTGGAGTAGTACTTACTCACGTCTACTGGAGCAGCCTGTGCCGCACCCGTTTGTCCATCCGGGGTAGTTATGATGGGGCCTTTGGTTTGTGCGGCTGAGGCGGACATCGGAGAAGGTAAGGACACCCCCGCCCTTGATGCCAACCCTGCTAGCTGTTGTTGCTGTTGTGCCTGTTCCTGCTGTTTGATAGCTTGGATATTTTGTATACCCTTAGCCCTGTCTTGAGCACGGAGTTCCCCATACCGCTGGCGCAGCGCATCTACCCCACCCGGCATCCTTGACATCTGCAGCAACTGGGGGTCCACAGGTACGCGTGGGTCGATATAATGCTGTTCTAATGCCGACAACTTTTCCAACTCCGTAGGGTCAGGAACCCCTTGGAAAGTCATCTGAGCATTCTGTAAATCCGATAGCATATTCGTCGGGCTCCCCACACCTTGGAATGTCAAAGGCGCATTTACATCCACATCTGCACCTGACCTTGTAGGCCCACCTTCATCAAACGCAACAATGCCCCCCGCAGCGTAATGCTGACCTATGTTAGGTGCTGGGAGATTAGCTACTCCACTCTGTTGCGATTGAGCTTGGGGTTGAGCCTGTGGCTGCATCATCGGCATCTGGGCAGGCTGGTTCTGCGCTGCGTTTGACGCAAGAACTTGTTTAGCTAGCCCTACAACAACTGGCTCCTGCACTGGGGCTTGCGGGGTCATCGGATGAGTCTTGTTATACTGCATCAATGCAAATGCATCCTGCCACGACATAGCACCGGGCATAGCTTGAAGTTCCTGCTGGGTCTGTGCGTCTACTTGGTTAGCGGGCATCGAAGGGTTAGCCTGTTGTATCTGCTTCTCACGGGACATCAATGCGCCCATTTTGCTAGGTACACTCCCCCCGCCAGCTAGAGTCACGATGCCACCAGCCTTAAACCCACGGATCGGCCCACCAGCTTTATGCCCCACGCTAGTCTGTGCAGACGTAGAGGTGTTTGGATTAGCAGAACTACCGAATAGATTATAGATACCCCCAGCAGTACCGAATAATTGACTCGCTGCGGTTGGCGGAGTTGCGTAGTTATACTGCCCTGCTTGCGCAGTCGGAGTGCCATGAATCAAGCCCATTTCCTGACTTAACAGTTGGTATGGATTGTTGTAAGCATTGAGCTGGTTCTGATACTGGTTATTCATTATATTCTGTTGCTGCTGTTGCAACAGGTTACCCGCACCTAACTGAGCCTGCAGGATACCGGCGTTCTGGGCATACTGATTCTGCCCGATCTGGTTAAGCAAGCCCGATGCTGCTAACTGGGTCTGGTTCTGGGTGTTGTACTGCTGTTGTGCGTTCTGGAATGCATTCTGATACCCAGTGGCCTGAATCCCCTGTAGCTGTTGCTGGAGCCCCTTTTGTGCTTCAGAGTTAACCAAAGCCTGACGAGTACCGCCGAGCCCACCCATCTGGGTAGCCAAACCAGCCATTTGAGGTAACTGATTAGCGTAGGAACGGATTGCACCTTGCTGCTGCTGGTTAATTACATCCTGTATGTACGGAGACATGAACTGATTAACATTCTGCCCTGTGAACTGACTAGTACCCGCAAGCCCAGCAAGCCCCGCAGCAACATCATTAGCCCCGCTAGCCTGCATATCCCCGATACCCGACATTGCCTGTGTTTGCAGTGGGGATAGCCCAGCGATCTGGGACATCGGGAGGTTGGAAGGGTTGTTTATGTCATTGATTGTTTGTGCGTTTGCAGCACCTAAAACTTGCTGCGCATACCCCGCTAACTCCGGAGGTACATTAGTTTGAATGACTGTACTAGTCGTAGGAGCCTGACCACTAGTGGTTCCGCTGGGAACGGAACTTGGAGTCTGCCCAGACAAATAACTGCCTAAACCGGTGCTAGCCATATCTCTTACCTCGCCAAAAACTTATCGGCGTTAACTTGTGGGGCTTGACTCGACTTACCGGTCCTAGCCTTACGTATCTTGTGCATCATCCCGTAGAGTTTGCGCGAGCCCGCTTCCGTCGAGCCATTTCCAAGATGTGAAACCACATCTGCTGGTATAACAAATTCGCCATCAGCAAGTGCAGCTTGTTGAGGTTTCTGACCACCGATAACGGCGGGGATAGAGTCTGACATGCCATCACCCGGCCCTCGCAGGAGTTTACCACCAGCCGCATAAGTATTACCTAACGAAGCAATCCCGCCGCCCCCAGCATAGCCCTGAATAGACCCGCCTGCTGCATGTTGCTGGAACATATTTCTACCCACTTGCGGGTTCGCTTGAGTTTGTGTGGACTCCGGCATATTGGCTAAATCCCAAGACTCTGGGGTATTGCCGGACATTAACGCATTTGTCTGTGGGGCTAAATGAGCTTGGTTGTACCCCATTTTTAGTAGGTCGGCGGGTATATTTGTAAAGGTGGAAAGGGGATTCGCTGGTGAAGTAAGCCATGTTTCGGCAGTTCTTCCCACTCCAGTGTTATAAACACCGTAGTCAGGCCCGTTGTTGCGGGTTGTGGCGTTTAAAGCTAAGTAAGGTAGCGCAAGTGGCCCACCAGTAATAGCAAGTAGTCCTCCAAGCGCGTCTTTCCCCAGTTGCGGAGCTTCCCTCCAAGCTCGCCCAATCCCGCTATTGGAGATGTAGTCTTCCCCTTTCTTCAATTCATTCCCTACATAGCGCCCAGCACTATCAATCGCACCACCTACAGCAGTGTTATCCCATGCATTAGCAAGAGAACTAAAGGGGTGTTGATACCAAGGGGATTGGTCAGCGGAGGAGTCGGAAGTAGGTTGAGTTGATTGATCCGAAGCTTGAGGCTGCGTACTCTGCGCATACTGGTCAGCGGGAGTGGGTTGTGCTGGAGTTGATTGATCCGAAGCTTGAGGCTGCGTACTCTGCGCATACTGGTCATACCCAGTATCTACGTTACCAAGAAAGTTGCCCCCCATCCCTCCCGTATTGTATTGACTATGCCCCATGTCCCCAACTGGTACCGCCATGTTCCAACCAGTTTGATCTAAACTCCCAGCAGGATCAGGAGTCATGTCATCTCCGTATCCATACCCGTAACTCCCCTGTAGAGCGGAGTTACTTGTCATCGGCTGGTTCCATTTATTGTAAGCATCTAACTGAGCCTGCAAATTCGCCTTAGCGGAGTCTGCGCCTTGCTGCCACCCTCGGATTTGGTCTTGTGTTGTACCGGGCCTGTTTGGTGCATCTGCTACGTATGAAGAATAATCGTTTAAAACCTGCTGCCAATGACTAATTTGTTCTGGGGTTGCTCCAGTTATCGAAGGCAAAACTTTACCGTTAAGCACCGCTAGCTGGTCCGGGGTAAATGCAGACTGTTGTGTAGTCGGTCCCCCGGTAGCTAAAGCAGTAATACCGCCACCTGACTTAAAGTGCTGTATCCGCGAAGCATCCGTTGTGTACTCACCCGGACTGGTAGTAACGATGTATGGAGGAGCACCCGGTACCCCATTGAGGAAATCTGGGTTTACCTTGCGGCTATAAAGCGGCTGGTTGGTTGACGAGACATAATACCGTGCTGGATTAGCAGCGGCTGGATTTGTTGTTTTAGGCGCAGTAAGCGAGTTAAGGATGTTCGTGCCAGCCATAGTCAACCCGGTCTTTTGGGCTTTGTTCATCCCACTCCACATATCCTCTGCTTTCTGAGGTATAGCTTCTACCGTGTTTGCAAGCCTGTGATAGAGAGACGGGGTATAGTCTTGAGGAGTCTGGGCGACATGGTTAATACCAAACTGGGCATCGGGGACGGTGTAGTCAGGAATCGTAGTATCGGTAGGTAACTCCCCGCTAGTATAGGCCGCAATTGGACCACCGGATGCTGGATCATATGGCATTAAAACGCCGGTACCTGTAGACGCTGCTGCAGGAACCTCTGCCCCACCAAACAAGCTTTCTGCCTGTGGTACGTGGTGTGCCCCGAACTGAGGGTCGGAAACGGTGTAATCCGGGATGGCTTGGGTTGTAGCAGGAGTGGTATTCCCCGTCGTCCCCACATCCCCCGTTGTTCCTGCACCTGCCCCCGAACCCTTACCGAATCCAAATGAGGACTCCAGCCCCGACATAAGCCCTTCGCCGCCATAGAACTGCAGGCCAGCGTTAATAGCCGAGGGGAGATCGGCCCCAGCAAGTTTAGCAATACCACCATAAGCAGCCGCATTAAGTATGGGGCTATCAGGTAAGAAATAATCTGCCGCTGCGCCAGCAAAGGCAGGGACGAATGGGGTTACGTCCCGCCCAAGGTCCTTTAAACTATATGCCTCCGGTAGTCCAGTATCCGGGTTAACCGTGAGAGACTTGCCCCTACTCTGTGCAAACTGCTGTAGCCCCTGCACTTCACTGTGGGACATATGCACCAGTGTGTCATCCCCGCCCCTACCGAGCGAAGCAAGGCCCTTAGCCATCATGTGTGGATGGTGCGCCAGCGGACGTGGAATACCTGTATGCATAACTTACCTCAATACCCGTTCTGGTACGCAGTGAGCTCCCACTGCCCGCCGTTTAATACCCCGTCATAGCGCAACGAATATACTGCTTTCTTGTTAGCCGCAATTGTAGTAGGGGTTACCCCCGTGGGCACTATTATAGACGGAGTGCCACTACTTTTATTACCAATAGTTATCGTACGTACCGCGCTACCAGCCAGCAGCCACAAGGTTACCGTATCCCCGTCATTTGCAGTCTGTGGAGGGGTCAATGTGATATTCCCCGTCAGATTCACCCGATATGTAACCGTTGCTGCCGAAGGAAATGTAAGTACTGCGCTGTATGGAAGAGTCTGTGGTGTGGTCGCCGTTAGTAAGGAGTTAACCGCAGTAGCCGCCCTAGCCCCGAACTGTTGCAATACAGAGTTAAGTAATGTCTGGAACTGGGTCGAATAGTCATCCGGTGGGATAGGCAAACTCGGTGGAGTTATGGGTTTTACACTGCTCATCGTCTACCATCCTTGCGCACATCGAAGCGCAACAGACCTAGCTGCCACATAGTCCCGATGGAGTTAGCATTTATTGTCAGGGGGTATCCAGATACCGATACCTTAGTTGCAGAGTCCCCGGTTTCTACCTTCAGGGAAATAGTGCGCCCACGTACCCGGGTGTAAATCTGCCCCTGCCCAGCAGTAGCTAAGGCCCTGCTTGTAGGTTGACCAACGTATTGTTCAGGGGGTACCGCCTGCTCCCCCGGAGGGATCAAGACAGACGTGATTGTTGGGCTGTCTACATTGGTCAAATAAGCAGAACCGGGGTTCAGACGTGGGTATAGGGTAAACGTAACTACCCCGCCAGACGCAGTAGAGTTAGTAAACGTAAGGTCTGGAATAATCCGGTTCATTATGAACAACGAGTTACCCGCCGCAGTATCCGCATCTGCTTGCATAAGCCCAAAATCAGAAGACTGCAAATAACTAGGTACAGGTAGCGTAACCCCGGGTACTGTGTGGTCGTCTACAAAATACTCATGGTAGACCAGCTGGTTTGGGGTTAGCAGCGTTACGGGGGAATAAGCCGTGTGAGTTACTCCGCTGGACCTAGTGCAGCCTTTGAATGTCGTGCTGGTCTTGTCCGTATAAGGGATGGACTCCGTGCCAATCAGTAATACCCCGGAACTAGGGAATGACGTGGTGTCCGCTACGGTTATAGTGGTATCAGAGGAGCCGATGGAGTTGTACAAATAGGTAGCCTGTACGTTCAATGCAGCTACTGGATAAGGTTGAGTCCCCACCCCAAGCCATGCAGTGCGGTTCAGGAACCCATAGTCCCACGCTTGGTCCGCAAAGTTATACTTGACGTAACTATCATTAACCGTGCTGTTATTGGAGGTATAAAACCACCAGATTTCACTGAAGCCTTCGTTATACCCAGCCACCGTCTGCCATGCATATTGTTTGTTCAAGTTGCTAAATACAAATCGGCGTATCGGGCATGGGATAACTTGTACTGATCCAGAGAACGCATAGAATTTATCTACCCCCATCCACCATGTTACGTTGTTAGCAGTGATTGCTGCATTCTGTGAGATAATGGATATGTTGTCTTGCAGCATGGTAAAGCTAAATACATACGGCGCACCTACGTATTGCATCTGGTATACGGCAGAATCAGTGAACAGCAGGATAATTTGCAGGTTGGCAACCGCAGTGACTAGCTTTGACCCATTACCTAAAGACTGTTCGCCTGCTTGGTTACTAGATTGCGGAATCCACTGATACGGGTTAGCTTGGTCAGACCAACGGACTAGCAGCGGGTCAAACGTAGTATTAGCATTAGTAGGGTCATATGGGTTAGCCCCCAGTGCAATAACGAACTGATACACAGGGGATATGTAAAGCTTATTTGTCTGGGTAGGTACAAATTGGCCGGAGTATGAGAGGTTTAGGACTGTGGTGCTGGAGAAGGATGCAAGGGTAGCAGTTGATTCCACCGTAACAGACAGCCCTGTAATACTCACTATCTTGACGGTACCTGTGGTAGACCCGTTAATAGTCCCCGTCCCCGAAGCAATAGATATTGTCTGCCCCGGGAATACATAGTCGTTAAAATCCACCGTAAAAACCGTGCTGGAGGTCAACCCCGTCACATTCACCTGCTGGTACTGCTTGGTATTAGCATATGCAGCCAGTGTAGTAGCTGCGTTCCAGTTAGTCGTATCCTTAGCCCAGTAGTAGATTGGGTTACCTTGAATAGCGAATACTAAGTCATCCCCGAAGGAAGCTTGTGACCATGCACGCTTAGTATAACTCTGTGCCGCAGATGAGCTATATATTGTTGTGTTATCGCCCACATTGGGTAGGTAAGTTGCAGTTACGGCCAAGGACGCAATAGTGGAGTCGGTGCCTGCGGCGGATGCTGTACCACTTCCAATAACTTGGAAACTATGAACCCATGTAACTGTGCCCCCGGAAGCCGCAGCTGTAACCGTAGAGTTAAAGGTAATCGTAGTTACCCCAGTACTGGAATTGTAAGAAGCGGACTGTACGATCTGTGCCCCGTTATACCCAGCCACACTAAGCCCATAGACATATACAGTGCTTCCTACGGCGACAGGCAGCGTGCTATCCGCAGCTATTCCAATCAGGGTTGCAACCGTCCCGCTACCAGAGGCTGTTACGGAAGTCAAAGTTTTCCGGTTAACCGAGGTTACTACGTAGGGGGTGGATAGCGTACTACTCTGTGGATAGGATGCATTCAGAGTTACCCCGTTTACAGTTAGTGCAGATACGGAGCTGCCGACTAGGAATCTGAACCCTGCACCCGTCCCACCTTCTTGATCTATGTAATTCCCCGCCCCCGACTCCAAAAGCAAATTACCCGACAGGTTCGCATAAAAGTACACCACCGAGCCTACATCAAGTCCACCGTTAGCCGACGTAGGGGCCACAAAGCTAGATGCGGCATTAAAGATTTCTACCACAGGACTACCCATAGCTACAGTACGAAACGAGGTACCTAGCAAACTAGCAGTATTAGCCGCTGGAGAGATGTCATTATATGCGGAGCCTACGCCGTTTTGAACGTAGTACTGCTGGGTCGTACCGAACCCTAGTAGATTACCCCCATCTAACGTGATCCAGTTAGTAAGTGAGCGTGTTACTCCGTTATATGTATAGCTCCCCGGGGAAGTAGGGTTTGCTACATAGTTAGTATTTGCCCAGCCACCAATCTTCTCAGCGTACCCCATACGGAAACGAATAAGGTTCGAGAAGTCATACCCGCCCTCATTTGCGTATTCCGGAATTTCCCGGTTGACCCCGGGCTTAAATGGTACTTTGATTAGTGGCATGGCCCTACATCAGTAAAATAGCTGCAACCCTACGCGACCATCCCTTACCAAAAGTAGGCCACGTATTCAGGCTGGTAAAAAACTTCAACCGTAGGCTCATAAACCTACGAAGTGCTTTCTCTGGTGCAGGGTCGTCTTGCAGAGCCGCAAGGAGCCACTGGTTTGCGTGTGTTATACCATTATTTACCGCCGCATCAAAGGCCGCATATTGCAGTTCTACTGGGAGGGTCTCAATCTTCATCGGGTCCCAGTACCCCGTTTTGTAGATATTCTTAGCCGTATTCACTGGCAAATCCTTCATATCCCCCATAAACCCCAAGGCGCGGGCGGTACGCTGGGTAATTCCATACATCGTAGCCCCACCCGGATCAGCGGGGTTATCCACAAAAGTTCCCTCAAACTGGATCAGAATTTGAAACGCTTCGTCGAAGGTCATCGGGGTCTCTCAGTAGGTTCAGGACAATCGAAACCGAGCGCATTAACTGTTTTCCATGCTATATAGGCATCGTACCTGATCGCTTTCTCACAGTGTCCCGGCCAGAACCGGTTAAGGAACTGTCGGCCTATTAGTATGGCCCACCATGCAGGATTTGGCTTACGTAACTCAAGCCCACACTCGGCAGAAATGGTTGTATTTGGGTCTCTAAATAGCACAGCTCCGAAGAACCGATCTAGGGCTACCAGAAACTTGTACGCATACAGGTTTTCAGTGTTCATTTTTTCATCGCATCCACAACAGTAGGGGCCACTTTCTCTACACTGCGACCGATCACATATCCGCCAAGACCTAACTTGATGATCCCCCAAAGCTCCATCACTTCAGCTTCGGACATACCGGGGGCGGAGTAGCCCAGCCAGCGGGCACCTACCAAGGAGGCAAAAAACACCATCATGAGTGGACGCCAGTTGCGTTGCAGCCAGCTGGACCCTTGGGCCTCGGCCAGAATCACTTTGCTCTGAGCATCCATGAGCTGACGTTCGTACTCCATAGCTTGCTGAGCTGCCGCTGCCTGAGCCTCAAGTATCTTCTGTTGTAACTGAATCTTATCCGCACCAGAGGGCATGGTGTGCTCGATCAGGTCTACTACGGGTTTGAAAATACCACCGATAATGTCCAGCCAGTTCATAAGTCACCTCTAGGTTGTGATGTCGGTCCAATTAGGGGTTTGGCTGTCTGAAACCTGCCCCCACCCCGGCGTTTGCGTAGTAGAAATAGAACTCCAATTAGGGGTTTGGCTGTCTGAAACCTGCCCCCACCCCGGCGTTTGCGTAGTAGAAATAGAACTCCAATTAGCTACCCCACCTTGCACGGCTGCTACGTAGGTAACAGAACTTCCTCCGGTTACAAGTAATGCCCCGGTTTCCGTAGCTAAGAGGACATTCAGGGTTACCGGTGCCCACCCTGACATTATGATATCCGAATAATAGCCGTAGTATCTGTAGCAGCTGGGAACTGCACCGTGAATACCCCAGAGGTACTAGTTTTACTGCCCCCGAAGTTAAGCACTGCTACCGCTCTATTTCCGTTAGTCGAGTTATATATGAGTGCCCCTGCCGTAGTGAAGGTAGCCAGTGTCCACGAAATATCCGCAAACCCAACAAACGCCGTCGTACCCCCTGAAGCCGTCGTAGGCGTAGTGGAAATAGTAAGAGTTTTACCCCCGGCTGTGTAGTTAGCCCCCGTAACCTCCCCAGTTGTTGTATACACCGTAGTGGCCGCATTAAGTGCTGCAGTAGAGGAATACAATGCAATCTTGAACGTATTTGGGGAAGTAGGGCCGAAGTTATGCAGCCCCTGCAGGAGTTCTGTTTTGAAACTGGTAGTAAGTGTTTGCGTGATTGCCATAGGGTTCTCTTAGGTAACAGGCACTCTAACTTGTCCTGACCGGTACGCATCACGGCGATCTTTACCGTCACCGAGAACTTTAAGCAACCCAATTGCTTCTTGGTATTTAGCTTCGTAGGATGCAGATATGTCAGTTTCGCCCTTAAGGTAAGTATACGCCTCACGCACGGAGCCATAGAGAAGCACAGTCTCAAAGTTAGTCCCAAGCCAACTAGTACCCGCCGTTACGATGGACTCTGGGTAATAATAGTAGTGTAACTCGCTGGTGTAGTTAGTATCAGGAGTAGGACCAAGCAACAATGTGTTCGAGTCAAATATGGCAGAGTGCTGCGGGGTTCCAGTAACTGTAGAGTTAGGGTAGGACTCACGTATAAAGTTAACGTCCTTATCTAGTAGGTAAGAATAATTTCCCGAGCTATCTATCACAGCTAAAGAAGATGTAGCTAGCCAATCAGTCGGCAGAGTCAGGTACTTATTCCCTGATGTAATATTACCTACTACGTTCTTACGGAATGCAGGCAGTTGGACTGAGTTATAAATCCGTTCCTCAGCCAAGTCCACAAACATAGGGATATTAGCTACGAAGGAGGGCTCCGTAGTTTCACAATACGTCTGTATCGCATACCAGAGGTTATCTGGTGCCGTAAGGCTAGTAGTACTACTGTAAAACACAGTTAATCCTCAGAGTCGAGTAGAAACTTCTTACCTTTAGTAGCCGCACCGAAACCCCGCATGTCAGCGTACTGTTTCTTCTTAGTACCCGACATATACCTACCCTTCACGCGTACATCATCCCATCCCGTATCGAGGTCAGGATAGCCAGTATCTACCTGCTTGCCGGTGGAATTAGTGTTTGGTTTAGGTTGGGCATACTTGCCGACAGGGTCAGCAGTATTTGCGTCGAAGTACTCAAACTCAGGCCTGTTGCCTTTTCCACTAGCCATTACTTACCCCCCTTCTGATTTTTAGCACGGGCCATATTGCGCCCTACTTGTTTCATAGCTTTGGAGGTAACCCCCTTGGCTTTGTGATTTTGGATACCGTGATAATTCTGAGCTACCACCGGTACCGACTCTTTTGGAAACGATTTATTGTCGTTCATGTTAAATTCCTCAACCCAATGTAACTGTGTATGTATTACCTGAAACCAAACCAAACTGCGCCGGAGACCAATTCCAAGTTGCTATGGACACTCCATCCCAGTTATAACCTGCACTCGCTGAAGTCAGTGTAACCCCATTGCAAGTTATAGTGCTAAAAAATGCCTGCCCGGGCTGGGAAGTAAACCCTGATAACCCAAAAAGAACTGCTGTGGGGTAGGCCCCTCCTTGGTCATAACACGCATATATTGGATACCCTAAAATTGAATTAGGAGTAGCAGTACCAAAAGTCCCGTAATAATCTTCGTTATTTCCATACCCAATTGCAATACCTACATTAGACCCATCATCATAAGTAGCGTACCCAGCGGTTATACTAAACGAGTTCCCCACAATAGTCTGTCCGGCAATAACGCTACCCACTGCTCCTGTAGCGACTAGTGAGTTAGGAGCCAATGCAGCATCGAAGTTTCTAGGTCCGCCTACTGGCCCCCAGCTCCACTCAATAACCCTACTCCCATTGACAGCATAATAGCTAGTATCGGGACGCGGATCACGCACAGCTTGCGGATCATTGACTGGGTAGAGACCTAGGGACAACTGCGGCTGGTCAGGGTTCCAGCATTCGGGGCACGCTTTGATGTTCACGTTCTTGGTCTTAATAACCAACTGCTTTAGTTCTGTTAGTTTATAGCGGAAACCACAAATATCGCATTCGGCAATCGCGTTCTTAGCAGATGAAAACCGGCTAGCCATACATCACCGATACCCTATGAAGGACTCGCGTGGCACAAAATGAACCGCCGCCTTCTCTCTGTCCTCATCAGCTGCAAACTGAAAAGTCTCGTCGTATATCTGCTTCAACATCTGAGTGCGTGCTTCCGCCCCGGGAATCTTGATAGACAGCATATAAGCAAGCCCAGCTACCATGGCTGGCAGGAACCTGAACGGCAAGTCTTGCCCGTTGACCCCGTTACCCACCTCGTACATGCGACGTAGACGCCAATAGTGGAATGTATAAGTGGTACTTGGATCAGGCGTAGGCCACACAGTAATCGTCGGGCTCTTCGTTGTACCGTCCGCATTGGTTGCACCTGATTGCCTGTTTATCCATACTTGGATGGGACGACCTGTGGCAGTTTTATTAGGTATCGAGGAATAGGTACTCCCCGAAATACGGGTAATGTTGATGTCCAACTGAGTGCTACCCGACCCCGTGCGAACTACGTGGTCCAGAAGATCAACCGTGTCTACTGGGATATTATAGGTAGCCTGCCCAGAAATTAGAGTGACATCCCCTTCTTCCACCGTCCATAGGTTGATACCCCGGTTAGCCCACTCCAGCACAAGCAGATTCAGTGACCTACGGGCAGTTCGTAGATCGTATCCACTACGCATCTCAGCCCCACAACGCTCAAACGCTTCCTCAGCAATGCTGTTGAAGTCTAGGTTAAACGTCGTGGTATTTGTGGTTTTGGCGGTCATCGTTAGGGCTCATTATTTCCAAGTGCCAGTTACTTTGATAAACGGAGTGGATACCTTCCACACGCCACCTACCTTGATATACACGGTTGCCTGCTTCCAGACCCCACTGACCTTTATCCAAGCCCTTGTAGCGGTTGAGGTTTGCTGGCTTAATAGGGTAGTAAGCATGGTTGCATATTACGCGTAGAACAGGTCCCCTACCACATCATTTGCAACTACTGCAGTCGTGTCATTATCCGCCGCTGCCCCCGTAATAGATAATGCAATGCCAGTCGCGTACCCGATACCGCCGGGGAATTGAAGTTGCGCGATTCCGTTAGGTGGTATGCCTATGGTTTGAATCACCGTCGAAGTGCCAACCGTAGGGGCTGTGGTCAGGTTATATAGCCTGACGTATTTATACGCTGCCGTAGTATTCGAGAAAGACCAGCCAATAACACGCCCAGCCGATGCCTTGACGCTTGTGGCATTGGTTCCAGCCGCTGCAATTACGTGCTTAATGGTAGCCCCACCTGTTGCACTTGCTCTGTACTGAACGCCAACGTCCGCAGCTAAGTTTGTACCAGCCGCCAATGTTGGGGTGTTGGTTGCCATGGAAACCGGCTGCGTCGCCTGCCAAAAAGTTCCTGAAACTGGCTGGGTAGCAAACCACGCTTGGGGTATAGTCTGATAGGCTTCAGTGTATATCGTAGTCGTGCCCGCAGTAGTTGCCGTGGATAAACGCAAACGTAAGTATCTAGCTTGCTTCTGCACATTCCACAAGCCAGCCGCGCTAAATGTAGTCGCACTAGCCCCCGGAGGGGTAAATATGGTTGCCGCTACCCACGTAGCATTATCGTTTGACCATTCTGGAGTAACTACACCAGTTGTACCCATACTCGTACACTGAATAGACGCGCCACGGTATTGAGCTAGGTCTAAAGTAAGTAGCACGGTATTGATCGTTATTACACCAGCTACGTTATACGTCTGTGTAGCTGCTGCTGCGTAGTTAACAGAAAGCGCACTTTGATCTGATGCAATAACCACTGGGCTACTGCCGGACATTGTGGTTTGCCCGACTGCCGGTGTTCTTGTTACCAGTGTGGCTAGGTTGCCGCCAGACTCCAAAGCCAAAGCGGAAGTATTCAGGTTTGTACCGGCATTAGCTGTGACGGTGCCTGATATAGGTTGAGTAACCGCAGACCCATCCACTTTCAAGGCGGTCATGCTGGTTGCGCCTTGAACAGTCAGCACATCTGCGGAAGGAGTACCCGCAGTACCTAAAGCTGGTTGTTTTGCTGCCGTAGCTGCCCCAGAAGGGAGAGGGAGGGAAGTCGCGCTTACTGGTTGCGTCGTCTGCCAGAATGTCCCCGTTACTGGAGTGCTTGGCATCGTGGCGATTGAGACTGGCTGAGTAGCCTGCCAAAAAGTACCTGAGACCGGCTGAGTGGTTGCGCTTCCGTCAACCTTTAGTGGGGTCATGGACGCAATGCCCTGAACTGATAGCACATCAGTTGACGCTGCTCCTGCGGTTCCTAAAGCTGGTTGCTTGGCAGCGGTTGCTGCGCCAGAAGGGAGAGGGAGGGAAGTTGCGCTTACTGGTTGCGTTGTCTGCCAAAAAGTGCCACTAACAGGCATTGGGTTAGTAGAGGATACATCTGTAGCTGAGCCGTCAACGCCCACGCCGATTTTGACGCGCTGATATAAAATACCACCAATGTCATCAGCAGCTATAGTTGCACCAGTTCCGGGGGTATAACCTACATTGTCAGCCATGTGTCACCTTATACATACTGTAAATATATGTCGCCATCGGACCCACCAGAGGGAGCCGCTGTACCGGACGTAATTGTTTTTTGCGCAGCAGACCAGCTCAAATTACCTGAAGTATCGGACTGCAAGAACTGAGTTGACGCGGGGTATCCTGTGGGTAGGGTTAGCGTCAGGGTAGTTGCTAAACTAACTGGGCTACGGATTGTCCAGCTCCCTATGTTGTTGGCATCTGTAAGCCTAATGTACCCCGCGGTTGTGCCAACTAATGGAGAGGATGAAAAAAACCCCGTTGCAGAAACTTGTCCTGAAAAACCTGTAGCACCAGCTACGTTAATCCCCGTAGGGAAGACAACTGGCAAGTAAGTTCCCTCTCCATCATCGCTAGATATATTTAGATAGTCGTATCCATCCCCCCCATCTAGCATCCTTACGTGCCCGATGTTAGATGCAGGATTAGTTACAGCCGGAAAGATTGTCTCCGCCCTTACTGTAAGAGTTGTACTATCGACTGTATTTGGCGTAGCCCACCCGATAGCTGGAGGGGAAGAAAGATTGAGCGTTCCAGTCAAAGCAACATTTACGCTACCTGAAGTACCGCCGCCGGTTAGGGATAGCCCGTTGATTGCAGAGCCAGTTGTTGTAACTCCAGTGATTGTTCCAGAACCCCCAGACGGCGTAGCCCACGTACCATCACCACGCAAATAAGTCGTACCCGATGGTGTACCAGTAATACCTGATAAGTTACTTACGCCAACTCCAGAAAGTGACCCAGTGATACCTATCGTGCCGGTACCAGTAATTGCCCCGCCGCTTAGAGATAATCCGTTAACTGGTGTAGTAGAGGCAGTGATTGAGGTAACGCCAACCCCCACGTCTCCCGAGCCAAGCAAGGAGGTTCCATTTACTGTTTTTATATCCGTGCCACTTACCGCCGCACTAATTGCAGTACCATTCCCCTTTAGCACCCCACTTGCCGTAGTAGACAGAGTAAGCGCCGGAGTAGTACCACCACTTGACGATCCAGCAAACCCATTAGCCGAAGAAACTGAAACCGCCGTAACCGTCCCACTACCCCCACCGATAGCACTTACTGGGACCTTTTTAGTTGCCCCGCTTTGCCATATAGGAACTTCCTCAGACCCAGCTAGCGGAGTACTAGCAGAGGGGAGCCCATCAATAGTAGTAGTGTTATCGGAGGACATTAAGTCGCACCGTTGTTAGCGATTACGGCGAGGAATGCGTTGGTTCCGTCTGTGCAGATTCGCACTGTCATTGTGCCACCCGCAGCCAGTGAATAGTTGTTTTTTCCGGATGAGGGCTTGTTGAATGATTGAGTGGCATTCGCGCTGTTAATCGTAACCGCAGCACCACCCGCATTGACAAACTCAAACACGCCGCCAACCCAGTTGCCGTTTGTGCCGTATGCGGAATTGCCGCCTGAGATGCTTGGGAATAACCAGCTTCCCGGCGTTGCGTTGGTGAAAACAACAGTGCCCATGTATCCAGAGTCAAGCGTATAACCTGCCGAATTTCCCGAAAACAATCTTTGCTTTTGTGCAAGCGCGATTCCCGGATATGTCATGTTACCGGCATTATCCGTGCGGACATTTAGGAATGTACAGGTGGGGGATGTACCTTGAGAAACTAGCGTTCCATCAGATAAATTGAATGCTGGGTATCCAGATGCGGTGTCAGTGTTATAGAAGCCGACTATTGGCTTTTGAACTATGCCTGATGATGTTGAAACTACTGCTCCTGAGCAAAACAGCCCGCTTGACGCAGAATCCGCATCATAAATGAAGGCTTCGTTTTGATCTACTACGGACCATACACCAGATGACGCAACAGTAGTTGTTCTGACACACATGTGAGACGCACAGCTTGTTCCTTGTGCGCCACCAGTCAGGGGCGATGCCATTTGAATATTTGCACCAGCCGCCTGCCATAAAATACTCGTGGTCTGGTATGACTCTGGATACAGTTTGATGCCCGTGAACCCTTTTATATTTGCTCCAGTTGCCGCTGATAGTGAGGTGGTCAGGGAAATGCTTGGAATCTCTAGCTTGTCCTGAGCTGTTGGGTAATCGCTGTTATAAGCCCTGCCACACACCTCAAATGATGGGTATCCGTAAGTCACAAGGTTTACCGCAGAATTACCCGTTGCGTTGACCGACGCACCTGCTTGCACATTTGAAAGCTGAACCTGATTCGCCGATAGTCCGTCAGTTGTGCCATTCTTTATGACAAAGTAGGTCTGATTGACTGTGAATCCGTTTGCTGTTGCACTGACCGTGACCGGCATATCTCGTGGGAACTTTGTCCCATCTGTCACCGTAATGGTGGCAGAACCGCTTGACATGGTTGCCGCCTGAGAAACTTTTACATTGCCTGCATTACTATTCGTCGCCGAGTTAAGCTCCACGGCATTGAGCTGCGCACCTGCACGCGCCTGAACAACAATACCGCGCACGTTTGCACCTGTGCCTGCATTGTTGGGGTAGGTTTCAACCTTGTTAATATCCAACACACCAGCGTTATATGCGGTCTGACTTGACCCAAAATACACGCTGCCGACTGCACCCGACACAGCTGTATAGGCATTAAGGCTCTTGTACATTGTGGAGGTGCAATTCTCAAAATAAAGCCCCCACACTGAATAGTTGATGCAGCACAAATTGCTGAACTCGGAGTTATAGAATGCACCAGTGTTGTACAGCGAGCCGATCTTGGTGCCATAGGTAACGGTATCAAACAAGATGCCTGAACAACCAATACCCATCAACCCTTGCTGGATTACTTGGTCAATTGTAGGCTGGGCGGTCTGTTGAGATAGCCTTTGAAACCAGCCATTGCAATTGCCGAAATAGCCGGGATTAGTATTGTTTCCAAGAAAGCGCGTTCCTGACGCATACGCGAATGAGGCATTCAAAGATGACTGGCTGGTTACATATCCCTGACCCTGCAATCTAACGCCGACATACGCTTTGATACCTGACGGCACATAGTAGGTCTTGGCATCGAATACCAGCGTCCCGCCACCAGCGTTATACAGCGCCAGACATGCTGCATTGATCGCGGCAGAGTCATCAGTGGTGCCATTGCCCGCAATAGTAGAAAGCCCAGAAGCATAAACTATTGAGGCGTTACTATACGTCGGGCCGTAGAAGCCTTTGGATGAGTATACTGGACCTGTAAAATGTGAACCGGCCATTAGAAGTTACCTGTATGTGTAGTTTTGGCGACCATTTATTTAGCCCTTAACCAATCCTGATCCACTTGAAGCCAGCCGCGCCGTAGTAGAACGTATACGAAGACCCAGCCGTAACGGCCGTAGTGCCGGTAAGGTTAGCTGGCACTGTTCTGCCTTTTGGATCAGTGAAAGTAACTGTTGTAATTGTGCCAGTACTGCACAGTTTAAAGAACTGCGGATTCAACGCGCCACCACCAGCCATATCAATGTATGCCGGAAGTGCAACCGTTAGCGTTCCAGCCAAAGAACCGTCCAATATCAAAATATCAGTTCCAGTTGCTACTGTTATTGTCCCAGTAACGGAGTTGGTATATTGAACAACAGGAGGATTGAAGTTTAACGTCCTGCTTGTTGCAAAGTCGCGGCACCGATTCCATTGTAAATCGCCAGTACTTATATTTGTATAGTTGGCGGCAACAAACGCATGATTATCAAATTGCGTCCCTAGACCGCCATCATAAATAGCATTGGTATTTTGACCACCAAAGAACTTTGTAAAGCTGGCTCCAGAGGCTACTGTTACATTTGAGTATCCGAAGAATAAACCCGTTGTTGACCCTGCTGTGGTAGAAATCGCCGCCCCACCAACGGATGCTGACAAGGTAAATGTTGTAGAGCCATTGGTGGCAATCACATAGTAAGTAGTTGGATTGGTGTACCCCGTGATGATGCCGGAACCGCTGTTTGCTCCAGAAACAACAATTGCCTGACCTACATATAGACTGCCTGAAATGCAGCTAAATTGCCCATTTGAACCAGTAATGTTTACAGTATTTATGCTTGAAAAGAATGTGCAATTATGAAATTCAGCATTGAATGAATTTTTTACATACGCATCATAATTAGCATTTGCCTCAAAATCCAAACCGTAGAATGAATTAAAAGCACAGGCGTTTGCTCCGCTGTATATGTCATTTCCAATCTCAACGCCAACCCCCATTCCTTCGGACGTACCACCAAAGAATTGAGTGCTGTATGCGTGATTTATTAGCTGAATTCCGATGCCTAATTTATTTGCTTCGATGATAGGGTTATATACGTTTGTTGACGAGCTGTAATAAGTGTTTGTGGAGGTAAGCGAGTCTATACAAAAATGCGTAGAGGGAAGCACATATCCTGTATCCATGTTCCCGCTGATAATTGGCATGTAAAATTCGTTTAGCACACCAAAGTTCTGGTGAATGCCATACTGAGTCACGCCACGAACACGAATACCGTAAAACTTTGACCGATTTACGCTACGCAGCCACAAGCCTTTCTGAGTCGTTGTGCCGTTTCCCTCAAGGATGAACGGGCCAACGCATAAATTAGTCTTGCCAACAGTGCCGGATGTGCCAGCATCAAAATACATCACTGGCCCTACACCAGTACATCTCAGTACTGTGTCAGCAGTGCCCATCAGGATCATGTTGTCTTGATTCCAATCAGGCGGAGCAGAAGCGTATGAATAGTATCCAGCGGCAAACTCATACTTGACATTCGGTGTCCAAGTGATAGCCGTATCCCAGCCAGTCCAAGGATTTGCCTGCGTACCCGCACCACCAGTTGCCATAGAGACAACATCAACCCGTCCGGGGCCAACAAACCCCTTAGCCGAATATACTGGACCTGTAAAATGTGAACCGGCCATTTACTTCTTCCTCGGTTTAGGTCGTTTAAGTTTCTTAGGGTTCATGGCACCCATACCCCGTGAGGAACGCATTAGATGAATCTCCCTCGGGTCTTTCCTTTAGCTGCGCAGCCATTGCCACGCGCAGAACCGCCAGAGGCCATGCCCCCACTACACATTTTTTTAACCTTAGCAGGGCCACCCTTCTTCAAGCCGCTCATAGACTGCTGCTTATCGTGTTTAGCATCCATAGGGGATTTCTCCCAGTCCGCCATGCTCATACCACGTTTCTTAGCAAGCTTCTTATCCTGAGCTACGTCTTTAGCTGAACCTTCCCAATCTTTTTCAGCCATTCCACCTTTAGCCATCTTTTTCACTTTACCACCTCGTTTCATATTGGGTCCGGGACTATTCAAAGTTTTAACTAACGCATCATCATTTTCCTTAGCTGCTTGCATAGCAGCTATATCTTTCGGTGTAGGTTTGTTTGATGGAGCTTTAGTAATTTTTACTGGAGGCGTAGATGGAGCGTTGAGAGTTTTGGTTAGCGCATCATCATTTTTCTTAGCTGCTTGCATAGCGGCTATATCCTTAGGCGTAGGTTTGTTTGAACTAGAGGAAACCTGACTCTTCCCATCAGCACCAGAATACTTTTTCATAACCTTACCTTTATCTGCTGTGACAAACTCTTTGCCGACACTCTGTGGGATACCAACCTTCTTGGCAAACGCGGGGGAGTGCGCCACCGCCGCCATCATATTATGCTGTTTTTTACTTGTGCTTGGCATCGTGTTTATACCCTTTACGTATGAACTCCTGTACGGTCTTAGACTCATAGATACATAGGATGTACCAAACCAATGACCCTAATGCAGCCAGTTTAGGGATGAAATTAAACACAGCCCCCCATGCTACTAGGGCTGAAGCTACGTCTACAAGGTGTTTTACGGGGTGATCGTCATGCATTTTATTCAACCAAGAGATTAATTGTGCCAGCGGAGAAAGTGGATGTGTTGTTTTGGGTTGTTACCTTGACGGCTGTGAGGGCGTTCCCAAGATCAACAGAGCCCCCACCTAAGGAAGTTCTTAAAGAATCAGAAAGCCCTAAGTTACAACTATATACCCACTTAGTCCCACCAACATTTGTAAGCGTAGCAATGCCGTGCCTAACGTAGGTTGCCGCTTGGGAAAAGGATGTTGCAAAACCTGAAGATGAAGAAAGCTGCGCAGAAGCTAAATTAGTCGATGAAAAAAATTCTGATACGCATCCTAAATAACCGGATGTAAGATACGTAGGAGTCCCGCCATATCCAAGTTGAATCAGAGGAATATCTGTTGTTGCCGTACCTGAATTACTCACCCCACTAAACATAATCGTGATTTTCTTAGCCCAACTTGGGATGGTCCACTGAAAGTACGTACTGGCGGAAGGGGCGTTGGGAGAACTCGCTCCTACTTGCTGATAGACTTGTTGCTGCAAGGACAGGTTTACGCTCCCACCAGTTACTACTCCAGCAGAGTCTATGGACATCGCAGTTACAGTAGAATTAGGTGCGGAGATAGATGAAGTAGCTACAGCTGAAGTAGTAACCCCAGTAGCCTGTACATAAGGTACAGCTAGCCGCCCTGTTGAAGCATTGTAGGTATATGAGTTATCTGAGGCGACTATGGGGGCTAGGATTACTGCAGCTGCGGAGGCATGTGCCACATCAATAGTCCCGTTATACCCTCTAGTGCATCCCGTTAAGTTACCTGATCCCGTAGCGGCACTCTTCCCCGTGTACGAAATCTGTTCGTTATCTATTAGCACTACGCCAGAGGTAGGGAAGTAAGAGAGCCCAAAAGTCCCGTTAATCGCAATACTCGTAGCCCCCTGCGTCAAAATCCCGTTAAGTGTGGCAGACGTAGTTGCGGTAGACGCAATAACCGCCGAAGCAGTATGGGCTGAAGCTGCGCTTGATGAAGCTCCTCTAGTGACCCCGGATAAAGTATAGGCGGGTAGAGTTCCGGAGGTTAGCCCCGTATACGAAATAGTCTCGTTATCAATTACTACCGAGCCACTGGTTGGAAAATTAGTGCCATCCGCTATAGTAATACTCGTAGTCTCGGTAGCAGTAATAGTACTGACTAGGGTCGTAGTGAGTGGAGTTTGTGCCTTAGTATACAGAACCCCTGAAGCAGTATTAGTTACCCCAGTAATAGCTACGTTACCCGCAATCGTACTACCACCTAGAATAGTATTCCCATTAGCCCCTGCGGTCCCACCACCTAGTAATACTCTGCCATCTACGGAAAGACTTGTATTTTGTATGTTGGCACTTGTGCCAGTTTTAGCTGGACTTTGCAGTGTGGGAATGGGGATAGCATTCTGCCCCACGTAATTAAATATCTGGTTTACGCTAAGCTGAAAGTTACTACCACCTCGTGCAATAGGTAACGCATCCGTACTTGATACAGTGGTTGTAGGTGATAACGCACTTATCTTGGTATCAGACATGTTCTAGCACTTCCAAGCCCGTAGGCTTTTGTTGATACGTGAATCAGGATCATTAGCGGTTTTAGCACTAGTCAGCTTTTTCTTCATGCCCTTCATCCGAGCACAAAATGAATCACGACGGGAGCCACCTTCAGGCTGGGGAGCTTTCAACCCGGGTTTCCCCGGATTGGCTTTGTTGTATGAAGCACGCCCCTTAGCATTTAAGCCGCCAGCAGGATTTTTACCCTCCTTGCGTTGCCAAGCAGGTGACTTAGGCATAAAAAACCGTAATAGTAGTAGAAGCAGGAAGATTTACATAACACCCATTGACAAACAGGATTCCTTCTCCGGGTATCATGGTAGATATGATTGCCGTATTAGCCGTGGTATCCACAGACAATGGAATCAGCCCACTATTCGTAGTAGCATTGTCGTAGAAATTAATCTGTCCGGCAGAACCGGGGGCAATTTGATACCCCCTGATACGACACCTACCCACCACAACGACCCCGCTGGCGTTTAAATGGGTACTCTTTACATCAGTTTGCATCATGGGATGCTCCTCTTAGTTAGCCAGATGCAGGGACTGCAGTACCGTCGGAATTACGGACGATGTATTCAACGAGCAAGGTGCCAGAACCGCTGGAAAGTGTAGTACCCGCTACAGTGTATTTGATTACAACGTCAGAAGTGCCTACGTTAGCAATAGTAGCTGCACCTGCAGCGGTAAGAGTAACAGTACCAGCAAAAGCGGCACCGGTTGTACCTACAGTCACTGAAGCAATCTGAGTTGCATTCGCATATACGGTTAAAGTAGAACTACCACTAGCAACAACAAAACCTGATGCAGAATAGAAAGCGATATTAGTAATGCAAGAACCGGCTGGAACCACAAATGCGCTAGAATTCGCTGCATCACTCCAAGTAACCGTAGCAGTCTGCCCAACTGAGGTAGCCCCAGTATTTCGATTCAGCCCTAGCTGAGCGTTGGCAGTGCTTACTGCTGCCGTGTTGTTCTTAACAGTCCCAAGCAGCCATGGACCTTGGTGTGTGGCTAAACCCATTTTGGATACCTCTATGCACGAGTTACCGTACCATCTGTGCATTGTCCCCTAGGCGGGCTGGTACGGCGAGAAAACCTAGAATGGGGCTAGTATATACACTGTATATTGAGGGGGGTCAAATGGAAGATAGCTTGTTGGATTTAGCTAGGTTCTCATCCTGAGTAAGTATCTGAAGATTCCATGGCACATGCAGGCCACAGACCACATCCGATCTAAGCGGGACTATGTGGTCCACCACGTACTGAACCCCGGTCAACTTCGTAGTGGTAATGGCAATCTGATATAACTGACGGATTTCAGTTTTTTGCGTACGAGTCAACCATGTTGGGGTAGCTTGACGATGCTTGCGCCGTCGGGCTTTATTACCCGCCAAAACTTCTACCTTATGCGTACGTTTCCATTGAGTTTTGTACTGTCGTAGTAATTCTTTCGGCCTAGCTAAGGAAGCGGCAATAACCTTATCTCGGTTAGCCATATACCATTCATGCTTCTTCTCTTTCACAGCCCCCTGTAAGTTGTACTGTATGTAGTATTCCCGACGTCGTACTGCATTTTGACGCCATTCCACCTTTAAGCACTCAGTACAAGCCCCTTTTGTTTTGCGTGGGGCGATATGTCCGTGAATACAGGGGTCCCCCGTAAAGTAATACTTAGCCCCAAGTTCTTTTGCTTCTGCTCGAGTTTTAGGTAGTAGTGAAGTGTCCATGTTATGCCCTCAGGAATTTAGTAACTGGTAATGTATTCCACCCCCTTTAAAAAGTCAACCAAAAAGAAAGGGGCCCGAAGGCCCCTCCCAAATCAACGTAAGTGCTTGATTTATCAGTAAGAACCAGAAGAACCCCAAACACCCAGAGCGTCGGACCATCCAAATGAGTATCGTTCGCGGCTCTTGTACCGTACATTCCCCGTGTCGAAGTCGCCGTCCATTGAGTTCTGCAACGGGGTACGCTGGAACATCTTCAGGCCATTAGGTACATCGGTAGTCAGGAACCAGCCGTTTGAGTCAGTCAGGAAGTGATTGACCGTAAAGCCTTCTGATACCGTACCCATTGCCTTCAACGCATTGATGTCATTGTCAGTGGTGCCGACACGGAGTTCCGTATCCAGCAGGCGCTTAGCAACGAACATCAGGGCAGGAGGGATAACCAGCTTACGAGGTTTAGCAGCGATCAACAGACCACGTTCATCCGTCCAAGCGGCAATCTGAATGGTAGCGGCTTCCAACGAAGTCTCATTCAGGTCCACCATGGTAGGAGGCACGTTGCTGTTGGTACCACCAGATACAAGTGGGTGTGCAGAGCTGAACAGAGGCTGACCATCACCGCCCGCATAGGCAGCATTGAAGCCGTTATTCAGAACGCCAGCACCTTTAACTTGCTTGGTGTATGCCATACCGCGAGCCAGAGCCTTGATATAACGCTTAGACAGAGAGTCATAGAGGTTGTCCTCAATAGCTTCCTCAGTCAGGCTGAAACCCAAAGCGATGGTTTCATGGTTGTAGCGGGCAGTCCAAGCTTCCTGCGCATTGTCGTACGCAATAGCCTGACCTTCGTTTTTCACCGGAGCTGCTGAGAAGCCAGACAGCTTGGTTTCTTCTTCAAAAGAACGCTCAGAGGTTTCAATCTCGTAAATCTCTTTGTGTTCTTCGCCATAGGATGAATACTCCAGACCGAACAAAGCGTTCAAGCCGGGGAGCAATTCCTTCAATAGTTGTGCGCGTGAAATAGCCATTTCTTAGTTCCCCTTATTAAACGCCAGCGGTGTTGGTATAGCTATGGAACGTACTATTCCAAGTTACCAATACTTCTGGGTAGCCAATGAAAGTCAAATTAGCAGCAGTCGAACCGATATTGATTGCTGATGAAACAGTTAACGTAGTGCTGTTAACGTTCGTCAGAGTCAAATAGTTACCGGGGGCTGCGCCACTAACATATGCGCCAGCTGCTACTACTTGAGCAATAACTTGCATACCAGCGACCAAACCAGTAGACGAAGGAACCGTTACTGAAGTACTAGAACCAGAAGTAGTACCTGTCGTTTGAACAGTTACTGCAGTTTCTGGAACAACACCAACAACACGGAATGGCAACAGAGTTGGTACACGTACTCCACCAGTACCTTGAGCCACTACTCCACCACATACTCCTTGCGCAGAGCTACCTGTAGCAGTACTACCGGCAGTACCAAATACTGGGTTAAGGTTAGTACCGATAAAAGATGGGTTAGCATAAGCAACAGTAGTAGAAGTATTAGACAGTGAAGTACCCGCAGACAGCATTACTACCTTCAGGACCACCCTAGGATCGTCACATACATACGCAACGGCGTCATTCGCATAGGTGCTTCCCGGATAAAACTGCGAGCGAATTTTACCAAACAGCGGGCCACTAGGGTTAGCAGCAGTAGCTGAAGGGGTAGCAGTGTATTCGCAGCCCAGAAATACGCCAATAGTACCCGCTACCGGAGTAGCAGGAGTCGATTGTGCAGACATAGTAGAAGGCACCACAGTCCCACCGCTCAATTGAACGATGTCACCGAGATACATAGCAGAAGCACCAGTGGCGATTGGGATCATACGAGTCGAGCCAGCATAAGGCAGACCCCCGATCTCATTCACTGGCCGGAACCCGTAGGCCCCTGAAACAGATGGATAAGCCATAAAAATCTCCTAAAAAATTATTTACCTTTACCAAAATACACCGTGGACCATTTCTCACTAAAGAGCGGCATCCGGGGGTCGTTCTGGCGCAAAAAGCTGTTGTCTACTGATTCCAACTGCGATTTGTTTATGTTCTCGAAGTGTTGAGCTCGTTGTTTCATAAACTCTTCAGGAATCCGGCATAACATCAGCCCACCAATCTCAATGTTGCCTTTAAATCGGCTATTTGGATTGTTATCAGCCAATACCATAAGCTCAGGATAGTCTTCCGCTTTACACGGTTCCCATCCTTCACGAAGTTTTGCGCTCGCATTGGTAGGGTCAAAGTTGCCCATCAAAGCGGTACGAATCCACCTATGTGCTACACCGGGTCTCGGGTTAGGAGATGGCAAAGTTTCAGGTGGTTTCCATGAGGTCGGTCTTTGCGTGGTAGCTCTAGTATCAAGCTCACGAGTCAAACGGTTTTCAGGATTAGCCATTGTCGTTCTCCAGTTTTATCTTTTCACGAGCGTATGCTTCAGGGGTTAAGCCAAGTTGCTTAGCAATAGCCGCTTCCGAGGAAGTCAAACGAACCTGACGAGGCGCGGTGGACCGCGTAGCTGGTGCAACAACTGTTGATGGCTTGCGAGCAGCAGGTTTTTCCTGCGTCGTTGTTGAAGATGGTTCTGAGAAATACTCAGGGAACCGTTTCTTCATGGTAGAATCTATTTCTCTGTAGTACTCATCGCTACTTGGATTGTACCCAGACTTGACCAACCGTTCATGCACACCCAGCGCGAGTGAGGTCATTTCCCCGTCGGACCCGAACCAAGTATTACGTTCACGCCAAGATTCGGCCTTAGTGTCTCGTACTGGAGCGGATTGCTGGATACGTGGCTGCACTTCTACACTACTTCTATCTTCGTGTAAAGTACTTGGTCTAAAACTCTGAACCTCCCGTAGCTTGATCTTGGCATCGGTCAATGCCTCCTGAGCATCCGCAATAGCCTTAGGGTCACCGGATTCATACGCTCTCTGAAGCGCATCTTTGGCAGCACTAGCTTCCGCCGTGGCTGACTTAGTAACCTCGGAGATAAATACCTTCTCACCCGCACCCAATTTCTCACGGAGCTTCTTGTTCTCCTCATAGGTATGCTGGGCAAAGTTAAGGGCCTCCTCACGCTCCCTTGACACGCGCTCTTTCTCACGTCGTTCGTCATGCCAAACTTTCTTCATCTGGCTGAGGCGCTGTTTAACCTTTTCTGAATATTCGTTAAGGTCGTCTTTCTCCAGTTCCTCCACAAGGTTCTGTGGCAACGGGGTACGGTTACGATCCTCAGGTGGGGTATCGTCAACAATTTCTACAGCAAGATCATCCTTAACCTCGTCTGCCGGAGTTTCGTCCGGAAACTTAAATGCTTCTTTAGTCATGAGTTATCTCCAGTTATGCGCGGCGAATTCCGCGAGGATCGTCCACAACGGCTTCTACGGTATCATCATTGACGATCCGCCATTCGGTACCATGGATAAGGATACGAGTTCCCGCGTAAGCACGAGTGATGATGAAGTCACCTTCTTTACACCAAGCGCCATATGGGAAACGGGTAGTGTCCTTATATGCATGTGGACCTAGCTTGGCGACATACAACACAATGGTTGACTGCTCTTCCACACGAAGAGTCTCACTGGACTTCATTAGTCCGCTGTCCCCGTAGGTATCATCGATCTTTGGAACCATACACAGGATGTGAAACCCGGTAGGTTCAGGAACTTGCTTCGCTTTACGCGCTGCTTCCTCTTTGGTATCTAGGATTAGTACGCTGCCGCCTTCTTTACTCATCGTCTCTCTCCAATTGTTTTGCAAGGTCTTCTATAAGTTGCACTGCGTAGTCGAGACCCCGAACTACTCCGCATTGTTTGTGGTACATCTCGAAGGACATCATCCCCCGTACCATGTCTTCTTTCACACTTTCGCGCTGGTCTTTTAGTAGATGAACTAAGTGACCTAGGACGTTATCGCTACTCATTCAGTCTCCTTCGGTGGTTGTTGATTCTGTTGCGCTTGCAAGCGGGCTTGGTCCGCCTGATGTTTGCGATTAGCTGCGTTTTGCCCTGCCTGATGCTCCATATCAGCGGTCTTATGTAATGCATCCATCCCCATCTGGGTATGTTGTTTCTTCATCTCGGCCTTGTGCTTAGCGGCGTCCATACCCATGCGGGCACCTTCCAACTGGGTCTTAGTGCGGGTATCGGCTTTGTGCTTAGCCACTTCTACCCCCAGTTTGACTCCATCCAACTGTTGTTTACGCTGTGCATCCTGTTGTTTCTGGGTTACTTCGGCCCCCGCTATCTGGGCTTCCAGAGCAAGTTGCTGCTGTTTGAACTGTTGGTCAGCCTGTTGTGCCTGAGCCTTCAACTGAAGTTCCTGAGCTTTCAACTGGAGCTCCTGTTGCTGCATCTGGATCACAGGGTCCTGCATCTGCTGTTGTATCTGTTGCTGCTGAGCTGCGGCTTGGTTGTTATGCAATAGCTGTTGTGCGGCCATTGCTGCCAGTTGGGATACTTGAATCTCCTCTTGTGGGTCTAGGTACCCCGTATCATCCTCGTCGTTTGGAGGTGGTGGCAATGTAGCCCCAAGGGTTTGCTGTATCTGCATCCGGTACTGGAAGGCCAAGTGTTCCATGATATGCGCCTGAGCTGCAGCCATGAGCGCCTGAGCCTGTGGGTTTTGCCCCATCGTAGCAGCTAGTTGCGGGTCCTGTACCATAGCCTGATGCACGGCTAGATGTGATTGGTGGTCTTGGTAAATGAATGCCTTGATCGGTTTACCAGTCATGATCGCCATATTCTCGGACACCGGGTCCATGGGTTTCATGTCATCCTTGAGTGGCACGATCTTATTAGCGTTCTTAATCCCCAAGACTTCAATCATTTGCCTGTGGAGATACGGTAAATCATATAACTGAGGCGCTCCCTGAGCCAATTGCATAACTGCCTGATACTGCACCACCCGCTGTGCCATAGTTGAAGCATTAGGATCGGAAACAGGAATGACGTCACAACAATCGTAATCACTACGCTTAGCCCCAGCTGCTCCAGTTTCAGGTTCATAATCATAGCTCTCAGGTGTTTGGTCACGGATAATCCCCGCAAGTAATTTGAATTCCTGCTTCATCGCATAGTGGACACGAGCCTGAACCGCGCTCATTACCTTCATCACGCGCTCAAGAATAGCCAACGTAGTCCCCACGGGAGCTTGGGCTGACATATCGGACACACTTAACTCTGCAGTCGCGGCAAACTGCTTACCATCCATGACTACCTTGTCCATCAACGCCATCAATACTTGACTTGGTTCCTTGTAGGGGAGCGGCAGGATGTTATCCCGTATGGCCCCCGATGGCAGGTCAACGTCACGGAACTCACCGGGAGCAATGGGGGTATCATCGCCTTTAACTCGAAGCCCACGAGCCTTCAATCCACCGGGCAGGTTTGACAATGTACCTGCGTCGATCAACTGGCGCATCAACGAAGTGGCCGCATGGGTATGACCACCGATCAAGTGGATCAGACCAAAGTAGTAGAAGCCGAATCCCGGGATGTACCCGTAGTGCACGAAGTGCTGGCGACGGGATTTAAGTTTGTCATCAGCTAACCAGTTACGGCGGATAGCAAGGACTTCACTCGTACCCTTCTCAATAGTAACTACGTAAGGGAGCTTGATCCCAGTGGGATGCCCCTTCTCATCTTTGTCCTCGTACCCTTCAAGGTCTAGGTCCACATGCATCTCAAGTAGCTGGAACCTGTTATCCATGGAAGCAGAGAAACCTTGTTCCTGAGCCTTCTGTTTTTCCACTTCATCCATGATCTGCACGGGGTCGCCTAGGTCAATATCACGGTAGAACCCGGCAATCTGCAGGCGCTTAATCTCATTCTGGGTCTTACGCATACGGTGTGTGATGCGCTCTGCGGACTCAAGGTTAGCCGCGCCATAAGGGACAATCACATCTTCCGGGGGGATAAACGGAGCAACCTGTCTACCCAAGGCCGGGTCAAAGTAAATCTTCTTGAATGCGTTACCTGAGAACGAAGTACAAAGCAGCAGGCGCTCGTGTTCAGGGCGGTATTCCTGCATCACTTCAGTTAACTCGTAGTTCATGTCCTCTTGGACGCGAGCTGCTGCCTCCTTTTTCTCAGGTGTCTCCTTGCCAATAATCTTGGTACGTACAGGACCAGCAGAGGGGAAAGTTTCCATAATAAGATCAGATTGGAACTTAACTCCTGCCTCCATGAGCATCGGATGGAATACGCCGGATGCACCGGGCCAAGGCTCAGACCGTTCTTCATACTTCAAACCTAGTAGCTTCAAACCCTTTACGTACGTATCAATCCATTCTTTGCGTGACCGTAGGTCATCGTCGTAGTCACCAAGCAAGTCGGCAGCAAGGGACTGAAGCACGCTGTCATCCAGCTCTTCAGCTAGGTTCTTATCAAACTCATCATCGTCCTCACCGTCTTGCTCCATATGCATCTCGAACCCCGGGCCATTGATATGGACTGCTTCAGGGTCTACAATCTCAACCGAGATAGGCTCAGCTTCATCTAGGGCGGCAAGGCCCTTAGGCGCTTGGTATAGTGCTTTGTCTACGTTGGATGCCATCTTAGTAATAACCCCGATGTTTCAATGATTTAAACTGGCGCACGGGTTCAGGCTCGTCCAGCTCAGTAGACACAAACCCACCCAATCTGAGCCTACTTAATGCTAAGGAGGTTGCATCCACATAATCATCGTGTTCTCCGCTAGGGAAACTGGCAACCTCTTCGATTACTTCCTCGGCCCAGTGCGTATTAGGTGCCCATACTCTACCAGAAGCAAACAAATCCGCCACGGCATTCAACCGGCTGATCTTGTCGTTGCCCTTGTTAGGGGTAAACTCCTGCACTGGTATACCCATAGCCCGCATCTCGTAGATGAGCGGGGCACCTGATGCCTTCTTTTCAATGATGATAGAGTCAGGTTTCCAGTCCTTGTAGTGGTTTAGTGCCGCTTGTTTCAGTCGTGGGAACTCCATGCGCTCACGGAACGCATTAAGCAGGATGATATTAGTCTGCACCGTGCCCGTATCGTCAGGTTGGTGGAACACACCCCACGTAGTAAGCGCCGAATAGTCCGCACGTTGGGTCTTTTCAAAGGCCGTATCCCATGACATGAGGATAAAATCACATTGCGGAGGGGTATCCGACTCCCAAGTACGCCACCAATCACGTTTAATGATCGCAGATGACTCAGAAACCGGGTTTTGCTGGTACTGCGCCATCCATTTTGAGTTAGGAAGCTCCTCACGTAGGGCTTCAAGCTCCTTTAACGTCCAAAATTCAGGCCAAAGTGGGTTCCCCGAGGGCAAAATAGCGGGAAATTCGATCACTTCCCAGTCTTCCCCGCCTCTTTGGGCTGCGGCTTTAAGAACTTGACCGGTCAGATCGCGCTTAGACCATCTAGTATTATGGGAGACGACGCCGTTGGCGATGAAATTCTCAGTGCGGTCTACTTCTACATCAAAAACCTCTTCCTCCCCGCTAGCTGTTATCGAGATTATCGGGTCCGCCGTGAAGTCTGAGATACGCTGCAGCTCGTTCAAGTACTTCAGGTGCTTTTCCATACCCAATGGTGAGGTTGCAATCGTTGCAGAGCAGGCCTCTAACCTTCCCTGTATCGTGGCAGTGGTCGATACAGAGTTTCCCGTTCCAATGCGCCCGCGTATTGCGTTTAGTAGGTTCTTGCCCGCATATATCGCAACGGTTATTCCGCGCTGCCACCATTTCTTCATACTGCTGCAATGTAATCCCGTATCTACTTTTAATACGGTGTTTTCGTGTTGCTTCTGGGGATTGTCTACCCCGACCGGAAGCCCAATATTTTCTGCCGTAGTGTACGGTACAGAATCCATTGCAGTGTATAGGAGCACCACATCCCGATTCCGAACATGTTTTCCCTTTCCACTTTCCGTGGAACCCCATTTCTCTATACGGGGCATTGGGGTTTTTCCTATGATACCGGTCTTTCGCAAGGCACGGCTTGCATTTACTGGGCTTAGTTGTTGCCCTCGAGGGACGGTTACATCCTTCAACGATACAAGTTCGTCCCCGATTTGCAGTTGGTTCAGTCTTGTCCATTCTAGTACCCCTTCGTTTAGCACAAGAAACGGATGCCTCTCGTTTGCGCGAAGGATTCTGCCAGATCGTGTTTGTACTGTAAAGACTTTATCAACACCACTTGACCGCCAATTATTAACTCTGCTGGTACGTAGCCGCCCCCTATCAAAAGTCGCAACTAAATCCCCCGGACGAACATTGCTTAGGGGTTTTTCCGTACCATCAGCCATCAATACTCGCGTATCTCCGGTCATACACATCACAATTACTATAGCCCCGCCCGGTTGTAAGCGCTGACGAGGGCCTGATGTGTACCATTCGTACGTTTTGTCGTAGATATCCGGGTTAATTTCAGCCAACGCAGCCTCTTGTTCTGAGTTGTGGGTAACGACATACCCTCTACCTGCAAGGAACAACCCGTCTTCTCGTGCTACCGTTATACACTGCACTGCCCCCGTACGCTCCGTCGGGGTTACCATAATTGATCGGTGCTGTTTGTCGTGGGTCGTGCGTGTCCGCATACGCTTGCGTGGCATTAGGGCGCAATCTTTAAGCTTGAACGTAACCCGGTGCATCATGCAGGTGCCAAACTTGCCTTTGCTTAGATAACTGCGCCGCTGACACTTGCGCCCAAGCGAGTGGAGAAGCTCCACTACCTGATCTACCAGCGCTTGATCTTTATTGTGGAAGGCGCACTGTCCATCCACAGTCACGTTCCCATCCGTATCCATCAGACCGCACAACAGGTCCATACGCTGCAGGAAAGCGGCAGTCATATACTCCTCCGGGATACGCTTGGCGTTCAGTATACCGAGATCGCGTAGTTGCCCACGAAGCCGAGGCACACCGAAACTAAACTTGTCCGCCAAATCGGTAGTTGTATACCCCCGACGCATAAACTCGCCCCGCATGAACACTGAGTCGTCTGGATGTGCCGTCATACGCCCAAGTGAAGAAGTCCCATCCCCTAACCACGCCCCCAGAACCCAAGGGTCCACAGGGAGTTCTCGCCACGGGTACTGAACCGCCGCATGGCGCGGCAACATGAACGCACTCGACCTAGAAGCCACCATCTCCTCCGTCGTCAGGTTCCGGTATGGGTCGGCCACCCGTGTTGAAGTGCGCACGTTCCACAAGTGCTTGGCATCGGCATAAACAACCTCGCCGTCGTAAGTCTTAACTTCATATAGCGTGCGGTTGGTGTACACGGGAGACTTGGCAACAACCTGCGTAGGTTCCCCGTCAGGGCCAAACACCGCGTCCCCAACTTGCAGGTCGCCCAGAGCCACGAACCCCTTAGGGGTAGCTATAGGAGTAGAAACCTCCAACGCGTGTGGGTCGTCGATGATGAGCAAATCAGCGCCTTTACCAGTCACTGCACCGCCCACACCGATAGCGAAGTAGTCACCTTGCTTACTTGTGTTCCATCGTCCCGCAGCTTTTGAGTCCGCTTGGAGTTGTAGATCGGGAAAGATGTCGTGGTATACCTCAGTATCAACCAAGTTTCGCACTTTTCTACCAAACCCCACTGCCAGTTCTGCCGTATGGGAGGTCTGGATAACTTTCTTGTGCGGGTATTTACCTAGGAACCAAGCAGGTAGCAGGTATGAGGCGAATTCCGATTTCGTATGGCGAGGAGACATGTTGATTATAAGCCGTTTACACTTCCCCGCAGCTACGCGTTCAAACGCTTCCGCCATCTTTGCATGGTGTCTACCGCTGATAAACGTAGGCCAAACCGCATTAACGAAGGCAAGGAACTTCTCCTGACATATCTTCTGCTTCTTCAGGTCCGCTAGTTTATCCAGTTCCGCAAGTAACCTTTCTTGCTCCGATGGGGATAATGCTGGCAGGATTGTCGGGATATCTTTGAGGGATATAGAGTCCAGTAAGGACTTAGTGGGGTTAGGTTGCATCGTCTGCTTCCCCAGCTACCTCATCAGTCTCGTCCGCTTCTTCAACTTCATCTACCCCGGCAATACCTAACTCCTCATCCAAGTTAGCAGTCAGGGGGGATACGTCAATCACATCAGCATTAAGCAGGCGCTTAACTCGTTCCTTGATCGCATTCTCCAGATCAGCCGGGTCCTTGTAGTTAATAGTGACTTCGGAGCGCGTAGTGAATATCCCAATGTCTGAATGTTTGCCTAGTAGCTCAAGAGCCTTCAATTCAAACTTAACATCCCCACAGTTGGCTATTTCCATTAACTTATTAGTGATTGCTGCCCGGGCAGTAGCTACATCCATGGCTAACTGAGCCCCATAAGTTTTCAGGAATGCTGCGGCAGCAAACGCCGTTGTTGGGGTTTGGAAGTTCTCAACTTTCCTGTTTTTTATAGCCGCTTCCAGCAGCTGCTTCTCCCGTTCCAGACTAGCTTCGTCAACTTCTAACGGAGCCCCCAGAGCCACCTGCAACTCCGCCGTCTCCCCCAAGACCTTAATTTGGTCTATTAGAGAGGGAGCAACCTCGGGGTCCGTAGAGTACGGAGGTAAAGAGTCTTTGGTTGGTTCTATATTAACAACAGACATAAAGGCATTTTATGCGGGAATTACCCCGGAGTGCAGAGTGGGTGGGGCCCAGACCGAGTCAGGGCGGAGCATATAGCATCCGCCCGCATAAAACAAAGATTATCCTAATTTAGCTAGGAGGTCCTGAAGTTTCTGTACGTCAGCTGGATCAAACGCATTTGCCTGAGCCGTAGCAAGTTGGGCTTGTGCAGCGGCAGCTTGGGTCTGAGCAGTGGCGATCTGGTTCTGCAGGTCGGTAATGTGGGTATTCAGGGTAGCAATATCTACATCCTTTTGCGCTGCGGCAGCAGTCAGTGTGTCGTTGCTAGCTTTCAGTGCGTCTACTTTGGCGACTAGTTGGTCAATATAGGTGGTAATTGCGGACATAATAGCTTCCTCTAACTTAGTGAATATGGTAAACAAACGGGGCCAAAACCCCACAAGGTGCAACATGCGGTCCTGAGCGGCTTTAATTTCTGCCTTGATCTTATCATACATATCTGCCAATCGTTGTTTCATATCATGCCTTACTTCTTTACCCAGCAGGTTAACGGTTTCTTCAAAGCTTCGTCCAGCCACTTATGCATGGCAGGGGCATTACGTTGAATCAGTACTTGATCTAGTCGCACTTGGCAAATGTCATAAGAGGCATAATTACGCCTGCGGGGAATGTTACCATGGTCCGATCTATCCTGAACAATGTGCCGACGCGTAGGCTTGTATCGCATGGTAGACCCAGTTTGGTGGTTCCAACAAGTGAGAATGTAGGGGCGGCATTAGTCTGAGTTACTAACTTGTAAACCTTAATCTCTTTGGTTGTTAACCCAGTTGCAGGCGGTGCGGTGGGTGGAGGTACGCTGGATACAAGTGAGGGGGTAGTAGTCGGGGTGGATGTGGCAGCGGGGAAGGTAGTGTTCCACAAGTCAACTTTCTGGTCATGGGTTAGAGCAAGGACCGCAACCGCTTTGGCATACCCGTAGTCACATTCGGAACCAGTCCCACCAATCCAATTCATAGCCCATGCACCTTTACCTTCATCGCAGAACCAGACTGCAGCGCAGCCAGTAGAGTCAGCAGTAAGCACAGGGAGGGTCGAGGATGCAGTGGGTTCACCGGGGAAACATGCCGGGGCCGAGTGCGCATGAGGGGACAGGAGGAGGAATAAGGCAACACCCAACCACAGAATCCACGAGCAGAACCATAGGGCGAAGCGTTCCATAAAATATATACCCCCCGGGGGTGACGAATTTAAAAAGTGATGGGGGGTGTTTTACATAAAAGGAGGGTGGGGGTCAAGGGGGAATAGGGGACGAGTTTAAAAATGAGGGATGTAATGTGCAAATCATTATGTATAGAACCCTCACCTCCTTACTCCGTAGTTCTTGGGGGTACGGGGTAGGTGGGGTTCGACGTGGTGGGAATCTCGAGTTTTCGAGAAAACCAGCGTTATACTTGACAAACGTGGCACAATTTGATACTATTCTCACCACTGGTCACACGTCGTGATCAGTTAATTCTACGGAGTGTTTATCATGTCATCTATCAATCAAGTTGTTTTGTCCGCCCTGTCTGATTTCAGTAAAGCCGCTACTAAAGCGGAATCTGCCGCGCTGCGCATCAAGGGCGAAAAGGCGAAGGCGCAAGCCTCAATGTATACTGTGCTAGCTAAGGAATTTGGGACGAACTGGCATACCCTCACAAAGGGTATGGCATCCAAGGGTATCAAGTTTGCTTCCGAGGTCGAGCAGTGCCGGATTGCTCTCCAGTCAATGCAACAGGCGGCGAAAGCAGGTAACCCCGACAGCGCATGGAATGAGCTTAAGCGGGCATACGCTGCGAGCTTGGCACCAAAGGTAGACGAAACGGAAAGTGCTGGCGGTGGGAAACCCGATACACGGAATGAGCGTAGGACTAAAGACCAGATATTCAAGGACGCCTTGGCTGCATGGTTAGATGAATGTACGCGAACATCGGTCAAGCAATCAGATCAAACCTTGGCGCAACGGAATGGAATGCAGACTGCACGCGAACTTATGAAACTAATTGCTGACCACATTCCGGCCAGCCCGAAAAAGTAAATCTCGAATATTCGAGAAAAGCACAGGGACGTGCTTGCTTGATTTCCTCTACTCGCCCGCCCTAACCGGCGGGCTTTTTTTTGCCTGCGTTTTTTGTGGGTTGATCGCGTCGGTGTGGTGGACGTAGTCAACTTGGTGGATTCAGCCGCTAGGTTTTTAGGATAGTTCCGTTAGCAAGTAGGCAGCGTGTTGACTTGGTTTTATGTGGCTGGCCGGTTGGCTGGGTGCTAACGTGAGTTCACGTTAGCATTATTTTTCCCAGTTTGCAACAGGTAAATTTAGGATAGTTCCGGTGATCGAGTGGCAAGTAGGCAGCAATTAGGTTTCTCGAGTTTTCGAGTTAACTAGGCAATCTGTTGGCTGAATTGGTAAAGTTATAATGTTATATTTCGTTTTTTACAAAGTTATTTGTAAGTGATTGATTTTGCAGTAATGTTCACAATGTTATAAAGTTATCTCGATTTTTGAACACTTTTAGTTTTACGAGGTACTTCGCAAGTGCGTATTACTAGCACGATATAAATTTGCACACGTAGTATACATTATTTTATAGATAACTTTATAACATTATAACTTTACAAAAAAACAAATTGCAAATCAATCACTTGCAAGCCCCCTATTGTTATCACGCGTGCTACAATATTTCTAACTTTCCATTTTAATAACATTACAATGCTTCTACCTACCTCAAACCCAACTGCAAATTTCACTTCTCACCTCGATAACTTTATAACTTTATAACTTTACCCTTAAAAACCCCCAAACATTAAAACCAATTAATGAAAATTCACTTCTCACCTCGATAACTTTATAACTTTATAACTTTACAAAACTGAGCGCAAACCACACCTGATGCCAAAACCCCGATCTTTTCCCCTTTTTTCTACCGCTACAACTTATTGCTATCTATTGCGTAAGGGTACAAATTGTGTTACAATATAGTCTGTGAGTGGAAAGAGTGTTTGTTTGGTTTGTCGCACTTGGTGCGGTGTTAGGTTTCTCGAATTCTCGAGAATCTTGTTTTTATTCTTGGAGGTGTGTGATGACATTTGGATTAAGATCAAATAGGTTTCCTTTCCTGCGGGATTACGATGCGGCATTAAGGAAGCACGAGGAGATTAAGCCCCTGCGTGGTAAGCATGAGGGCACCCGTCCACTATCTGAGCGGCGTAGAAACTGGTTGGATATAAGGGAGGTGTTGGATATAAGGAAGGTGGGGGAGGGGGATTTAGTGCTCCGCCTGTATAACACGGACATAGCCACGTACAAGGTAGACGGATCAATACTGCTAACACAAGGTGGCTGGGATTCAGTCACTACACGGCAGGCACTCAATGCCATAGCCCCTTGCACACTGCACCAACAGCACGGACAAACATGGTTGACTGCAAATAATGGGAGTTTCCCTATCAGCTCAAGGAAAGTAGCTGTGCTAAGCAGGAATCTCGAAGATTCGAGGAACTCAGTGCGTAGCGCGGAGGTTGATGGGAGGGGTGATAGTGGATATAGAAGTGGGGCGGTTTGCTATATGAATCCGGATTACCCCACAGTCCACAAACTCAATCGCACTGCATATAACCAGATCAAGAAGCGACACTATCAACCATTCATCGACTACCTGCTTGCCTCGTACAAGCTGCGTAACCAACTCGCACCAAATAAGGAGGAAACCGAAGCAGCGGTAGGTGAGCGGTATTATGAACCAATGCCACTACCCGAACTGATGGACTTGATAAACTCAGGCAACCCAGATCATCCTGAGTCATGGTATGTGGCGAGTGTGGTGGTAATGAGGAGATGTGCCCCGTCAACATTTCGGGGTTGGAGAGAGGAGTCCCCTGCTGTTATGTCCATTGCAAGGCTCAAGCGTGAGATCAAGGACATGATATGCACGACGCATAGAGACGAGGTCTTTACTGCGTACGAAGTGCGAGATGGACGGGTAGTAAAAGATAGCAATGCGAAATATTTTAAGTAGCGTGGAGGTGAAGTATGAACGAGAAGGAGGGTATATGATAAAGGTGCTTGCGATCAAACCGGTCATTGATCCAAGGGAGAAGAGGTCACGTTACGCCCTGCTGCTACGTGAGGAGGATGGGATGCTGCGTATATGGGGTGTGAACGCTATGGATGAGCTTGATGCTATCAAGGTGCTTGCTATGGAATGGCATGACCCCGCCTTGCAATGGTACAAGGATAGCATTAGCTCCCGTGCGTACCATCCCCCGTTCGATACTACGTTCGGTGAAGTGGATGCCGAGGCAGAGGGTATGGATGTGTTCAACGATGCAACAACATGAGGTGAGTGATGAATCCGTATCTGGATGCACTGCGTGAGTGCTGGGTTTACTTGGCGTTTATTATTTTTGTTTATTGGCTTGGTAGGAGCGAGGAGGATGTATGAAACAGATCAGATGTTCAGTTAGCAGAGTGGAGCTGGATGCAGCTCTTAAATTCAGTGGCCTGTGCATAACAGGGGAGGGTGAGAACATGAAGATAATGAAGGTGCCTGAGGGTGTGCGGGAAATCCCTGTGCCTGAGGGTGTGCGGGAAATCCCTGTGCCTGAGATTGACTTGGGAGATGTGCATATACCCCGCAAGCATACGCTTACACCTGCGCAGCAACTCATTGAGGCTGAAGCAAAGTTAAGTCGGTTGGAGTCTAAGGTGCTTGCCTTAGAAGATGACATTGCATGGCTGGTAGATGCCATGCGTAGGATTGGTGAGCAGATTAAACGTGGAGCGGGAATTGATGTGGATCGAACCTAAGAATTCTTAGGTTAGATTTGTTGTTTGTTGTTTGTTGTTTGTTGTTTGTTGTTTGTTGTTTGTTGTTTGTTGTTTGTT